>Ga0070717_10000974_pt1 | contig 19138 bp, 23 predicted proteins | sample LARL113metaG_FD_71366 | JGI IMG/M metagenome (GOLD analysis project Ga0070717, IMG submission 71366) | Corn, switchgrass and miscanthus rhizosphere microbial communities from Kellogg Biological Station, Michigan, USA - LAR L11-3 metaG | ecosystem: Host-associated > Plants > Roots > Rhizosphere ... | reverse complement strand
CCTCGGAAGAGGTAGCTGACGCACCCGAAAGAAACCAGCCGATCCCCTCGAACAAGCCTGCCTTTCCCGGGAACAGAGGCGTCCTTCCGCCTCCACATAGGTCATCCTTTGCCTCGATGCAGAGTTCCGCCAGATCGCAAAAAGCTCCACAATGTCATTCATCTGGTCACCTCTCCCCGGAAGGACTCAAGGATGAGGGCATGGTGGGGGACCTGGAAGAGCTCAACATCATCCCCTCATTGCGGTTCCTTCCCAAATAGTGACAGGAAGCGAGCAATCAAAATGGACACTCTCCAGCGCAACGAACTCTACACCGACAGGGGCCACTATGCCGTAATGACGCGGACCTCGGTTATCAAATGCGCGCAACTGGTCAGGATCGCTGATCACCTGCGCCGCAACGCCGAAGATCTCGCGTCCTCTACTGATGTCCCCACATTCGAAAACTGCCGCATCGCCGGAGCAATGGTGACGTGGGCCTTCAGCCTCGCGCCATTGCGCATCGGTGCAGGGTCGGACTACTAGCGAATCCACTAAGGCGGCCGCGGCTGAATTCCAGTCCGTTTGGCTCTTGAAGTTCCTGTCAGCGGCTCTGAACGATGGCGATCCAAGGAGGAAGACAAATGGCGACGGTTGTTTTCGCAAGCCCCGGAGGTTTCATGAAGGAACGCTTCCCCAAAGTGAACGGTTTCGGCGAGGAGCAGATCTGTCCCGACTCAGAACTCAACTCTGATCACGGATTTGAAGACATCGTCGGTAATAGCTCCGCCTTGCGTAGAGTGCTCGATCAGGTAGCGATCGTAGCTCCTACGAATGCCACCGTCCTGCTTCACGGTGAAACGGGAACGGGAAAGGAGTTGATTGCACGCGCAATTCACAAGCTCAGTCGCCGGCGCCAGCGCAATTTCGTTTGCATGAACTGCGCTGCCGTTCCATCGGGACTCCTGGAAAGCGACGTCTTCGGACACGAGAAGGGCGCGTTCACCGGAGCCCTGATTCAAAAGAAGGGCAGATTGGAACTGGCGGATGGGGGCACGCTTTTTCTTGATGAGATAGGCGACATAAGCCTGGAAGTGCAACCGAAGTTGTTAAGGGCAGTGCAGGAGCAGGAGTTTGAACGCCTGGGGAGCAGCAGGACGATTCAGGTTGATGTGCGCATGATTGCCGCGACTCACAGAAGTCTTCGTGAGATGGTCCGCGAAGGAAGCTTTCGCGAAGATCTATTTTACAGGCTCAACGTGTTTCCCATTGAAATCCCACCTCTTCGCGAACGGCGCGAAGACATTCCACTACTGGTGAATTACTTCGTATCGAACTTATCCCGGCGGATGGGCAAACAGATAAACTCAATTCCCGATCAGGCCATGCAATCGCTGATCAGGAATCCCTGGCGGGGGAACATCCGGGAATTGGCAAACTTCATTGAACGTGCCGTCATTCTTACCCGCGGAAATGAGTTACAGGTCCCGATCGCGGAACTCGCCACCTCAGCTGCGATCTGTGTCGACAGCGGCTCGACCTTTCATCAGGCGGAATCCAACGCGATCATCGCGGCTTTGAAGGAAGCGTCCGGACGCGTATCGGGCCACGGCGGGGCCGCCGAACGACTGGGACTGAAGCGCACCACGCTGCAGACCAAGATGCGCAAATTGAACATCGGCCGTGCCGATTACGGTTGCTAACGGAGGCTCAAATGAGCGCTGCTGTCATCATTGCCAGATCAGAAGTGCTAGCCCTGGAATCGGCTTCGGCCCAGGTGAACGACTCCGCACCTTGGGTCAATGTGGATATGGCGATCGCCCGGAAATCCGGTCCCTGGTATGAGGCTGCCTGTGAAGCTGACTTGGTTTCGGCAGCAAAGAATGGCGATCAACCAGCCTTTGTAGAGTTGTGCCGCCGTTTCGGTCCATCGCTGAAGCGGAAGATACGCCGGATCGTCCGAAACCGCGAAGATGCTGAAGACATCCTCCAGGACACGCTTATTAGCGCCTATAGGAATCTGGCAGGCTTCCGTTCCAGGAGCAGTTTTCACACATGGATCACGACAATTGCAACCAATAATTCGCTGATGCTCTTGCGGAAGCGAAGGACCCGCTCGGAAACCTGCTTTGGACTGATTACGAGTGACGGAAAAGAGTTCGAGACCTTGGCGCTGTCTGACCCGTGGCCTAACCCTGAACAACTTTTTGCAAAGCGGCAAGCGAGCCACAGGTTAGCGCAGGCGGTGAGGGTCCTTCCTCCGGGTTTCCGTGTACTCGTGGAGCGCTATCACCACGACGAGGACAGACTGGCCGATGCTGCGAATTCAATTGGCATATCAGTGGCTGCAGCAAAGTCCCGGCTCCTGCGTGCACGGAACGTACTTCGCCGTCATCTGAAGAACGAAATTCTTCGGTGATCTATGAATGACGGTAGTTGCCTGGCTCTCGACCGAGTAAATTTCCAGTCATCCGTTTCGTGAGACGACTGAACCAGGCTCAGCACGAACTCCTGTCGCAAGCAAGAATGAACGCTTCGCACGAGCAGGAAAGATTACTGCCGCTGTTGCGGCACTGCCCCGATAGCGGCCAATATCCGCGCGGCCCAGACACAGAAAGCAAAAGAGATATTTCGCTTCAATTTCGGCAATAGTATTGCCCACCTTATGGATGAAAAGCCGAATCATACCGGCGCCGAGCTGCCGCTTGCAGCCGTTCACAAGGGAACCACCCACAGGGGGATAGTCATGAACGTCCTGGTTGGGATCAATTTTTTATTTGGCGTGTTTGCAGTGGGCTACGGAACGATCGTGCTCCGTGGTGTTTTGACGGGAACGCTGCGCCATAAGTGGCCAGCCAGGTTCCTGATGTGCAGCTTGCTGACAAGCATGGCGGGCCTTCTGCCTTTTACCTTCCGACTCGCACCGATTCAGCAGATCTGCATGATGACGGTGTATTGCTCGGCAGTTGCCATCGCGGCTTGGCTCAAGTTTCATCTCATCGGAATCTGGCGAGCCGTTTTTGCATTTTTTATGACCGCGGTCTTCTATCTGGACGTGTTGGCCGGGTCCGTGCAGTTGTTCACGAACTCGCGCCTCTTTGCTACGGTGCTGGCGGGACGCTTCTCGGCGCTTCAACTCTTACAGTTTGTTTTCACCGCGCTATTCGCGGCGATGGGAGTCCTGGTCGTCAGAAAATACCACGCTGACCCGACCCGCTCGTTCTGAGCGATGCAGCTGGGTTCCCTAGTTGAAGTCCGCTTGGCTATGGGCACGGCTGGCGGAGGCGGGTACGGCCGGGTCAACGCAACTCATGACGGGTGACTACAGATTGTTTTACGAAAGCCCATGGCCAGCTGTGAAGCGTTTTGACGCGGTCCGGCTCGGAGCCCATCGTTCTTGGCGCAGCCGTTCTCTTTGCTATCCAAGAAGAGCGCGACAGATTCCGCATTTGCGGGTGAGCGGAGTTCCATGCTCGCAGTGAGTTGGCATTTTGTCTCCATGCTCCTCGACTAACTGCTCGTAGGTTTTTGCCTTGCGGGGTCCTTGTTTCTGCTGCAAAGAACGAATTCTCATTTCACAATCGAAATTCTCAAGCGATCTGATGTCTGCTTCCGTGAGGAATCCACTTGCCCACTCTTTGTTCCCAATTACGTTTGTCTCGAGCATTTCCGTTGCCCTTTCTTCACAAGACGGCACGCTAAATTCCTAGCAAACTATGCACCATTCCGGAGTTGGTGGAACTCATGAAGCTAAAGCAGATACAACTCGAAACTGGAACCGGACGGGCTGCGCCCTGCCGCTCTTGCGGCACAAAGACGCGAAACCGGCAATCCTCCGGCAGCGCCTCCATCTCCCCCAGAACCTCTATCTTCAGGTTCAACCTCGATAAAGATGGCCACGACGGGCGGGCCGCAACTGCCGCAATGGAGGCTTCTGCCCAATTGATGGCGGCCGGCGCGCCGTAGTGACCGCGCATCAGATGTGTATTCTTTTGTTTTCAGCGAATTGAGATGATCTTGCGATGGACATAAACGTGCTTTGATCTGCTTGGGAATCTAAGGAACGTCGGCTCCATTCAGCACGGTTCCGGCATGAGAGGAGGGCCCGGGTATGTCTGAGCTTGCACACGAGAGCCTGGTAATTCGAAACATAGCGATCGCGACCGACTTTTCGCCGTGGTCGGACCGCGCAACGCAGCACGCCTTGTTTGTCGCTCACCGGTTCGGTGCCGTTCTGCATTTTGTTCACGCCGTTCGTCGATCTGAGTTCTCCGTCGTGCCCGGAATGATGGTGCAACTTGATGAGTTGGCAGAGCGAGATTGCGATCAGATGATCGCGCGCCTCAATCGCGGCCATTGCCTGGATAACATCGAGTTCCATTGCTGGCAGCTGGACGGGGAGGTCTCCCAGGGGTTTGGAGATTTCGTCCGCGAGCACAACATTGATCTGCTGATCGTGGGGACGCGCGGGCGGAGCGGCATCTCTAAACTTCTCCTCGGTTCAGTTGCAGAGGAGATTTTCCATTGCGTCTGCTGCCCAGTGCTCACCATCGGCCCGACATCGCGCCCTGCTGCCACGCAACTCAAATTGAATAGAGTGCTCTTCGCAACAGATCTGTCGGCGGAATCGTTCTCCGCCATTTCCTATGTTCTGACCGCGGCAAAGACATGGCAGGCCGCTATCGACGTCTTGCACGTTTGTTCGCCAGCCACATCCAAGCGCCAGGGTTCAATGGAACGTTTCAGCCGCACGATGGATTCTTTCACTAGAGGCGAAGGAGACGTCGCCGTCCGCTATCACATGCATCCCGGGACGCCTTCGGCCACCGTTCTGAATTTCGCCCGGCAAAACAACGAAGATCTGATTGTTCTTGGTCTAGACCGTCATCGCTCCCTGTATAGTGGTCCGTCGCTGTCGCACGCATATGAGATTGTCCGCCAATCCAAGTGTCCGGTGCTTAGCGTTCGTTCACAAAGGGCTTCAGTGTGGTCACGCGCGAGATACGTTGCCGCACGACATGCTGTTTACCCATCTGATTGAAATCTCCATACGGCAAACAACCTGGCGAGAGTGGTCATGCAGACGAAAAAATGGGGACAAGCCTTCTCTCCTTGAGCCGGTTGAGCGAGGAGATCCGTCGTAATCCCCAACGTGGTACAGTTTGCTCCTACCTGGTTCGCCTGAAACTGGGCGTAAAGCGGGGAATAATGAATTCCTGCGCGATGGCGCCAAAAACGCGTTCGGCTGTGTTGATGCCAAATTGCGTGAATACCGTCGAAATGCCGCGATTGGAATCAGGAAGATATGTCATCGACAGCGCGGTCGCTCCAATATCTCCTCCCATGCTTGAGAAATTGATCTGTCGATGGCCGTTGTCGCCCCGGCAGATGAAGGGTGTGGCGAACGCGTGCGCAAGCCGCGAACGCGTTCCTCCGGTACCCTGGTAATAATACCGAGGGTCTTGGTGCAATAGAGACGGCAGGATCGCCCCCCCGATGAGGATGTCGCTGAATGCCCCGGCCGCATTCGCGCCAAAGCGCTGTCCGTATCCCTTGGCCCCCTGGACATAGTTCGGTGTGTTGGCGGCCTGCTCGATGCCCGACATGAATCCCACGCCCAATATCGAGATGGGATCTCTTGCCACCCTCATCGCCAGCTTGAACTTGAGCTTTGTCGTCAGAGGCACAGCGTTTGCGGAATCGTACATGACATAAAAATTGGGAATAAACCCAAGCACACGCTGCTGTTCGGCCAGTCGCACCTGTTCGACTGCGATCTCTTCAGTTGAACCATAGACGGTGACCGACGTCGACTCGCCTTCCATCGTCAAGTGAATGTCCTCAAGAAAAAACTGCGATGGCTGGAGAACAATGGATGAAGAGGTCCAGTCGGAGAAGCCTTTTATATGAACGCTGACTTCATACGGAATGCCGGGCTTGACGGAATCGAATTTGAACGCTGCGTTATCATCCGACACTATCTCGCGTCGATCGTCGGAAGAATCCGCCTTCAACACCACCGTTGCACCGGGAACCAGATCGCCATTTATATCCAGAACCGTTCCGCTAATGGTCGCTGAGGGAGAAGGGAGAGGCGCAGCGGCAGGGCCGGTGCTTGTTGGTGCTTCGCTCGAGGCTGGCGCCGCTGCTTCTGGTTGTGTCCCCGCGGGGACGGCTGCGTGCGTAGCCTCAACGTTCACCGCCTGCGCAAAAGCGGGTTGACCATGGAAGAGCGCAAGCGAGATTCCGATCGCCACTATGCTGCCAAGAAGCTCTCTGAGTGGCGACGCCAGGCTATGACCGGGGATAGCTCCGCGAACTTGCGGCGTGGGGAAGTCATCTGAGATGAAGTCGAATTTGTGAAGTAGGGGCATGGATTCTCTGAATTCTTGAGGCACTGCGATTAGCGCGCCTCCAGGCTGGGGAGATTGCGTCTCTTCGCAATCCCGCGTTTGAGGAATGAGGCTACCACCCGGCGTCGAGCGCGGTAGAGACTAGATTTTGCTGAACCAAGGGTGAGTCCGAGCGTAGAAGCAACGTCGCCAATCCGGGCTTCATTGAAGACACACTGTTCCAGGATGGTCTGGTGCGACCGGGATTGCCGTAGAAGTACTGTCTGCAGGATTGCGCGCAGTTCCTGCTGCACGATCTCTTGTTCGGGATTGCGGCGAGCATCGGGAATGTCCCAACCGCCGTGCGATTCTTCCCTCCGGCTATCGAGCGATGACCAGTAAACGTTCTTTCCCTTCCGCTTCATCGACAGCCCGGCATTATTCACGATCGCAATCAGCCAGGTTGCGAAGTGAGACTCATGGCGGAACTTCCCGACATTCACGAATGCCCGTAACATCGCGTCCTGCACCAGGTCTTCGGCGTCTTCATGGGTCTTCGTGAGTCGTCGGGCAGCTCCATACAGTGACCGTCTGTGCCGGACCAGGAGTTCCTCTATGGCATCGCTGATTCCAGCTTGGGCGGCCGCAATAAGGGCCTGCTCGCTGGATGCATCCGGAACCTTGCCACGCACATGCTTGCCGAGGCGACATTCGTTGTTGGTAATCGATTCATTCGTACTCATGGCAGTTCCTCGGGATCGATCACAATGGCTCTTGTGTGTAGAACACCAGCAGCGCAAGCGCGAGCAGGAGGCTCCAGGGCAAGACTTGGCTCGCCAGCTTGATTTGCTCCGTCATGATGCCGTCCTGTGGGCATCCCGTCCGCGTTGTGCCTGATTCTGCTCGCTCGTCGCATCTGTCCCCACCAGTCGATCGATGACGGCGGCCAACTCTTCAGGGTTGATTTCAGCGGGTATTCGTTGGTCATACAGCGGATCGTCAAGAAGGTTGCATTCATCGCTCACCAGCAGAATGGCAACATAAGCCCATCTGCGCCGGATGTATTCCGCTCGCCGGCGCAACTCCCGGTCCGAAAACGAGGCATCCAAAATTGCCACCTGGAATTGCGCCGCATCGCGGAGCCAGGGCGAGCATAGATCCCAATAGTTTGTGGCGACTGCCAGACGTGACCGGCCGCACAGCACCAGCGCGTCGCGGACGACATTGGTCAGTTCCATGGATCCCACCACTAAAACGTTCAATCTGCCTGGCATCTCATGACTCCTGGCGAAATGAATGAGTCAACCTCTCGCAACTGGTCCTGCACCGATAGAGCAACGTTAAGAATCTTCATGAATGCCCGTTCGCAGACAGGCTCGATCCAATCCCGCGGAACCCCGAGGAGCAAGGCGCAGTCGAGAAGCGAATACCGCAGATAGGCGGACATAATGAAACAAGCCCGCTCAAGCACATCGCACGATGCGATGATCTCCCGCGGCGAAATTGTGCTGACCTTCCGTAGGTCGGATTCAGTCAAGCCGAATTTGACTATTTTTGCGGGTCTACGAGAGCTGGGGGACGGCAACCACTGGCGGAATTCGGCACTCATCCTGCTGAGGCAAACGTGCACCAATAAGCGCTTGAGCCAGGGCAGAATCCACTCTGGCCCTACATACTGGGCTGTTTCTGCCAGTTGGATCGCCTCCGCGATGCATTGTTCGGCGGCCTGCCTGCTGCCTGACATCAGCTCGGCGATCCAGATCAACTCTTCCGCGCTGCTTTCGAATGTCCGTTTCAACACGAGGGAGTAAGTCTGCTTTTGCGATTCGTCCGCTTCCGGCTTCACGTTCCCTGCGAGTTGGCGGCTTGTTCTGCTCACCGTGCTTCCTCTCCAAGTTCAAGCGGGGTATTGCTCCAGAAGCCTGTGAGCACTCCGTAGTGGATGAGCACCGTGAGGCCACCGCTTGAGCGCAATGTGATCCGCATCTGCCGCATTGATTTGCACGAGCTTTGCCATTCAGGCGGGACTCTCAAGCGCCTGAGAGCGAACAACATAGGACTCGCGCGGTGCGAAGCAAGGACGGAAATACTGCCGCGATTGCGGCGTTCGCCGCGATAGTGGCAAAAGCGGGAGTGCCAGAGCGTATTGGAGGTTCAGAGGTGGCGGGCAATTCCGCAGTCACTGCTGTGACAGCAAGCGGAGTTGGAGGGACAGCGGGAAATGGTCTGAGGCAGTCACTGACGAGTGGATCTCGGGGTCGCTCGCGGATGGTGCCCCTCTGGCTAGGATCCAGTCGATCGCGGCGGCCCTGGCATGGTTGGGCACCGTCCTCCGTCCTCCCAGGGATGCGAATGGGTTATCGATTCGCATGTCGGCGATGAGCGTAGGTGCGGGTCCGCGAGACAGATCGAAGTTGAAGTCGCCTGCCACCAAGACTGGCATCGCTGCAGGGTTCTTACCGATCTCGGTGAGCATCTCGGACAGTTGGCCGATCCGCAGTTCGTCATTTCCTCGGCTCTCGAGGTGCAGGTTATAGAGCACGAGCGTCCTGCCCTGAAGGGTGATGTCGCAAATCAACGCCATTCTGCCACCCCGGCGTCTTTGGAACGACTCCAGTGGCGGAATAAACCACCGCGGACGCCAGAATGTCGACTGGTCGCGGAACCTGAGGATGCGCGGATTTGATAGCGGCAGGCGGGATAACGTGGTCTGGCCATGATAAGCAGGAGAGGCTTCGGTCCCTTGGGTCAATTCTTCAAACTCGCGCCCGAAGACGTAGTTCATTCCCAGAGCTTGTGCAATTTCCCGGGGAATGTTGCGATGCCGGGTTCGGCGGGCATTGACATCAGTTTCCTGCAGGAGGATCAAATCGGCTGATGATCTCTGGAGAAACTCAATAATCCCATTCAATTGAAGCCCGCGATTGACATTCCAACAAACAACCCGAAGGGTCTCGGGCCATTCACGCGGGAACGGCGGGCTCACAAATGAACCTATTTCGAGCTCCTTGATCAAACGGGCGCCCGGCATCATGGGGCTGAAAACGCTCAGGCATGGGGGATCAGAGGCGTTCTTTCTGATCGTCATGCACCTGCTTCCGCCGCCGCGGAATTGCTCCTCATCGAAAAAGTAATAACAGAGCGCAGCGAGATAATCCACGCCACGTTGGCGCCGATCGCAGCCATGTAGATCAGCGCGGGCGTCAGGTTCACTAACGCGAGCAGCAGGATCCAGTAGGGCAGAAAGCAGCGGCGGACGATGAACTCCGTATGGCGAGCCATCCTGACAATCAGACCCGCAGAACGTCTCTCCGCGTTCTCTTGCCACCGCTGGAGATACTGCTCGGGGCGATCGCCAGCAAGCCGCTTGCGGCCGATTCCGGCGACGATGAACGTAAGGATCGCGCCGGCAAACATGGCGATACTCCATCCGGCCAGGCTCGAATCCCCTTTGCTGCGCAGCACCCCGATGGTTACCCCGGCGAAGGTTACGAAGTAGTAGAGATAATCACAAATGGTGTCCAGCCAGCAGCCGAAGTCCGACACCTGAAGTTTGAGGCGAGCGACTTCTCCATCACATCCATCCAGGATGCTCCCCCACACACCTAGCACGGCGCCTATCAGGCAGTTCCAGTATCCTCCCAATGCGAAGCACGCACCCGCCACAAGGCTCAGAGCGAGAGTGAACAGGCTGACTATATTTGGCGTGATGGAAGTCTTTATCAGTTGCCGGCTGATCGGAATCGATACTTGCCGATTCATCCGGGCAAAGATGCCGTCAGTAGACTTCACCAACCACCGGTCGAGCTTTTGCTCCGCGGCAACGCAATCCTCCGGGCACGTAATGGTTTGCCAGGACTCTTCGTCCACCTCTCTGTTAGTGCGGACATCGACCTTTTCGGTGATCCAACGATGCAGGTCCATCGCTGAATCGGCGGCCAGGTTTGCGGCCATTTCGGGCGCGAGAGCGGTCAGCCCGATGGGCTTGCCAGAGCTTATCAGTTCGAGGGCGCCAGCTTCTCCATTCCATTCGTGAAGCATGCGGAGGAGATTGGGGCGAAAGCTAGAACCTCCCATGACGAATGCGACTCGGCCGCCGTTCAAACCGGCGGTCCTCAGAATCGAGGAGAGCGTTCCGCCGACGGGAAGCTCCATCCATTCCGTGTCCCCAAGCAACCTTCCGGTCGCGGAGAGCTCCGCCCGGATACCGCGAGCAGTGCCGGGCCTGACGACTACGATGATTCGGACCCGTTCTTTGCCCCGAACGCCGAGAATCGTACGCAGAAGCACGGGAAGAGTTGCCACCTTGGCCAAGGCCGGCTTGAATTGCCCCTGATGAGGAAGATCATGGGCAAGAATGTATACGGTTTGGCACAGAGTCAGCGATTGGGAGGAAACCTCGATCGGCATAGTTGGTGTACTCGCTTCAAATTCGGATTTGACTTCGACGCCTGCAGCCCGTTGCCTTTTCGAAAACCACACCAGGCAGATCCCGCCAACAATTGCCCAGAAAATACCGCGCACCCGCCGACAAAGCGCAAGCAGCAGGCCCTGGGCTCCGGTCAGCCGGACGAGGCGGCCGATCACCATGCTGCCACCCTCGTATGTGCCCACATTTCCGGGATTCACAGCTCCGGCGACATTGATAAGCTTCGTCAGCGATTCCAGCATCAGCGCGCCCGACAGAGTCGCTGGGGCTCCGAGCATGTTGAGGATGAGGTACACTTCCACGATCGCAAGGAAATGGCAGACGAAATTAAGAAGCACACTGAGCCAGAATATTGCTGGGGCCTTATGGTAAGAGTCGATGATTCGCTGCTCCGAGGCTCTGATGGTCGATTCCTTTGCCAGCAGCCGGGTCCGGAACCAGGGAATGCGTGCGGCCCCTCGGGCCAATCCCGAGAGCACCGGCCATTTTCGCTGGAATGCAATCGCTCCCGCAATCAAGAGGCACACTAAAACAAGCACGAGCGCGCTGGCGTAAAGATAAAGGGTATGGGACACGGAGACCAGGAAAAGCAGGCTGATCATCCCCGCGATCGTGACTACCGCCCCTGCAAGAATAAACAGGCCGCGATCCAGAGTTACAGAACTGATCGCGCCCGCAACAGACACGCCGGGGCCGAGTAGTGAAACTCGGGTTGCCTCCCCTCCCACCATTCCGATCACCCCGAGCTGGCCGATTGCCTCGGATATAAGCCGCAAGCCCAGGGTTCGTCCGAATGAGACGTTGCGAGCCTCGCGCTGCATCGCGAGCCGCCATGCAAATGTCTTGACGATGTGTGATAACCCGCCCAACGCGATTACGACAAGCATCCCCAAGCCAATTGCCTTCGCATTGCCGGGCAGGGCGCTGAACTTGACAGTTGTCAGCAAGTAGCCAAGTAACGCAATGCCGAGCAATGGAGTGAGGCGGAGAAGGCGTCTCGTACCTGGCGTGCTCTCAGGCATACGCAGGCCTCGTGTCACCGCCGGAGTTATGGAACGCCGACGAGAAGATTTGCGTCACGTAGTCCAATGCCGCCGGCGTATCCACATCCTGCCAATGTGCATCTCCGATGTCGCGCCCTTTGAACTTTCCCTGCGCTGCCATGAGCCGCAGTCCATCCGACAGCGAACAATTCCCGTTCACAGCCGCCTTTTCAAGCCAGCCAAAGATGGCCTCGCTGCACAGAAACATGCCGGTATCCAGGGCGTTGTAGTTTTCGAGCACTTTCCCAATCTCGACGATGCGGTCGTGCTCGAGTCTGACCTTGGTCGCATCATCTATATCGAATATGGCGCCTATGTTGCGATCGACCGCCAGAATCACCTCGTCCTTCCCGAGAGGCTGACGCAGCAAAGACCTCGCGGTTTCCGCTTCGAAAACGTGATCGGCCATGAGAAGCAGGAAGTTCTCGTGAATTAACTTCTTTGCGCACAAGACCGAAATGCCGTTGTCCTTGCGGAAATCGGGGTTCTCGATCCAGGTCACCTTGATGCCGGGGAGCGGATGACTCGCATACCAATCCTTGATGGCCTGGCCGCGATATCCCACGACAATGACGAACCTCTCAATACCCGCCTCCCTGGCGCCGCTCATCACATGCTCCAGAAGAGTCTTGCCATTCAGGGTTACAAGCGGCTTGGGCCCCTCTCCCGATCGAGCGGCGATGCGGCTTCCGTTACCAGCGGCGAGAATCAGAGCGAGCTTAGCGGTTTGCATGGTGGGCCTCCATCATCGAGTAATCGGGAGCAACGGTTGGCGTGTCGGAAACTGGCATGTAGTCGAAATAGCGGATGTTCACGTCAGTGGTCCCGAAGATATGTGCATCGGTTACGCTCGCGGTTTGCATCGGAAACCAGAACGCTCCGGCCTTGTGGTATTGCTGGACAAAATGCACCTTGCGTGTCCAGAAGGACGGATTCTTTGCTGGCTCGCCTTCCACGCGAGCCAGCGCATAGTCTTCCGTATCCACCCAGATCTGGCCGCGAAACAGAGACTTGTCTTCGCGGTTCGGGATCGCCTCGATGACATACGCAGTCCTGCCCTCAAGAACACTGGTCTCAATCATCCGAAATGTGTAGTTATCGGAGGTGATGCGGTTCCTGGGGCGCGTGTCGGGACGCGAGCTCTCCGATTCCGACGCAAGCATTTGCCGCAGAACCCGCTTGTTGGCCGCTTTCCATCCCTCCTCGGAGGTCACTTCAAAGTGCTTCGTTCCGGTTTGGTCACAGGTCACTCTGACCAGCATCTGTGCGCGCTTCTGCAATTTATGGTTATTAAGAACGTATTCGCGGTCTCCGGTGTAGCCGCCGCTGGCCAACTCCCGCACGCTATCGCGCGAAAGCATGGTGGCCACCACCTCGTCAGCAGTCGGTGTCGGTTGTTCGGCTTGCAGCACACGCAGGCACGTGGTTGCGAGAAGGAGCATTGAAGGAAGAATCAGATGAACTCTCATAATCAGAACTCGAATACCATCTTTCCGCGATATTCTCTCCAGGCGTCGTTGTAGAAAGAGCCAAACGTTGAACTGTCGAGGTTATTTTGCACATCGCGTGGATTGTCATGGTTGAAGACGTTGAACACCGATCCGCCGGCGCGCATGTGCAGATGTTTTTGCGCTATGTGCGCCGTGAATGGTCGTGTGATCTGAAGGTCAGCAGATGCGAAACGAGGAAACCGTTCCGAACTGCGCGGCCCTACGTAATCTCGATACTGGTTCTGGACGGAGTAAGGAAACCCGGTGTGCACGTCATAAACAGGCAGGATAGTTAGCTTCCACGGACCCTGAACGTCCGACCAGAAGAGTACGCGGTTGGGAGCGTCGAATGATTGGCGCCCTTTCTGATCTGGTTGAATGACTGCCTGCGGGTAGTTGCCATAGAAGAGAAACGGATCATTGAGATCGCCGTACGCCCGGGAACGGACATACGAGCCATTCAAAGTGGCGCGCGGGAACTGATACCTTCCCGAGAGCTGGAATTCGCGGTAGGAATCGCTGCCCCCATTGGACAGGTCGATTACGCCGGATTGCGACTCGCTGCTCGTGGATACGATTAAATCTCGTGCCGTGACGCGGTTCTCATATCCGGCGCGAAGGGCCAGCCGTTCTGTTACACGCCGCTCAATTTCGACATTCCACGTTGTGCTTCGCGGGTTTTCGAGAGAGCCGGCAACATGATTGAAGAATGCCGTCGAACTCGAGAACTGGCCCTCCGGGCCGATGAATGCCACCGTCCGGCCAGGTAACTCCGAGAATCGGGGCAGCATCAACGGGACGCGATCGTAAAAGATGCCCCCGCCGGCTTTGAGGAGGGTCTTGCCGTCGCCGGTTAGCGACAGCAGGACACCGCCTCGGGGTTCAATGTGCGTCGAACTTGTGATGGTGTCGCTGTCAACGCGAACACCGTAGTCGAACGATAGCCGGTTCGAAATCGTCCACTGATCCGCCCAGTAAAAGGCGGTTTCGTTCTGGTTGACCACGAATGCAGAAGGCTTGGAAAAATCGATGCGCTCAATAACATCGCCCGAAGCCCCGACCAGTTCGGCGGGGAGAAACTTCTCCACCCCTGCCAGTTCAGAGTGGGCGTAATCCCACCCGGCTTTCATTTGATGAGAGCCGAGAGACTGTTGTGGAGCAAATTGATAGCTTTCTACCGACTCGTAGCGATCTGTCCTGCGGCGTTGCTGGTTGAAGAATCCGCCTTCCGTGGTATCAATCAGCAGGCGGTACGGGTCCTCGCTCTGCGGGTTGATATCGACATCGTAGGTCTTGTAGCTGAACTGCGATATCAGCGCGGTGTTCTCGCCAGCGAAGAATCGGTCTTGCGCGTATACCTGGTACCCACGCTGCTTGAAGTCGGTGGTGGATGGTTGCGGGGTGAACGTGTTCAGCCCCATGTAATCCAGCTTCTGCGGATACACCGCCACGGAAAGCGTCGCCGTTTGTCTGGAGCTTGGAATGACGTCTGCCTGGGTATAGGAATTGAAGCTTTCCAGCTTGGTGTCTCGCTGCAGGGGCGGAAGGCTGTTGACCGGTGTTCGGAGGAACCGGTACTCAAATGACTGCATGTAGGCGGCCCGGTTTTTGATGAGGGGGCCGGTCCAAGTCATTCGCGGCGTAGCTGCGCCTAGTCCAGCGATGGTACCGGCGCGCTCACGCCATCGCGGAACGACATTCTGAAACGAGAAGTGCATCTTCTCGTAATTTGCGGTTTTCGTCTCCACCGTGGAGAGTGCGCCGGTAAATCTGCCGTATTGCGGATCGAAGGGATTGGAGACCACCTGCACGGAGGAGACAACGTCGATCGGCAGGTTGATCGCCGGTCCGCCAGAAGCCGGATCCGTGACATTCGCGCTGTTGACCAGTGCTCCGCTCTGCGTGTTGCGAGCGCCCTTCATATTGATCTTTCCATCCGGGCCGCGGACTACGCCCGGAACCAGCGGAAGAAGCGCCTCGAATTTCTGGTCTGAATTGGGAGCGTTATCAATCGTCTTCTGTTCAACGGTCTGGTTGGTAGTGGTGATGCCGGAGTCAGCTGAGTTGGCGGTCACCGTGACGTCGGTGGTGGTCTGGGCGAGTTGCAGTTGCAGCGAAACCTCGATGGTTTCGCCGGAACTGATAGTGACTGACTGCTGTACCTCAAGGCCGGGAGCAGTCGCTTGAATTGTGTAGGTACCTGGGATGACGGATCGAAAGTTATATTGGCCGTTAGCATCTGATTCCGTCTGGAGGTTTACGGGGCCGTTCAAAATTACCTGCGCTCCGGGAAGGTAGGAACTCCCGGTTGCATCTACCACCACCACTTGACCGTTGATACTGCCGGTGTTTGCACTGGTTTGTGCGACTACGCCACCCGAGTGTAAGAGCCATAACGCACTGAGCAGGATTGGCAGGAGAGTTCCGCGGCATTTCTGAGTGCCGGGATATCTTCCCTTCGCTTGTTTGAGTTTCGTCATGTTCTTTTCACCCGGGCGGTGCAGCTCAAAACACTCGCCTCGCCCTTTCGTTATGCCGTTTTGCTTTGCGGCCGCAGGTACCGTGCCGATCGGAGCTCGGTATGAGCCGCTATGTATTCGTCGTATTCCCGTACGTTGCCGAGCGGAATGGTGGAATACCCGTCCTCCCAGCGGATCAAACGGGTCCCATCATTGTTCGAGGCGACAACCCCCGGCACCATAGTGGAAACTTCGATTTCCCCGAATACGCGTGTGCCAACTGGAAGAGCGAGGAGATCTTCGAGGAGCATCGTCCGCCTCACTTTCCGCTGCTCGACTGGTGAGCGACCAATGCGTCAAGCCCTCCGAGAGGCGAGGTTCGGCACTGCCTGAGCCTGCGAGAACCTTCCGGTTTCGGCCGCATGCTCTTCTCCATGTCCGCGTTAGCCACCCGGCATAACTTCAGCCGATTGCAGAGGTCCTTGCCGTACGCTGACTCGGTGATGAACTTCGCTCCGCGCCCCCCGAGCAATCGCAGAACGTCTTCGCCAGCGGAATCGACGTAAAAGACCTCCTGTAGATCGAAGATGTTCTCGTATCCCTGATTTGCCCCGCGCGCGACGCGAAGGAGCTCCCGGGCCCACAAGCCGGTCAATCTGCCCTCGAGGATGAATGCCTCTGAGCTGTTGGCCGATGGCAATGTAATTCGCAACATGCCTACCTTAAGTGCATGCTGCCTGCCAAACGCTAATCACCAGGCAATTCGTTGAATTGGAAGCAGGTTGCGAATATGCTTCTGCGGCTGCTGGCGAATAGCTGCTGCCGCGCTTGCGGCAATGCCGCTAAAGCGGCAGTTCGATAGGTTGATAAATGGTGGTCACCATCTTGGGAAAGAGGCGCTGGGAGGCTCAAATCATTCTGGGATCGCCATCCGGGGCAGGCGATAACGCATTCCACCATATTCTTGCTAGTCCCGACAATCAGCCAGGCACATCTTATAGGAAGAGCGACTGCCGCTCCGTTTACATCTGTCACCGCCCCCATTGCGGCACTGCCACAATCGCGGCAACAGGACGTTAGCCCATGTGCTGAAAGCAGATGACATAGCTGCATCGGAATCTGGCATCTCCATTGCAAGACACGTTATTGAAAACTATCCGAGAGCTGGCCGGAACGGGTTGTGAGGAGAAGCAGAAATGAGCAGAGTCTTGGGATCCAGAGATGGGATCACGCCATCCTCGGTCAGCGAATTTGCGACAGTGGAGCAAGATGCAACGCGCAGGTTCCGAATGCCACAGATTAGGATCAACCTGCCATGACAGCGCTGATGAAGACATCCGCGATTCCGCTCGTCCACGCCGTACTTTGCCTGGATTGCAATTGTGTAACTGACGCCAACCACGAGTGCCCGGTGTGTTCATCAAGGGCATTGATGAACCTGGCCTCGGTGCTGGACCGCCAAAACATGGGCACCTATTCCCTTAAGCGGATGGCTGCCTGACATGGACAAAATTGCTGCAACTGTCTCGCTCGATTCACATCGATACATACATGTGAGACGAAACGAAAGTAGCTGTGATGCATTCTTATCCTGAGATTGAGATGCGAATGAGACCAAACGTCAAACTGATGCTGTTCGTTCCCCTCGTTGTTGCCCTATGCGGAGTCGCTCCGCACGTGAGAGCCGAGGTCTCGCCCACTGGACAGAACGATATCCGTGCAGTAAAGCCCTCCACAACTCCAGTTTGCAAAAACGAAGATGTGAACGAGCAGGTCAAAGCAGCCCTGCATCTGGTCTGCTCAGGGAGTGGATCTGAAGGCCACCCTGCATCCGCAGAAGGGCTGATCGTGATCGGATTCCTTGGAGGGTTCGCGAAGAGTGGTGACAGCAATCACCCCGAGGTTTGGTTTGGGGCCTACCTCCGGGAGCGTTACACGGCAGCGGCTGAGGTCTCAGTCATCTCCAATCACCAGAGACAACGAGCAATCACAGACGTTCTGCGCTTGCTTGATACCAATCAAGACGGCACCTTAACAGCCGCGGAAAAAAGGCAAGCGAAGATCATCATTTATGGCCATAGCTGGGGGGCATCGGAAGCTGTGGCATTCGCTAAAGAACTGGAAACCCTTGAGATCCCCGTGCTGCTTACCATTCAAATTGATATCGTGCCCAAACCCGGTCAACAGCCGGTCATCATACCGCCTAATGTTGAAGCGGCAGTCAATTTCTTCCAATCGGAAGGGCCACTTCATGGACGACCGGAGGTCGTGGCCGAAGATCCGGGACGAACCGAGATCATCGGAAATCGTCACATGACTTATGAAGGTCAGCACATCGATTGTGGAAACTATCCTTGGTTCGCACGCACTTTTAACAAGCCTCATCATAAGGTCGAGAACGATGCTCGCGTGTGGGAGCAAATTGCATTCGTTATTGATTCGCGTCTGTCATCATTGAGCGGCCCAGGGGATCAGGTGGCGATGCATTGACGATCGCCGATGGAGCCGGGATTTGTCTGAATCAGGGCTGTGGGCATTCACTCCGATCGCGGGTCGTGTGCGCCGGGGAGCGGCTCAGGGTTGATCTGATGGCTCCAGGCCACTTGCCGTGAGATGTGACGAGCCACATCTGCTTCTAAGGAAAGAAGAAGGTTTGACAGATGAAAGCAAGATGCATACGTATCAGCATTGTTCCCGGAGCGGCAAAGTCAGCATCTGCGATTGCAGTACTGTTTCTTCTGTTATCTGTGAACCTCCTGGAGGCAGCAGAGCCCAAACCAGAGACTCTTCGAGCTTGGGACGAATACATTCAGGCCGTGAACCTCAGCGCCGCAAGGAGCGCAGCCGGGAGCAGCCAGTTTTTATGGACCGATGAGTCGCAGGATATGACTCGGCGCCTGCAGCAAAATGAGGTTGTTGTAACAAATCACGATCCCGAGCAAGTGCCTCAAGGAATGATCCATGACTGGATTGGGGCCGTGTTCGTGCCGAACGTGACACTCGATCAGGCCTTGAGCGTAGTCGAAGATTATGACCGTTATAACGAGTTCTACCAACCCTTGGTCAGGAACTGCACGACGCTGGCACGAGACGGTGATCGAGTCAGGTTGAACCTGGTTGCCACTCAGAAGGCATTTTCAGTCACTGCAGTGGTGAAGACCGAAGAGCAGGTCCAACTTGTGAGGCTGGGTCCCAAGAAGGCATACATCACGAGCAGCGCCGTTCGAATCCAGGAAATCGCCGATTATGGCCGCCCAACCGAGCATCCGTTTTCGGAGAGCAAACGACCGGGTTACATCTGGCGCGAGGTCACTGTTCAGCGATTCGAAGACCGCGATGGTGGCGTATACATTGAATTGGAGACGATCGTTTTGAGCCGTGGCATTCCCCATGGGTTCCGCTGGCT
>Ga0070717_10000973_pt1 | contig 19139 bp, 24 predicted proteins | sample LARL113metaG_FD_71366 | JGI IMG/M metagenome (GOLD analysis project Ga0070717, IMG submission 71366) | Corn, switchgrass and miscanthus rhizosphere microbial communities from Kellogg Biological Station, Michigan, USA - LAR L11-3 metaG | ecosystem: Host-associated > Plants > Roots > Rhizosphere ... | reverse complement strand
CGACTAATTCTTTTGGAATCAGTAACGCGATCGAAGGAAATTCCGCCGTTGTCGCAATTACATATCACTCATGCGAACAATCACACTCTACTCCACTTTTCATGAATAATGCGGGCTAGAGGATGGTCACCACAAGAATTACTTACTTTACCGGATACACCGTTCCCCAGTTCACGCCTAGCTTCATAGGGTCGTTGAGTCGTCTAAGCTGCAGCGGAAAGGGACTCAAATGCTGTTCACGATTGCTGCCCTTCTGTTAATTCTCTGGTTGTTGGGGATGGTTAGTTCTTACACACTAGGTGGATTCATCCACATCTTGCTGATCTTAGCCATCATTGCCGTCCTCATTCGAATCATTCAAGGCCGCAGCCCAGTCTAAATCCTACGCATGTCTCAGCTCTGACACCGTTGCCTCGACCGCTGCTCAAAAAGAACAACAAACATTCTTCGCCCTTCGACATCTCACCTGATGGGCAGCGCAGGAAATTGTTCAGGGAGCTAAATCTGAATTGAGGGATTCACCAATGAATCAGAATCCGAACGGTCAAAACACTTGTGACGTTTGCCATAAGTCGTTTGATTCGGAGCAAGAACCGCAAACGCACCAAAATAGTGCTCACGGACAAAGCAAGTCTGGCGGAAGGCAGTCCAATTACGACATCGAAACGGATCAGGCGAACGAGCGAAAGATCGCCTAAACAATGCCCCGGCCAAGCCGGAAATACTGGTTCAATAACTCAAAGGAGAATACAGATGAATAAGGATCGTGTTGAAGGGAAAGTCAAGGATGTGGCAGGGCGTATTGAGCGCCAGGCGGGCGAATGGACCGACGATCCGAAACTGCAGGCGAAGGGCGCCGCGAAACAGGCCGAAGGCAAGGTGCAAGGGGCCGTTGGCAAGGTGAAAGATGCCGCCAAGAAGACGGCGGACGACGCCAAGACGAGCGCGAAACCACCGCAACGTGTTCCAGATGACGCCGGCGCGGAGACATACGAGTCGAAAGAAGCTCGCGGTCGGGGTTAGCCGGCGCGATCACGAAAGCCTCTAAGTGCGCCAACCGCATGGAGTACAGAATCGGCTGCATTGCGCGGGAGCGCACTGAAGGTTAGTTTCGACGTAACAAGATAGTGCGGTCCCCCGCACTGCCCCGAAGCAGGGTGGCTCAGCTACTAAAGCTGCAGCTCACCCTGCATTTTTATTCTGCCCTCAAACCGCCCAACAAATGGGTACATCCCTGTATTCCGGCTTAACGCCGATTGGTCTTAAATGATTAGTAGCTTACGAAGAAAGACATCGCGTTCCGTCTGAGGAGATCCGATTATGTTACGAACATTTGGAGCGTTTCTCGTGGTCTTCTCGATACTCAGTCTGATCGTGCATTTTCAGGTGCTCGGCGTGGTCTTTGGAATGGGCGCTCTTTCCCTTTTTGCGGTCGACCAACTGGTGGCCCAGTTCGCTAAGACCCCGCGCTCTTCCAGGATGCCGGGAGAACCCCTTCGCTAGCCCGCGAAACTCCTACAAAATCCTATTGTTTTACGCTGCGGAGGCGCCCAGACGCGTCTGACCGTCGGCCTTCTCGTCATCGAGCCGGAGCTCGCACAGATCGGTAATCAAGTTCCCCGCCCAGTGGTAAATGTTGTGTTCGCGAATCACGCGCCTCATCTGTTGCATGCGCGCTTGTTTTTCCTCCGGCTCCATTTCCAGAGCGGCGCGAATCGCTACCGCCGTCTGGTCGATGTCATATGGATTCACCTGAAGCGCGTCGCGCAATTCCCGGGCGGCGCCCGTAAAGATGCTCAAAATTAGGACCCCATTCTCGTCACTACGGGAGGCCACAAACTCTTTCGCGACCAGATTCATGCCGTCGTGCAGCGAAGTGACCAGGCAAAGATCCGCCGCTTTGTAATAAGGCTCGATCTCCTTATGACTGTGCGACCGGTTGAGCAAAACGATCGGTCGCCATTTATCTTTTTGAAAGCGCCAGTTGATTCTTCCCGCTTCCACCTCGATCTCAGCCTCGAGGTCGTGATATCGCTTCAGATGGCTACGGCTGGGTGCGCCGATTTGCACGAAGGTAAACTGCCCCTGATAACGCGGATACTTTTCCAGGAATCGTTCCACCGCCAGGAACCGCTCCAAGATTCCTTTCGTGTAGTCGAGCCGATCAACGCCGACTCCCAGAAACAGGGCCTCGACGTCTAGACTCTTCAGAAGTCCAGATCGTCCCTCGTAAGCTGCTTCGTCGGAATCGTCTGAGGGCAGATCGGTGAGATCAACGCTGATCGGGAACGGACGCACGGTTGTGATGTGTCCCAGGCGTTGTACCGTGAAATGTTCCCAGTCGATTCTTGATTCCATAACCCGATCGGCGGTCTGAAGAAAATTGGTGCAGTGCGACTGGATGTGAAACCCCACCAGGTCGGCCCCGAGCACGCCATCCACCAGCTCGCGTTGCCACGGACAAATGCCAAACGTTTCCTGGTTCGGCCATGGAATGTGCCAAAAAATCGCCACCCTGGCGTCCGGCCTTTTCTGCTTAATCATTCTCGGAAGCAGCGCGAAGTGATAATCCTGCACGAGCACGACAGGCTTCTCGATCTCTTTCATTTCTTCCAGAAGAGCGTCAGCGAACTTGCGATTGACCGCCTGGTAGTGTTTCCAATCGGCGGCCCGGAAAATCGGACGAGTGTGTGCGATGTGACAGAGGGGCCACAGCCCTTCGTTGGCGAAGCCGTAGTAATAGCCCTCTTCCTCTTCCTTCGTCAGCCAAACTCGGCGCAAAGTGTATCGTGGATCGTCAGGGGGAACCGGCAGTCGGCTATGCCGGTCCACATTCTCTCGGTCAGCGTTGCCGCTCCCGTGCGCCAGCCACGTTCCATTGCAAGCGCAGAGCACTGGCTCCAAGGCGGTCACCAAGCCACTGGGTGGCACAATCACTTCCGTGGACTTGCCATGGCGCATGTGGATATAAGGCTCGCGGTTCGAGACCACAAAGAGCCGGCCGGCTCCCAGGAGGGCGCTAAGTTCTAATGCCAGCTTTTCTGCAGTCCATTGCGATTGACCTTCCGCGCGCAGTTTGGCTTCTCGTTCGGCGGCAGTACGAGCGCTAGTAAGACTCTGCGCAAAAGTCGCGACTTCTCGCGCCAGCGGCCGGAACAGCTCCACATCCGGTACTCCGATCCGCGAAGAGGGCATGCGCCCCGTGCGTAACGCTCTCATCCAATGCGCGGTTCGGGCGATCGGTCCTTCGATGCTCCATCGCACGATCAGCAACGTAATTAAAGCGATCAGCACCACTTGTACCACACCGCTCAAAAAAGTTTCGCGCCAAATGTGAAGACTCTGCGCCCGAATGTATCTCGCGTCGTGAACGACCGCCAGCGCGCCCAGAAATTTCTCCGGGCTGCGCAGCGGAACGACGCAGATATTCACGGGCTGATCTGCCAATCGTTGAAACGCATCCGCTTCGTGTTCCTGTTTCAAAGCCTCGAGAACGACAGGGGGGGGCTGCCCCATGGTTGAAGCTAAGTCATTGGTCACCGCGATGACGTGGCCTTGCGGATCGTATACTGCTATGCCCATCAGGTTTTCGCGGTGGGCAAAGTGCTGCACCGTTTTTCGAAGTGTCTGAACCGCGCCGCGATCGATGTCCCGCCCCACGTTTCCCGCCAGGCTTTCGGCCAGAACCTCGGCGCGCCGTTGCAGATCGCGTCGAAGGTTGCGCTTGCCCACCCACACTTCATACCAAGATGAGCACAGTGAGACCAACATCACCCCGACGATCAGGGAAACAATGAGACGGACATTCAGCAATCGCATGCGCTAATCCTTAGAAGAGACGGTCTTCGCCACGCCGCCTTGGGCTGCGATCTCCCTGCTTACCGGTAGCCTGCGCATCGCTGTCGGTTGGGCCGCTTCGGCGGCAGCGACGCGTTTCCCCGTAAATCATTCTCAGCGGTAGCCTTTCGAGCCTTAGTTGGATGCCGCACTCGATCGTATGGCTGCCCCTCAAGAAACGCGGCTGCGGCCGCGTTAAGGCTCCCCTCCTAGGTTTCCGGTTGATTGCGCTGATGCTGGTGCCGCTACAGGGAACGCTTTATGGACCACGACAATTCGCTCGCGTAGAACTCTTAAATACGTTGTGCAGAAGCTTGAAACTCGTAGTCCGCCACTAGGTGAGGAAGTGACCCGCAAAAGCGATTGTGATGTCGTTTGAATGCGGATCGGTTCACCAGCATGCTTCGTCTTTCGGAAGAGGTAGACCATGAATCGAACGACGAATTTGTTAGCTGGTTTCTTGCTGGCAATTACGCCCCTGGCATTTGGACAGGAGCTAGAATCGGCCCCGCAGTTTCCCGAAGATGCTATGTCAATCCGGCAATTGATTGCCTGGTCGCGATTGCAAGAACCGCAACCGGCTCCTCAGCCCCTGCCCCCTCGCGACAACCGCATCCCCCAACCCGAGCAGCAGGGGAAGCAGCCATCCGAGCCTCAAACACCACAGGATCAGAGTCCAACGACCGAATCCTTCCGCGGAAAGATCATCAAGGACGGCAATAAGTACGTCCTGAAGGTGGCGGGTAATATTACTTACGACCTGCAGGCGCAGGATGCGATGCAACAGTACGAGAACCAAAGCGTGAGAGTCGTCGGAACCCTTGATCAAGGCACTAACACGATTCGTGTTACCAAGATTGATTTGATTTCCTAGGTTTCGTGCGGCGGCTTCGCACAGGCTTAAACCCAAACTACACGATTTACCCTAGTGCCTATGTTGGTGAAAGCTTATAAGTTGAGCCATCGCCTAATATTCGTGTCGTCGAAGGTTTCCTATCCTTCCCCGCGATTCCGGCTTGGAGGTCAAACATGCGCGTGAATCGAACTGCCGCCTACGCTATGTATCCCCGCAATGTGGCCCTGCCCGAAGTCGTAGCGGCCTTGAATCAAGCGGGATTCGAAAAGGAAGACATCTGCATGGTGCTCTCGCCAGCTCACCCTGTAGCAACCGCCGCCGAAGATGCCACTATCGGCGCCGTCGCCCGAGAGCAAAGCGCGATCAGCGCCCGCATGATTGGCTGGTTTTCAGAGTTAGGCGCCGTAGTCATTCCTACAGTCGGTTTCTTCATCCGTTCCCAGGCCTATTTTCACGACCTGTTGACCGAACAGAACTCTCCGGGTCTCTCTCGTGGATCGCGGACTTTGCTTGGCCTCGGTTTCTCCCAAGACGAAGCAAAAAGACTAGGCCGTCAGCTATGCGATGTGGGAGCGTTGGTGTACGTGTCATGTAAGGAAAGCACCAAAGCAGACTGGGCGATCGAATTGCTGCGCCGGGCGGGCGCCAAGGAAGCTGCAAGCCTGGGAATAGCACACGCTGCACACGCTGCGGCAGCCTAAACCCTCATCCGAGCCAGGTAACCAACCGGATTGGTACCTCCGCAATTTGCACTCGCCGGAAATTTATTCCCTTTCGGCGTTTACCTTAAGCATCTGCCCCTTCGGACTCTGAGCCCTTCCTGTCACCAACTTAGAAAGGAGGGACTTCCATCGCCCAGCTTGGCATCTGAGTTGCACCTTTCCTTCCGCCAACTTTTGGACATCCCAACGCATCCATCTGCAGGCTGCAGGGACGGAGAACTTGTGAGTATTAAGACCCACCGCTTCTGGATTGAAATCTTGCTGCTGGCCACAGCCATTGCATGCGTACTCGCGCTCCTGATTGCCAGCCTCGGAGCTGCTGCGGGCGCTGCCGCTACCGAAGAATCAACCGCGCAGGCGACGCCAACAACCACAGAACAATCCTACGAGGGAATGGTTACCTGCTCCCGTTGCGGAGCCAAACATTCTGCGGCTCTGGGCCAAAGTGCAGCTGACTGCGCTCGCACTTGTGTGCGCGGTGGAGCAAGCTTCGCCTTGATCGAAGGCAATGCCACCTACCGGCTCGAAGGCGACTTGGGTATCCTGGCAAGGTTGGCTGGGCGGCGAGCCCGCATCATAGGCGAGTTGAATGGAAATACGATCAGGATTTCCTCCGTCCCTTCGGAAATTTGATGGGTTGGGAATGCCTAGAAATTCAGATTCCGGATCGGGGGCGCTCCATGAAAAACTTCCTGATTCGCATTCTTTTGGCGGTCGCTTTCGTCTTGGCCGCCTTTGCCCTGGCGTCCTCCGCACAGGCGCAACAGGCCGACGAAGACCCGAACGCCGCGTCTCCTCGCCCACAGCAACCCACTGCGGCTCCAAAATCGGCTCAAGCACAAGAACTCCCCGCACGCCCTTCTTCTGCCGATGCTCAAACCCAGGAAGCCCTTGCCTTCACCGGACGCGTGACTCAGGAACAGGGACATCTTGTGTTGAGGGATCCGGTCACCAAATTGAGTTACCTGTTCGACAATCCGTCGAAGGCGAAACCTTACCTCGGCAAACAGGTAAAGGTCGTCGGCAAGCTTGAACTAAAGAGCAACACTATTCATATCGACAGCATCGAACTGCTGTTGTGATCGCCTGATTTCTGCCACGGCGCACGACGGGTTCGTCTTAAAGGAGGGTCAGGTTGCTGGCCCTCCCTCCTATTAAAACTCCGTTCGAGAAGAACACGCCGGATGGCGCGTCCCGCACGGCATCTTAAGCTTCTTGGCTACAGAATTTGCCGTATTGTCTTAAACGCCGGGCGCTACTTTAATCCGTTACGGTGTTTAATTACAGACGAACCTGCGAGGTGGTTTTTTCACAATGCCCGAAGTACAAACAGATTCGGAAATCTCTGCCCTTAGGCGCGCGTTCGAGTTCTGGCCCTACCTGTTCATTGTTATTTCGATCACCGGTCTGGCTTACATCGCGTTGAGCGCGGCCAGATAGAATCTTCGGCATTTTGCGCCTCACTCGGCAAGTCCGGTGTCGCTCCCTGCCGATCGCTCCCATTTCTTCGCCCGTCTAAGGCATATGCCGGATTCCTCTAGGATTTGCGCGCGACCATACTGAGCCTGAGTTGGAAGAATTCTTCACTCCGACAAGATCGTCAGTGATCTGACGACACGAGGAGCTGAACCGAAAACGCCTGGAGGCCTGAGACATGTCATCACGGAAACTTACGTTGCTATCGGTTGTGTTGTGTTGTGCAAGTTGGGCGATAGCCCAGAGTTCAGCAGGCGGAGCGCACCCTGCCGGCGGTTCGAGCAGCGCGGGACAGAGTTCAACCCCCACTTCGCCGACGGCTTCTCCAACGGCTCCGCCGACGGGTGCAGTAAATCCACCGACCGGACCCACGTCTCCGCAGACTTCTCCTGGACAAACAAGCCCTGGCTCCACACCGCCCAGTGGAACTCCAAACCCAAGCGCGCCGAGTTCAAGTTCGCCGAGTACCGCAACGCCAGGAAGCAACACGCAGCCGTCTACAGTCAACCCAAACACTACGAATAACCCCGCCACGTCGCCCAACAGTTCGCCGTGTGGAACGATGCCCAGCACGGCAACTGGAACCTCAAACACGGGATCGTCGAATTCGGGAACATCGAGCTCGAATCCCCCAACCTCTGGTAGCCAGAACAACAGCGGCAACAGCAGCAGTACGTCGCCCGGCATGAACCCCTCAACCGGAGCGCCGTGTCCTCCGGCCGCGAGCGGCACTACTTCGCCGCATTCTTAACGCAGACTGCAAACCACGCGAAGTCTTATGGCGGGCCCTCCGGGGCCCGCTTTTCGCGTTCGATCTTTTCCGTTTAACCGGCGGGAAAAATGGAGGGCTTCCGTTCCTCTCCTTCTGGCATCACAATGTTATGCACTCTCTCGAATACCAGCTGCGGATTCCCTCCGAGCCGGAGCCATTTCCGATCAAGGAACCTCCCGATCCACCTGAAAATCCTGATATGCCCGTGCGCGAACCCGACCCTGAACAGCCCAACCAGATCTAAGGCTTGCGGCCTCTCGGCTAAGAACGAATTTATGAGCATAGCCCTACAGTGAACGGCGGATTGTCCTTTTCGCCGTACGCTCCGATACTTGATTCAAATGTGCTTCCAACTTCCGTGGGATGCACTCTCATCCCGCTCACACCTCAGTTCATTCAATCAACAAACACAGGAGGAAAGATGGCACACTATGGCACTTTGAAGCACGTACGCGTTGCGGAGGCTGCTGACGATATTCGCGGCTCCCATCTATATGGCTTGAACGACGAAAAGTTGGGCAAGATCGACGATGCCATCTTCGATCATTCCACGGGAAACATCCGCTATGTTGTCGTGGATACAGGCGGCTGGCTCTCAAGCAAGAAGTTCATCGTTCCCGCCGAAGGCCTGAGGGCGTCAACGAAGCACGAGAATGATTTCGAGGTCAACCTCGACAAGCGTCAAGTCGATAGTTTCCCGCCTTACAATGAATCGGATCTTGACTCTGAAACGAAGTGGGCGGGCTATGAAGGGCGTTACCGTTCGAAGTGGGTTGCCGATCCTGTCATGCATCGCGCGGAAACCGACCGCAACATCACTCCTACCGCTCAACAAACCTCCGGCAATCTCGCCTCGGAGCAAGCTGCAGCCCAGGCTCACGGAAACCGCATAAGCTCAAGACCTCCCGTCGGTACCGGAGCGCGCAGAGCCGACCTGGAGGCGGCCACATCCTCCACGGAACGCGTCGTTCCCGCGGGAACCGATTCTGTTGTGATCGCCAATACGGCGGTTGGAATTGGCGGCCGCTGGGATACGTTTCAGAGCCGACTGCGCGAACGCCGTAAAGAAGCGGTTTCTCGCTGCAATACCTGTGCTGGCGAGTCGGCGGCGAAGCGCAACTCCGAAAGCGTCGATACGTTGCGGAAGGCAGTCTAGGAACGCGTATCCAACGCTCTAACCGCTTCGTTTGGCCATTCGGAGAAGAGGCACCCATTCAGACGTGAGTGCCTCAATTCTTTCGAGCCTGAAATTGCAGATATGGAATTAAGGAAAACCTGGTGCCGACAGGCATCGATTCGGCATCTCAACTGCGTCTATGATTGCGGGCAATCCGAAAGCGGGTAGGGCGGTAGCAGCCTTTGCCCTTGTACTTATACTGCTGATCGTGGTGAGTACAGCGGTCATTGCCCTGCGGAAGAGAACCCCCCCACCTAAAGTCGTGCCCCTACGCCCCTCAACATGTATCCTCCTCCCGCGCTGAGCATTACCGGCTGGGGGAGACTTTCCACAACTGGGCGAGCGCCCGGGCAGCATCCGTTAAAGCGCGCTTTTCCACATCCCCAGACGTTCCTCCAGCGCGCTGTACGATAGGAGTTCGATACCGCGAAACCTTGCCTGTGAGACCTACCTCATAAATGTCGCGCACCGCGCACTCGAACGCATGCTTTAAGTTCTTGGCTGCGGGCAGACCCTGTTCTGGGTTCTTGTTCGTCATTTGAGAAGAAACTCTCTTTCTCGGTTTTAAGCAATGTAAGACGAAGGCTCGCGGGCAACAATACAGCGTTGCACCCAACTAGGACGGCAGCCTTTCCTTAGCAATCACAAAAAGGTCATCTAGGGTGGCGGCTGGTCATTTATCAATTGCGATAAATGTTGGGCATACAAGCACGCCGGGCACCAGAGGCGTACAAGATGTTAGAGGGAAAGTCGATCTAGGATCTAGGCAGCAGTTGCTTCGGTCGTGACGACGCAATTCCGGAGCGCACGCAAGGCATACAGCGCATCGTCCAAAACGACGTCTTCCTCAATATGGTCGGTTTCCGCGGCAAACAACTGTCTCATCCGGGAAAGGATCGCTTTCTCCGCTTCCGCGATCCGCTGCGGAACCTGGTTCCGATCCGATTCAAATAGCGCTGCATGGTAGAGGACGTGCCAGGCAAGACGAGGCGCGGGGGAAGGAGTGAACGACGTGGCGATACTCATGGTCAGAATCCTTGCGACTAAACACGGCTCTTCCGGATAGCGGTCCGTCGGAGTTTCCGAGTTGAGTATGCACAATAGTGTCAGCGGTAGCCATGGCAGTATCAGCTAAATCCCGTAGTTTGCACAACCAAGAGGAAAACCTGTGGAAGGACGCCTGCGCGCCCTTCCACCGTAGACCTAAGCCGCCCGTTTGCGTTGTCGGGACACCTGGTGGGTCTCGATTACTTCCTGCTCTGCTTGCGCAGCCTGCGAATTAATCTTCTCCCCTAGCTGAGTCAGCTTTTCGTCCGTCTGTTTCTCTTCCTCGAGAGTTTGTTCCAGCAGCGAAGCGTGCTCGTTCTCGCCCAGTATTTCCGCGAAGGTGCGCACCGTTCCGTAAGCTGCGATCTCATAGTGCTCCACCCTTTGAGCTGCGCCAATGATGGCGGCATCCATGACGGCGCCCTCGTAGTCCTCCGACATCACCTCTGCGCCTTCTTTCACCAGGCCATCCATTCCTAGGCATTTCTTACCGGTAGCCTTCTCTCCGAGCACGTCGAAGATCTGTTCCAGCCGGGAGACGTGCTCCGAGGTCTGGCGCAGGTGTTCCTCGAATCCCTGGCGCAATTCGGCATTCGACGAGGCTTTTGCCATCTTGGGCAGCGCCTTCACCAGCTGGGTCTCCGCGTTATAGAGATCCTTCAATTCATTGACGTATAGCTGCCTCAATGAGTCCTTTTGCATCTTATTCCTCCTCTTTGATCTCCAGCGATGAAGCGGAGTGTCAGCACTGGGTTCTTTTCGAAAACTATGTCCCTCACTCGCGCCAATCAATACCCCGGATGCTGTATAGATTTTGTGCGGTTGAAATCGGGAGCGCGTGTGTTACCGCACGACCAGTGACTGCCTGCGGCTTTCAGTGGCATGGCCTTCTTTGGGGTGTTCGCCTTCTTTGGGGTGTTCGCCTTTTTTGGAGTGTTCGTCTTTGTGATGGAAGTCGAGTCCGAAGTGCGGCGCTTCGCGCGTACCGGTGATCTTAAAAGGAAGTTCGGTGCCGGCTCCGTGCTTGCTGAAGAATGGATCGACGGGCTTCAGCAGAATTGACTTCCAACCTGTCGTCATTTGCGAGAGCTTCGCGTCCAATCTAAGCATGCCGTGAAAATCGAAGGTATTCCCATCGAGGCTGTATTCTCCCGTCATGTCCGCATGCGTTCCGGGGATTAGAAAATGCAAGTAGGAAAAAGAGAGAATGCCCTGGCTGAGCGTGAACTTTCCCTCCAACTCCGAGGTCACGACTGGATTGGCCTTCCCTCGGCCGGTCCCCTTGCCGCGGCTGCGCAGGCTTAGCGAATTAATCCGGTCTTGAATCTTGTCGTTAGTGAAGTGAGCCGTAGGTATTTCAAAGTTGCCCGCCAGTCTCAGACGGTTAGCGATGTCCTCTGCTCCGGGCGGCAGACTGAGTTTGCTCTTCATCTCGATCGCGCCGGTCATGATCGGCGGCTCGGTCTTGACTCCGAGCTTCAACAAGTCTTCGATCTGGGCGCGGCCCAGCACAACGTTAAGTTCCACGTCGTGGCCATGCGGATTTTTCATGCGCACGATCCTGCCGGTTGCCGTAAAGGAAGAATGCAGCACTCTGGCCTTCACCGGATCGAGATACGTATCGCCGTCCGTCCCGTCCACAATCGCGTGAAACTCGGTGTGCAACGGGACGGGATGTCCGCTGACTGCAATCTGAAACTCAGGCGTATCGGTTTGGCCCTGCACTTCAATTCGTCCCAGCGTTCCCCCGTATCTTCCTGTGGACGACAGAATCCCTCGGATGCCCGGCAGCGTACCTAGGTCCGCGTTCGTGAAGGAGTAGTCACCAACAACGGCGGTGTCGCGCGGCTTTTTTTCGTTCAGCGGCCCGAACTCGCCCGTCGAGTGGATATCTCCCACGGGTTTGGGATTAATCAGCGTCGCGTCAAACCGCAGCGGCAGCCCCGGGCCGAGGTCTTTCATTCGAAGATCACTGATGTCGAATTCCAGCGGTGGCTTGTTTGCTCTGGGCGTGTTGATGTTGATGATGAGTTTCGTGTCCGCGCACACGAACCGGTCCACGGCGATTCTCATCCTCATCTTCCGCTCTTGCTGCCGCAACCCCGCCAGCTCCTTGCGATCGTTCGTCGGCGGAATGTTCACCGTCATCCCGTCAATGTAGACGATGTCCACATGCATTGGCTCGCGGAACAGGCTGCGCAGCGCGGTTTGGAAGCGGAATTCTCCGACTTCGAGCAATGGCTGGACGCCAGCTTCCCACCGGTTCGGATCAGCAGCTCCGTAGATCTTCAGGCCCTTCCCGTCCACATGTACGCCATCCGCCACCCAAACGTGAAGGTCAGCAAGTTCAACCCGGCTGTGGAAACGAGCCGATAGCGTGTCGATCACGCGGGACCGTAGGATGGGCTGCGCTCGCACGATCACCACGCGAATACAAACGACTCCAACCGCAAGAAGGATAACGAGGATTCCTGCGATCCGCGGCCATCGGCGTGACCGCCGGGATCGTCGCATAGGAAAGATTCGGCCGCCAGGCAACTGATACGGCGGATCCTGCGATGGCAATGGGGACAACGAAGCCAAACATAACCAGTAGTCCGAATGCCGGCGAAATGAAATCGGGTCTTTCCTGCATCAACTCTGGCAAAACTTCTTGCCCATCTTCCCGTTTAGAAGGAGAATGTTCGGTCCGATTCTTCCCCAATTCTTCCTGCGTAGGCAGATCCGAGGTATGCTCCATGCGCTGGACCGTTGTGCGCTCAATTGCCGCTCTGACTGTAATTTTTCTCGCCCTGGCATCTCATGGCATGCAAGCCCAAACCAGCCTGCCCTACCAGAAGCCTCCACAGGCAATCATCGATTTCATCGACACCCGCCCCACTCCGATGGTTGACGTGTCCCCAAAGGACGGCTCAGGCTCCCAATGGCTCTTGATCGAATCCATCTCCGGCTTGCCTTCGCTTGCGGACCTAGCGCAGCCTGAGCTCCGCCTGGCTGGGCTCCGCTTCAACCCGCGGACGAACGGCCCGAGCCGCGGCCGCTATATCACATCGTTAATGCTGCAAGCTCTTCCGAACGGCGAAGCCAAACCGGTTTCTGGAATCCCGCCCGAAGCCAGGATCCGTTTCGCCGCGTGGTCCCCCAATGCTCGCCACATCGCGTTCGTAAATGCCAGCGACAATCCTTCCGACGCCGGACTCAGTTTGTGGATCATCGACGTTGCCTCCGCTCAGGCCCACCCCGTGCCCGGTATCGCTCTCAATGGCGTCTTCGGCAGGCCCTGTGAATGGTCCAGCGACAACTCAAGCCTGATCTGCAAGACGGTTCCAAAAAATCGCGGTGCAACTCCGAAGCGCACTGAGATCCCGAGCGCCCCGTGATCCAGGAAAATCTCGGCCGTATCACTCCCGGTCCCACCTACGAGGATCTGCTGAAAAATCCTGAAGACGAAAATATCTTCGACTACTACTCCGCTTCTCAAATCCTGGTCGTCCACCTTGATGGTACGACCCAACCCGTGGGCCAGCCCGGCGTGATCGAGAGTGCTTCGCCCTCGCCCGACGCCCGCTACGTCCTCGTAGACGAACGCCATCATCCCTATTCCTACGTGTTGCCGTTCCGCATGTTTCCCGAACGCATCGTCGTCACCAACCTGGCCACCGGCGCCAGCCGTCAATTGGCCGACAAACCGCTCGAAGATACCATCCCGAATATTCACGACGCCGTTGCGACAGGCCCTCGTGAGTTCGATTGGCGCAGCGACGCTCCCGCAACCGTTTCGTGGGTTGAAGCCGGCGATGGCGGCGATCCACGCAAAGATGTTCCCGTCCACGACACTCTTTTCCTCTTGAATGCTCCGTTCGATGGCTCTCCTCGCAAGCTCGCAGAACTTTCGCTCCGCTTTCGCAGTCTGATTTGCGGAAACGGCCATCTCGCGGTGATCGAAGAAAGACGCTGGAAAGATCGCAAGCGAGTCATCCTCGCCGTCTCCCCCGACTCCGCGGCTGCTCCGGTCAAATTGTTTGAAGGTTCGTTCGAAGACCGCTATCACGATCCGGGCGAGCCGTTTGAAATCATGAATGCGCCGGGAAGCTCGTTGTACAAACCACTGCTGATTCCCGCGGCATCTACTTCCACGCAGAGGGTGCATCCCCCGCAGGCGACCGCCCATTTCTCTCGGTCATGAGCGGGACTAACGGAGAGACCAAGCGCCTCTGGCAGTCGGCCGATCAGTTCTTCGAGTTTCCGGCATTCGTCCTCGATGCCGCCACGCCATCCATCCTTCTCCGTCGCGAGTCGCCGCAGTTGCCTCCTAACTATTACCGCAAGAATCTCGCGAAAGACGACTTCAAGCAGATCACATTTTCCCCAGTCCCTACGGCAACGCACCCTTGCCCAAAAAGCGAGTGCTCAAATACAAGCGTGCGGATGGCGTTGACCTCAGCGCCAACCTCTATCTTCCACCCGGCTACAAGCCCGAAGACGGCCCGCTTCCGACCCTACTGGAAGCCTATCCCACCGAATACAAAACCAAGTCTGCGGCGGGACAAATCATCGGTTCGCCCTATGAGTTTCCTATTCTTTATTGGGGATCTCCGATTCCCTTCGTCACCCAGGGCTACGCGGTCCTCGAGAATGCGACAATCCCGATTATTGGCGAGGGTCAGGCGGAGCCGAACGATACCTACGTCGATCAACTCGTCGCCAGCGCTCAAGCAGCCATCGACGAAGGCGCGCGACTCGGCGTAGTCGATCGCCATCGCGTCGGAGCTATGGGCCATTCATACGGCGCGTTCATGACCGCGAATTTGCTAGCTCACAGCGATCTGTTCAAAGCGGGCATCGCGCGCAGCGGCGCTTACAATCGCACTCTCACTCCTTTTGGATTCCAGAACGAAGAGAGAACCTATTGGCAGGCGCCAGAGATCTACCACAAAATGTCGCCGCTCTCCTACGCCGATAAGATCAAGACGCCCATCCTGCTCATCCACGGCGAGGCCGACAATAACAGCGGCACCTTCCCCTTGCAGAGCGAGCGCCTGTTCAGTGCCATCAAAGGCCAAGGTGGCACCGTCCGCTTCGTTTTGCTGCCGCTGGAATCCCACGGCTATGCCGGCCGCGAATCCGTGCTCCACATGTTTTGGGAGATGAATAATTGGATGACTAGCTATGTGAAAAATCCACCCCAGTCGACGGCCGCAGCGAAGCCCTGAGGCGGTAGGTCTGTGGTCGTTGACCGAGTGCAAGAGATAAATTCTCCAGAGAACGCAGTGAATCTGCCGACCGATCGGCCGGAAAGTCGGCGAAATGGAATCGTCAAGAGTCCAGCCGCCGAGCGGCGCAACTTAGTTAGCCCAGCTTCAGCGAGAGTGAAGGACGAGGAGGAGGAAGGAGTCCCGGAGGGACGGCATGAATGGCATACGTTCTCTCACCCCTGCGGCACTTGCGCCAAATTGATCACGCTCCAAATCACGTACGCTGCCAACATCCCCACGAGGCACGCCATCACCAAAGGCCGGTAACGCGTCTCCAGCAAATCAGCCAACACGCCTGACACAAAGATGAATAGGAAGGGAATCGCTGCCAGCAGAAACCCCGCGCCCGCCACATGTGGATGCGCGATCCCCAAAATCAAGAACAGCACCGCCACCAGCAGCGGCGCCGTGTTGCCGAAGTAACGCGTGCGCGGCCACACAGCATAAGTCACCACCACGACCGGAAGCCCTAGAGCCAGCGCCGGACAAGCGCGTCCGATCCGCACTGCAACCTGTTTGTACACGCCGAGGACGGTGAATCCGCGCCAGGTCGCTCCCCAAAACGCAGCCCGCCGCATGCTCTCTGCGAAGGCGTGCGGATGAAAAAAGTACACCGCGAACAGCAGAACAAGTCCCACCACGCAGGCCGCGATCCAAATGACCAGCCCAGCCTGCCTCCGCACGGGAGCAACGTAGAGCAGAAAGCCCAGCGCCATCGGAAGCAGCACGATCAGCGCGAACTGCGATCCCACCGCGATCGCCAGCGAGATGCCAAGTAGCACGATGCGCCGCCAGTTCCACAATATGACTTCGCGCGGCGCATAAAGCGTGTGCGCGACCGCGATGGAAGTGAAGATGGCGCCGAATGCTCCCCAAGCCGCAACAATCTCCGGTTCGGTGTGCCAGACCGCGCTCGCCTGGATCAGCGAAGGAGAAAAACAATAGAAGATGAGCGCGACAAATCCGCCAGTGTTTCCGCAGAGACGCCGCGCGACGTACCACAGCGACGCGCCCAAGAAAACTCCGCAAGCAAGAAAAGGAATGCGCGGAAGCCAGCGCCAGTAGGCTGCCGAGTCGCTGGCGAAGTCCCGCGGCCAGGCCAGCAGCGGTGCAGCAGAAGCGATGTAGAGCAGCGGCGACTGCTCGCTGTCGTAACCACTGTCGTCAGCGCGGAACGGATCCTGTACGGTGACTGCCCGATCGGTGACAGCCCGATCCGAGAAAGGAGCGGCGGCAATTCCCCGGCCGTGCCACTGCTTCCATCCTTCGCCGATGCGAACCGCTTCGGGGCCGTCGGGCTCTTTGGGCGTGCGCATCTCCGCCTGTACCAGCCATACCGCCTGACCGAGAAAGCAAAGCAACAACAGCCCCGCCAGAAACTGCGGGCGTCCGAAGCGTTCGCGCGTGAAATATCGCCGCATAAGGTCGAGCCGAGTGTTTTACCATGTCGGAGGCACTTTGCGGAAAGATTGCGCACATCAGTCTACAGTGAGTGAACTCAAAACCAACCCCGAAGGCACCTCGACGCCGACTCCTGCGTCACCGACCTCGCCTCCCGACTTCGCTGTCGCGACTCAACCTTCCTACGCACGCACTCTGTTTCTGGGCCCTGACGGTCTGCGCCCTGGGTGGGGACTGGCTTTTTATGTAGCCATGTATTATCCGCTGCAACAGCTGACCGTGGGTTGGGCACGGTCGTTGGATCTGGGTTCGAGCGGCCTGTGGAACATGTTGCTCGAGGAGTTGGCCAATTTTGTCGCCGCAGTGATTCCGGCGATCGTTTTGGCGCGAGTCGAGCACCGTCCCTGGGACGCCTATGGCTTGCCGTGCAAGCAAGCATTTGGACGATCGTTCTGGATTGGCGCGTTGTGGGGATTTGCTGGGATCAGCCTTCTGATGTTCGCACTCTACGGATTGCACGATTTCACCTTCGGTCATCTCGCTTTGCACGGAACGCGTCTGTTGCGGTTCGCGGCGTTTTGGGCAGTGATGTTTCTGGCGGTAGGCCTGAACGAGGAGTTTCTCATGCGTGGCTACGCCCAATTCACGCTGGCGCGCGGCATCGGTTTCTGGCCCGCAGCATTGGTCATGTCGTGCCTGTTCGGATGGATCCACCGGGACAACCAAGGCGAACTGTGGAACGGCTTGCTGGCCGCGGGGTTCATCGGACTCTTCTTTTGCCTGACGCTATGGCGCACCGGCAATCTCTGGTTTGCCGTGGGCTTCCATGCAGCTTGGGACTGGGGTGAAACCTACTTCTACTCCGTACCCGACAGCGGAATGGTCGCCCCCGGTCACCTGCTGCGTTCGTCGCTGCACGGCGCTCGGTGGCTTAGTGGAGGATCGGTGGGTCCGGAAGGCAGTGTGCTCTGCTTTGTTGTGATTGCTCTTCTGTGGATTGCATTTGACCGCATGTATCCGAGCGCGAGATGGAGTTCCTCTGCGCACCATTCTTCGTTGCCCTAGTCCTGGTCACCCCGCCCGCGCACTGCCCAATGAGGATGACGCGCAGTTTCACTTTGGGAGTTATAGTCGTCAAATGTATTCCGGTGCGGCGCAATGTTTTTCTACCCGCCTATACTAATTCCATGACCTCAGAAGCCGACCTGCTGATCCCGTTGCGTCGCTACTGGGGGTACGGTTCGTTCCGCCCTTTGCAGGAGCGCATCGTGCGCAGCTTGCTGGCTGGTCACGACACCTGCGTAGTGATGCCGACCGGCGGCGGCAAGTCTCTCTGCTACCAATTACCCGCAGTCGTCTCAGGGCGAACCACGGTAGTGATCTCTCCCCTGATTGCGCTGATGCAGGATCAGGCGGCGCAACTGGCGCAGACAGGAATTCCAGCGGCGGTTCTCAACAGTTCCGTGAGCAACGAGGAACAGAACCGCGTCATGCGGCAGGCGCGAGAAGGTGCTTTCCGGTTGCTTTATCTGTCCCCCGAACGCCTGCAGCGCGCCGATACGCTGGCGTGGCTGCAGCAGGTGCCCATTTCATGTTTCGCTATCGATGAGGCTCACTGCATTTCCGAGTGGGGACATGAGTTCCGTCCCGAATACCGGCAGTTAAGCAGCCTTCGCGGAAAGTTTCCCGATCGCCCCATTGCCGCGTTCACGGCGAGCGCGACGCGTCACGTGCGTCACGACATTCTTGCCCAACTGCAATTGCGCAATCCCGACAAATACATCGCGAGTTTTCACCGCCCCAACTTGCGCTATCTGGTGCGCGAGTGCGATAGCATCGAACACACTGCGCTGCTCGTGACGGCGTTACGCCATTACAGCGAGGGCAATGTGATTGTCTATTCGCCGACAATCAACAAAGTGGAAGAGACGGTCGACTTCCTCGGAGACCAGGGAATCCCCGCCGTGGGATATCACGCCAAGATGGATAGCGGCGACCGCAGGCGCAATCAGGAACGCTGGATGTCCGACGAAGTGCGCGTGCTGGTTGGAACGATCGCGTTCGGCCTTGGAATTAATAAGGCGAACGTGCGGGCTGTCATTCACCTCGCGCTACCCAAGTCGGTAGAGCAGTTTTATCAGGAGGCAGGCCGCGCCGGACGCGATGGAAATCCCGCGGACTGCATATTGCTCTGGCGCAAGCAGGACGCCGGCCTACTCGGATATTTTGCCAACCAGGTTCTGGATGCGGCCGAGCGCGAGCGTGCATGGCAGCGATATCACACCATTCGCGCCTTTGCAGAATCCGGGACGTGCCGCCATCGACGGATTTGCACGCATTTTGGTGAGACTCCAAAGTGGACTTCGTGCGGAGGGTGTGATGTCTGCGCTGCCGCCCCGGAGTGGCTAATGGAGCGCGCCACCGTAAGGGCAAGTTCCAGTGCGGCTTCACCGGGAGGGAAACCACTGGTTGGAGCGGATCAGGAACTGCGGGAATATCTGCGCGAGTGGCGACGCAGCGCGGCCAAGGAGCAAGGCGTCCCCGCATTCGTGGTGCTGCATGACAGTTCGCTGGACGAGATTTGCAGTTTGCAGCC
>Ga0070717_10000970_pt1 | contig 19160 bp, 13 predicted proteins | sample LARL113metaG_FD_71366 | JGI IMG/M metagenome (GOLD analysis project Ga0070717, IMG submission 71366) | Corn, switchgrass and miscanthus rhizosphere microbial communities from Kellogg Biological Station, Michigan, USA - LAR L11-3 metaG | ecosystem: Host-associated > Plants > Roots > Rhizosphere ... | reverse complement strand
ACGAACGGCATCTGGTTTTTGACCGAGTGATTGACCCGAAGGTGGCAAGTGCGCGAGAACGCTTTGAGGCGTTCTCGCGGTCTGTACGGGACATGCTCGCGCAGCGCTGGGTGTTGACCAAGAACACGTATGAACGAGAAAACGCCAAGCGCATTTACTACCTTTCCATGGAGTTTCTTATCGGCCGTTCGTTGGCGAACAACGTAACCAACCTCTTGCTGGATCCCCTCGTACAGCAGGCGGTTCAGGAAAAAGGTATCAACTGGCTTGAATTGGTCGAACAGGAACCAGATGCTGGGCTAGGCAACGGTGGCTTAGGCCGCCTTGCGGCATGCTTCCTTGATTCGATGGCCACCCTGCAACTCCCAGCGACAGGCTATGGTCTCCGCTACGAATACGGCATGTTCAAGCAATCCATAGTGGATGGCTGGCAAAAGGAGAACCCGGACAACTGGCTCCGCGATAACGATCCTTGGGAGGTCGCCCGGCCTCATGAGAAAGTGAAAGTCAAGTTGAACGTCACTTTCCAGCTGCGTGCTGGCAGTTTTCATGTCATCCCAGACCGGCCGTCGAGCCTGATCGGCATACCCTTTGATCGTCCTGTGGTTGGCTACGGAGGAAAAACGATCAACACTCTCCGGCTCTGGGCCGCGGCTGCGCCGGATTATTTCGACTTTGAGGAATTCGGCACCGGCGACTTTGTGGGCGCGCTGGGAGAGACTCTTGAAGCGGAGTCTCTTACTAGGGTGCTCTACCCGGACGATTCCACGAGCGCAGGGCAAGGGCTGCGGTTTCTGCAGGAATATTTCCTGGTCGCGTGTTCACTGGCCGACTTGGTGCGCCGCTTTCAGCGATACAACAGCGATTGGGACAAGCTGCCGGAGAAGGCCGCGATCCAACTCAACGACACACACCCTTCCATGGCGGTCGCTGAACTAATGCGAATCTTACTCGATGAGGCGCGCTTGGGATGGGACCAAGCGTGGGAACTTACTAAGAAGACGCTCGCTTACACCAATCACACTCTACTGCCTGAAGCTCTCGAGAAATGGCCCGCGGCGTGGTTCCAGATACTTCTACCTCGACATCTGGAGATCATCTACGAGATTAACCGGCGGCTTCTGGATGAAGTTCGTACTCGCTTTCCCGGTGACGAGGTGCGGGTTGAGCGTGTGAGCATTGTTGAGGAGGGCAACCAGCGCAAGATCCGCATGGCCAACCTAGCGATCGTCGGCTCGCATAGCACTAACGGAGTAGCCGCTGTCCACTCCAAGCTGCTGCGGACGACGACGGTCAAGGATCTAGCCGAAATGTATCCCGAGCGTTTCGGCAACAAGACCAATGGGGTAACACCGAGGCGCTGGTTGCTGGAAGCCAATCCTGCGTTGGCCCGTGCTATCACACAAGCCATTGGCGAACGGTGGACTACCGACCTCAGCCAGCTCACAGAACTGAAGCCGCTTGCGGAGGACCAAGGCTTTCGTGAACTGTTTCTCGCCTCGAAGCACGAGGCGAAAGTGCAGTTCGCTAATTGGCTCAAATCGACGTCGGGGCAGGTCGTCGACCCGAAAACGATTTTCGATTGTCAGGTCAAGCGCATCCACGAATATAAGAGGCAACTACTGAACGCGCTGCGGATCATCGTGTTTTATAAGCGGTTGCGGGAAAATCCCGGCATGAACACGGTGTCGCGCACATTCTTCTTCGCCGGTAAAGCGGCGCCAGCTTACCGCTCGGCCAAGCTCATAATAAAATTCATCAACAACCTCGCGACCACCATTGACGCTGACCCTGCCGTACGCGGTCGACTCAAAATCGTTTTTCTTCCCGAATACAATGTTTCGCTCGCAGAACGGCTGATTCCAGCCAGCGATGTCTCCAACCAGATCTCGACTGCTGGCTACGAAGCCAGCGGAACGAGCAATATGAAGTTCATGATGAACGGAGCCCTAACGGTTGGAACGCGCGACGGCGCGACCATCGAAATGGCCGAGGAGGCAGGAGAGGAGAACCTCTTCCTCTTCGGTCTCACCGTAGAACAGGTTGAGAACAGCCGCGGCTGGTACAGTCCGTACTGGCACTATGAACATGAGCCGGAGACGCGAGCGGCCCTGGATCTCATTTTTTCGGATCACTTCAGCCGTAACGAGCCCGGGATATTCGGTCCATTGCGGGACACTCTCTTGACGCATGGCGATCATTACATGCATCTGGCTGACCTGACTTCTTACTGCCAAGCTCACGAACGACTCGGCGCCTTGTATGCCGATCCTGCGGGGTGGGCGCGCAAGGCTATCCTGAACGTAGCGAGCTCAGGGAAATTTTCCAGCGACCGCACGATTGCCGAATACGCAGCCGACATTTGGAGGGTGGAACCGTGCCCAGTACCTTAGAATCAAAATCCATGGCTGGCAAACCCTACGAAGTGACGATTTCGCCCCTTGCTGGCAAACCGGCTCCAAAGAAGATGCTGGTGGATGTGGCTCGTCTGGAGAAGGAATATTTTGAGCGGCAGCCCGACGTGCACGATCCCAACCAATTGGTCAGCTTCGGTACCAGCGGACACCGCGGCTCTCCCTTGCATGGCGCGTTCACCGAAGCGCACATCCTGGCTATTACACAAGCTATCTGCGATTACCGGCGAGAGCAGGGAACCGACGGCCCCCTTTACATGGGGAAAGACACCCATGCAGTATCCGGGCCCGCGCAGCGCACTGCACTCGAAGTTCTGGCGGCGAACAACGTGGAGACGATCATCCAAGAAGGTGACGGCGTAACTCCGACGCCTGTGATCTCGCGAGCCATCCTTGTTTACAACCGCACTCGCAAGGAACACCTGGCCGACGGCATCGTCGTCACGCCGTCACACAACCCGCCCGAGGATGGAGGCTTCAAGTACAACCCGACCAACGGCGGCCCGGCAGATACAGACGTGACACACTGGGTCGAAGCCCGTGCGAACGAATCGCTGCGAGCAGGAAACGCGGGAGTCAAGCGAGTTCCGTTCGCCAAAGCTATCCAGGCCGCATCTACGCACCAGGAAGACTACGTCCTGCCATACGTTCGCGATCTCAAGAACGTTGTTGACATCGATTCTATTCGTGGCGCTGGTCTCAAACTTGGTGTGGATCCCCTGGGTGGGGCCGCTCGTCCCTACTGGGAACCAATTAACTCGATTTACGGGCTGGACATCACCGTCGTGAATCCAACGATTGATCCCACGTTTTCGTTCATGACCGTCGATCACGACGGTAAGATCCGCATGGATTGCTCCAGTCCTTACGCGATGGCGAGGCTCGTCGGGCTGAAGGATCAGTACCAAGTGGCTTTCGCTAACGATCCGGACTCCGACCGGCACGGGATTGTGACTCCCGTTGCAGGATTGATGAACCCAAACCATTATCTTGCGGTGGCGATCCACTACTTGTTCGCTCATCGTTCACAGTGGCGTCAGGATGCCGCAGTGGGGAAGACCTTGGTGAGCAGCAGCATGATAGACAAGGTCGCCAAAAAGCTGGGCCGCAAATTGCGCGAGGTCCCGGTGGGCTTTAAATGGTTTGTCTCAGGCCTGGTCGACGGTTCGTATGGCTTTGGCGGAGAAGAGAGCGCGGGAGCGAGTTTCCTTCGACATGACGGCACGGTGTGGACCACGGACAAGGACGGACCGATCATGGACTTGCTGGCAGCCGAGATTACCGCGCGCACCGGCAAAGATCCCGGGGAGCACTACCGCGAACTGACAGCGGAGTTCGGCACTCCCTACTACACTCGCATCGATGCGCCGGCCACGCCCGAGCAGAAAACGAAGTTACAAAACCTTTCGCCTGAGGATGTAAGAGAGTCGGATCTCGCGGGCGAGCCAATCACCGACAAGCTGACCAGAGCTCCGGCGAATAATGCTGCCATCGGCGGCTTGAAAGTTGTGGCAGAGAGCGGCTGGTTTGCGGCCCGGCCCTCAGGCACGGAGAACATCTACAAGATCTACGCGGAGAGCTTCAATAGCCAAACACATCTGAACGCGATAGTGAGCGAAGCCCGGGAGATGGTGAATAATGCATTGAGTTCCGGAGTCCGGTGATTCGTGCTGCCCAAAGTATTCTTCTCGTCGTGAGCGCTCTTTCCCATCGTCGACCCGATTCGCGTCGTCAACCCGCTTTAGGAGCGTTTCGCTCTGACCTGTCACCTGCCAAGTTCTTGGCGCGAAGCACAATTCCGCATCCGAATGTGACAACATCCCGCTAGTCAATGCTTAGCCTTTAAGTGCCTACGCTGTAGCACGAGACTCCACTCCGCAATGATAAGGCTCAGATTGGAATTGCGAATGCTTGAAGGAGAGCAGCCTAGGGTTCAGGGCTTGTCGTCCCCCGCAAAACAAATCCGCAGTTAGGAGCTGCCTGGTCCGATGACTGCCATGTGGCGTAGGGATTGGAAGCGGCCACTTAGATCGTTGATATGGTGCATTGCGATGATTCCCTTCTGCGGCGCGGCCGCTACTGCTCAACAACCCGATCAGCTAGAGCAGCAGTTACAGCAACTACAACGGCAGTACGCTGAGACCACTCGCGACCTCGAGCAACGAATTGGCGCCCTCGAACAGCAGATCGAGAAAGAAAAAGAGGCCAAGCAAAGAACGAAAGAGGGCACGGTCTCGGCCGTCGAACTGGCCACCCACGAAGCTGCTCAAAGAGCCGTGCTCGGCGAGCCAGATCAGGTCGGGGCCAGGTTTCAGGGCCAGCTAGCTTCGGAACCGACCTATGACCTCCTGAGAGAAGCGGATGTAAAGATCGAGAAGCTGCAGGAACAGCTGAGCACCTTTGAATTCCATGGATATTTTCGTTCCGGTTACGGTCTCAACAGTGTGGGGGGGCAGCAGGTCGCGTTCCAAGCGCCTGGGGCTGGCGCCAAATACCGCCTGGGGAATGAAGCGGAAACCTACGCGGAATTGATCTTTGTGAACAACTCGCTGAACCCAGAGCACAATTCGGACAAAGCATGGATGAAGACAGAGGTCATGATTGAGGCCAACACCACGAACTCTGCCAATTACGCAAATTTCGCCGGCGGCACAGGTAACGATCAGTTCCGCTTCCGTGAAGCCTTCGTTCAAGCTGGGAACATTTTTGAGAGTCAGCCTGGCGCTAAGTTTTGGGCAGGAGAACGTTTCTACCGTCGCCAGCACATCGAAATCGACGACTTCTATCCGTTGGACTTGAGCGGTTACGGCGCAGGGGTTGAAGACCTCAACGTTGGAATCGCCAAGATGGCGTTATCGTATCTGTCCGGCGCGCGACCCGACATTGTCACGCAAAACGGTAATCTGACGAAGAGCAACATTGATGTGCGTTTCTATGACCTGAAGGGACCTGCGGGTCTCTGGGCTGGATGGTTCGATTTTGCTACCTCAAAGGGTGGCGGGACAACAACAGGCACAGCAATCCCCTCGACGAATGGATACGCGTTCGGTTTGCGCCATCAACGGCTCGAGTGGCATGGTGGGTATCACGCGCTAGGCATTCAGTACGGAACCGGTCCAGCCAGCAACTTTAGCACGTCGATTGATGATCCGACCGCGTTTATCAATAGCACAGCAAGATTTCTTGTCACAGAGCAAGTGGTTTTTCAACCGAACGACAGGTTCGCCATTATGCCAATTTTCATCTACCAGCGAATTAAAGACGGCAACCCGCAACACGACTGGAATCAGTGGGTGTCGTTTGGCGCGAGACCGGAAGTCTTCCTTACCAAATATCTCTCCCTTGCGTTAGAGGGAGGTTTCGACCACACGCACAGTCGCGGTCAGTACGACGGCTGGCTGCGAAAGTTCACGATCGCACCGCAAATCGGAGCGGGCAGAAAGTTTTTTAGCAGGCCGGTACTGCGCGCTTTTCTGACCTACGCAGATTGGTCGGACGGGCTCCGCGGTTTTGTGGGCGGAGTGCCATATCAGAACAGAACAAACGGCCTGACGTACGGCGTACAGGCTGAAACTTGGTGGTAGTTGCCAGCATCCAGGAAAACAGCGGGCATCGCGAACGCGATATCGACGCCAATAGTCACTCAACCTGAATCACAGAGGCGCGCGCAAGACTAGATGTGAGGAAAGATGGCAACTCCGAAATTTACGAATGCTCCTGGCGCGGAACAGAGTATTGCAGCTGTTTCAGGAACGCCAGATTACTCGCGTCCTCTGGTCGTGGTGACCACGCTATTTTTCATGTGGGGCTTTCTGACGTCCCTTAATGACATTCTCGTGCCGCACCTAAAGTCAATTTTTGAGCTGAGCTACGCGCGAGTCATGCTGGTTCAGTTTGCATTCTTTTCGGCCTACTTTCTGTTCTCTGTACCGTGGTCGAAGGTCGTGAACAGGATGGGCTATCAGAGGACCATGGTGGTCGGTTTGTTGACCATGGCCCTTGGAGCATTCCTGTTCCTACCTGCAGCGTCCGCTGCTTCGTATCCGCTATTCTTGAGCGCGCTCGCCATACTCGCCGCAGGTATTACCGGTCTTCAGGTGGCGGCCAATCCTTATGTGGTCGTATTAGGCAAACCTGAAACGGCATCGAGCCGGCTGGACCTGACGCAGGCTTTCAACTCGCTTGGCACTACCATTGCTCCGAAACTCGGAGGTCTGCTGATCCTGAGCGCTGCGCCGTTCGCGATTGAACAGCTACAGCAACTCGCGCCACAAGCTCTGCATATCTCCCGAGTGCAAGAAGCGGCCTCGGTCAAGACGCCATATACCGTTATCGGCGTAGCCCTGGTTTTGCTGGCTCTGTTTATCGGCACTTTCAAGTTGCCAAAAATCGAGAGCACGGCATACCGTCCTGGAGAGAAGATTAATGATTCGATCTGGAGGCATCCCAATCTCCTCTTCGGTGCGATCGGCATTTTCACCTATGTAGGCGCGGAGGTTTCGATCGGCAGCTTCCTGGTGAACTATTTCGGCTCGCCCGAAATTGCGGGACTCTCGGCTAAGACCGCAGCGGGCTTCGTTTCGTTCTACTGGGGCGGCGCCATGATCGGACGCTTTCTTGGCGCGGGGCTTCTGCGTCGTTTCAAGCCTGGATATCTGCTTGCTCTGTGCGCGATCTTTGCGGCGACGCTGGTGACCGCTTCCATGCTACTGGGCGGACACGCGGCGATGTGGACTATTCTTGCCGTGGGCTTTTTCAACTCCATCATGTTCCCCACCATCTTCAGCTTGGGCGTGGCAGAACTTGGTCCTTTGACGGGAAATGGATCCGGCGTCTTGAATATGGCTATTGTGGGTGGTGCAATCCTGCCTGTGATACAGGGCGTGATTGCTGACCATGTTGGCATTCACCATGCATTCTTTTTGCCGGTGATCTGCTACTTGTACATCTTGTTCTACGGGCTGAGTGGATCGAAGCCGAACAGCGCGCGGTACGCAACCGCTTAAAACAAGCAAACGGAGAACGGCAGTGCTAATTGCTGGAGACATTGGCGGAACGAAGACCGAGCTCGCAATCTTCTCGAATGAGGGCGGGCCCCACTCCCCGCTGGTACAAGTCAAAGTCCATAGCGCTGACTATCCCAGCCTAGAGGTGATCGTAAAGGAGTTCTTGGCCAAGGTTGACAAACCCGTTGACCGGGCGTTCTTCGCGGTTCCAGGTCCGGTGATCGGCGGACGCGTAAAGACCACCAACTTGCCTTGGACGATTGAAGGTAAGTCTCTCGCCCAGGAGTTGGACCTCAACTTGAAGTCGGTCCACTTGATCAATGATTTGGAGGCAATCGCCCGCGCGGTGCCGATCCTCAGGCCCAGCGACGTGATCACAATTAATACTGGTGAGGCTGTTCCCAGAGGAGCCATCGCCGTGATCGCGCCGGGTACCGGCCTGGGTGAGTCTTTCCTTGCATGGGATGGGTCCCGTTATCTTGCTCACGGCTCCGAAGGTGGGCATGCAGACTTTGCCCCGACCGATGAGAGACAGATCGGTCTCCTCGAATACCTGTTCAAAAAGTTCGATCACGTGAGCTTCGAACATGTGTGTTCTGGAATCGGGATCCCACTCATTTATGGATATCTTCGTGATGTCGAAGGCATACCCGAGAGGCCTGAAGTCGCGGAGCTAATGGCTGCTCCTGGTGACCCGTCATTCGTGATCATCAATCATGCCTTCGGGTCCGCGGACGTTAGCAAGTTGTGCGCGGAGACCATTAACATGTTTGTTTCAATTCTTGCCAGCGAGGCAGGCAATCTTGCGGTGAAAGTATTGGCAACAGGCGGCATGTACGTTGCTGGTGGTGTTGTAGTGCACACGTTGGACGCTCTTAAGAGGCCGGGCTTCATGCAGTCTTTCAAACGTAAGGGACGATTTGCTGAACTTATGGCGCGCATCCCGATTCATGCGGTCGTAAGTCAAGCGGCATTAGCCGGGGCGGCCGCGTATGGTCTCGAGAACCGCACGGAGCATTTCGAGTCTCAGGTAGTTCAGCTTCACATGTAACGGCTTTTCTCAATGGAAGTGTGGTTTTCTGGGCTTGGACGAGTTTTTCCAAACGATCCACACGAAAGGATAATGGATATATGGCGGCAAGGGTAGAAGCGATCACAAAACGACCCACAGTGAAACATCAGGCATGGAGAGATCTATCGGCTCACTATAAGAAGGTCAAGGAATTACACCTGCGGCAGCTCTTTGCAGATGATCCCGAGCGTGGAACGCGTATGACTGCTGAGGCTCTAGGTCTTCTTCTCGATTATTCAAAGAATCGCATCACGGCTGAAACCCTCAACCTGCTGCTGAAACTCGCCGAGGAATCTCGCCTGCGGGAACGAATCGACGCGATGTTTGGCGGAGAGAAGATCAATATTACGGAGAAACGAGCGGTTTTGCACACCGCTCTGCGCGCACCGCGAGGTGCATCGATAGTTGTGGACGGCGAGAACGTGGTGCCAAAGGTGCACGCCGTGCTCGACCGCATGACCGATTTCGCCAACCGAATCCGTAGTGGCGAGTGGAAGGGGCACACTGGCAAACGCATTCGTAACGTGGTGAATGTCGGCATCGGTGGTTCGGACTTGGGGCCGGTTATGGCCTACGAAGCTCTCAAATACTACGCCGATAGGACAATGACATTTCGCTTCGTCTCGAATATCGATGGCACCGATTTTGCTGAGACGGTCCGTGATCTCGATCCTTCCGAGACGCTCTTCATCATTTCTTCGAAAACCTTCACGACCTTGGAGACAATGACCAATGCGCAGACGGCCCGTGCCTGGTCACTCGGCGGCTTACAGGGCGATGAAAAATCAGTCGCGAAACATTTTGTCGCGGTTTCGACCAACAAGTCGGAGGTGGCGAAGTTTGGTATCGACACTGCGAACATGTTCGAGTTCTGGGACTGGGTCGGGGGCCGCTATTCAATGTCATCAGCCATCGGCCTCTCTACGATGGTCGCCATCGGCCCGGATAATTTTCAGGCCATGCTGAGTGGCCTCCACCAGATGGACGAGTACTTCCGCACTGCTCCCTTCGAAAAAAACCTACCGGTGCTTATGGGCCTCCTGACGGTCTGGTACAGCGATTTCTTTGAGGCGCAGACTGTGGCGGTGTTGCCCTATGAGCAATATCTGAAACGGTTCCCAGCTTACTTGCAGCAACTGACGATGGAGAGCAATGGCAAGCACATGACATTCGACGGGAAGAGAGTGGCCCATGACACAGGTCCAATTTATTGGGGCGAACCGGGGACCAACGGTCAACACTCGTTCTATCAGTTAATTCATCAGGGGACCCGGCTCATCCCCTGCGACTTCATCGCTTTTTCGAAGCCGCTCAATCCGCTTGGCCGGCACCACGATATGTTGATTGCCAACGTTTGCGCGCAAACCGAGGCATTGGCGTTCGGCAAAACTTCTAAACAGGTAACAGCAGAAGGCACTCCCGAGTGGCTCGTTCCCCACCGGGTATTCGAAGGCAATCGTCCATCAAACACGATCCTGGCAGAACGGTTGACGCCGGAGGCGCTGGGCAAGCTGGTGGCGCTCTACGAACATTCCGTCTTCACCCAGGGCGTGATCTGGAACATCGATTCGTTCGATCAGTGGGGCGTAGAGTTGGGTAAAGCGCTGGCACAACGCATCATTCCTGAGATTGAAAGCAAAGGCGAACCGAAGCTGACGCATGATAGTTCAACCAATAATCTGATCACTTATTACCGGAAATCCAGGGAGGTCGTATGACGAATCTCGGCTTCGACAAGCCTCTTTACATTCTGCCGTTCGACCACCGAGGCTCGTTCCAGAAAAAAATGTTCGGATGGGATGGGGCCTTGAGCGCGCAACAGACAGCGGAGATTGCTGCTGCGAAGCGGGTAATCTACGACGCTTTCATCGCTGCCGTTCAACCCGGCGTTCCCAAAGACAAGGCCGGAATTTTGACTGACGAGCAGTTCGGTGCCGCGATTCTCCGCGATGCAGCCGCCGAGGGGTACACAACCTGCTGCCCGGCGGAAAAGAGCGGTCAGGATGAATTCGACTTCGAATACGGCGAAGATTTCGAGAACCATATTGAAGCCTTTCACCCGACGTTCTCCAAGGTACTAGTTCGTTACAACCCAGAGGGGGATGAGGTTCTTAATCGGCGGCAGTCAGCCCGTCTGAAGCGCTTGTCCGAATATTTGCACAGCAACAAAAGTCGTAGCCGGTTCATGTTCGAACTGCTAGTCCCGGCGGAGAAGTCCCAGCTCGACCGACTAAAAGGAGACAAGAAGGCTTACGATCTGGAGCTTCGTCCCCAACTGATGGCGCAGACCATTCAGGAACTTCAGGATGGGGGCGTTGAGCCGGACATATGGAAGGTCGAAGGACTGGATCGCCGCGAAGACTGCGAACGCCTTGTGGCTGTTGCGCGCCGAGGAGGCCGGAACCAAGTCGGTTGCATCATCCTCGGACGTGGCGAGGACGATAATAGAGTCCGTGAATGGCTCACGACCGCGGCTGCGGTTCCGGGCTTCATTGGCTTCGCCGTTGGCCGGACCAGCTTCTGGGATCTGCTCGTTAGTTGGCGTGCTGGAAAAATAACGCGAAATGCCGCAGTCGCCGAAATTGCTCGTCGATATCAGGAGTTTGTTGAAATTTTCGAAGCTCGCGAGAAAGTCGCCGCCGCGTAACAATAAGGAAGAGCTCGCCTAGCAAAACAACTGTTTGCACTGAGGAGATTGATATGCAACTTGGCATGATTGGTCTTGGACGCATGGGCGCCAACATGGTGCGGCGGCTCATCAAGAAAGGTCACAACTGCGTAGTCTTCGATAGGTCGCCAAAGACTGTGGATGAATTGGTCAAGGAAAAGGCGACAGGCGCCACCTCACTTGCAGAGCTGGTCGAGAAACTCGCAAAGCCGCGAGCTATTTGGCTGATGGTTCCGGCGGCAGTTGTTGACAATACCATCGCCGATCTTCTGCCTCACGTCGAAGCTGGAGACATCCTCATCGACGGAGGCAACTCCTATTATGTGGACGATATTCGGCGTGCAAGGGAACTCGCTCCGCGAAAGATTCACTATGTGGATGTGGGTACCAGCGGCGGCGTGTGGGGCCTGGAGCGTGGTTACTGCATGATGATTGGCGGGGAGGCGGAGGTCGTCAAACGTCTCGATCCAATCTTCGCGGCGCTGGCCCCCGAAAGGGGCGATATTCCGCGCACCATTGGCCGGGAGAAGATCGATGGCACCGCTGAGCAAGGTTACCTGCACTGCGGGCCAAATGGCGCCGGCCACTTCGTCAAGATGGTCCACAATGGGATGGAGTATGGGATTATGGCGGCGTATGCGGAGGGGTTGGCTATCCTGGCGGCGCCAACATCGGCAACCGGGGAGACGGCGAAGTAGATGCTGAAACCACTCCGCTGCGCGATCCTGAGCACTACCAGTACGACCTGAACCTGCGTGACATCGCGGAAGTGTGGCGTCGCGGAAGCGTAATCGCATCCTGGTTGCTGGATTTGACGGCTAACGCCCTGCTTCAGGACCCAAATCTTTCGGAGTTTGCCGGTCGAGTTTCCGATTCCGGCGAAGGACGTTGGACGATCAAAGCCGCGATCGACGAAGCCGTACCGGCGCCCGTTCTCACGAGCGCTCTTTACGAGCGATTCAGTTCGCGGGGCGAAGCCGACTTCGCCAACAAGCTTTTGTCGGCGATGCGATATGAATTCGGTGGACACATCGAAAAATCCGAAACCAAGTCCAAAGTGGCTTAAGGAGAAAAATGTGACGAATTCCCATTCCGACGCGCTGGTCTTTTTCGGCGCAACCGGCGACCTGGCTTACAAAAAGATTTTCCCCGCGCTGCAGGCGATGTTGAAGCGCGGTCACCTCGACGTGCCGGTCATCGGCGTTGCCAAAGCTGGCTGGACGGTCGAGCAACTCCGCGAGCGCGCGCACGACAGCCTCGAACAACATGGCGGAGTCGATTCTGCAAGCTTTGAGAAGCTTTCCTCTCTGCTCCGCTATGTTGATGGAGACTACAACGATCCTGCTACGTTTCGCGCGCTTGGCAACGAACTGAAAGGCGCGCAGCGGCCGGCGCACTATCTAGCCATCCCGCCCACTATGTTCGAACCCGTGCTCGAGCAACTGGAGCACTGCGGCTGCACGACTGGGGCTCGGATCATCATTGAGAAGCCGTTCGGGCATGACCTGCCATCGGCGCAACATCTCAATAGAGTCATTCTCCGAAAGTTCGATGAAACCGGAGTCTTCCGCATCGACCACTATTTGGGCAAGAAGCCAGTGAATAACGTGGTCGCCTTCCGCTTCGCAAATGCGTTCATGGAGGCGTTCTGGAACCGGAACTATGTTGAGAGCGTACAATGGCGGAAGATTTTGGTGTCCAGGGCCGCGGCGCTTTCTACGATCAAACCGGCACCATCCGCGACGTGGTGCAGAACCATTTGTTCCAGGTCCTATGCAATCTGGCCATGGAAGCGCCTGCCAGAATCGACAGCGAATCCATTCGTGACGAGAAAGTTAAGGTCCTGAAGGCGATTCCGGCGCTGGAAGAGAAGAATGTTATTCGCGGGCAGTTTCGCGGCTATCTGCAAGAGAAAGGAGTCTCGCAGGATTCGAAAATGGAGACCTTCGCCGCTCTCAAACTGGAAGTCAATTCCTGGCGTTGGCAGGGCGTTCCGTTCTATATTCGGGCAGGGAAGTGCCTGCCCGTTACGTGCACGGAAATCGTATGCCGGCTACGAAAGCCCCCCACGTTTATCCCTGCGGAGTTTCTCAATTCGAATTATCTTCGGGTCCGGATCAGCCCCGACGTGGCAATCGCTATAGGCATGACCGTGTTGGCTCCGGGCGACAAGTTGGCCGGCCAGTCAACAGAGATGATCGCTAGCCGGCAACCCAACGCAGCGGAAATGGATGCCTACGAGCGAGTTCTCGGAGACGCCATGACCGGAGACGCTACCTTGTTTGCGCGAGAAGACTACGTGGAAGAAGCATGGCGAATCGTTGATCCGCTGCTGCGAAAGGGCTCTCCCGTCTACTCTTACGAGCCAAGTAGCTGGGGCCCAAATGAAATTGAGCGAGTAACGCCGCCGGGAGGCTGGCAGAATCCAGTTCTTGCAGACGAAACCTCAGCCGTGGCTGGCCAGGCTGCCTGAATTTCGAAGGCGGAGAACCCGGGATGAAGATGGAAATATTTTCCGACGACGAATCTACCGCGCAAGGGGCCGCGAAGTTTATTGCCGCGGAAGCTGCTTCCGTGGTCGCTCGCCGCGGTCAGTTCGTGATGGCTGCCAGCGGGGGGCGAACCCCTTGGATCATGCTACGTGCGCTGGGCGATGAAGAAGTCCCGTGGGACCGCATCCACATTGTGCAAGTGGACGAACGCGTCGCCCCAGCCGGGCACCCGGATAGAAATCTCGCACATCTGCAAGAGAGTCTGTTGGATCATTCGCCGATTCGTCCGGAGCAGATCCATCCCATGCCTGTAGAGTCTCCCGATCTGGAAGTTGCGGCCACGCAGTATGCGTCAGTTCTGAGTGAGATCGCTGGCTCACCGCCAACTCTAGATCTAGTCCACCTCGGCTTGGGGCCAGATGGACACACCGCATCTCTGGTGCCTGGGGACCCCGTACTCGATGTCACTTATGTTGATGTGGCTGTGACCGGCGTGTATCAAGGAAGGCGGCGAATGACGTTGACGTATCCGATCATCAATCGCGCGCATCGTATTTTGTGGCTGGTAACCGGTAATGAGAAAGCAGGCACGCTGCTCCGTCTGCGCAAGAGCGATCCCTCGATTCCGGCGGGACGGGTTCGTCAGAATCAAGCTGTGATTTTCGCCGATCGTGCGACCGCAGGTGATCTGGGAGTATAGTCCTAATCGACCGAAGGCTTAGAGGCCTGATGCAAGTTCGTCGCCAACACTGATTGGCATCTGACGAACTGCTGGCATAGCGAGGATGCGAGTGCGTTGTTCTCCGCCAGCACGAATTACGACTTCACCCACTAACTGATTGATTTCGTGCGGAGGATTTCAGAAGCCAATCCCTAGCACACTGGAATCGCAAATGCACTCATGGCAGGAAAGAGCAGTTGATCGATTCAGTTAAATAGGGAATTTGTGTTTTTCAGAAACGCGCATTCGCTCGAAGTAGAGGTTTTCAACAAATCACAGTGAACCGTTCAACCCATGGCGTGCTTCCCGGCGTCGACTCCTCAGGCGATGCTGCCCAGTCGGTCGTGGCGGCGCCTACGAGACGGCCGACATGGGCGCAGGCCGAGGGCAGTCCGTTGCCGCTTGGTGCTACCTGGATTGAAGAAGAGCAGGCGTTCAACTTTGCGGTTCACTCTGAACACGCGGAGAGTGTCACGCTATTGCTCTTTTCCCCAACCGATTTGGTGAACCCCGTCCTGACGTTTCGCTTTGACTTTCTGCGCAACAAATCAGGGCGGATATGGCATTGCCGAATTCCAATCAAAGATATCGGTGAGGCTCGTTATTACGGATATTCAGTGTCGGGAGAGACGGTTCCTCAGCTTCATAGCTTCGACCCGCAAAAAGTTCTCCTCGATCCTTATGCGCAGTGCATTTTCTTTCCTGCCGGTTTTGATCGCGAATTGGCAATGCGAGAAGGCCCAAATACAGGCCGGGCGCCTTTGGGAGCGCTGACGGGTCATCGCTCGACATTTGACAGGGCAGGAGACAAAACACTGCAGCATGAGTCTGACGCGATCATTTACGAACTTCACGTGAAGGGCTTCACGAAAAACCCCAACTCCGGCGTTGATGCATCTCGTGCCGGAACGTATGCCGGCATGGTGGAAAAGATTCCCTATCTCCAGGAACTCGGGATAACAGTTGTCGAGCTGATGCCGATCTTCCAGCGCGATCCGAAACAGGGTGACTACTGGGGCTACATGCCTCTGAACTTCTTCGCGCCTCATGCGCAGTACGCGAGTAACCGCGACGATGACGAACAGCACCTTGAATTCAGAGAAATGGTGAAGGCTTTTCACCAGGCCGGGATAGGGATAGTGCTCGACGTTGTCTACAACCACACTTCCGAGGGCGATCACAAGGGACCAATCTACAGCTTCAAAGGTTTTGACGCTCCTGGCTATTACATGCTGTCCTCTGACCCGGCGAGTCCTTACGCCAATTACTCCGGCACGGGCAACACCCTGAATTTTGGGGAAGGACACGTACGCAAGATGGTGATGGACAGCTTGCGGTACTGGAAGCATGAAATGCATGTTGACGGATTCCGCTTTGATCTGGCGTCGGTATTCAGTCGCAATACAGACGGATCTCTCAACTGGCGAGACGCCCCCATATTCAGTGAAATCGCCGCCGATCCGGAGCTGGGTCGGCTACATTTGATCGCAGAACCCTGGGACACCGGCGCCTATCAACTGGGTCGCGGATTCCCCGGCGTAACGTGGCTGCAGTGGAACGCACGCTTCCGTGATGACATTCGCCGTTTCGTCAAGGGCGATGCGGGAATGGTTCCTGACCTGATGCGTCGTCTTTATGGCAGCGACGACTTCTTTCCCGACAGTCGCGCCGATGCTTATCACGCCTACCAGAGCGTGAACTACGTCACCTCCCACGATGGTTTCACCCTGTACGATCTCGTCTCTTACGACCTCAAACGCAACTGGGCGAACGGACACAATAACCAAGATGGCATGGACCAAAACTACAGTTGGAACTGCGGCCACGAAGGGGATGAGGGACTGACATCGGAGATATTGGCGCTGCGCCGGAAACAAATCAAGAATTTCTGCTGTTTGCTGTTCCTCTCGAATGGAACCCCAATGTTCCGAGCTGGAGATGAATTCCTGAACACGCAGTTCGGCAACAACAACCCCTACAACCAAGACAACGAAACGGGATGGCTGGACTGGAGCCAAGTAGGCGCGAACTCGGAGGTTGTTCGTTTCTTCAAAGGGATGATCGCGTTCCGGAAAGCTCACCGTTCCCTGAGCCGTAGCAGGTTCTGGCGGGAGGATATCTCATGGTATGGAACTGGTCCGAACGTCGACTTGTCCTACGACTCTCGCAGCTTGGCATTCTGCCTGCACGGCGCTTCTCAAGGCGATGACGATATCTACGCGATGATCAACGCGTACTGGGAAGAATTGGAGTTCCACGTCCAGGAGGGAACAGCACATGAGTGGATGAGAGTTGTGGACACAGCTTTGCCGAGTCCTGACGACTTCCTGGATCAAGGATTGCCTCTGGAACAGGCGAAATACGTAGTTGCTCCACGGTCTGTCGTCGTGTTAGTCCGGCATAGAAAGAGCGACACGAAGCCTCCGCTGACGGCGCACGGGGAATCAATCGGACCAAAATGAAGACAAGAGAATTCATGAGCAGGCGATCGAGAGTCATTATCGTCGGTGGTGGATTTGGCGGTCTACGCGCGGCACAAGCGCTGAAGTCGGCGCCCGTGGACGTGACGCTGATCGATCGCCACAACTATCACCTGTTTCAGCCACTCCTCTATCAAGTTGCTACCGGATCACTTTCGGCCGGCGAGATCGCGGCCCCCTTGCGCAGCGTCTTGAGCCGTCAGAAGAATACTCGCGTGTTGCTGGGCGACGTTCGGGACATCGATCCTCTATCCAAACACGTTTTGCTCGCTGATGGAGCCAACCTGGAGTACGACTACCTGATTGTGGCAGCTGGTTCACAAAGCGCCTACTACGGCCATGAAGCTTGGCGAGAATGGGCCCCAAGCCTGAAAAGTGTAGAAGAAGCGATAAATGTCCGGCACAAGATCCTCTACGCGTTCGAGGTCGCGGAGCGGATTGCCGATCCGGTTCAGCGGCACGCATGGCTCACGTTCGTCATCGTGGGTGCAGGTCCAACCGGCGTAGAGCTTGCCGGAGCCATTGCTGAGATCGCGCGACAGACACTCAAGAATGATTTCCGCTCTATTGACCCGCAAGAGGCACAGATCATTTTGATGGACTCGGCGCAGAGGGTGCTCCCGACTTTTCCGGAGGACTTGGCCCAGAAGGCGAAACGCGCGCTTGCGAAACTTGGGGTAGAAGTGCAAACCGGCGTGATGGTCAAAGACATCGATAAGGAAGGTTTGAACATTCAGACTCACGACGGTATGCATCGGCTGGAAGCGAGAACTGCTATTTGGGCTGGTGGAGTGTCAGTGCCGGCATTGGGAAAAACTCTGGCGAGCCGCACAAAAGCAGAGACCGACAGAAGCGGAAAAATCATGGTGGGTCGCCAGCTCACCATCGCAAATTACCCGGACATCTACGTTGTTGGAGATCTCGCTCTTGCTCTGGATCCGAATGGGAGGCTATTGCCCGGAGTGGCGCAAGTTGCGATGCAACAAGGAACGTATGCGGCGAAGGCGATAGTGAGAACAATAGAGGGAAAACCGAAGCAGAAGGACTTCAAGTATTTCGATAAGGGCAGTCTGGCCGTGATTGGCCGGTGGTCTGCGGTCGCCGACGCCTTCGGCGTCCACCTGTCTGGACTGCCGGCTTGGCTCGTTTGGGCGTTCATCCATCTGACTTACATAGTCCAGTTCCAGAGCCGCATTCTGGTTTTTATTCAGTGGGCGATCCAAGACCTCACTTTCAGTCGCGGGGCGCGGCTGATTACCGGGACCGCAGCTACCGACTTCAACTTCAATGAAGAGATGGCATCCGTTGTTAAGCCTGCAGCGGCCGACAAAATCGCAGTGAACATGTAAACCGAAAAACAGGCTTCGGGATCTAGCATTGGTGAGACCCCGAAGCTCAGGAGAAACCGATCAAATGCTAATCTTGGGCGGAAAAAATTCGAACACAGTAGGCGTATTCCAGATGTTCGCATTTGCCCTCTCGTCCTCGGCTATAGCGACCGCAGCGGCCACTCCACCTCTGAGCCCCACAAACATCTTCGCGCCCATTTCGACGCCAGCCAAGTCGATCTTTGGATTGTCTATCTTTGTGCTTGCGGTGACGGCGGCCATATTTGTAGTCGTCTTTACTCTGCTAGCCTACTCCGTCGTAAAGTTCAGGAGGCGGAATAACGACGATGGCTGGGAGCCTCCTCAGGTGTACGGCAGCAATCAGGTAGAAGTCGCCTGGACGGTTATACCTATTCTCATCGTGGTCGCGTTGTTCATGGCGACGGCGCGAGTGATCGCCGATATCCAAAAAGCTTCCCCGTCCCCCAATGCGATCGAAGTTATAGCCATCGGGCATCAGTTTTGGTGGGAGTATCGCTATCCCGAACTGCACGTTGTAACCGCGAACGAATTGCACGTGCCTGTAAGCGACCCCCGACATCCAACTCCGACTTTCATCAAGCTGCTGTCGGCTGATACCGATCACAGTTTTTGGGTCCCGCGTCTCGCGGGTAAAACGGATCTGATTCCTAATCACCCAAACAGCACGTGGATCGATCCACACGAGGCAGGTCTTTATCTAGGCCAGTGCGCGCAGTACTGCGGGACACAACACGCCAAAATGCTTCTGCGCGTTTACGTTCAGCCCCGCGATGAGTTCGACCGCTGGATCCAACAGCAACGGCAGCCGGCATCCACGAGCGATGTTGTTTCCGAGGGGCAACGGGTATTCGAGACAACTGCTTGCATCAACTGTCATGCAGTGGCAGGCACAATGGCCAAAGGGCGCTTCGGCCCCGACCTTACTCACTTGATGAGC
>Ga0070717_10000968_pt1 | contig 19176 bp, 14 predicted proteins | sample LARL113metaG_FD_71366 | JGI IMG/M metagenome (GOLD analysis project Ga0070717, IMG submission 71366) | Corn, switchgrass and miscanthus rhizosphere microbial communities from Kellogg Biological Station, Michigan, USA - LAR L11-3 metaG | ecosystem: Host-associated > Plants > Roots > Rhizosphere ... | reverse complement strand
GATGATGGCGCCCACCGCATCGGCCTGCGCTTCGTCGGCTCGCGAATATTTCATCAACAGCGTCCCCGCCCCAAACTGAATCCCCATCTTCGCGAGCGAGCCCGCTGCACCTCCCAGCAAACCTCCCAAAGCCCCCAGAATATTCGCCCACTCCTGCTTCGGAGCCTGTTTCGCCGAATGCTGCATGTAGACGTGCGACATCTCGTGCGACAGCACCCCGGCCAGTTCGGCCTCGTTGCCGACGGCATTGATGGTGCCGATATTTACGAAGATCGGACCTCCCGGCAGCGCGAAGGCATTAATGTCGCTTTGCTGAATCACATGAAACTGGTACGGCCACGAGCGTTCGGGGGGAATGACCGCCACCAGTCTTCTGCCCAGGCTCTGCACGTACTGCGTGACAGGGTTTGAATCCGGCAGCACAGGCATTTGCTTGTACACTTCAGCGGCGGTCTGCAGTCCGAGCTGCTGCTGCTGTTGCCGGCTCATGCCAGGATGGCCGGGGTCAGGCAACTCCGGAACCACGGTCGACCCAACCGGCCACGCAGGCAGCGCAATCAGCAACGCAAGACACAGCCCCAATAGTCGTCTCAAATTTCGGTATTTCATCCCAATATTGTCTTTCGAATCCCCAAGCCTTTACAAGAGGAGAACGCCTGACCTTTGCGGCAGCAGTGTAAGTATTTTGCCGGATGGGCAGTATTCTGCGGACACGCGGGTTGCTCAGGTTTTGATCGGGCTGTCAGTTCGTTGACTCTGAATTTCTTGGCGTCACCACAAATGTGGCTGCCCCATCCTTCGCGCCTTTCGAAGGGTGGAACCACGAACGTAGGTACAAGCGGTTTGTCTTTCTTACTTGGTGAGATATGGCCACCGCAAAGCAGATGTAGGGCAGATGTCAGCCGCGAAGAGGCGAAAGAATGCGGCCCACGCCGCAAGGCGTGGATCGCAATCACGGACTTCTAACCAGCCCCGAAGGGGCGGAAGAAACGACACCCAATTCAGCAGAACTTGGTCTCGATAACGTCGAAACAGCCCCTTTTCACCCCAAAACCAACTCCATATACACATCCGCTCGCGCGTATTGGGACGGAACAATTCTGCTCGGATCGATGTGCGTGAATCCCACCGACTCATACAGCCGGATTGCCGGCGTCAGCACATGGTTGGTTTCCAGATAGAGTCTTCGCGCGCCCGCATTTTGCGCCTCTTCAATCGCCGCATGCAGCAGCCTGCGGCCGATCCCGGCGCCCTGGTACGTCGGCTCGACAGCCATCTTTGCCACCTCAAATTCCTTCTCGCTCATGCGAATCATTGCGCAGCAGCCAACGCAACGTTCCCCGGAAGTCGCAATGAAAATCCTGCCGCCCGCGTCCAGAATCATTGCCTGCGGATCGGCAAGAATGGGCACCTCCTTTGGCTCGATACGGAAGTAACCGGTGATCCATTCTTCGTTGAGTCTGCGGAATGCAGTGGCATCCCCCGGCTGAAACTGCCGGATGCCGATTTCGGCTGCCGGCAAGGGCTCTTCTTTGGCAAGACTCATGTGCATCGCCCCTCCTGACGATTGGACGATAAAATCTGAGCTGGAGATATGTCCAATATCTTAATCATCCCCACTGAGACGAAGTGAATATGAAACAAGAAATTGAGTTAAGGCACATACGTTACTTTCTTGCCGTCGCCGACACCCTCCACTTCAGCAAGGCCGCAGCTCCGTTGGGCATGGCGCAACTTCCGCTCAGCCGTCGGACAGCAGAGCAAAGCTCAAAATGAAATCTCCATCCTGCCGTGTAAACTCTATTCCCTATGGAGTGGTACGAGAATGAAGACTTTTGGCGCGATCTCTATTCCTACATTTTCTCAGCGGAGCGGTTCTCCGCCTCGAAGGACGAGGTCAGCCAAATCATCGCGTTGACTCAATGCAGTGGAGGCAGCCTGCTCGATCTCTGCTGCGGTCCCGGACGCCACGCGCTGGAGTTCGCGCAGCGTGGCTTCCAGGTTACGGGCGTCGACAATTCCGAATTTCTGCTGGGCCAGGCGCGCGAGCGAGCATCCCAAGCCAACATCTCTGTGGATTGGGTCCAACAGGACATGCGGCTCTTCCATCGCCCTGCAGCGTTCGACCTCGTCTGCAATCTCTATACGTCCTTTGGATACTTCGAAGATGAGCGGGATAATTTTCAGGTACTGCAGAATGTTTACGAGAACCTCAAAGAGAACGGCGCACTCATCATTGAAGTGGTGGGCAAAGAAAGCCTCGCCAGAACGTGGCAAAACTCAATTTGTACCGAACTGGCGGATGGCTCGCTTCTCGTTCAGCGTCCTCAACTTCGCGACGACTGCTGCCGCGTTTCTTCCGATTGGACTTTAGTAGAAGACGGACGTGCCCGAAGCTTCACCTTTGAACATAGCATCTATTCGGCTCGTGAGCTGAAAGATCTCCTCTTAGGATGCGGCTTCAAACACGTGCAGCTATTCGGAAGCCTGCAAGGTTCCCCTTATGATCTGAACGCGGCACGACTCGTAGCGGTCGCTCGAAAGTCCGGTCTGTCGATCCCCTAGATTTGGAATGGCGTCTGGGCTCTCCACCCTTCGCGCATTCTGCGAACAGCCGGCATCATCCGATATACTGCAGCCGACCGTGCCCCGACGGTTCATGACCATGTCCTTTCGTGGTTCTAAAGCAACGGGTGGCAAAATGACCTTGGACGAATTTCGTCAATCACTCGCCGAGAAAGAACCGCCCGCCGAACTCACACTCGCACTTGCCGGATTGTGGTGGGACGCTAAGGGCGATTGGACGCGAGCGCACGAGTCCGCCCAGCAGGACGAAGGCGTTGAGGGTTCGTGGGTACACGCGTACGTGCATCGCAAAGAAGGCGATAAAGGCAACGCCAGTTACTGGTACAGTCGAGCAGGCAAGCCCGTTTGCCGGGATTCACTGGATGCAGAATGGCTCGATATCGTAGCGCATTTGCTGTCCGCCTGACAGACATCTTGATCTAAGCCTTCGTAGCTTTTTCCGCAGCCTTCCACAGAGAAAATTCCAATCTTGTGACGAACAACCTCTACTCAGAATTCGCAAACGTTCCACCATGATACGTGCGCGTAATTCTCTACAACTCCGGTACCGGTTCCGAGCTTAGAGGAAAGCGGAAAGTCGCGCCTACAACTCCTTATTCCGGAATATTTTGCATGCAACCGGCAGCGAATCAATATTTTGCGGAGGCACCCACATACATTGTTATCCTAACCGCAACGGAATCAATATTTACGGGACCGGTCTCAAGAAATTGTTGATCTAGATATCCGAGCGACGAAGGCAAGCTGGCGCGCTTTGATGCTGTCGCTTGTAAGCGATGACTCACTACTCGTATCGTAGACTCTCGACCGGATCGAGTTGCGACGCGCGCGTGGCCGGGACGGTGCCGAAGATGATTCCCACAATCGACGACACCACAATGGCGATGATCGCCGACAAGCCCGAAACCGGCATGCGGTAGTCGGTAAGGAAGCGGATCGAGTACGGAATGGCGAGCCCGGCCACGATTCCCGCCACCCCTCCAGTCAACGAAATCAGAATGGCCTCCGCCAGAAATTGGAAACGAATGGCGCTATTCGTGGCGCCGATCGCCTTGCGAATCCCAATTTCTCGAATTCGGGATGTCACGGTAGCCAGCATGATGTTCATGATGCCGATTCCGCTCACCAGCAAGGTGACGAACGCGACCAGCATCAGAATCAGGGTCATCGCATCCGCAATGTGTCCCGCCACGGTCAGAAACTGCGTGAGGTTCTGCACACTGTAAACCGATTCCGGACGATGCCGCGACTGCAGCACGCGCTTAATCGCAGCCGTCGCGGGGATGACATCCTGCGGAGTGGCCGCAGAAAAGTAGATTTCGTGAACCGTCGCCGTGGGAGTAAAGAAGAGGCTGACTGTAAACGGAATCAGCATCGTGTCTTCCTGGATTTCGGATTGTCCGAAAGTGTCCACACTCTCCTTGAACACGCCCACGATCGTGAACGGAAGGCCGCCGCTCAACTTGATGATCTGGCCGACCGCCGCGGGAGAAGAGCCGTAGAGTTTCTGCGCCAGTTTCTCCGTGATCACGGCGACCTTGTTCCGGCCAGAGGAATCCTCCTTATCGAAGAAACGGCCGGCCAGAACTTTCAGGTTGCGCACCTGAAGATAGGCTGGATCGACGCCAAGCATAAGAATGTCGCTCTGCTTTCCGCCGCCAATACTGATGTGGTCTTCCAAAGCCACAGTGGGCGAGGCGGCCACGATGCTGGGAACCTGCTCCCGAACAGCCTGGATGTCTTGAACTGTCATGGGATCAGGAGTCGAATCAATTCTCTGCCCGCCTCCCTGGTAGTCGGCGTAGATCATGTTGGTGCCGATCGATTGCAACTGGCGCAGGATGTATTGCTTTCCAGTAAGGCCGATCGTAGCTACAAGAATTACCGAAGCGGTGCCCACCGCCATAGCCAGCGCGGTGAGAGTGAATTGAAGTTTGTTGCTGCAAAATGCGTCGTAGGCGAAGTTCAGGATCTCGCCCAGCCCAATCGTGAGCCGACGCTGAGTTGTAACCGGTGAAGTTATCGTACTCGCCATCTGGGTGGTTAGATGTTAAACCCCATCGCAAAGACGCGGCAAATGCAGGCCAAATTGTTGTATCCTAAGCGCATCCGAATCTTGGGCGTGTTTCTAATCGAGTGATCAAAATTCCTCTCGTCAAATACAAGACGGGAATTTTTCTGTGCCTGCTGACGGCCGCAGCTCTGCTCACGCACGGTTACCATCCCTATGCGGAAGACGCGGAAATCTATCTGCCCGGCGTAGAAAGAATCCTGAACCCGGCGCTGTTTCCGGTGGGGCAAGAGTTCTTCCAGTCCCACGCCCACATGACGCTGTTCCCGAACCTGGTGGCATTTTCTCTCCAGGTGACTCATCTCCCTTTCGAAGCAGGGCTGTTCGCTTGGCACTTGGCTTCGATTTTTTTATTGCTTCTCGCGTGCTGGCAGCTGAGCGGCATTCTCTTTGCGTCCGCGAAAGCACGGTGGGGATCGGTATGCCTGCTTGCCGGGCTACTGACGATTCCCGTGGCTGGGACCGCGCTTTACCTCATGGACCAGTATCTGAGTGCCCGCACATTGGCAGCTTTTGCTGCCGTTTTCGCCGTGACGAGAATCCTGGAGAGGAAATACCTGCGGGCGTTTGCGTGGGTCGCATTTGCCGCCTGCGTTCATCCGCTCATGTGGGTCTTCCCATTTTCTTTCTGCGTGCTATGGATCGTGCTGGAACAATTCGAACGTCGCCCTGAACCTGTGAGGGAAATGAGTAAGGCTGTTGCCATGGCGGGATGCTTCGTTCTTGGCGGCATCTTCTTCGGGCGCCCGGCATCACCCGCATACCACGAAGTTGCAAAGATTCACTCCTATTTTTATATTCAGGACTGGGAGTGGTATGAGCGGCTGGGCATTGTTGCTCCGCTTGCCATGCTCTGGTGGTTTGGACGGATGGCGCGGGCTCAGAACAGGCCAGTGCTGGCGCGCGCCTGTCGCGCGTTCGCGATTTACGGATCGATTTATTTCTTCGTAGCTCTGGCCATGGACCTTCCCGAGAGATTTGAAAGTCTTGCCCGGCTCCAGCCCATGCGTAATCTACATCTTCTCTATATGTTCCTGTTTGTGTGTATGGGCGGCTTTCTGGGTGAGTACATCCTCAAGAACCGCGCGTGGCGCTGGCTGGCGTTGTTCTTGCCGCTGACTATCGGGATGTTTGTGGCGCAGCGATCTCTCTTCCCGGCCAGCGCGCACGTCGAGTGGCCGCGGAGCAGACCCAAGAATCCGTGGGCCCGGGCGTTTGTTTGGATCCGCGAGAACACTCCGCGGGATGCACTTTTTGCGCTCGACCCCGCTTACATGCGTCTGCCAGAAGAGGACGTAATCGGATTTCGCTGCATGGCGCAGCGCAGCCGCCTCGCCGACATCGTCAAAGACGGCGGCGTGGTCAGCATGTTTCCTCCCGTGGCAGACAAGTGGTGGGAACAAGTGCAAGCGCAAACTCCGTGGAAGAATTTTCAGACGAAGGATTTTGTGCGGTTGCGGCAGACATACGGCGTGAGTTGGGTAGTGCTCCAACAACCGGGCGTGCCAGGAATCGAGTGTGCGTATCAGAATGCGGCTGTGCGCGTCTGTCAGCTGCGATAACCAGAATCAAGTCGCGGCTGCGACCGGCGTGGAAGCGGGCACCGAGGCCTCTTGCCGCGAGCAGCGAGCCACAAACACAGCGGCTAGTACGACGATCAGGGGATCGACCGGACGAAAGTAATAAGTCTCCGGATGCGAGAAGTAATAGGTAAGGGGAAAGAACAAAAGAACGATGGCAAAGCGCATGCCCAACGCCGGGTCGCGTTGCCACACTCGCCGCAAGCCCCACAGGCCCAGGATCGTCATGGTCGTGTTCACAAAAATGTTCGGCGGATCGAGCGGCTCGTCCTTCAGATAAGAGCGGTCGAAACTCCAGTAGCCGGTCCACATATAGACGATGCGGCGAAACGTCATCCACACGTACCAGGCAGGATGGCTGCGAATGTAATCTTTTGCCTGCTGCAGTTTGTGATCAATGTAGGCAATCTCGCCCACTCGCTCGTACTCGGAAAGTTCGGTGTCGCTGTGATTCGGATGCAGGCTGCTGTTGACCCAGCGTGCGGAGTAACCGTTGTTGCCAATGTATAGTTCAAGGCCGTAGCCGCTGCGGACGGGAATAAATCGGTGGAAGAGCAAGTAATTCCGCACCAGCCACGGAGACAAGACGACGACTCCCGCGGAAGCGACAGTGACCATTTGAGCTTTCCACGCGCGTCCGAGCCGGCAGTGACGGTAGAGGCTGTAAATTCCAAGCAAGGGAAGAACGGCCATCACCACGGGTTCGGTGAGCGCCGAAATGCCGCAGAGAGCGCCGAAGAGCAGCCAGTCGCGCTTGCGCGAAGAATTCTCCAGCCGCCAGGCAAACAGAAACAGCCAGCAGAGTTCGAGCGTCACCAGGCACGTCGACCATGCCCAGTCCGCTCCGTAGTAAACACCGTAGGGAGAAAAGGCCCAGCCCCAGCCCGCCCATTTCGCAACGCACTCGCCAAAGGATTGGCGCGCCAGTAAAAAAACCGGCACGCAGGTGAGCGCCGAAAAAAAGCTATTTAACGAAAGCGCGGCGAGCACCGAGGCTTTGGTTTCGATGCCAAAAATTTTGAAGATTCCCGCAAGCAGGTAGGAGTAGACGGGCGGCAGGAGCGCGGACAATCCTGTGTCCGCGAACGGGCTGCCGAAGCCGCAGCCGGAGGCGATAGAACGCGCGATTCTGCCGAAAGCCCAATGCTCGAGGACAAAAGGGTCCATCCAGTCGTGGTAGACGAAAGGGATGACGGCGAGGCGGACCGCGAGCGCGACCAGCACCATCAGAACGTAAGGTGGAAACCGGGTCGGCTTTGAGGATTCTGAGGGCATGAGTATCGGCGTTGGCATGCGCGGGCGGGACGCCGGCGCTACTTTTTTTCGCCCATCGTTCGCGGCTCTTTTTTTTACGCTGCTTTCTTAGTATAGACGGCAGACTTGAAGCGAGCCTTGCTGATACGGGCATGTCATTACTGACGTTGCGGTTGCCGAGTACTGATCCGGTGGTCGCGAGAGGATGACCCAGCTGACGCCGAATTGGTTCTTGAGACGCTGGAAATCGGCGGCTTGAAAATTTTGCCATCCGGTTTGTGCATTCACTTCGCTGAGCCAGCGCGGAGCCAGAGGCGGGACGCGGGCAGCCATGCCGGCATCTTTTTCGAAATCGGCGAGCGCGCTGCGTTCGGCGAGCGCGCGGAATCCGTGATAATCCTCGCCAGGCAATGTCATGTAATGAGGATCGAGCGCGAACAGGCCGTCGACCGGGGTGTTTTGTCGAATCCAGGCGAATGCTTGCAACCACGCATTCTGCGGCGCGACCCCGGGTAATTCGAGATGCAAAGATGCCGGATATATCTGGCGCTGGGCATAGAACATTACGGCACCGAGAGGAAGAAAAAGCAGGAGCCAGCGATAGAGACGGCGATCGAGTACGTAGCGGCCGATCAAGCCACCGACGATCAGGAAAAACAACAAGTAGAGCAGGTGCAGGTAGCGCATGGGCTCGAGTGGCCGCAGGCGTTCGAGGCTGGGAGGAAGCATGATGCCAAGCCCGGCGACAGTGTGGAAGACGCCGTAATAAAAGAGACTTGAGAGGAGCGAGGGCAGCGCTGTGTTGTTTTGTCCAAATATTTCACCGCGCTGTACAAACACCCTAATGATGTAGAGCAAAACCAGCGGAGCGAACACTCCCAACCACTCATACCAGTGCCAACGCAATGGGAAGTAGAACCCGCGCGTGGCAGCCGCCTGGCGCCAAGCCTCGGAGGTCGGTGCGAAAAGCCATCCCAGAGGAACGAGAAGAGCAACAGCCTGGGGCGCGGCGATGGAACGGCGCGCCGAGACGTGCTGATTGAAGAAGAGAAATCCACAGAAAGAAATTCCGGAGATGGCCATGATGGCGTGGATCGAGAATGCTATGGCGAGCAGAGCTCCTGCGGACCACGGCCGGCGATCGATGATCGCAACGATCGCCGCGAGAATCGCAGCCGTCGCCAAGGTACGAGGATGAAGATACTGATCGGCGAGCGCCAGGGCGATGCCAGGCAGGGGAAGCGTCAGCAGAACAGCGACCGTAGTCACCGCGCACGATTGCGCTGCAGGCTCGGTGAAGCAGCGGCGGCTGATCCGCCAGCATCCATGGAGAACGAGAAAGATAGCCGCGACCTGCCAGAGCAAGACCGTCCAGGCCAGCGGCAGATGGGTCAGGCGAACTGAAAACGCGATGAGCTTATCGAAGATGGTGGCTTGAAACTGTAGGCGAAAGAAATCGCCATCGTGGGGAAACAATGCTGGGTTGAGATTCCGCTTGATCGCCGCCAAATAAAATGCGTCATCTTCAAGGCCGGGATGATAGCCCAACACCGACATCGCCCAGACGGTGAGTGCGCCCAGCACCGCCAAGTTAGCGGGGGAGCAATCGCGCCTACGCCTCGCCGGAGGAGCAGTTGCATCAGCCACAATCGCATTTCCCAACAGTTTGTGTATCGGGAGCACTAGGCTTGACGCGCGTTGTGGGAGTGGGAGGCGTAGTAGGATTCGCGGCCCGCTTCCAGTTTGCGCCCTTGCTCGCTGAAGCGCGGCAAGTGTGCCAGACCTAACCTCTGCAGCGCAAACTGCAAGGTTGTGGACAGGACGCCGAAACCGTACTTCACGCTGCGGCGAAAGTTGATGGACGAGGCCCCTTCGAAATACTTCGTGGGACAGGACACTTCCCCGATGCGGAAGCCGAAGTAGACGCACTGCGCCAGCATCTGATTGTCGAAAACGAAGTCATCGGAATTTTCCAGCAGCGGCAACTGGGTGAGGACCTCGCGGCTGAAGGCGCGGTATCCGGTGTGATACTCGGAGAGCTTGACTCGCAGAAAGAGATTCTCGAAAGCGGTGAGGAAGCGGTTGGCAACGTATTTGTAAATGGGCATGCCGCCGAGCAAGGCGCGACCGCCGATGATGCGTGATCCCAGGACAACGTCATACACACCGTAAGCCACCATGCTGGCCATCGCCGTGATCAGCAGCGGCGTGTACTGATAGTCGGGATGCACCATGATGACCACGTCGGCGCCTGCGGCCAACGCCTCGCGATAGCAGGTTTGCTGGTTGCGTCCGTAGCCGTAGTTGCGGTCGTGCTGGAAGACATACAAGCCGAGGCGGCGGGCCAGTTCTACGGTCTGGTCGGAACTGCGGTCGTCCACAAGAATGCGGATGTCCACCAAAGCCGGCAACTCGCCGACGGTGGCCTCCAAGGTCTTTTCCGCGTTGTAGGCGGGCATGACGACTGCGATACGCTTGCCGTTAATCATTTCGTGAAAGGATACAAATAGTGTACCTGAGATGACTGTGGCGGTGGCGCAAAGAACATCGGTTCCCAATTCATCACGGGCCGTGTGTTTCTGCTTCGACCACTCGCAGTCACATGGAAGAGTTCCGAGGCCTTGACGCTATAAAATCCTTACTTTGACATCTATCCTTATCAATTTACAGTAGAATGTTAAAGCTAGCGTGGGCATCATCGTTTGCAAGCAATAAAGATTGATTCCTTCTGCGAGCCGCTGAATCTACATATTTTCAAATCCAAAATAATGAATCTTGGAGGTTTCTTCGCTTGTCCCCTTCGACCAGTCATTTGATTGCGCCGCATGGCGGCGAACTCGCGGATCTGATGGCGTCGCCAGAGAAAGCCGCAGAACTGAAAACACACTCGCGCGAGTGGCCGTCGTGGGATCTTACGGCGCGACAAATTTGCGATCTCGAACTGCTGATGAGTGGAGGCTTCTCTCCCCTCCGCGGCTTTATGAATAAAGCGGACTACGAAGAGGTCTGTCACAAGATGCGCCTGGCCAGCGGAGTTCTGTGGCCCATGCCGATCACGCTCGACGTGAGCGAAGAGTTTGCCAGGAAGCTCACACCCGGCAGTAGTCAGGTCGCGCTGCGCGACCCCGAGGGCGTGATGCTGGCGGTGTTGCACGTGGAAGAAGTGTGGCAGCCTGACCGCAAAGCTGAAGCGAAGGCGGTATTTGGCAGCACGAGCGCGGCTCATCCCGGCGCGGACTACACGATGAACAAGTCGAATCCGTGGTACGTCGCCGGCCGCGTGGAGGGTTTGCAGGCGCCTTCGCATTACGATTTTCGCACGCTGCGTTTCACGCCGGCGGAGATGCGGGCTGAGTTCGTTCGGCAGGGATGGCGCCGCGTGGTGGCTTTTCAGACGCGCAATCCCATGCACCGCGCACACGTGGAACTGACTTTCCGCGCAGCCAAGCAGGTTGAAGCCAACCTTTTGATCCATCCCGTCGTTGGAATGACCAAGCCAGGCGACGTGGATTATTACACGCGCGTGCGCTGCTACCAACTGCTGAGTTCGAAGTATCCCGCGGGAACGCAGAAGCTGGCGCTGCTGCCGCTGGCCATGCGCATGGGCGGTCCGCGCGAGGCGATCTGGCATGCGCTGATTCGAAAAAATCATGGCTGCACACATCTGATCGTCGGCCGCGACCATGCGGGACCGGGCAAGGACACCGATGGCAAGCCTTTTTACGGCCCCTACGAGGCGCAGGAAGTTTTCAAAAAGCACGAAGCCGACATCGGCGTCACCATGGTGCCTTTCAGCATGATGGTTTACCTGGAGGATGAGGACCGTTACGTTCCCGACGACGAAGTTAAGAAAGGCGACAAGGTTCTGAATATTTCCGGGACGGAACTGCGGGACCGGCTGAATGAAGGACGCGACATTCCGGGGTGGTTCACCTATCCGGAAGTCGTGCACGAATTGCGGCGAAGTTTTCCGCCGCGCGCTCAGCAGGGTGTGACCATTTTTTTTACCGGGCTCTCGGGTTCGGGAAAATCCACGATTGCGAATGTGCTGATGACGAAGTTTCTGGAGGTCGGCGGACGTCCGGTGACGCTACTCGATGGCGACCTGGTGCGCAAGCATCTTTCCTCCGAACTGGGCTTTTCTAAGGAGCATCGCGACATCAATATTCGCCGCATTGGATATGTGGCTTCAGAAATCACAAAGAACGGTGGCATCGCGATTTGCGCGCCGATTGCGCCTTACGATGCGACACGAAAGCACGTACGGAAACTGATCGAGCCGTATGGCGGGTTCATTCTGGTGCACGTTGCTACTTCGGTGGAAGTCTGTGAGCAGCGCGACCGCAAGGGGCTCTACGCTAAGGCGCGCGCGGGCATTCTGAAAGAATTCACGGGGATCTCTGATCCTTACGAAGCTCCGAAGGATGCTGAGGTCGTGATCAACACAGCGGAACTATCCCCCGGGGAGGCGGCCCAGGAAATCATTTTGCACCTGGAACGCGAGGGCTTCATCGGGGTCAACCGGGCGGGAGAATAAAGTGCAGCGATGATCATGCCAGTGTTGGCACTCAAAATTCTGGTTGGCTTTGTCGTGGGCCTGCTCATTGGCATGACTGGCGTGGGCGGCGGCGTTCTGCTGCTGCCGGTGCTGATTTTTGGATTGCGGGTGCCGGCGATCGTGGCTGTCGGATCGGACGCGCTGTTCAATTTCTTCACGAAAATCCCCGCCGGCTTGTTACACCTCAAAAAAGACACGGTGAGGCTCAAGGTCGTGATGGCGCTTGCGGTGGGGAGCATTCCGGGCTCGATCGCAGGAGTGAAGCTGTTGATGCACATCCGGCACCTTTACGGCGACGGAGTCAACAGCTTTATCAAAACCACGGTGGGTATTCTGCTGATCGTGATTCCCACGCTGTTGCTGTTGCAGAAGAGAATCGAAGAGCGAGTGGCGCATCGCCCTCCGACCGCAAAGGGTTTTCTGGGCATGGCGCTGATCGGGCTGGTCGCCGGTTGCCTGGTCGGTATGACCTCGGTAGGATCGGGCAGCATCATCATGATGTTGCTGCTGTTGTTCTACAGTTTTCCACCAAAGGTGTATGTGGGAACCGATATTGTGCATGCCGTCGTCCTCACGGGGGTAACGGGATTGCTTCATTTCCGGTTGGGCAACGTCGATCCGCGGCTGGTGGTGTCGCTGCTGATTGGTTCCATCCCGGGCGGGTTGGTGGGTTCGCATCTGGCCACGCGTGTGCCCATGCTCTGGTTGCGGCGGCTGCTCTGCGCTTTGCTGTTGATCACCGGGGCCCGGATGCTGTGGGCCTGAATCCGACGAAGTAGAAATGAACTCTTCTCATTACGCTGACATCCTGCAGCGCATTGAAGCCGCATTGGACGCGGCCCGCGCCGTCTTTGCGCGCTTCACGCCCGGGAAGATCGCGACTGAATACAAGATCGGGCACGATCCGGTGACGGAAGCCGACAGGGCCGTGGATGCCGTGCTGCGCCAGAACTTGTTGCGCGACGGCGAGGGCTGGCTGTCGGAAGAGACGGCGGATCATCCATCGCGTCTCGACAAAGAACGGGTTTGGATCGTGGATCCTTTGGACGGCACGCATGAGTTTGTGACTGGCGTGCCGGAGTTTTGTGTTTCGATCGGCTTCGTGGAGAAAGGCGTGCCGGTGGCTGGAGGAATTTGCAACCCTGCCACCCAGGAAACTTTTGTCGGAGCGATAGATGCAGGCGTGCTGTACAACGAGCGACCTGTGCGTTCCAGCCAACGGACTACCTTGGAGGGAGCGCTCGTCCTTGGCAGCAGAAGCGAAGCTAGGCGGGGTCAGTGGAAGCAGTTCGAGAATGGTCCCTTCAAAATTCAGGCGATGGGTTCGGTGGCCTATAAGCTGGCGCTAGTGGCGGCAGGGCTGGCGGACGCAACTTTCACTCTGACGCCGAAAAATGAATGGGACGTGGTGGCTGGAGCGGCCCTGGTGCAAAGCGCGGGCGGCTTCGTCAGCACTCTCAACCGGAGGGACCTTACCGTTAATCGCCGCGATCCGCTGCTGTCTGGTTTACTGGCCGGCGGACCTTTTCTGAAAGATCAACTGCTTGCCCTGGTCGAGCCCCACATTCCGCTGAGCGAGGCTCGCTAGCTCCTTACAGCCCTGCGTCGCCCATGCCCGGATGCGGACGCCACCAACTACCCGCAACCTTCGCTGCCGCTACACCACCGTCACCGATTGGAAGTGCTTCATTTGCATACCTTTCGGCCTTTCCAAATCGGCGAGTGTAAAGCCCAAGGTTCTTCAGCGATGAGAAGGCGTGTAAACACTCTGCTCCGTAGGACTAGTCCAGACTCAACATCTTCCAGGCTGTTGGATTCTTTCCCGATGTTCTTGATCAGATCGATCAACACGTGTTTTGCTTCCTTCAGTCTGCCAGCTCGAGCTTAGAAGTATCGTTTGAGGCGGAGGAATGGATCTTCCAGGAATCTCTTCGATAGCGCTGCAAGCCCGAAGGTCACCGTTATAAGTACAACGATTCGAAGAAGCAGCGAACCTCCAGCACCCAGACGAGCCACATCGTCGAAGTTCAAGGCATGAAGCAGTCGATAGTAGAAGTCGCCAATGGTGAGATGGATCAGGTAGATGCAATAACTTAGGTCCGCAGTGATTCTGGCCGGGCGACATCGCAGAAAGGCAGTAAATTTACTGCCACGATACGCCAAGGCGAGGGCCATCAGGCCGGCAAACCCAAACTCCGCTTGGGTATAGTGAAAGGCAGTTCCGGCTACGGTCTTGGTGCCCAAGATGCCGTAGGGGCGGCCAACGATCAGGATCAGGCATGACGTGCCCAGCAGGAGACCGGCGAGTGCCCAAGCCGACGTTCGAGAATAATAACGGGATCGCACCCATATGGCCAGCATGGCTCCCAGCGCCAGTCCATCAAAGCGAAAGAACGAATATGGATAAATCTTTAGCTCGGGATCCATGCCTGCGTAGGCGCAAACGCCGCGAAGAATGGGAGTGCCCAACACAAGCACTGCAGTAAAAGCGAGCAACCAATATCCCTTGATGAAACGGACGACGAGAGGCCATACCAGGTAGAAATGCTCCTCGACGGCGAGTGACCAGAATACCCCGGGACCATGCGGTGTTCTCACGTGAAAAAAGTAGGCGAAGTTAGCCAAGTACAGCAGGGATAATTCGAAGTAGGCTCCTGCGCCCGGGTATCCGAAATACATGATTGCGATGCAGGTCAGATAAAGCGGGACGATGCGGAGCACGCGCCGAGTGTAGAAGTTGCGGAAGTAGTGTTCGCTTTCCCTGGAGTCAATCAAGATGCCTGTTATCAGGAAACCGGAAAGAATAAAGAAGAGATCCACGCCGAGCCAGCCACGTCCGATGAGACCACGAACGAAGCCCGGGAGCCGTGACAGAGCCGGGGTTGGCCAGCCGTAAAAGAGGTGCATTATGAACACCATCAGAACGGCGGCAGCGCGAAAGCCGTCCAGTTCCAGAACCCGTGAAGAGGTTGGGTGGTCGACTGAGCGGCGGGGGGTAACGGTCGTGTCGCTGGCGACTCTAGGCGTGGTGGTTGCCACGACTCACTCCGGATGATCTGAGATGCCTTGAGACTCGTTCCGACGAGCGAAATTTCGAAATTGCATAGATGCGAGTAGCCTGGAAAGGTTGGTTGGCAAGATGGCATGACAGCGGAATTGCGGGTCGTGAGTTGAGGGAAGAAATATTCTGAACATCGACCCCGCCGGCAAATCGAGAGAAACGAGTTGAATCATTGCTTATTGTGCCGAAATTGTCAATCGCCGCGTCGTGCGGCTGCCTCAAGCGTGGCGACCTGGACCACATACGCCGCACCGGAAAGCCGATTATAGAGACTTTACGTCAACTATTGGACTGTCATGGAACTGCATTGCACTGGGATAGTTTCCTGCGTTGGGGACTGGACACTCGGCCAAAAGGACGAGGACTGAGTGGAGACTGTGGTGATTGCTCCGGGGGGCGCCGGAACCGCCGGCAGGACGCTGAAAACTATGTTCATGCCGGATGGCTCCAGATCGAACTCTTGTAGGCAGCGCCGGTCAACAATGTCGTAGAGGGCGAGGTGCGTGGCCTTTTCCGTCATCCCCGGACGAAAGACATTCTTGACCCATAGGACATTTTCTCGGAATTTGGTTTTTCGAACCCGCGTGAAGCCTACCCAAATTCTTCTTTCGTCGAGCGGCAGAATGCCTCGGCACCAGCCCAAAAGAGCGTCACTGCCGTTGACCTGCTTCAGGTCAACAATCTCGTCCACCTGCAAGGTGCGAGTGTTGGCAATCACGATCCTTCCATCGACGGTGGTGAAGTAAATTCGGTCTCCGCAAATCAGGCCGTCGTGCGGTGATTGTACTGCGATATCAATTCGCTTGCTGCGGTGGTCGAGACAGATGGCGTCGCGCTGCTTAAAGCGCGTGACCCAGGTTTCGCCATTGAGCTCGAACACGAAATTTGGATGCGATTGGTGCGGCTTGGTGCTGTCGACCTTCCGATAATCGATATCGCGAGAAAAGCGCGACCAGAGCTCCTCATCCAGCACGGCCCACTCCGACAACACCTCGCCCTGCAACGTGAGCTTTACGACCATATCGAGACCTGTGTTGGCCACCAGGAGATTGCCATCCGACGTGGGAGTCACGTGATGGACATCATTCAGGGCCGGGAACGAAACATAACCAGTCTGCTGGAATTCCGGCAGACTGAAAATCAGCACTTCGGTGGCAGTACAGACATACAAAGTGTTGCCAACGATCGTTCCCGCCTTGAATACCATGGACGAGTGTTCATGAGCTCGCACCTCAGAGGGACTCTGGTATTCAACGCAGCTGCGCACGCTCCCGCTTTTGAGATCAAGTTCCAGGATTAAGGCAGATTCGTAGAGATTCCATTCTTCCTGGTTCTTTATCAGCAGATTTCGCTGTCGCGCGCCCAGCGCGTATAGGCGGTCCATGTCTGGATTATCCGTCGTGTCTCTGGCCGCTGAGGTTAATGGGATGTGAATAATAAGTGAAGAAACTGTAAACAAGCCTTTGAACTTCAGTCTGCGTTTGGATTTGTGCCCGCATGTGGGCAAATCGGAAATAATCCAACAACGGAAAGCCAAAGGGCTAGGAGATTTGTTTGAATGGTTTACGAAATCGCATTTCACTGAAAATCCACCGCGCGCGTCACATCATCCACCAAATCTCCACATGTTTATCATCTAACACGAATGTGTCATTTCATCGTCTCTATCTCCTATCCCCAAATCGAGCATGACAGGCGTTTTGACGCCCCGCATCTTGGTTGATTCCTCTTGTCAGAGATTTAGTTTTGAACTTCGAGAACGGTGGGATTCAATGCTTAATGAAAACGAACTCGTTACAGCCGAGATCACCCGCCTGCGTCGTTATGCGGACCAGCTCGAATCCTCGCTGGTAATAGAAGTCGAAGATTTGTTCTGGTTTGGCCACCTCGAAGGGATATCCGCCGACCCAATCGACCACGTCGCGCCACAACGACATTCCCCGCAGGGCCTTGTAGTTCCGAAAGGAACTGAAGGGCCGGCCCATGAACAGGTCCTTGAGTAGGCGTTTCCCCCACAATTGCAGGAATGCCGGCCAAAGAACCAGAAAGCGAAGGTTCGGAGGAAGCTTATTATAGGCCCTCTTGACTGATCGCCACCGACGGCTTCGCTTCCCCTGGTCGTTATAGATTGCGATAAAGAGGGTGCCTCCAGGTTTGACGATCGGCGCAACATTTTCCAGAGCCTGCCACATCGACCCGGTATGGTGGAGGACACCCCAGGCGTAGACAATATCGAACTGCCCAAGGCTCTCTAAATAGACTTTGTCGAGCACCGATCCCTGGGCTACCTGCCATTCTCCATCTCCCTGGAAATAACGTCTCCGCAGTTCAGTGGTGGAAGCGAATGAATAGGGATCGTAATCGAAGGAATAAACCCGCGCTCCTAATCGCCGGGCAGCGAGACTGAACAGGCCGCTTCCCGAACCAACGTCAATAAACGACCTGCCGCGCAGGGATTCGACGTTGAGCATTTCCTTTAAAGAATCTTCCGCACGGCCGATTTGCGCGTCGTCGAGCGATCTCAGGAACATGCTCCAATTGCGGCCAAATTGAAATCTTTGCCCCGAACATACTTCTTGAGCATGCGCCTCTGTTAGGAGCTCATTCTGGTTCATACATTGATCTCGGCAGACTGGTTCTCGGACTACTGAGATTTTGTAACGTCATTTTAAACTTCAGCCCGGGTTTTGCTGACAATTTTTGGCCCTAACCGTTTTCGCGGCGACGTGCACTTCTGGGTTCTTAGGGTCGTGTCCTTCGGGTATCTGTTGCCCAGCGCATTCTCTCCGTACAGTTGGCTTGCGGACTTAAACCCTTGGTCCCCACTTCTTTTCTCCGAGGGAAAACTCATGTTGCTTGTGGACCCGGCTTTTAAGCACGGGATTGGCGAACCGATTAGACGGCCCAAGCTCGTTCTGACGCTGGTATTGATAGGCTATTGTTTCTTCTTAGTGAGCTGCAGCGGATTTTCGACGAATTCGATCGCATCTTCCCAAAGAACTTCTCAACCATCTCCGCAACCGGTTTCCAGTCAATCCGTGCTACCCAGCGCAACCGTTGGTAGCAGCTATCACACGGTATTGTCCGTCAGAGGAGGTCAAGCTCCGTACACATTTGCAGTGACTCGCGGAGTGTTGCCACCGGGATTGATTCTCAACTCAGTGACGGGCAGCATTTCTGGAATTCTGACGCAAGCAGGCACTTTTTCATTCGCGATTACGATTACGAGCAACCCCATCGGCCCCCGGGGCGGCGAGCGCGAGTTTGACCTCACGATCGTGCGCACCTATACGATGACGGTTAATCCCAGTGCCGACAGCAACTCGGTCACGGTCCAGATTTCGCCGTCAAATCCGACGATTGCGGACGGCGGGAAGATTCAGTTCGCCGCATCAGTGAGCAACACCAGTAACACGGCAGTTACCTGGTCGGCGAGCGCCGGGACTATCTCTTTGAGCGGATTATTCACGGCACCCGCGACCAGCGGCGCGAGCCCGGTCATGGTCACGGCCTCAAGTGCAGCGCAGAGCGCTGCGAAAGCCAGCACGGCCGTCACGATTACGACCCCGGTCACGAGCTCCTCATTTGTAATTACGACTTCCAGTGTACCCGCGGCCGTGGTGGTCACACCCTACACGGCATCGCTGGCAGCGAGCGGCGGGCAGCCTCCGTACCAGTGGAGCATCGCTTCGGGTTCGGTGCCTGCCGGCTTCCAATTGAGTGCAAGCACTGGAACGCTGTATGGGTCCACCAGCCAAGCCGGAACCTATTCTTTCACTGTGCAAGGGACTGATGCGGCCTCGCATACGGCGCAGCGGAGTCTTTCTCTTGTCGTGTCGGCAGCAGCGCCAGCGAGTAATTGCGGACCGCCGACTTACAACTGTTCCCGCTCCGACCTTCAGGTTGTTCAGGTGCCCTCCACGTTGCCCAATGTGGGTAATCTTTCGGGCATGAACACGATAGTCACCGATCCCGACTTTGGCAACCGCATCGTGCGAGTTACGGATGCTAATACCGATCCCACCTCGGCCTATAAGAACCGTACTTACGAGACCGCTGCAAGCGG
>Ga0070717_10000967_pt1 | contig 19187 bp, 20 predicted proteins | sample LARL113metaG_FD_71366 | JGI IMG/M metagenome (GOLD analysis project Ga0070717, IMG submission 71366) | Corn, switchgrass and miscanthus rhizosphere microbial communities from Kellogg Biological Station, Michigan, USA - LAR L11-3 metaG | ecosystem: Host-associated > Plants > Roots > Rhizosphere ... | reverse complement strand
CCGGTCGCGCCACAGGCGGGACAGACAGATCCACAACAGGCGGTCCCCCGAGGTTAATTTCGGGCGTTTTGCAGCGGACCTCTGAAGCACGCCAATTTGGTGGCGGAGAGCCAAGTTCTCAAGCCGGAGAGCAGCACGTGAACGGAAGCGCGCACAGAGTTGCGAGGAGTGTCATGAGAGAACTGAGCATCGGGCGAGAATTACGAAGGGAAATATAACTCCCATCCGCTCATAACTTTCGTGATTTTCGAGAGGCACAGTCGGTAGCCACCAAGCGCATTGATCTCGGGCGACTCCCGCGCTAAGTGGATTGCGATCCATAGGAACCGGTCGCACGGCAGGCGTGAACGCGATCTACGCCGTTTTCTTCGCCGCCTTCACCTTCGCCCATCGAGCCCTCTGTGCAGCGGCGATCTTCTTTCGTCCGGCTGCCGAGAGCGTCCGATCTACACACCCTCATTTACAGCGTTGTGAAATCCCCTGTATTCATGCCCGTCATAGCGTCACGATATGCGTTTCACCCGCGTCAAATGCTTGTACGGCGGCGTTAGCAACGGAAGATTCGGAGCATGGAGCCCGGTTCCAGAGGAATTTGGACCAAGGCTGCCAAACCTGGTAGCGACTTGAGGTATAATGCCCGCCGCTGGGTTCCCGGGTCGTAACTTTCTTCGACTGATTACGTCACCAACTCATTTGGAAGGGGAATCTCCATGTCTAAGGCGGTTTGGGCGTTCTCCGCGGATGCACCCGCGAAGACTTGCGAAGATGCCAAATACCTAGGGGACGGAACGAAGCTGTATCCGGGCAGCCCGTCCGACCAGGGCCAGCCGGGCTGGGATATTGGTCTCGGCTTCAACACTTTTGCGGATCTGACAGAAAAACTGAAGAAGCTGAATGCCCAGTATGGTGCTTTCAGCCGTTTGGCCGTCGATGTCCACGGTGCTCCTGGAGCCATTGTTGCAGATTCCGATAACAAAACCTTCACCTTCGAAGAGCTGTGGCAGAAGTATCGCTCGCAACTGGAAGACATGAACAAAATGCTGGAGTCCGGCGCTTCTCTGCTGATCATGGGCTGCAATGTGGGCGCGGCGGCCGCGGGCGACAGTTTTCTGATTCACCTTTCCGAGAAGTTCCCAGGGCACAAGGTGGTGGGAATCACTACTATCGGCGAAACCATGCGGCAAACGCGAAGCGCCGGCGGATGTACCGAACCGGGCATGAAAGACTCGCCCTACGACAATCCTTCGACGAATATGCCCAAAATGAAAGAAGAAAGGGAAAAGGAATTTCTCACCTTGCCCTGGGCCAGCGAAGACTCCCCGCATGCCAAAGTTGCGCTTAACGGCGCGATCATCCGCCGTCCGCCCGAGGCGGTCGTCGCCCAGACGAATTATTCTGTGCCCACGTATCTGCCGGGCACCTGGAGCGCGACAATTGGTCCTTGGAATGGTTACTTCGTGTTTGAGGCCGGAGAGACTTGTTATTGGTTCGATGAAAAAATGCAGAAGCACTCCGGAACTTGGTGGGCGACTCCGGATTCGGTGCAGTGGAGTTTCGACGATGATCCTCCCGGCTGGAAACGAGTTTTCACGGTCAACGAGACCGGTCTGAAGGCAACTTTGCACGGCGCGGCTACGATCAAAGGCATTAATCACGGTGTGTTCGTCATGTCGAAACAGACGGACGACTCGGCTTCGCTGGGAGAATTGGTTGGGAAATGGACGGTCAAAGTCGACAGGTGGACTTGGACTTACGAGTTCGACATGGCGCACAACGTACGCTGGACCGATCCCTTCAATAAGATGACCGGAACAGGCTCATGGAGAAAATTGAGTTCCGCCTCCATGGGAATCTCCTGGAAAAACTCGAAAACGGTGGAGACCTGGAAGCTGCCGATTAACACAGCCGGCCAGGGTGGAGACTGCCTGATGCAAGGGCAGCAGCCCCCGCTCACGATCAAGGCGACGAAACAGAGTTCCTGAATCTCACGAATCTGAAACTCTCCGCCTGATACCACGTGATCTTCTTCACCATCGCTCGCAAAATCACTTCCTGTACGTTCATCGACCGCTCCATCGCGGCCTTCTTGTAAGCAGGCTGGCCCAGATGCGCGATTCGCAGGGGAGAATGCGCATCTGAAAACTTCGACCCCGGAAACTGATTCCTTGTCCCCAGTTTCCTCGTTGATCGAGGGGTCGGGCACCAGCTTACGAAGGCGCCAAGGCTCCCCTGCTTATCTCAAACGATCCGATCGAAAAACTCAGGCTAAATTTGCGCTGCATCATCACGTGCGCATGGAATCCCAGCAAGGGTTGGTTTTTGGGGGCGCCAAAGTCAAGCTCAATGGTGGTGGGCGAGCCACGGTGCTCCCGCGTATCGGTTTGCGCCGCGCCGGCGAAGAAAAAGATGTCGAAGACGCCCTTGAGGTCGAAGTGCACGAGGGCAAACTCGGTCGCTAATTCGGCTTCTCCTAAAAGCGACGCGGATCCGCTGTTCACGGCTTTCACGATCAGGTCGGTAACGCCATCGCCGAAGGCCTTGCGAAATATTCTTCCTGGTGCGGTTATCGAATCGAAGATTGTCTTGGCTTTCCCCGCCAATTTTGACGCCTTTTCAAGGGCACCTTTGACCTTATCAAGAGCTCATGGGACAGGTTGAGCTTCCTTTCTTCTTCCTCCAATTCCAACTCAAAGTCCTGCAAGGCCTGGGGCAGCCTGGTCATCCACTTCAGGATACTCAGCATTTGAGCAAAGATCTCTATTGCACTGATATCGATCTTGTTCACGCTGCCCGTAAAAGTGTATTTTTTGCTCCGCAGTCGAGAGTCTTTGAATTCGAAGAGGAGCGCAATGTCGCTGGGGACGATGAATTCTATTCCCTTCAAGACGATGAAAACCTCCGGCCCGGTGAACTCGGCGGCTTCCAGCATCAATTTGCGCCAATCGCTTTCGCTGTTGACTTCACCGAATCGAGGAACTCTTTCACGGCCGCACCAATTTCCGCCGGCATCTTGGCTTGCAGGTCCGCGATCTTTTGCTCCAGCAGATTGGTCGGAACGGTTGTGACCTTTAACTTGGCATTCAGAATCTGACGGCAGAATATTTTTTCGTCATCGTCATCCACGTCGTGCTGCTCCAACATCGACAAAAAGAGGGAGCGAAATCGATTCGACTTTTCTTCGGAGAAGACCCGGAGTGCGCATGGAAGATCTTCCGCCCATTGATGCAGTTCTAATCCGCCACAATCATTTCGACCATCTGGATTTGCCGACTCTGCGTCAACTTGCGGCTCGGGGCAGTTCTACTTTTGTCGTGGCCGCTCGCGGTGCTCGCCTGCTTCGCTCCCAAAGAATCGAATCTGTTCACGAGTTGGATTGGGGAGAGTCACTGGCCATTTCCGGCTTCACCATCCACTGCGTACCGGCCCTGCACTTCTCAGCCCGTGGCATTCTTGACCGTAACAAGACCCTGTGGTGCGGATACGTAGTTGAATATCCCGAAAGCCTCGTGTATTTCGCGGGGGACACTGGTTTCGGAAGTCATTTCGCCCAGATTCGGAAAAAGTTCGGCTCGCCACAGGTTGCATTATTGCCCATCGGTGCATATGAGCCACGCTGGTTTATGTCGCCTGTGCACATGGCTCCCGAAGAAGCCGTTCGAGCCCCACGAAATTCTCGGCGCCAAGACCAGCATTGCGATCCACCACGGGACCTTCCAACTGGCGGATGACGGCATCGACACTCCAGAGAAACAACTTATGGCTTGCAAGCGAGACGATTTGTTTCTGATTCTTAGGAACGGTCAATCTGCCGAAATTCCATGATGAGTCTCCCACCCACGAATCGCCTACCTCAAAGGCAAGGATGCTGAGTCGGAAGAAGCTCAGGAACATGCGAACGGCAGCAGTCTGGCGCTCTACGCCTAAAACCAAGAACATCAACAAGCATCCCGAACCCCACCCGTTCCTTGTCTCCCTTCGGCACACGCTTCATGCGTAAGAATACCAAAGCCGAGCAATCGGGCGGGGCGGCGTGCCGACCTTCAATGTTTTCAAGGGTAAACGTCTATTTGGAGGATTTACACCCATAAAGCGGATTGCCTCGACTCTTCGTCTGCTCGCGGTGACAGTGCCATAAAGAATCCGTATTGATCAAGTTCCGTTGCAGCAGCTTGTACGAGGGCTTGTAGAGGGCGGGTCAGCGTCTCAACCACCGTTGATGGGCTTTAGGGCCAGGTAGAAACCACCTTGGGGACCCATTGTGACCGGGCAATACGACTTCAACTGGCTGATCGAGTGTGTTTCGCAGCACGCTCCGCTCTAACCAGCCTTTTTCATTTGCTGCGCCGACAAACTGGGCGGGATTGCTACAACTTCGCCGGCTTTGGAATCGAAGTCTGGCACAGCCTCTCCATGAACGCCCTTCTTAACCAATTTCGGCTGCGTCCGCGAGTTCAATTCTGCCAGCCGTTCTCGCATCTCAATCCCGCACTTCTCACGAGCTTCGCAATGTTCACAGTCTAGACGGTGGATTCTCAGGAGGGACAACAGGTAACATCTCAACTTCACGACAGCCTCGCAGGATTCAGCCGATTGGCCTCAGGGGGTGTTGCGTCTCAACTGGGGGGAAGTGCTCTTCGGAGAGGCAGGACCCATTATGCCACAAGATGAGGGTGTGGTTTCAAGAAAATTGTTGTTTCATCTCGATGCGCCGGGAGCGCGCGCACAATGGCTCGGGGCCTTTGTCATGAGTGGGATGGCAGATGAGTCGCGACAATTGAGAGCGTTCGTGCCGGCGCTGGTCCTGCTGGCTATTTGTGCAGTCATCAACTTCATTGACAGCGGCAATCTCTCGATCGCCGTCCCTCTGCTGATAGACGAGTTGCGCATTTCTGCCACGCAACTGGCCATTCTGCTCTCCGCATTCTTCTGGACCTACGCCGCATTGCAGTTTGTCAGCGGCTGGATGGTGGACAGGTTTGACGTGAACCGGGTGATAGCCGGGTTCTTGCTCTGGTCGCTTGAGTCAATAAAACATGTCTGCAAAAAAAACGGCTTCCTCTTCCTGGAGGTGGTCATGATCAAGCGCGTCAGGTTGATACCATTCATGGTTGGGTTCCTGACTAGCTGTCTAATTTCAGCGGCGCAAGTATCGCAAACTTCTTTGGAGCGCAGACAGACGCTCGGCTATTTCGCTGATGAGTCTCGTATTGATGAGTTGTTATTTAACATTTCGAGAAAACATCATCCTGAGAACTTCGTAATCAGGAACGTCACCGTCATTTCAGCGACCGACGGTCGCGCGGTGCCCTATCAGAGCGTTGTGGTCAAGGACGGTCGCATCGCTGTCGTCGGCCCATCGGCATCGAGTCAGAGCGCTCGAGTACGAACCATCGATGGGGCTGGTGCATATTTGATTCCTGGCCTCACCGACATGCACATACACGAGTTCGGTTCTAGCAGCCAACATTTGTTGAACCTACTGGAAGGTGTGACCTCGGTGCGAGACATGGACGGGTTTCCATGGACTCTTCGGATGCGTGAGGCCGTAAACAGGGGCGACCTTCTGGCACCGAATCTCTACGTCTCTGGAGAAATCTTGAATGGCGCGCCGATGGGCCCCTACGCTCGCGTCGTGACGACTCCAGAAGAAGGAAGGGCTGCAGTTCGCAATGACAAAGCGGCTGGCTTCGACTTCATCAAAGTGCACAACATCATGAAGCCTGAAGTTTACGAAGCAATCCTTGATGAAGCGCACAAACAAGGCATCGATGTAGTCGGACACGTTCCTCAGGGAATAAAGGTTGCTGACGCAATCCGACTCGGTCAAAAGACAATGGAACACTTCAAAGGGTACATCCTTGACGAGACCCTTACGATCAGCCATGAAGATTACGTCTCGGCGACAAAAGGTGCCGACGTCTGGTTATGTCCTACTTTCTCCACGTATCGAAACTACCTGAGAGGCGCTGATGCTCTGAGGGCACTGGATCTTCCTGAAATGCGCTACACATCATGGCGCGATCGAATCGACTGGAAGAAACGAGCCGACGAACCTGCCACACCGCAAACACAGGCTCGGCAACGGATTCTTCCTATGTCAGAGCAGATTTTTAAGGAGCTGCTTCCCGTGGGAGCGAGATTTATCGCGGGTACCGACTCCGGCGGGGGATATGCCCTGATGCCTGCTGGATTCATTCTGCACGAGGAACTTCGAATCATGCAGAAGGATGGCCTCTCTCCAGCTGAGACCTTGCGGACTGCCACTGCAAATGCCGCGGCTGCGATGGGCCGCTCAGCCGAATTTGGTACCATCGAGCCCGGCAAACGCGCGGATATGGTTCTGCTCTCCGCCGACCCGCTGCTCGATTCAGCAAACCTTTCACGGATTCAAGCGGTGATCGTTCGCGGCATCGCGCTGGATCGCAGAGATCTAGACTCAATTGGCGAGCGCATCCGAGCGATCTATGATCCTCATCCTGCGCCATCCACGGCTACCGTTGCGACGCGAGATGATGTCGAGCAGATGATCTCGCGTATGACTTCGCTCCACGAGCATGGTTTCGTATTTCGTACGCAAAACATTATTTTGTTGGCCCAGGTATTGCGGGACGAAGGCTACTCGGCGGAAGCAGCCAAAATCTCCAACTTGCAGTAGCCTCGGATAACGGCTTGCACGGCTGCGAGTGGCTGCCGCGGGCAGTGCATTATTCTGCTCGAGCGTGCCGACATGGTGCTTCAAGGCACTGAAGGAAAACTTGGGACAATCGACGTTTAGCCGGAGAACGCGAAAGCGGAGAAAGCGAAGACGATTTCTAAGCCACCTCAGCCGGATGCGAAGTTCACACTCGGTTCAACCGATACCGTCAAGCGAGGTTTCCTGCTGGAGTTCGTGAAGGTCGCCAAGGTGAAGGGCCGTGCCGCGATGCTCATCGCGGAGTTTAGCGGACGTCAAATCGACGGTAAGAAGCTCACCATCGAGCGAATCCGTCGCTACATCAGCTATTGCCGGAACCACGGCATCCTCAAGGTCGTGAAGGGAGCGGGATCAAGTTCTCTCCCGGCTCTGTCGTAGCCACTCCGGGTGTTCTGGAAGCATTCAAGGCATCCGGGGATGACCCGCTCGCCTATCTCGTGCGCCACCTCGCCGGCGATTGGGGCGATGTTGACGAGCCCGACCGCCGCGAAAACTAACTTAGCCTCCAGCACGGTTGGCGTCTGCTGTCCGCATACACGCTCAGCACGGGTGTGAAGTTCTGGATCATCTTGGAAGCCGATCGCAGCGTGACGACCTTTCTTCTGCTGGACGAATACTGACCCCACCACACAACCTTCGGGTGGCCCCTTCCTACGACTATCTTTATAAAACTTCTTGATAAACACCCCGACACTCTCCTGCATCCAACCTTCACTTTTAATGACGCGCCTCGTTGTCCGGGTTGACCTCGAATTGTGGTTATCCCTATGCCTAAAACTGTGTTAGTAGTTGACGACAACGCGGTTATCCGTCATATGCTGTGTCAGTTGTTCACAGCTGAAGCGGACTTTGACGTATGCGGGGAGGCAGAGAACGGACTGCAGGCGATTGAAAAGGCTCAGGAGTTGCTCCCGGAGCTGATTGTGATGGACTTATCAATGCCAATAATGAATGGTATCGACGCAGCCCGTGCTCTGAAAAGATTACTGCCTGGGGTGCCACTCATCATATTCACTGAATACAGTGACGTGTTCTCTGAGAACGAAGCTCGTTCTACAGGAGTCTCTGCACTAGTCTCAAAGTCCGAACATGTTTCTGTGTTGCTCGACAAGATGCGCCGTTTGTGCGGCCAAATCGCCGCGTGATCTTATCTTTTCCCCCGGTCAAGAAAGCCAAGATTATCGCGTTTGAGGACGCGCAGGCTCAGCGTGAAAAGCATGCGGATGGCGAGGCCTGGCCGTGCAGACTCTACTGGCCGTGCAGACTCTACTGGTAGAGACCGACCAGTGTTGGAAAACTGACGAGCACTCCTGAGGAATCTCCCTTCTAGTCTCGTAGCAGCCAAGCCGCCACTACTTTTGGTTCAAGCCGCACGCATGTGCCGATGCGGAACGAAGGTATCCTCCACTCTTCTCCTGCTTAAAGTAGTGATGGGGAGGCTCATCCGATCTGCCATAATCTTCCCATGTGCGGGCGCTACCGACTCTCTCGACGTAAACAACTCGTCGCTGAATACTTCGACACGGTTCCAGGGGACGACGAGTGGAATCAGCGCTACAACATTGCTCCGACCCAGCCTGTTCCGATTATTCGCCAGCATCCCAAGGAACCACGCCGTGAGCTGTTGCTAGTCCGCTGGGGCCTCATTCCTTCATGGGCGAAAGACACAACCGGCTCAGCCCAGATGATCAACGCAAGATCGGAAACAGCTGCGACTAGGCCAGCATTCCGTGATGCATTGGCCAGTCGCAGATGCCTTGTCCCAGCAGACGGATTTTACGAATGGTTGCGGACGGGCAAGGCGAAACAGCCGTACTGTTTTGAAGTCGGTGACGGGGAGTTATTCGCGTTTGCAGGGCTGTGGGACCGCTGGAAAGATCCCAGCGGACAATGGATTAAGTCCTGTTCGATTCTGACGGCGACTCCGAACGCGGTGACCTCAGCAGTCCACGACCGTATGCCGGTCATACTTGACCGAGCCGATTATGATCTGTGGCTTGATCCGGGGATGGGAAATGTGGATGCGGTCTCGGAATTACTGAAGCCATACGATGCGCGCGCGATGCGCTCCTATCCCGTCAGCAATCGGGTCAACCATGTTGCAAATGACGATGCCGAATGCGCTAAGCCGATCGAACTAGAAGCGCCTCCACAGGCTCAGTTGTTTTGCTGAGGAACAATATGCGGCAACCTGCAGCGCCAAAGACTCCACCGGAAACGCTGAAGGGCTGGCAGCAGATCGCAGCCTTCTTAGGTGAGCCTGTCTCGGTCGTCCAACGATGGGCATCAGATGGAATGCCGGTTCGTCGGCAAGGCCGCTACGTCGAGACTACACCCGACGAACTCAATGCGTGGCTCGGGAAAGAATCAGGCAAGCCGGTGCATGTCGCAACAGAGGATACAAACTTAACGGCAGAATTGAAGCGCGGGCTTTCTTTCGTTCGTCGCGAGAAGGAACCAACCGCCAGCAAAGAACTGGCCAGACGATCGAAAAAGGCCAAGCACAAATGAAAAAGCCGACGATCCGCGTTGCGAAATGGCTGGGCGACATTCCCGTGGAAGCCGGTTGCGGCGTCTGTACTGGCGTCGTCTTCAGGGCGGAAGGTTCAGGCCATCGACCTAACCCCAGTCGTTGCCCTCGACGCAGTCTGGTCAGCATAGCGCTTCCGGCCAGCGGGCCAAATGGGTTCGAACCTAAAGAGCGGACCGGACTCAGGCAGGACGACTAAGCATTCCCGAATCGTCAGCAAACCGGAAACCACCGTCGAATCGGTCTAAGCTTAATTGCAGCTTTCGCTCTCATACCTGGGTGGGAACGATGCGCATGCTGCATTCACTGCGAGATCGAGTCAGTTGTGATTTTCCTCGAATCATCGTGAAAATCAGCAATACAATGTACTGATTAGTGGGGCCGGAGATCCAGTTGTGAAACCGACTGTCACGGGGGCTGGGCGTATCAGCCAGCTAAATCATAAAACGCGTCGATATACGGAACTGGCCTTCTCTTTGGTGCTGGTGTCCGTCGTTCTGAGCGCTGTTGCCGGTTGTCGTCGCACTGTTGCGCGCCATCTCGATTTCAATCAGGACGTGCAACCAATTCTGGCGAGTCAGTGTTTTAGTTGTCAGGGTCCAGATCCGGAAATGCGAAAGGCGGGTCTACGCCTTGACCTTGCGGAATGGGCGATGCGGAAACGCCCACATCATCCCGATGCGATTGTCCCCGGGCATCCCGAAAAGAGTGAATTGGTCAAGCGGATCGAGTCCAAGGATCCTCATTATCTGATGCCGCAAGCCGCTCAGAGCGAGGCCAAGCCAATGAACTCGGGCGACATCGCGACCCTAAAGGAGTGGATCCGGGAAGGAGGAGTGTATCGTCCGCACTGGGCCTTCGAAGTCCCTCGACGCCCGCCTCTTCCGACGCCACGAACCGCCGGCTGGGTTCACACGCCGATCGATAACTTCATTCTGGCAAAGCTGGAACAAGCAGGCTTGCATCCCTCTCCGGAAGCCAACCGGGCAACGCTGATCCGGCGTGTTACCCTCGATCTCACTGGGCTGCTGCCTACTCCTGACGAAGTAACCGCATTCGTCAATGACACTTCACCCAATGCGTACGAACATCTGGTCGACGGTCTTCTGGCACGGCCGACCTTCGGCGAGCAACGCGCGCGCTACTGGCTCGACTACGCCCGCTACGCTGACACCTACGGACTGCATTTTGATAACAGCCGCGACATCTGGCCCTATCGCGATTACGTGATCCGCTCGTTCAACGCCAATAAGCCGTTTGACCAGTTCGCCATGGAACAAATCGCCGGCGACCTAATGCCGATGAAAAGCCTTGACCCGTTGATTGGCAGTGGATATGTAAGGTTGGGCGTGAGCAGTAATGAGGGCGGAACCATTCCTGAGGAGTTACGGGTCAACATCGCTCGTGAGCGCACAGAAGCGTTCGGAGCGACGTTCATGGGCCTTACAGTTGGTTGCGCCGTTTGTCATGACCACAAGTTCGATCCAACCACGCAGCACGATTTTTATGCATTGAGCGCCTTCTTCAACAATCTTGACGAGAAGCCGTTTAACGACGATCGGCCCGTTTGGGCGCCTGTTGTGCGCATCCCTAGGGCTCAAAACCAGGACGCTTATAACCGTGCCCTCGTCCAGCGCTCCAATCTCCAAAATAAGCTAAACGAAATGCGCCGTAACGGCCATGGCTTAGTCACGCACTGGCTTTCCTCGGGTAACGCTGCTCCTCGCGCAGTTGCCACCAATGGACTAGTACTGCGCCTTCGGCTCGATGAGGGAAGCGGAGAAGAGTTAAGAAACAGCGCACCAAATGCGAACCCCGCCAGCTTCCATATGAGCACTCTGAAGGGAGAATGGGGCGAGACCACGTGGCTCTGGCCGGACTTCCGCATGCAGTCCAGTACGCGGGTGCTCCTGGGACAGACTGGCGACTATGACACAAAGCAAGCCTTCTCTTCCGGCGGTTGGTTTATGTTCCGCTCCGCGCCGTTTCATCCGGGAAGTTTTGGCACGCTGCTCTCGAAAATGGACTCTACGCAGCACGACCGGGGCTGGGAGCTGGCAGCAGAAGACGGATTCCTGAGCGTGTCATTGGCGAACCAGATGCCGAAAGAGTCAATTCCGCAGGATCGAACAAAGAAATCAACCAAAAAGGGAGCGCACGAGAAACAGCCCGAGGCTAAAGAACCGTTCAACTATCCTTCTCCGCAGGACCTGAGCAAGAAGGACTTGGCCCCCAACAAACCGCCTGAACAAAAGAAAGCCGAGGAAGAAGCGGGCAAGAAGAGCAAAGCAAAAAAAGCAGCGGAGGCAAAGACGAAGAAACATTCGGCGGCAGAACCACCAAAGGATAGGACTCGGCAGGTTGCGATACATGTCGTCTCGGTCACCCCCCTCCCGCTCGACGGCGCTTGGAAGCACATCTTTTTCACTTACAACGGCTCGGGCCGGGCTTCGGGAGTGAAGATCTACGTCAATGGCGTCGAGATCCCTACTCGGGTAATTTCTGACAACCTCTCACACGCGACCATCCGCACCCCGGCTCCCATGCAGCTAGGATGGCGCGATCCCGAAGAGCATCCAGCGAAAGAAGCAAGGTACCAGGATATTCGGCTCTATGCGCGGACTCTGAGCCCCGATGAAGTCGAGCGGCTTCCATTCGAAGATTATGCTGCCGAAATTGCGTCGCATCCTACTTCGCAATGGACGGCAGATCAATGGCACCTGATCAGCGAGTTCTATCTCAATCATTTGGATCCTTCATATCGGGCAATTCAACGGGAGATCGCTCCGCTCGATAAGGAGCTTGTCCGGTTATCGATCGGCGGCGATCTGACGCAAGTGAGTTGGGAGAAGCCCTCGCTCGCCTACGCGCACGTGCTGACGCGCGGCGTATACACCGCTCGCACCGAACGCGTAGAGCCCGATACTCCTCACTTTCTGCCGCCACTGGAGTCCGGCGAACCTCACAACCGATTCGCCCTGGCTAAGTGGACTGTCAGCTCCGCAAACCCGCTCACCGCGCGCGTAACTGTAAACCGCATGTGGTACGAGCTCTTCGGAAGTGGCATCGTCGAAACCACTGAAGACTTTGGCATCATGGGCCAGAGGCCCACTCATCCCGAACTGCTCGACTGGCTCGCCGTTGAATTCGGTGAGAGCGGATGGAACATCAAGCATATGTACAAACTGATGGTCATGTCGGCAGCATACCGGCAGAGTGCAAAATCAAGTGCACAACAGCTCGCCAAAGATCCGAAGAATTTGCTCTTGTCACGCGGCCCGCGGTTTCGCATGGATGCCGAAATACTCCGCGACATCGCTCTCCAGGCGAGCGGGCTTCTTGTGGAGAAAGTTGGTGGCCCCAGCGTAAAACCCTACCAACCCGCGAACATCTGGGAAGGGGTGAGTTATCCGTCTAGCGATACGGTCCATTATGTTCAGGAGCACGGCGATGCGCTGTACCGCCGTAGCATGTACACATATGCGAAGCGTATGGCGTCGTCCCCGAGTATGGATGCGTTCGATGCGCCCATGCGTGATGTGGTGTGCACCCGCCGGCAACGCACCGATACACCGCTCCAAGCTCTAGTGACTATGAATGACGTGCAGTGGGTGGAGGCGGCCCGCGCCTTGGCGCAGCGCGTGATCCATGAGGCGGGTCCGAATCCACAACAACGCTTTAACCGCATGAGTGAGATTCTGCTTGCACATGATCCGCCGGCGTCCATGGCAGCGGCTCTCGAAGCTTCACTGCAAAAATTGCAGAGCCATTACGAAAAGAATCCCAAAGCTGCGCACGCTCTTATGCAAATGGGCGAGAAGAAGCGTGATGTATCGATTCCAGAACCAGAGTTGGCCGCTTGGACTATGGTGGCCAGTGAGATACTAAATCTCGATGAGACCATTAACAAATAGCCGGGGACTGATATGAAGCAACATTCACTTTGTACCGATTGCGAAAATCCCGTCACCCCTCTTGACCTTAACATCCCCACAGGTCTTAAACGGGAGTGGGCTGCCGTCGAGACACGGCGGCGCTTCCTGGGCCGATCCGGAAAGGTGTTGGGATGGGCCGCGCTGGCGGGGCTCTTCGGTGAGTTGGGCCTGCGGAGTTATGCAAACGGAGCCGATATCAATTCTGTATCAGCGGAGGGACGTAACAGTCTTGGCCTGCCACATTTTGCACCCAAGGCGAAACGCGCGATTTATCTCTTCATGTCGGGCGGGCCACCGCAAATGGATCTCTTCGATTACAAGCCGAACCTGGCTTCTCAGTTCAACAAGGACATGCCGGATTCAGTTCGCGGCACCCAGCAGTTGACCGGTATGACTGCTGGCCAGGCACACTTCCCCGTGGCGCCGTCACACTGGCCTTTTGGGCAGCACGGAGAGACCGGAGCGTGGGTAAGTTCCCTGTTACCCTACACTGCGCGCATAGTGGACGACCTTACCATCATCAAAACAACGAACACTGACGCCATCAATCATGAGCCTGCGATCATGCTCATGAACACCGGCAACATGAATGCCGGCAAGCCTTGCCTAGGCTCGTGGTTGGCCTATGGTCTGGGCAGCATGAACGATAACCTGCCGACCTTTATCGTTCTGCAGACTAAAACCAACCCCAAGGAAAACAACCAGCCAGTCTCCTCACGCTTGTGGAGTAGCGGCTTTCTCTCTTCGGAATACGCAGGCGTAGGGCTGAGGTCGGACGCGGATCCCGTACTCTATCTCTCCGACCCTGCGGGAGTCGATCGGAACGTCCGCCGCGAAATGCTCGACACCGTCGAGCAGATCAATCGCCAGACGCTGGCAGAAGTCGGCGACCCCGAAACAAACGCGCGCATTGCTCAGTACGAAATGGCGTTTCGGATGCAGTCATCCGTGCCCGAGCTTACCGATCTCACCAAGGAACCGCAGTCCACATGGGATCTCTATGGTCCCGACGCCAAGCAGACGGGCACATTTGCCTATAACTGCCTGCTCGCGCGCCGGATGGCCGAGCGCGGTGTGCGCTTCACCCAAATTTATAAACGCGGATGGGATGTTCATGGTGATGTGGTCGGAGTTTTGCCAACTCTCTGTCAGGAAACAGACCGAGGCACATACGCGCTAGTCACCGATCTTAAACGCCGCGGACTCCTTGATGATACCTTGGTGATCTGGGCGGGCGAATTTGGACGCACAGTGTACAGCCAAGGTGGTTTGACACAGGACAACTACGGCCGCGATCACCACCCCCGATGTTTCACCACTTGGATGGCGGGCGGTGGCGTCCGCCCCGGTATAACCTATGGCGAAACTGACGAGTACAGTTACAACGTCGTCAGAGATCCGGTCCACGTGCGCGACTTCAACGCCACAATTCTTCATTGCCTGGGAATTGACCACAGCAAGTTCACCTACAAGTTTCAAGGCCTCGATCAGAAGTTGACGAGTCCTGTCCCGGCCCGCGTACTACAGGGATTGCTGGCGTGATCGCGGGGCACAACTTAATCGCGGCGATACGAAATCTGCGCTTCCGAAATATGCCGGCGCAATGGCTTTTTACCCTGGGCCTGAGTGTCCTGCTTGTGATGTTGCCATTCGCTGTTCCCCTAGATGGGCGGACGCATGCCGACGGGCTTCAGTTTCTTGGCCGTTTTCATCCTTTGCTCGTGCACCTCCCGATTGGCATGCTCGTGTTGCTGCCATTGCTCGAGCTTGCTGGGACGACTCGGCTCGCATTACGTGAAGCCGCAGGTTTCGTGCTGCTCCTGACGTTGGCTACGGGCGTCATAACCTTTGTCTTCGGAATCTTGCTGGCGTATGGCAGCGGGGTCATGGGCGCAACGGTCACGCGTCACATGTGGGGCGGTATCGCGCTCCTTGTTGAATTAATGTTGTGTGTCGCCCTGCGTCCCGCATGGGTGTCAGGACAACTCGACCGGATCTATCCTTCGGTGCTCGCTTTAACCTTGCTCACACTTACTTGGACGGCGCATCAGGGAGGTTCGCTCACGCATGGAAGCAACTACCTGACTCGCTATATGCCGGGCCCGCTGAAGGAACTCTTCCCATCGGCATCTGCAGCTTCTGACGCTGCCTATGTCGGCTCAGTCTACGCGCGCCATATTCATCCGATCCTTGATGCCAAGTGTGTTTCGTGCCATGGAGCCAGCAAGGAACAAGCCGGCCTTCGCCTTGATTTCTATGAGCTTTTGATGAAGGGAGGCAGAGATGGAGCTGTCATTGCGTCGCGAAATCCGGATCGAAGTCTGCTACTGCAGAGAGTCACGCTTTCCCCAAACGATCGTCACTTCATGCCTGCCGAAGGCCGGACGCCTTTGACCACCGACGAAATCGCGGCCCTCCGCGCCTGGATTCTTGCCGGCGCTTCCCCCACAGCGGCCAGTATTCCAGGAATTTCTACGGCTCGGGAAAACGCAGACTTGCCCCTTCAACCAGTGGGTGACTACAGCTACTTGATGAATGAGATTCGTCAGATGCAAAGCTCGGAAAGCGCAAAACTGGTCGCAGTTTCGGCAATGCCGTCCGATGGCCTGATTCTTAGAACGAATGATGTAGCCTCCAAATTCGACGACGCACAACTGACCCGCTTCCAACGATTCGCGCCGTTCATCGTCGAGGCCGAACTCGGACGCACGGCGGTCACAGACGCAGGCTTCGATACCCTAAGCAAGTTCTCCAACTTACGTGCTCTTCACTTAGAGGGGACCGGGGTTACGGGGCGTGCCTTGGCGAAACTCTCGCCTCTGTCACAGCTCACCTACTTGAACCTGAGTGGGACCAAAGTCACGAGTGACGCACTGGCTCCATTGAAGGGCATGCGTAACCTGCACCACATATACATATTCGACACGCCCGCGGAGCCAGCCTCCACAGCCACGAACAGGAGCACACCATGACAAACATGGATCGGCGCACATTTCTTGCCGCGGCAGGAATTGCTGCACTCGCGCACGGACGCTCAGTTTCAACTCTTTCGAATTCCTCTTCCGAGCCTCTTCAACTCACGGGCAATGGCGAATGGACCTATTCGGTTGTATCCGGATGGGGAGCCTTGCCCCCGGGCACATCGTTCGGAGGAACGCATGGTGCCGTAGCCCAGGATAAGGCAGGCGATATATATGTCAGTACCCAGAGCAACACCGGCGTTCTGGTCTACGGTTCCGATGGCCGTCTCCTAAGAAAGATCGCGACAGCGTACCCCGAGATCCACTCTCTCGTCTTTGCCACTGAAGGCGGCGAAGAATTTTTATATGTAACGGTGCAGAAAGGCACTCCCCAGGAGAACTGGCTCTTCTTGAAGATGAAGGCTGACGGTACTGTCCTGCTGAAAATTATGGCTCCTCCGGAGGTCGGCTTCAAGTCCCCCAATGAATGGCGCATTACTGCGGCTGTGCCCACCCCGGATGGCTCCATCTTTATCGCCAATGGCTATGGTGATTCGCGCATCTTTCGCTTCGACAAGAATGGAAACTATAAAGCGAGTTACTCGGAAATGGGCAGTGGCGACGGCCAGTTGAATTGCAGCCACGGGCTTTCGCTTGACATCCGCTATGACCAGCCGCTTCTGCTGGTTTGTGATCGCGAGAACCGCCGCCTGTGCCATTTTGATCTAGACGGCCACTACGTACGCACGATTACGCAGCATCTCCGGCGACCTTGCCAGGCAAGCTTTCACGGCGATTATGCAGTGGTTTCAGAGTTGGAAGGGCGCGCTACCATTCTTGACCGGGACAATGTTCCAGTCGCATTCGTGGGTGATAACCCGCAGAAATTGCAATGGGCCAACTACGAACTAGACCCGCATGCGATCAATGCCGCGGTCTTCAGCGCGGCGCACGGCTGCTTCATAGATTCCGAGGCAAACATCTTCGTGTCTGATTGGAACCAGACCGGACGCCTTACGAAGTTATCCAGAATTAAAGAGTTATAGTGTTGAAGTTCCCGCTGCTTCCATGGCCATTGAAATTACTTGTTAGTCGGTCACAGTCAACTCAGGGCCCACATCTTCGAGTGAGGGCCGATCGATCGACGATTAATAATTAATCAATTTCCGAATTGCCCACGATCCAGGAGCAACAATTATTGACTGCGGCGGAGACTGACGTGGCGCCCAGCGTCCCTCCCGGGGCTCCTCACGGTGTAACACGGGATAGCTGTAGCATTTTCCTTGCTAGCGGCGAGCAGTTTCCAGCCAACTCAGCGCAGCCTGCGCCGAACTCTTCGACACTCCAACCGACTCGGCCAATTCCTGATAGCTCACCTGAACGGGTCCCCTGCCTGCGCACTGGTTGGGCGGTGAGCCATACATAGACGAGGAAGGATTCTTGCCGACGTTCAAATGGGCTTGAGTGTCCTTGTAAGTATTGTTGACGAAACCACAATTGCGCTCAAAACCCCTTCAACGGTCAATACACTATGAAAGAGCGCCCTGCTTCAGAAGGTCGTTTTGTGTCAACAAACCACGAGTAATTCGCTTCCAGGATGACTTTGCCGAATTTCGCTTGGCCTCGACCAGCCTCTCAGCAGGCCTCTTCAGGCCGTTATTACCGGGCGTGAAGCCCGATAGAGCTGCACGGCAAAAGCTCCCAGGCCGAGGCAGACCACACCGAAATGGACCAGTCCGCCGAGATAGGGGATGAATCTAACGACGGTGAGGATCAACAGGCCCAGAAGGAGTCCCAGAAACCAATCGCCCTTCGTTGATTCCGAGGGCTTCAGAAGGATCCGCCCCAGGAAGGCTCCAACCCAAATCTTCGCCAGGTAGATTGCAGTCAGATACAGCGCGAGCAACATGAACGAGATCGGGAAGCCAACCAGCGTGATGGCTGCCACGATCATCGCCACTGGCGTAGCCGCCAAAACCGCGACCCCCAGTCCGAGGCTGAGCCAGCCTGATCCCACCGCCTGAGTCGTGGCCTGGAAGAACGCGGGAAACAGAACCAGGCCCAGCCATCCCACCAGCAGGGCGGCAGCGAACCAGACGGCTTGATGAAAGTAGAATCTGGGGCGCGTGAACTGACTCTCCCTCACCCGCACCTGGATGTCACGCTTACCCGCAATGGTGGCTCCGTCGGCGATGTGCACATCTTTCAGTTGGCGCACGCGAGCGCTCAGGTCACCGCCGACGCGGGCCGTGTTCGTCAGTGTCAGGCCACCTCCGGCGGTGGTCAACTCGCGGCCGATGCTGCCGCTCACGTCGGCGTTGCCAGAGAGGACCAGGTGGACGCCGCGCTTCACCTCGCCTTCAAGGCTGACGTCACCGGCGGCAACCACGATCCCGTCGCCCACGTGGCCACGGTCATTCACGCGCAAGGATTGCGCAAGGCCGTAGATGCTGTGACCCAATTGTCCGTCCAGATCGAGCGACCGCGAACAGTTGTAGACGCTGCCGTCCACTCGTCCGCTCACCACAGTTCTCTTGGCAAAACTCACCAAGTCGCCCTTGACGGTGCCACGTACTTCCACAGTCCCGCCAAAAGCCAGCAGGTCGCCATTGACCACGCCTTCGATGCGCACCGTGTTGCCCGAGGCCACCAGGGTGTCGTCCACAGTCTCGGTTGCCGGTACGGAGACGAAATCCCCATGGCGCCGCTCCAACGCGAAGCTGGGCAACGACAGCGCAAGCAGCACGATCAGCAGGCGCAGGCCAGGCTGGCGTAGCCGCCCTCGTCCCAACAGCAGCGCGCCGCCGACCAACAGCAACAGAAGAGAAACAAATCCCACGACAGCAGCATAGTCAGTCAGCATGGCAGTACCTCCGCTTGCAAATTGGTCAAAAAGAATGAAGAGCAGGTTCGCGCGGCCGCTTGCGCTGAAGGGATTGAACCATTCCAGCGCTGCCGGAATACTCAGTCCGTCGAACCAAATGGAAGTGATCGACCCTAGCGCCAGCACTGCGGCCAACACCGCCAGATCGCCCCACATCCACGACCTTTGCCGATGCGAGAAGCCC
>Ga0070717_10000966_pt1 | contig 19192 bp, 19 predicted proteins | sample LARL113metaG_FD_71366 | JGI IMG/M metagenome (GOLD analysis project Ga0070717, IMG submission 71366) | Corn, switchgrass and miscanthus rhizosphere microbial communities from Kellogg Biological Station, Michigan, USA - LAR L11-3 metaG | ecosystem: Host-associated > Plants > Roots > Rhizosphere ... | reverse complement strand
CCACATCATGCAGCTCATCAGCCTTACCGCGATGGAGCCGCCGGTTTCGTTTCGTGCCGATGCAGTTCGTGACGAGCAGGCCAAGATTTTGCACGCCATTCAGCCATTGAGTTCCGAAGAAGTCCTCACCCGCACGGTTCGGGGCCAGTACGGTCCTGGAGTAGAAGACGGTCACCGCGTTCCCGGCTATCGCGAAGAACCTGACGTTCCTTCCGACTCACGAACGGAAACCTTCGTCGCCATGAAGCTGGCAATCGACAACTGGCGATGGGCCGATGTTCCGTTTTATCTTCGCACCGGCAAGCACCTGGCGACGCAGAGCACGCAAATCGTCATCCAATTCCGCCGCGCCCCGTTCGTTCTTTTCCGAGATACGCCGGTGGAGAACCTGATGCCCAACCAACTGGTCCTTCACATCCAGCCCGAGGAAGGTATCGCACTGCAATTCGCGGCTAAAGTCCCGGGACCCATTATGCGTCTGGGCGCAGTCGACATGAACTTCAAGTATGCTGATTACTTCGGCACCCAGCCCAGCACGGGCTATGAGCGGCTGCTACATGACTGCATGATTGGCGATGCAACATTGTTTCAGCGTGCCGACATGGTCGAAGCTGGCTGGTGCGTCGTTAGCCCCGCCTTGGACGTTTGGAAGGCTCTACCGCCGCGGAATTTTCCGAACTATCCCGCTGGCAGTTGGGGGCCGAAGGATTCGGATGAACTGCTCGAGCGCGACGGACGACACTGGAGGAACTTCGACAAATGATCCTGGCGGGCGACATCGGAGGCACCAACGCAAGACTGGCCCTCTTTGATGTCCGTAACGGGCAATTTAATCTGGTAACCGCAACCGTCTTCCCCAGCCAGCGTTATCCCGGTCTGGATCAAATCGTCACGGAATTTGTAAATACCTCGGGAGTGCGCCCCTCGCAGGCATGCTTTGGTGTCGCGGGCCCGGTCACGAATGGGAAGGTCGAGACCTCGAATCTTCCCTGGATTATCGAGTCCCGCCGTCTGGCGGACGAACTCCAAATCAAGAAAGCGCTCCTGATCAATGATCTGGAAGCCACCGGTTGGGGCATAGCTGCGCTGACTGCGGGCGATCTCGTCGCTCTGAACAAAGTAAGCGAGACGGCTGGCAATCAGGCTCTGATCGCGGCCGGAACTGGACTTGGTCAAGCTGGACTCTATTGGGACGGCACTCGGCACCACGTTTTCGCCTCCGAAGGCGGACACTGCGATTTTGCTCCTCTGAACGATTTGGAAGTTGAATTGTTTCGCTACTTGTATGCCCGCTACGGACATGTGAGCTATGAACGGGTCGTTTCAGGGCCGGGTTTGGTTAATGTGTTCGAATTTCTGCGCGACACTGGACGGGGTAAAGTTCCACGCTGGCTTTCTGAAGAAATGCAGAAGATGGACCCGGCAGCGGCAATCTCCGCGGCAGCTATCGACGCGAAATGTCCCATGAGCGAGCAGGCTATGGACATTTTTATCTCCGTGTTCGGCGCCGAAGCTGGGAATCTTGCCCTCAAATTCAAGGCCACGGGTGGAGTCTTCCTGGCCGGCGGCATTGCTCCAAAGATTCTGCCCAAGCTTGCCACTCCACTTTTTCTTGATGCGTTTCTGGACAAGGGCCGCCTGCGCCACTTAATGGAAGTCATGCCAGTTAAAGTCATTACCAATGACAAACTCGCGCTGCTCGGCGCCGCGCGCTGTGCATTGCTCGAAGCTGCTTAAGGAATGCCGCCCGAACCGCAAGTCCGCATTTTCGGCACTACCAGGGAATTGTTCCACGCAGCTGCGGAAACTTTCTGTAGGGTCGGATCACTTGCAATTCGTGAACACGGAAGACTCACAGTTGCCCTGTCCGGCGGATCTACGCCTCGAGGTCTGTACCAGGAATGGGTTACGAATTTTTCTTCGCATCCTCCTCTGGGAAAATGTTTTCTTTTTTTGGGGCGATGAGCGCCACGTTCCTCCTGAGGATCCCGAGAGCCATTACCGCATGGCCAATGAGTCGTTGCTTTCGAAGTTGCCCATTCCTGCGGACCACGTTTTTCGAATTCAGTCCGAAAGGCCCGATGCGGGCGTAGGAGCCCAGGCCTACGAACAGACTCTGCGTGACTTCTTTCGTCCCGCTCCTGGATCATTTCCAAGATTTGACCTAGTGCTTTTTATTTCCGGGCACTACCGCACTCGAAGAGAGGCGACACTTCCTGGTGGCAAACTGGGTGGAGAAGTTCAGCACGTTCCGCATTACACTCACTTTTCCTGTGCTGAATCACGCCGCGTGTGTGATATTTTTGGCCAATGGGAGCGACAAGGCTGAGATGGTTGGAAGAGCGCTCACAGACCCGGGCGCAAAGCTACCCTGCCAAAGGATCCGTCCGGATGATGGAGAATTGATCTGGTTTCTGGACCAGGAGGCAGCCGCAAGACTCTGAGGTAAGAACCTGGCACTTACATTTGGCGTTCAGCCATTTGTCCAAATGTCATTTACTGGATGACTAAAAAACGGGCGCTAGATTGTGCATCTTCTGGTAGAGCTTTCTGTCCACCGTTCGCATTACGTCTTCCAGACTCGTCCCGGTGACGTATCCCGCCATGCCCCACGTGAATGAGAGCTGAAAAACTTTCCCGTTTTCCGCGTTCCACTGCTCCACCGACGTCAGCAAGCGGTGCAGCGGATTCTCAGCCTGCTGCTCGCTGGTGTCGGGCATCACTGCAAGAAATTCATCTCCGCCTTGACGGAAAATCAGGTCGCCTCCACGAAACACTTTCTTCAGCATTCGCGCGAAGTCCGCCAGTACGCGGTTGCCCTCCATGCTTCCGAGTTTTGCATTCAGCTCTCGAAAATCGTTCAGATCCATAATCAGAAATGTCAGTGGCGTTCCGTTCCGATTTGAGCGGGCCAGTTGGTGAGAAATCAACTCGTTGAGCGCGCGACGGTTGAAAAGCTGAGTCAGAGGGTCAACCAGGGAGAGGCTTTCTAGCCGCTCATTCAACACCAATTCGCTGATCAGCGCCTTGCGGGTAGAGTTGAGAGCGACGCGCTGCGATAACAGATAAACATTAAACAGCACCACCAGGCAGATCAATCCAAAAAACAACTGCGGCAAGTAGGCCTGTTCGACCCGGATGAGGCGCTGTGTCCACATCAGATTGGGCGCAATCAGCGCCAGAAATCCCCCGGTCAGCACCAGAATGACCAAGCTTACAATCGACCACAATTGCATGTCGCGGCTGGACAGTTCGTGGATTTGTCTTTGAATATCTTCGGCTCGTGCCAGCATCGACGGCTGTTCTTGCCTGACTTGCGACATCAACTCCCCCTTGCGAAGGACACACTTTGGCCAAATAGTTTTCTGGATAGGTTGTAATAGATTTCGGCCGAAAAATCTGCGAAAACTCACCCGCGTTGATTACTTTCGTAAGCTCCGGGCGGCACTCCTAGGGGGTTTGCTGACCGTCTCCCACCAGCCTGGCGAGCGATTGCTCATAGGGGGCGCGAGCAATGCCGCGTTCGGTCACAATGGCGGTAACGTATTTTGCTGGAGTCACGTCGAATGCCGGATTCTCCACTTGCACACCCGCTGGCGTGATCGGTTTGCCGGCTATATGCGTTACTTCCGCCGGGTTTCTTTGCTCGATTGGAATATTGCTCCCATCCGGGGTTTCCAGATCTACCGTGGAAATCGGGGCAGCTACATAAAAAGGGATCTCGTGTTCTTTGGCGAGCACCGCGACTGTATACGTGCCGATCTTGTTGGCAACGTCTCCGTTAGCAGCAATGCGATCGGCTCCGACGATGACAGCTCCAATTTTGCCCTGCTTCATGATCGCGCCTGACATATTGTCGGAAATGACCGTCGTCGCAATGCCGTCTTTCATCAATTCCCATGCAGTCAAACGCGAGCCTTGCAAAAAAGGCCGGGTCTCGTCTGCATACACATGGATCTTCTTGCCATTTGCCACTGCCGCGCGAATCACTCCGAGTGCCGTGCCGTAACCGCATGTGGCCAGCGCCCCCGCGTTACAGTGAGTCAGGACTCCGCCGCTTGCCGGCATCAGCACGGCACCATGCTGGCCCATTGCCTGGTTCGCCGCAATGTCTTCAGCGTGCATGCGCTGCGCTTCTTCGATCAGCGTCTGCTTGATCTGCGCCACTGGACGTACCCGCAGTGTTTCAAATTTTTGCTGCATCCGCCGGATCGCCCAGAACAAGTTCACTGCCGTCGGCCGTGTTTTGCCGATCACTTCGCAAATTTCATCGAACTCGCGCTTCAGATCGCCAACATTCTCGGCCTGCGAGTTCTTTACTCCCACCGCGACCCCCATTGCCGCCGCAACTCCGATCGCCGGAGCTCCGCGCACCACCATATTGCGGATCACATCCGCAACTTCTTGGTAGGTTTTGCAGGTGACGTAGGTCTCTTCGGTGGGCAGCTTCGTTTGATCAATGAAGCGTACGCCGCGATCGGTCCATTCGAGAGTTTGAATCATAGATCAGTCGTTGGCGATTTAGCGGGTCGCCCCATCCTTTTCGCGTTCTTTGCGAAAGGGTGGGCCAGCTAAGTGCTGAGCGCTATATGTTCTTTCCTGACCTCACTCGCCCCAAACACCGCCACAAACGGTGCTGGAGCCGCGGCTTTCTCCACGTTCGCCCGTCCACCAGCCTCTTCGCGTTCGACCAGGCACATCACTCCGACAATTTCGTATCCGAACTCGCGCGCCACTTCAATCGCCTGGACCGTGGACGATCCCGTCGTGCAGACGTCGTCCACAATCAGCACCCGCGCGCCCTTCTCTCGAAAGCCTTCGATGCGCTGGCCCGTGCCGTGCTGTTTCTCCGCCTTACGCACCAAGAAGCCATGCAGCGTTCCGCTGGTCACACCTACAGCCACCACAATTGGATCGGCGCCCATCGTAAGCCCGCCAATCGCTTGCACATTCCAACCGCGGGCGCGGATTTCTTCCAGGAACACTTGCCCGGTCAGTTGCGCGCCGCGCGCGTCGAGCGTCGTGGTCCGGCAATCAACGTAGTAGTCGCTGGTACCGCCGGAGGCGAGCTTGAACTGGCCTAGACGAAACGACTTCGTCGCGAGCAGGCGCAGCAGTTCCTGACGTGCAGAAGGCATGAATCTTTAAGATAGCAGAGCGCTCAATGCGAGAGACGATCAAGATGCCGAAATCCGCCACTCACCACAATCGCCGCCAGTGAAGTAAAACCATTGTAGGCCATATGCACCAGCATCCCCGCGGCGACAGATTTTTTCACAGCCCTCACGATCGTGAGCGCTAGCCCAATAATGAAGATGAGAAGCACCGCGCCCCACGAAGCGGAAAGCGGCATATGCGGATCGGCGAGTTGTGGGACATGGATCGCAGTAAAACTCACAGCAGTGAACAGCACTGCGAATATTACTCCCATCCGTCGGGCAACCACCGGATACAAGAACCCACGAAAAAACAATTCCTCCATGAGCGGCACGAGCGTCATCGCTGCGATAGAAATGATCCAGGCCCTTAACGCGGTCTTAAAAAACGCCTCCATGGGAATTTCTTTAGGCATGGGCAAGAATCTGGCCAGAAACTGCAGTCCAATGGCGAATGCAATTCCCAGCACCAAATACACGGCCCATGCGCGCGGCCAGTTCCAACGCACCGCAGGTCCGAACCCGCCTCCGCTATTTTGCGTGGCGGTGGTAAACATGAAACCCAATGTCACAAGATATGAGCACATTTGCCCCGCGAATGCGACCAGGGGGAAACTCATAACCTGCATGAACGCCACGCCTGGATAAGCCACTCGCCTAACGACCATCGTGAGCCCAAGAAGGCAAATCAATAGGCTGCCGAACATCACCATCACGATGTAGAGCACATCCCACCCGCTCCACGGCGGGTTCTCCGACAGGTCTTTCGATACAGGCAGCTGCCGGCTCGCTGTGGTTTCCGGCCATCCTGAGTTCAAATCCATAAATTGAATTTACACGAAAATGAGAGTGGCTTATTCCTGTTAAGGGAGCTCGAGGGCGACCCGAATCGCATCCTCAACTTTTTTCAGAGATTCCCTGTCGAGAACGCCCAGAGCAGGAAAAACAGCCGTTGAAATTTCTACCGATGTCACTTGATCGCATTTCGCCCATGAATCGAATTGCAATCCCGCTTGTCCGGCTTTCAATTTCGGCCGCAATGACAATTGCCTGTGCTCCGCTCTGGAGATGGGTACGATACAGGCATCGCGGGAGAATCGGTTAAGCGCATCGGTCGAAACCACCAGCCCCGGACGTTCCTTGTCCAATGCGAATAGACAGACTTCTCCCCGCCGGGGGTACCAGCCCATGGGTTTCACACCTCGTTTCCAAGCCATTGGTTAGTCGTCTCTCGCCAGAGATTTGATCGAAGCGGACCGAAAGGCTCTTCGCGAAGCTTCGTCCTCATCCGAAGTGGACCCGAAAAATGCCTCGACCTCGGCTGCCAAGCCCCGGCGGCGCTCGTTTTCGAGGGCAGCCTTGAGGAGCGTGTTCACCCTTTCACTGGTTGATGCACCACCCTTGGTGCGTTCCACTTCCTTTAGCAACTCTTTCTCCAGCGACAGGCTCTTCGTCGTTCGTGTTGCAGTGGGCATGAGGACTCCTAATATAAAAGCTATTGTATCATACCGCTGGTTTGATATTGGTGTTACCACTAATCACGGTCCTAGCTGACAGCGGACCGCTGATGGCTGACGGCTGTTTTCATCGCGAAATACTCCGCCAGCGCCTGCCCTGTATACGATTTCTTATTTCGCGCTATCTGCTCTGGAGTGCCCTGGGCCACAATCCTTCCGCCCTCTTCCCCGCCCTCTGGTCCAAGATCAACAATCCAGTCAGCATTTCGAATCACATCAAGATTGTGTTCGATAATGACAATCGTGTTCCCCAGGTCCGTCAGGCGATGCAGTACATCCAGCAGTTTGCGAACATCATCGAAGTGCAAGCCCGTCGTCGGCTCATCCAAGAGGTAAAGTGTCCGCCCAGTCTGCCGCTTGCTGAGTTCCCGCGCGAGCTTTATCCGTTGCGCCTCGCCGCCCGAGAGAGTTACCGCCGACTGCCCCAGGTGCAAATAGCCCAGTCCGACATCCACCAGCGTTTGTAACTTCTGCCGCACTTGCGGAATGTTCTCCAGCACCGGCAGCGCCTCGGAAACTGGCGTCTCCAGCAGATCGGCAATGGAGCATCCCTTGTACTTTACTGCCAGCGTTTCCTGGTTGTAGCGCCTTCCACCGCAGACTTCGCACAAGACATACACGTCGGGCAGGAAATTCATTTCGATTCGCCGCTGCCCTTCTCCCTGGCACGCCTCGCACCGGCCGCCTGCAACGTTAAAGGAAAACCGCCCAGGCTTGTAGCCCCGCTCCCGCGATTCCGGCAGCATGGCATACAGATCGCGAATGTGCGCGAACACCCCGGTGTAAGTCGCAGGATTCGATCTTGGCGTACGGCCAATCGGCGACTGATCAATGCGGATGACTTTATCCACGTTCTCCGCTCCGGCAATTGCCTTGTGTTCCCCGGCTGGCTCGCGCGAGCGGTAGAGTGTCTTCGCCAGCGCCCGATACAAAATGTCATTCACCAGCGTGGACTTCCCCGATCCGGAGACTCCGGTCACCACCGTGATAACGCCAAACGGAAAGGTCACGTCCACGTTCTTCAAATTATTTTCTCGCGCACCCAGAACTGTGATGCCGTCCCCATTCATCCGCCGCCGCTCCGCCCGCATGTCAATCCGCACCCGCCCTGAGATGTATGCTCCGGTCAGCGACTCTGGCACACGCGTGATTTCCTCCGGCGTGCCCCGCGCCACTACTTCGCCGCCATGCCGTCCAGCGCCTGGCCCAAGGTCAATCACATAATCCGCGCGTCGAATCGTCTCTTCATCGTGTTCCACCACCAGCACGGTGTTCCCGAGATTGCGCAACTCCTCCAGCGCATTCAGCAACTGGCCATTGTCGCGATGATGCAATCCGATTGAGGGTTCATCAAGCACGTAGAGCACCCCGCGCAGTTTGGACCCTATTTGGGTTGCCAGACGGATACGTTGGCCCTCGCCGCCAGATAAAGTTGCCGCCGACCGGTCTAATGAGATGTAGCCTAGCCCAACCGCATTCAGAAATTGTAGCCGCTCGACAATTTCGTGCATGATGCGCCCGGCAATCTGCGCGTCTCGCCCAGTCAGCCTGATGCCCTTTGCCTTCTCCAGCGCGCGCGACACCGGCATGGCCGTAAAATCCGCAATCGACATACCTTCCACCTGCACCGCCAGGCTCTCCGGACGCAGGCGCTTGCCATGACACGCTGGGCACTCGGTCGCCGACATGTGCTCCATCAACCAGTCGCGATAGGCCTCTGACGGCGACTCATCCATCGCGTTCTTGAGATAACCGAAGATGCCCAGGAAGCCGGTCTTCCCACCCCCTTGCGGTTCGCCATAAAGCAGTAAATTTTGGATCTTGTCTGGCAACTTCTCAAATGGAGTGCCAAGTTCAATTCCGTACGCCGCTGCCACGATTCTGACTTGGTGGATCAGATTCTGCGAAGCCGACCCCGGCCCCAACGCGCCTTCCAGCAGCGGCTTCGACCAGTCGCTAATCACTTTGGCGGGATCAAAATCGTACGTGCTCCCCAAGCCATGGCATTCCGGACACGCTCCATAGGCGCTATTGAACGAAAATGACCTCGGCTCGAGTTTTGGCACATCAATGCCACAATCTGGACACGCCAGACGTTCGGAGTAAAGTTGCTCTTCTCCTCCGACGATAGCAACCTGCACCAGCCCGCCTGCCAGCTTCATCGCCAGCCCAACCGACATTTCCAGCCGGCGTTCGATCCCTAGCTTCACCAGCAGACGGTCAACTACGACTTCAATGGTGTGGTTCTTACGCTTGTCGAGCGCGATCTCCCCTTCCAGGCTGACCAGCTCGCCGTCAACTCGCGCGCGGGTGAAACCGTGCTGCGCCAGCTTCTCCATCTCTTTCTTGAATTCACCTTTACGTCCCCGGACAATCGGCGCCAGCACCATGACCCGGTCTTCGGGAGTCAGCGCCATCACCCGCTGCACAATCTGCGCCGCGGTTTGCCGCGAAATCGGTCTCCCGCACTTGGGACAATGCGGCACGCCGATGGACGCAAACAACAGCCGCAGGTAGTCGTAAATCTCAGTGATTGTGCCCACAGTAGATCGGGGGCTGCGGCTGGTGGTTTTCTGCTCGATCGAGATCGCAGGGCTCAGCCCGTCAATGGCATCCACGTCTGGCCTCTCCATCTGGTCCAAAAACTGGCGCGCGTAGGCCGAAAGCGTCTCTACGTACCGGCGCTGCCCCTCGGCGTAAATCGTGTCAAACGCCAGCGACGACTTGCCTGACCCGCTCAAGCCGGTAATCACGGTCAGCGTATTACGAGGGATTTCGACATTGATATTTTTCAGGTTGTGCTGCCGGGCGCCCCGTACCGAAATCTGCGTAATGGCCATTTGCGGGAGAGAGAATGAACCTTCGTAATATGGACGGGTCCCCAGAAATGTTGGAAAGTGGGAATGCGCAGTTCTACTCACGTATCTTATTTGTAAACAGCAGCAAGCGTCAACGCGGGTAGAGTATAGGCGCACCGCGCATCCAAGCGCTGGAATTACGACCGTTGGTTAGAGCTGCTGGAATCGACGGGAAGGCGGGCCGAACTTGGGGAGTTTGTTGGTTGTTTTCGTAATAACCTTCACCGTCGCTGGCTCCGTTGCTCTCGGAATTGCGCTCGCCTATACCAGCGTCCTGGGCCTGCTCCACGCCTTCGCTCACAGCTCACGCAAGCCTCAGCCTGCGTTAGTCCTGGCTCCTACACAAACCCACGCCAGCGGCGACTAAGGAAGCCCTCAGCTCAAGCAACAACCTTAACATCCGAAATATCCGACTTCATAGATCAAGCCGGAAGTGTGTGCTCTCCATCTGATTGCTAGGATGCGACGGCATCAGTTCTCACAGCCCGGCTTCAAAACTGACAGCTGAAAGCTGATGGCTGACAGCCGCTTATTGCGGCGGTTGGCCCGGCGCGCCCGGCTGTCCATTCTGCTGCTGTTGCTGTTGCTGCTGCAACTCTCTCAACAACTGCTCTGGAGTCTTGACGACGGGCCCATTCTGCCCCGGTTGCTGCTGATCGGGCTGCGGTTCTTCCTGCTGTTCCGGCTGTTGCGTCTCGGGGGATACTTCGCCGCTTGTCTCTTCCGGGCTTTGGTCGTTCTCGACTTCCGGCACCGCCTGCAGGGCCTGGTTGTTACCCATCACATTCTGGGGCGGACCACCCGGTTGTTGCGGGGCCGCCTCCGGCCCGCTCGCTCGCGCCATCAGCACTACTTTCTTGAGCGCGCCTGGATCGGCTGGTGACCCAAGCAGCACGTAATCGTAGTGCGATCCATTCAGCAGTTGCGCCAGTACATCCCGCGGCGCGCCTGGCCCGAACCGTCCGACCACTCTTTCACTCGAAACTGCGGGCATCTCGACAGCGGCGCCGGTCTTTTGTTTAACCGCGGTGAGAACGTCACCCATGGTGGAATTCCTCGCCACAATCGTCAGTTCTCCATTCTGAAAACTGACTTCGGGCGGCGATGATGGTCCCTGTTCTGGTGTCGGCGGTGGCGGCGGAGGTTGTGGCGCGGAAGCAGCGGGTTCCGGCTGCGGCTGAACTACCTTCACCTGATCTTTGTGCTTTTTCTTTTGCGGCGCCGTCTGCGCCGAAGCGACGTCGGCAACTGAGAGCACGGCAATCACAAATAGAACAAGAATTCGCAACATTTTGGGCTCAAACAAATTCGAATCTCTCATGATTCTAGCACCGGAAGGATGGGTACGGACCTACTGTTGTGGAGCGAAGTATCCCTTGCGCGCCCGTACTTGCAGGTCTTTCTTCAAAGCAGTGATTTCAATCGAGCGGTAGCGCCCGTCGGTGTCGAAGTCCGCAGGGTGATAGGAAACCACATATTGGCTGCGTAATTCATCTTCAATGGCTGAAAACGAGCTCTTGATGTCTTTCATCTTGAACGGGAAGAACGCACGGCCGCCGGTCGCATCGGCAAGCTGTTGCAGCACTTTGTCGCCACGCAAAATCAGTCCGCTATCGTCAGTCGAAATCGTGTAGATGATGACCTGCGCTCTTTGCGCCATCTCAATCGCCTGCATCTTCGTAACTTCGCTCTGATTGTCTTCGCCATCGCTGACTACAACCAGGGCGCGCCGCACCGGCCGGTCTGAGTCATCTTTCATCAGCCGTTCTTTGCATGCGGAATAGATTGCCTGGTACAGCGCTGTGCCTCCGCCATCCTGCAGGCGTTGAACCCCCGCTGACAGCAGGCTGACATCGTCCGTAAAATCTTGCACTACGTGATTGTGCGCACTGAAGCCCATCACGAAAGCACGATCGTAATGCGCCCGGATCGTATGCTGAAGGAAGCCGGCGGCCGCATCCTGCTCAAACTGGAACCGCCCGCGTACCGATCCGCTGGTATCAATCAGCAGGCCAAGTTGCAACGGCAAGTCAGTCTGCTGAATGAAATTCACAATCGCCTGTGGCGGTTTGTGATCGTCCAGGATGCTGAAATCGTCCTTGTTCAGATCGCGCACGAATTTGCCGTGCTTATCCATAGCAATGAATAGCACATTCACTTCGTTGACGCGTTTCTGTATGGTGATAACTGAGTTTGGCTGGGTTGAATCAATGCCGGGCGAAGCAACCGAAAGCCCACCGCTGGCGGCCACGTAAGCCGTCTGGCCCGACGCAGGCAACAGGGCCGGTGCCATGGTCATCGCGAGACAGAAGACGAGCTGTGTGTACTTCATTCCAAAACCATCCAAAAATTGCACAAATAGCCACGGCCAGAGGCTGCCTCACTGTATTAGATGCACGTCGCTTGCCGAAGACTAACGGGTCCCCTAACCTGACCGTTGGCCTGACTTTAGGCGAGCAGAGCCGGTTCCGCCAAGTTACAAAAGGAGTACTCGGAAGGTCATTTCCGGAACAGCTTTTAGCTCAAATGGCCAACCCACGGCGCGTATCTCGCAGAGTAAAATAGCGGAGGCACCAAGAACTTTGAAAAGAGCCACTGCTGAAGACCGGGATAACCGTCATTGGTCATTAGCTGTTGGCCTTCAGCATACACGGTTGCGATTCGCTAAACGCTAATAGCTGAAAAGCTGATTGCTGAATTAAGGAGAAGCAATGAAAAAACTGATTTCATTCCTGCTGGCGCTTGCCTGCGCTCCGCTGGCCCTCGCGGCCGGAAGCGAAAAAGAACAGGATCGCGTGAAAGATGCGGGTGTTGTTCTCAAAGAAATTCTCAATATTCCTGACGACATTCCCAAAGATCTGCTCGATGATGCTGAGTGCGTCATCGTTCTTCCGTCGGTAAAAAAGCTGGCCATCGGCATCGGCGGCAGCTTCGGGCGAGGCGTCATGGTCTGCCGCACCGGCGAGCACTTCACAGGGCCGTGGGGCGCTCCCGCCATGTACGCGCTCGAAGGCGGCAATATCGGTTTTCAACTCGGTGGCCAGGCAACCGACTTCGTTCTCCTGGTCGTGAATCCGCGCGGCGCTGAATCGCTGATGGGAAGTAAGGTGAAGCTGGGAGCCGATGCAGCAGCAGCAGCTGGCCCCAAAGGCCGCACCGCCACGGCAGCAACAGACGTCGTCATGCGCGCCGAAATTCTTTCTTATTCGCGCTCACGCGGCCTGTTCGCGGGCATTTCTCTTGAGGGTTCGACCCTGCGTCCCGATAACGGCGCCAATGAGAAGCTCTATGGCCGAAAACTCACTGCCAAGGAAATCCTCCGCGAAGGAAAAGTTGCAACTCCGGCCGCAGCCCGCGAATTGGATGCAGAGCTCGCAAAAGCTTCGCCCAAGAACCGCTCTGATCCCAAGTCGCTGCAATAAAAGCAGTGCGTAGGAGCCTTCTGAAATCGACGACCCATACCATCGCACTGGCTCGCCTGGTTCTCGGCTTCTGGACCGCGTCGTGACGGTGACCCACTGGCCCAACGGCGACAGCATAACCGCATTTGACGGCAAGTCCGGATGGATCGCTTTCCCCGGCCGCCCGCTGCGTGCGATGAATGCGGCTGACATGGACGCAAGCCGGATGGATTCAGATCTTCATTTCCCGCTGGATCTCGCAAAGATTTTCGCTGAGCTTCGACTGGAAAGACCGGCAAAGATCGGGGACAAAGACACGCTAGCGGTCTCCGGCCAGCGGCCCGGCCAACCGCCCGTAGAAATGTATTTCGACGTGCAGAGTGGACTGTTGGTCAGAATCGTGCGCTACGCTGAGTCTCCTCTGGGCCGAAATCCAACCCAGATTGACTATTCCGACTATCGCGACGTGGGAGGTGTGAAGATGCCGTTTCTGTGGACCTCGGCGACTCCCACCGGACGATTCACCATACAGATCGAAAGTGCGCAGTCAAACACGCCAATACCCGACGATCGTTTTCGGAAACCTGCAGCTCCGGCAGGCCCGGCACCCGGATCTCAATGACCGGATTCGCGGTCTGGTTCCTGGTCTGTCGGAAAAGGTGCTTCAGAGAATGAGGCGAAGATGCCGCGACTCGTTCTCACGGTTGCAGGGGCACGCCTGCATTGACCTGAGAAACTTCGCGCTCGACTGACCCATCGGGCTGTCGTGTTTCGAGCATCATCTTTATCCCATGCTTCGGCCTTAGCGTGAAGCTCGGCACCGGCACAATCGGATGTCCGGCAACCGTACGAAATCGGAACCGTTGCGCGATGGTCGCCAGCAGCAGAGTTGTTTCCATCATGGCAAATGCCGCGCCAATGCACTGTCTTGGCCCTCCGCCGAACGGGAAATATGCAAACCTCGGCAGCTTCTGCGATCTCTCCGGAAGCCAGCGGTCGGGATCGAACTTCTCCGGCTCGGGGAAGAATCTCGAGTCGCGATGCATGATCCAAGTGCTCATCACCACATTCGCCCCCGCCGGGATGCGGTAACCACCAACGTCGAATTCTTTGATCACAGTTCTGGCCAGGCTCCACGCTGGCGGATAAAGCCGCATGGATTCCTTGATCACTCTCTCCGCATAGGCCAGCGCCGGCAAATCAGAAAAGCTCGGCGCCCGGCAGTCCAGCGCTCGATCTAATTCTGCGTGCAGCTTCTCCTCAGCTTCGGGATTCTGAGCCAGCAGGTGCCATGTCCACGAGAGCGCGAGCGCTGTGGTTTCGTGACCGGCCAGAAGAAAAGTCATTACTTCATCGCGAAGCTGTTTGTCGGTCATCTGGCTGCCGTCTTCGTCACGCGCCTGCATCAGCATCGAAAGCAAATCACCTGAATCGCTTTCTACCGTGCGGTGCCGGGCGATGAACCCATAAACCGTATCATCCAATTGCCGCACCGCGCGCCGGAACTCGATCATGGCTGGCGTTGGAAGGTAACGAGCGATTGGGGGCAGGAGCAGTCGTAGGCCGACTGAGTTTCGCATGAGCACATTCATCGCCGCGGAGATTTCCCCGATCTCCTCCGACTCCACGTTGAACAGCGCTCGCACAACAATGCGCAGCGTAAGTTGCATCATTTCCTGGTGGATGTCACGAGTCTCCCTGTCTTTCCACGACGCGAGCATCTGGTCCGCGTAGCCCGTCATGGTCCTTGCGTAGGAGGCGATGCGCTCGCGATGAAAAGCTGGCTGCGAAAGCCGCCGCTGCCGCAGCCACGATTCGCCTTCGTTGGTCAACAGTCCGTCACCAAAAAACCAGCGGCTCTTCCTCACCACGTGGTCTTTCAGGAAATTTTGGTAATTGCGCACCAGCACGGCTTCGATCAGATCGGGATGATTGAGGAAATAAACCTGGATCCACGCCGCGCGATAATAAAAGATGTCGCCGTATTCCCGCGCCCAGCCCAGAAACACCGCCAACGGATCGGCGCTCGCCAGCGGCATGTTGCCGACCAAAAAGTGCGGTTTAGGGCCAAGTGGACGTTTCATGTTTTCACTATCGAGGAAAAACTTGCAGTGGAACTGAGTAGTGTATCGTGAACTTCGCATGGACCGGAATCTCATGCGGCTGATAGCGCTGCTGGCCTGTATCGCGATATCGTCGCTATTTTCCACCAACGTGGCTTTCGCCGACACTGGTGCCGAGGCTTGGCTACGCTATGCCGTTCTGCAAGAGGGCGCTTCTTCTTTTCCCAACCGTGTGGCCATGGTTGGCAACAGCGAGATCGTGCGAACTGCAGGCAGCGAACTGGTTCGCGCTCTGGAGGGAAGACCGGGGAAGAGGGTTCCGACTGGAGAGCTTCCGAAGGCAGACGCGTTCGTCCTGGGAACATGGAGAGACATACACCCTCTTTTCCCCGGCTTGAACCGCGGCCGCGTGCCTTCTGGCGACGGCTTCTGGCTGAAAACCGTCCGTCAGCACGGAGCAAAGTACTGGCTGGTTATCGGCGCCAGCAATCGCGGGGTGCTCTACGGCACATTCTCGCTCCTTGCAAGAATCGCGCAACAACAAAACGTGCTAACGCTGGACGACTCGCAGTCCCCTTCGGCGCAGATCCGCTGGGTCAGCCAGTGGGACAACCTGGATGGCACGATCGAGCGCGGCTATGCGGGACGCTCGATCTTTTTTGATAACGGCCAGGTTCGCGGCGATCTTACCCGCCTAAATGAGTATGCCCGGCTGCTGGCGTCCGTTGGCATCAACGGATGCGCCCTCAACAACGTCAACGCCGACCCGCGAATGCTGAGCCGCGACTTCCTTCCGCAACTCGTGCGCATTGCGGATACTTTGCGCCCTTGGGGTGTGAAGCTGGCGATTTCAGTGGATTTGAGCAGCCCAATGGCAGTCGGAGGATTGAAGACATTCGATCCGCTCAATCCAGATGTGGGCGCCTGGTGGAAAACAACCGCCGACGCAATTTACCAACGCATTCCTGACTTCGGCGGCTTCGTCGTCAAAGCAGATTCCGAGGGCCGCTCCGGGCCATCGCAATATGGCCGCACCGCCGCAGACGCAGCCAATGTCATTGCTCGTGCTCTGCGTCCGCATAACGGAGTTCTCCTCTACCGCGCTTTCGTTTACAACCATCGCTTGGATTGGCGCGATCCAAAAGCCGACCGCGCCCGCGCCGCCTACGACTACTTGCATCCCCTGGACGGAAAATTAGACGACAATGTCGTCATCCAGATCAAATACGGCCCGATTGATTTTCAGGTGCGCGAGCCGGCCTCGCCGCTTTTCGGCGCAATGCCGAACACGAGCCAAGCCATCGAGCTGCAAGTCACGCAGGAGTACACCGGACAGCAGCGGCATCTGGTTTTTCTCGCGCCCATGTGGAAAGAGATTCTCGATTTCGACATGCACGTGAACGGCGAGAGTCCGGTGAAGAAAATTGTTTCCGGCAAGACCTGGCATCGCCCGCTTGGCGGATACAACGCCGTCGTCAATGTTGGCCTGGATGAAAACTGGCTCGCGCATCCGCTCGCCATGGCGAACCTTTATGCATACGGCCGCCTGGCCTGGAATCCGGACCTGAGCGCGGAAGAGACCGTCGGCGACTGGACGCGGCTCACGTTCGGAAACAAGCCCCAGGTTGTCGAAACAATTTCAAAGATGCTGCTTTCATCGTGGCACATCTACGAAAGCTACACTGGGCCGCTCGGAGCGGGCACGCTGACGAACATCCTCGGCGACCATTACGGGCCGGGAATTGAGTCCTCCGAGCACAACGGATGGGGCCAATGGCACCGCGCCGACGAGCACGGCATGGGTATGGACCGCACGATCGCCACCGGAACCGGCTACATCGGTCAGTATTCACCTGAAGTGCAGAAGCAGTATGAACCGCTCGCGGCCTGTCCGGACGAACTTCTGCTCTTCATGCACCACGTGCCCTACACCTATGTCCTGCATTCGAGCAAGACGGTCATTCAGCACATCTACGATTCTCACTATGAAGGCGCGGAACAGGCGACGGGTTTGGTCACGCAATGGAAGACGCTACGCGGACAAATTGATGACAAGAGATACGATGATGTTCTGAAGCGCCTCGAATATCAGGCTGGGTTTGCCATCGTGTGGCGCAATACCGTGGTGAACTGGTTTTTCAAGGAGTCGGGGATTCCGGACGTGAAGGGCCGAGCCGGTCATGTCACTTCAGGCGGCAACTTGTAACCGGGAGACCTCGTGATCGTCGGCCATTCCGACGTGGAGTGCCTAGGCCGCTGGAATACACAGCGTTTCTGCTGGAAGGCGGTTAATGTAAGCTGGCAGCGGGAGAAATTGCCACGGCACGACAAGAAAAAGATCGCCTGGAAACGATGCTCGCCGAAGGCGTGAAGTCATATCTGCGTGTCCGCGAGTCGGACGGCGAAGCTGAGGAGAAGCAACTCCGCTCTGCCTGTTCGACAATGGCTTGGCTCGTGGGTTATCTGCTCCAAGGCGAGGAAAGATGGAGTCATTATTATTGGGTTGACGCCATTATTGGGTTGACGCCATACGCCCCAGCCGAGTGAGTGTTAAGAACGATGGTGAGCTGAACGTGGAGGGTTCCATGATTTGGGGTGAGCGGGGAAAGTCCGGAGAGTGGATGGAGCCGTTGTCGGCCACAGTGCGACTCTCTGCGCCGGACAAAGTCGTCAGCTACCAAATTATGTGCGGGGATGCTGCCCGGGACTTGAAGAAAGAGCCGTACTCAATGAGCCCAGGACACGCGAACCGGCCTGGCGTGGCGCAGTGGCTGTTCACGTTTTCCGAAAAACAATGACCAAGAAACTCCGAGTCGGAATTCTTTTCGGCGGACGCAGTGGCGAGCACGAAATCTCGCTGCTCTCCGCTGCTTCGGTTTTCAAAGCCATTGATCAGAACAAGTACGAGGTCGTGCCCATCGGCATCACCAAAGACGGCCGCTGGCTGACCTCTGCCGATGCCGAGCGCCTGCTCACGGGTAAGCCGTTGGAGCATGAACGTCACCTTCGCGCTGGAGACCCCGAGGCTACCCCTTCCGCCGCAGTCCTGCAGAATGGCGAAGCCGTTGTCGTACCGCCAGAACCGCATAAGTCCGGCACTTCGATGATGCCGTTTCAGACCAATGCCCCCGCCCGGCGCGCCTCCGACCGCGCCATTAACATCGACGTCATCTTCCCCGTGTTGCACGGAACTTTCGGCGAAGATGGCACCATTCAGGGGCTGCTCGAACTCGCAGACATTCCTTACGTCGGCGCCGGAGTTCTCGGCTCCGCCGCCGGCATGGACAAAGACATCATGAAGTCGCTCTTCCGTGCCGCCGGGTTGCCGATTGTGAAGCACGTGACCGTTCTTCGAAGCGAATGGGAGTCAAGCCCGAACAAAGTCCAGAAACTGGTTGAAAGCAAACTGCGCTATCCGGTTTTCGTGAAGCCCGCAAATCTGGGATCCTCCGTAGGAATTTCGAAAGCGCGCAACCGCAAAGAACTCGGCGCAGCCATCAAAGAAGCCGCAAGATTCGATCGCAAGATTGTCATCGAAGAAGGCGTCGGCGGCAAAAAGCACAAAGCCCGCGAAATTGAGTGTTCAGTGCTTGGCAACGACAGGCCCGAGGCTTCCGTCCCCGGCGAAATCGTTCCGAGCACGGAGTTCTACGATTACTCCGCCAAGTACCTCGACGAAGGCTCGCAGCTCATCATCCCAGCCAAACTGACAAAAGTGGAGACAAAAAAGATCCAGCAATTGGCCATCGCCGCCTTCAAGGCCGTGGACTGCTCCGGCCTCGCCCGCGTGGACTTCCTCATGGACCCCAAGTCTCGCAAAATCTACGTGAACGAAATCAACACTATGCCCGGCTTTACTTCAATCAGTATGTATCCCAAGCTATGGGCGGCAACTGGCGTCTCGTATCCCGAACTGATTGAACGCCTGATCCACCTTGGCATGGAGCGGCACGCGGAGAAGAAGAAGAACCAGTACAGCAGATAAAATCTCTGTGTACCTCTGTGGCCTCTGTGGTTAATGGGTTTTACAAGACAAAGGCACCGGCCCATGTCACTTAAACATTCTCAAGTCTTCATGCTCGCTCTGAGCTTTGTCCTCTGTCCTCCCGCTTACTCGCAAAATGAATTGAGTCACTGGCCTGCCGGAACTTCTCCCAAGCAAATCGGGAAGCGCGTGGCCGAACGTTTTCTTGCGAC
>Ga0070717_10000965_pt1 | contig 19195 bp, 21 predicted proteins | sample LARL113metaG_FD_71366 | JGI IMG/M metagenome (GOLD analysis project Ga0070717, IMG submission 71366) | Corn, switchgrass and miscanthus rhizosphere microbial communities from Kellogg Biological Station, Michigan, USA - LAR L11-3 metaG | ecosystem: Host-associated > Plants > Roots > Rhizosphere ... | reverse complement strand
CGGAGGGGCGGCGACCGGCGGCCCGATCGGGACCGCGTCCAGGACGGCGCTGGCCAGCTCGGCAGCGGTCCGGTACCGGTTGGCGAGCACGGCGTCGAGGCCCGGCAGCAGCGTGGTCCAGTCGGCGTCCCGGCCGCCGGTCGCGATCTCGAGCAGCAGCGCCGCGAACGCGCGCACGTCGCCGAATACCGTGAGCAGCGCCCGGTCGGCGCCGGCCTCGACCAGGACGCTGGCCAGCCGCAGGTCGCCGCCCGTCGCGCCGAGCTCCCGGGCGTGGTCCAGCCCGGCGGCCACCTCCCGGATCCAGCGCCGGACGGCCGGGTCCCGGAGCCGCCACGACACCGGGACGCGGCTGAGACGCTCGGCGAGGGTCGTGGACTCCATCAGGTCGGTGACCAGGTACTGGAGGTCGCCCTGGCTCCCGAAGTCGAGCACCGGCACGATGTTCGGGTGCTGGAGGGCCGCGGCCGTCCGCGCCTCCTCCAGGAAGTGCGACCGCTCGTCCGCGCCGGCGGTCTCCCGTACCTCCACCACGCGGGGGCTGTCGAGGCCGACGTGCCGCGCGCGGTAGCGGCGGCCGAACGTGCCGTGTCCGAGCGCGGCCTCCAGCTCGTACGAGCCCAGGCGCTCGGCGGTCCGATCGCGGCCGCCGGACTCCGTCACGTCGCTGGACTGTATCAGGGCGGGGGGGCGGTGCCGGCGTGAGCGCACTGGTCGAGGGCGAGGCCCCGCTCGCCGCGCTCGGCGGCGGCGCGCGCGCCTGGGTCGCCTCCCTGTCGCCGCTCCGTCACTCGGTGTTCCGCTGGATCTGGATCGCGTCCGTGGCGTCGCAGCTGGGCACGTGGATCCAGAACGTCGGCGCCGTGGACCAGATGACGGCGCTCGCGCCGACCGCCTTCATGCTCGCCCTGGTCCAGACCGCGATGAGCCTGCCCGGCCTGCTGTTCGCGCTGCCGGCCGGCGCGCTCGCGGACATGGTGGACCGCCGGCGCCTGCTCGTCGCGGCCTCCGGCTGGATGTGCGTCGTCAGCGCGCTCCTCGCGCTCACCTCGGTCGCGCACCTGACGTCGCCGGCGCTGCTCCTGACGCTGACGTTCGCGATCGGTCTGGGCACGGTCGCCGGGCTCCCGGCCTGGCAGGCGGTCATCCCCGAGCTGGTCCCCCGGCGGGAGCTGGCCCAGGCCGTGACGCTCAGCAGCGTGGCCATCAACCTGGCCCGCGTCACCGGTCCGGCGCTGGGCGGCGTCGCGGTCGCGCTGGCCGGGCCCTCAGCGGCGTTCGGCCTCACCGCCCTGGCGTTCGCGACGACCGCGGCGGTGGTCCTGCGCTGGCGGCGCAAGCCCCACGCGGCCCCGGCGCTCGCCGAGGGCATGCTGCGCGTCCTGCGCTTCGGGCTGCGGTACAGCCTGGCCAACGCGCCCGTCCGCAGCACGCTGGGCCGCGCCGCCTGCTTCATCGTGTTCGGCAGCGCGCTCTGGGCGCTGATGCCGGTCGTCAGCCGCCAGTTCGGCATGGGGTTCGCGGGCTACAGCGGCCTCCTCGGCTCGCTCGGCGTGGGCGCGGTGACGACCGGCGTGCTGCTGACGTGGATCCGCCGGAAGGTCACGCCGGACCCACTCGTCCGGGCCGCCGCGCTCGTCTTCGCCGCCGTCTCGGTGGGCGTGGCCGTGGTGCCCGGCTACTGGCTCGCGGTGCCGCTGATGCCCGCCGCGGGCGTGGCCTGGGTGTGCGCGCTGTCCACGTTCAACGTCTCGGCCCAGCTGGCGGCGCCCGCCCGGGTGCGCGGCCGCGTGCTGGCCGCGTACCAGGTGACGTACGCGGGCTCGCTGGCCCTGGGCAGCGCGGTCTGGGGCGCCGTGGCCACGCGGCTGGAGCTGGCGCCGACGATGGCCGTGGCCGGCGCGCTCCTGGCCGCCAGCGCGGTCCTGACGCAGCGCTGGCGGCTGACCAGCGCCGACGAGGACGCCGCCGCGACCACGGAGCGCCCGGGGCGCCGCGTCGGTCCCTACCTGCTCGACGCCCAGCTCGGCACGGGGGTGCTCGGCGACGTGTACCTGGCCCGGCACGAGACGCTCCAGGCCGAGCGCGCGGTGAAGGTGATGAACGCGGTCACGGCCGGCCACCCGCTGATCCGGGACGCGTTCCTGCGCGGGGCCCGGAGCGCCGGGCGCCTGCGCCACCCGCACGTCGTGCCGGTCTACGACAGCGGGACGGACGGCGGCGTCCCGTACCTGGTGATGCCGTACGTCGAGTCGGTCAGCCTGGAAGAGCACCTGGAGCGGCTGCCGGTGGCGTGGCGGATCGGCGACCCCACGATCCGGCAGTGCGTGCGCGACGTGGCCGCCGCGCTGGACCACGCCCACGCCCGCGGGGTGGTGCACGGCGACCTGAAGCCGTCCAACGTGCTGGTGCGGACGCGCGACGGGCGGTCGCTGGTGACCGGCTTCGCGGTGGCGCCGGTGCCGGAGGGCGCGCCCGAGCCGGCCGCGGCCGGCGACGTCCTCGCGTTCGACATGATGCTCCTCCACCTGACCAACGGCCTGGCCGTGCTGCCCGAGGCGGGCCGCGCCACGGCCGGCGCGCTCGCCGACGCGTACCTGGCCGCGACCGAGGGCGACGCGCGGCAGGCCGCGCCCGCGCGGCGGTGGGTCCTGGCGGCGGCCGCGCTCGCCGTGGCGCTGGCCGCCGCGGTCTTCACCAGCGCCGCGCTCGCCGCCCAGGCCCGGCCCGGGCCGGCCGCCGGCCCGCACACGGTGCACGCCCAGCTGGGTCAGCCGGTGCCGGTCGCGGGCCTGCGGCTGACCGTGCTCAGCGCCGTCCTCGACGCGCCGCCGCCGGGGTCCGTGTTCGTCGGCCGCGGCGACCGGCTGGTGGTGGTCGAGGTGCGGTACGAGGCGGCGGGGACACCGGCCGCGGCCTCCCCCTACGACTGGGTGGTCACCGACGCCTCCGGCGGGATCTACGGGCCGGTCGACGGGGGGCTGTCGAGCGGGCTGCCGCAGCTCCGCCTGGGGCCGTCGGAGCACATCCGCGCCGTGGTCGGGTTCGTGGTGCCGAGGTCGGCGCGAGGCCTCGTCCTCCACTTCGACGCGCCGGTCGGCGACGACACCGCGCAGATGCCCCTCGACTGATCCCCGGCGGCGCCGAGCGTGAGGCGGCGGGCGGCGGCGTGCACGAAGCGCGACGCGACCGTCTCCTCGATGCGGTGGAGCAGCGCCCGGTCGACCGGCGGCCACGCCCGCGCGCCGCGGGCGGGGTAGCTGGCCAGCAGGGCGAGGTACGTGCGGTCGGGGCCCAGCCAGGACGCGTCCAGGCTGCCCTCGACGCAGCCCGGCGGCTCGCCGGCGTGGAACCGCAGGGGGAGCGACGTCAGGCGGTCGATGGTGAAGGGCGGCCCGACGTCCAGCCGCGCCGGGCACCGTGCCGCGACCTCCAGCCGGCACCCTGCCAGCAGCTGGGCGCGGTCGCGGTCGGCCGCCTCGGCCAGGCCGTCGAGCCACGCGTACGGACGCCGGAGCATCGCGGCGCGGACCACGTCGAACTCGAGCGCCAGCTCGACGTGGCACTTGAGGAACATCGCACCGTCCACACTGGCCGTCCGTCGCCGGGACGCACAGGGCCGAACGGCCCGGCGCTTCGGTGACCAGTGGGAGAGGCTTTCCCGGTGTCGACAAGGGTAGGCTGAACAAGGACCGGCCCCGAGAGGCCAGGTCTGTGTGGGAGAGTCGCGTTTGCGGAGGGGAGCACGATCGCCCGGTCGACCTCGTTCGGTGACCTGCTCCGGAGCCTGCGCCAGGCCGCCAGCCTGAGCCAGGAAGAGCTGGCCCAGCGGGCCCGCCTGAGCGTCAAGGCGGTGGGCGCGCTGGAGCGCGGAGAGCGGCTGCGGCCGTATCCGAACACGGTCCGCGCACTGGCCGAGGCGCTGGGCGCGTCGACCGAGGCGCGGACCGCGCTGATGGACAGCGCGGCACGGCGCGACGCCGGCAACGGGCACGCCGGCAACAACCGCGCCGAGCCGGTTGACCGGACGCTGCCGCTCACCTCGACCGAGGCCGACCAGCAGGCCGCGGCGTGGGAGATCTACGTCGAGCTGGTCACCCGCATCGCGGTCGTGGAGCTGGGCGACGGGCAGGGGATGCTGCGCGAGGCGCTGGCTTCGCTCCACAGCCTGTTCGGCACGATCCGGGCGATCCTGCGCCGGCACGGTCCCGCCGTGGCCCGGGCGGACGGCAGCGAGGCGTCGGAGGTCAGCGTGCTGGCGATGGCGATCCTCAACGACGTGCTGCGGCCGCTGCTGGCGGACTGGCACCCGCAGCTGCTGGCTCACGAGAGCCGGTGCCCGGACGGCCTCTCGGCGGCCGAGCACGAGCGGGAGTGGACCCGGAACGACGAGATGCGGGACGCGCTGGCCCAGGCGCGCGGCCGGCTGGGCGACTACGCCCGGCTGCTCGCGGCCGCCGCGGGCGTGCCGCACCCGCTGATCTCGAACCGGACGCGTCTGACCGCGAGGGTGGGCCGATAGGGCGCCCGATGTGCTCCGCGTGGGTGCAGTGTGGTGCCTCCGTGGCTGGCCGGGCCGCGTCATTCCGGCCAAGCTTGTGCTGCACCCCCCCAGGGCATGGCCTTCGAGCGACCGCCACAGGCCGATCAGCTGACCGAGCGCAGCTGGTCGGTCGCGCGCGTTGCGCTAACTCAAATAAGCTCCTACAGTGGAGGCCGTGAACGAGCGCGCGAACGGACGCGGCGGACCGGCGCGAGTGACGGTCCCGGTCATCCAGGTGCTCGACCTGCTGCTGGCCGAGCCGGCCCGCGACGACTGGTTCGCGCTCGACATCTGCCGGCAGACTGGCCTGGGCAGCGGGACCGTCGCGCAGATCCTGTTCCGGCTCCAGGACTGGGGCTGGGTGCGCAGCCACTGGGAGGACGCGAACGAGGCGCATTCTCGGGGCCGGCCCCGGCGCCGCTTCTACGAGCTGACCGGCCACGGCGCGGCCGAGGCGCGGGAGGTCCTCCGCCGCCGGTTCCCCGGCATCGCGCGCTGGGCGACCGCCGGAGAGCAGGCGTGACGCGGCTGGGCCGCCAGGGCGCCGCCTGCCGGCGGGCCGGGGCGCTCGCCCGCGGGCTGCGCCGCGACGTGGAGGACCTGCTCGGCTGCGGCCTCCGGCCGCGGGCGGCGGAGGTGCGGGTCGCGCTGGCGCGCATCGACCACGCGCTGGGCGACGGGCTGCGCTTCCGTGACCGGGTGGACGCGGAGCTGGGCTACCGGCGCGGCCACGCCCGCAACGTGGCGCTCGTGCTGCGCCGCACCCTGGAGGAGTCGCTCGTGGCCGACGCGGCGACCCGGGCCGAGCTGCTCGCGCGCGCCGTGCGCCTGGCGGACGAGCTGGCCGGCACCGCGTCGTGGATCGGCCGGCGGGCTCTGGAGATGGACGAGCCGCCGCCGTACCAGCCCTGGACGGGGACGTGGGCGGGCCGGCTGGTCGGGCTGGCCGCGAGGCTGCTGCCGGCCGAGCTGCGGCTGGACTTCGTCGAGGACCAGTGCGGCAACCTGGCGTGCGCCGGGTCGCGGCGCGAGCAGGCGGCGTACGTGGTCGGCCTGCTGGCGCGCGCGCCGGCGATCGCCGCCGCGGCGGCGCGGGGGCGCGCCGCGCTCTGAGCGTGCCGGCGTTTCGCGCCGGTGACCTCAGCCGGATTCCACCGAACAGTCGGCGACTCGGCGCCGCGTCCGCCTCCGTCGGTGGAATCCGGCTCAGCGCAGGATGACGCGGCCCCTCGGCGTGTCCAGCGTCGCGACCAGCGCCGGCTCGGGGCCCTCCTCGACGGGCAGCGCCGCGCCCAGCGCCGCCATGACCTCGCGGGCGCCGGCCGCGCCGGGATGCTCGGCGTGCAGCTCCACCAGGCGCACGCCCGCGGGCGCCGACTCGCTGGGGTGCGGCGAGGTGCCCCAGTCGATGAGGAAGGGGACGATCAGGCGCGCGGGGTCGGGCTCGTGGTGCGTCAGCCGCCACTCCAGCAGGAAGCCGTCGGGCCGCCGCCGGCTCATGGGCAGCACGTCGCCGAGGACGGCGTGGCCGCTGGCCCGGACGGCCGCCACCCGCTCGTCGAGGTCGTCGGCCCGGCAGGCCCAGCCGACCAGGCGCGGCAGCTCGAGCTGGTCCAGCGCGAAGGGGAGGGGGCCGGGCGGGGGCGTCTGCTCCGGGTCGGCCGCGATGATCTCCAGGTAGGCGCCGTCGCCGAGCCCGAGCAGGGCGTTGTGGGTGCCGCGGCCGACGTGGCGGCCGCCCGCCGCCGGCCGCACGCCGAGGCGCTCCGCCAGCTCGTCCATCGCCGCCTCCAGGTCCTCGACGCCGTAGACGACGTGGTCCGTCCTCAAGCCGATGTTCATGGCGTAACCCTGCCACGAGGCGAGGCGTTGACCGAGGGAGAGGGAAATGACGAGAGGTTGGGGTAGGCCTGTGTGCATACGGCAGCCCGGCGGCCGCTGAAGGTCGACGGGCAAGGCAGCGCTGAGCCGGGCCGTGCATGGTCCTGGCGGTCACGACACACGTTTTCGCAGCATTCACCAGTAGGGGGGTTCGTCGATGAAGGTTCTCAGGCTGCTCACGGTTCCAGCCGTGCTGCTCTTCGGTCTCGTGCTGGCCGTGCCGGCCTCGGCGCATCAGCTCACCAACGTCACGGTGACCGTGGCGTGCCAGACGTCCTCTGGCAAGGTCTGCGTGACGCTCAGCGGCGACATCCCCGCCAGTGGTAACGACGCGCGCAACGTGTTCTTCGACCTGTTCGCGACGGGCTCGAGCACGTCGCTCGGCGAGATCGAGTTCAACCTGCCCGCCTCGAACGGCTCCGTGCAGCACTTCAGCCAGACGCTGTGCTTCCCGGCCGTCAGCGGCAACACCGCGGGCTTCACTGTCAAGGTGGTGAAGGTCACCGACACCGAGGGCCACCCCTCGGATCTCGCAATCACGATCGGCGACCAGACGATCAACTTCACGGCCAACTACCAGCCCAAGACCACCGTCGGTGAGACGGGCCAGTGCACGCAGGCGACCCCCACGCCGACCCCGACGCCGAAGGCGACCCCGACCCCCACCGCGACGGCCACGCCCACCAGCGGCGGCAACGGCGGCGGCTCGCCCACGCCGACGGCCTCCGCGAACACGACGGTCGCGCTCGCCCAGACGGGCGGCTTCGACTTCCGCTACCCGCTGATCGGCCTGGTCCTGCTCGTGGCCGGTGGCGCTCTGTTCGTCGTCAGCGCCAGCCGCGGGCGGTCTTCCCAGACGAAGTGAGTGAGTTCCCGGGCGGGTCGGGGAGGTGGACTCCCCCGACCCGACCGGCCGTCCAGCGCCGCGGTGGCCTGCAGGTCAAGCTGAACCTGCGCACCGCGGCGCTGGCCCTCATCGGGGTCGGCCTCCTCCTCTGCGCCGTTCCGGTCGGCCTGGTCGGCATCGGCATGTGGCAGGAGAACCAGCTCACACAGGACTGGAGCAGCGGCGAGACGGCCGTCCTGCCCTCGCCGCCGTTCATCGAGGAGCCCAGCTCCTCGCCCACCGGCGGCTCGGCCCTCGACACGCCCGCCGCCACCCCGACGCCGCGGAGCGCCGGACCGGTTCTCAATGCGGCGTTCGCCATCCGCGTGCCCAAGATCGGCTACTACGCGGCCGTGCGCCAGGGGGTCTCGCTCAGCGTCCTGGCGACCGGACCCGGCCACTACCCGAGCACCGCGATGCCGGGGCAGCCGGGCCTGGTCGGGATCGCCGCGCACAACACGTTCTGGATCCCGTTCGGCAGCCTGGGGCCCGGCGACAGCGTGATCCTGGAGACGCGGACGGCCCGGTACACGTACCGCATCACCGGCACCCGCATCGTCAACCCGGACGACACGGGCGTCATCGTGCAGACGCCCGACCCCCGTCTGGTCCTGACCACGTGCTGGCCCCTCTGGGCCGGCAACCTCGCGACGCAGCGGCTCGCCATCTTCGCGCAGCAGGTCTGAAGCCGCCGGTAACCGGTGTGGCGGAACGGTTCCGCTACCCTTGCAGACGTGGAGGGCGATCCCCGGGTGCAGGATGAGCGCTTCGCCGAGTGGTTCGTATGGGCGAAACGCGAGGTCTCCAGCGACAACCGGGTCTGTCAGGCGGCGGCCCAGGCCGCTGTCGAGACGCTGGAGAGCGGCGCTGACGAGGACGCCGCGCGGCGCGCGGCCCGGGGGAGTGTCTCCGGTCTCGGTGAGGCGCTGGTGGCCAGGATCCCGCTGCGCCGGCGCGCGTACGCGGAGTGGTACGACTGGGCGCGCCGCGAGCTCGGCGGGGGCCGCGAGCGCCAGCACATGGCCGCGCGGGCCGCGCTGGACCGCCTCGACTCCGGATCCGACGCGGCGTCCGCCGCCTCCTCGGCCCGCACGGCCGTGGGGACGCCGGCCGCCGCGGCAGCGCCGTCCACGAACGCGTGGGAGCCCCCGGCGGCCCCGGGCCCGCCGCCGCCATCCGCGCCGGGCGACGCGGACTCGGCCGCCACGGCCGCGTCGGCCGTTCCGAGCGGCGCCCCGCCGGTCGCGACGGTCCCGGCCCCGGTCTACCCGCCCTACGCGATCGCGTCGCCGCCGCCAGCGCCGCCGGTGGCGCCGAGCGAGGTCTACGCGGGCTTCTGGCGCCGGGTGGCCGCCTACGTCATCGACAGCGTCCTGATCCTGATCGGGTTCCTCGTGCTCGACTTCCTGGGCAACGTCTTCATCGGCCTCGGGCTGCTGTCGAGCGGCCAGGACCTCACGACGTCTGACGCGCTGGGCGTGGCCGAGCTGGTGCTGCTCCTGCTCACGCTGGTGCTGGCCTGGCTCTACTACGCCGGGATGGAGAGCGCCGCCTGGCAGGGCACCGTCGGCAAGCGGATCCTGCGGCTGGTCGTGACCGACAACTACGGCCGCCGGATCGGGTTCGGACGGGCGACGGGCCGCTTCTTCGCGAAGATCCTGTCGGGCCTCATCCTGTTCGTGGGCTACCTGATGGTGGCGTTCACGGAGCGGAAGCAGGGCCTCCACGACCTGATGGCGAGCACGCTGGTGATCCGCCAGCAGCACCTGGCGCTGCTGACGACGCCGCCCCCGCCAGCCTCACCGGCGCCGCCGCAGGGCAGCGGCCAACCGGGCGGCGCGGGCGAGGTCCAGGGAGCCTAACTCCCGAACCGGGAGCGCCGGGCGACGCTCGTCGGCGGCGCGACGCCTGGACCCGAAAGGGCCGCTGGCCGGCCAACGGCCCATTCAGAAGCCTAGGGAAGGGCCGCTGGTCGACCAACGGCCCTCATTGGCCGGCCTGACGCCCATTGGTCCGCGCGAGCGGAACAGGGCGCGCCTAGCCGCCGCTCAGGTCCAGGCCCTTCTCAGGCGGCTCGGACGGGAGGGTCCACTTGATGTACGGGTGGCCCGTCGTGACGTGGTACTCGTTGGCCTCGTCCGTGGCGCGGCCGTACAGGGCGCCGAAGGCGGTGGTGTCGTGGGCCAGCACCGCCTGGTACAGGGCCTCCAGGACGCCCGTGTCGTAGTCGCGGATCTGGTCCGCGTACTTCGGCCGGGTGACGGCCAGGCCGCGGAGCAGGCTCCGCGTCCGCCGCAGGTAGTACGCGGAGAGATCCCAGTTCCCGCCGATCGCCGCGTGCCAGCACATCGCGAAGCACCAGCTGACGGACGCCATGATCTCGCCGGTCCCGGGCAGGGCCGCGCCGATCTCCTCGAGTGTGAGCTCGGCGTGCTTGGTCCGAACCTTGCGCGTATCCAGCATCGGCGGCCAAGCCTACCGCATGGGTTATGCTTGACAGCGGTTGTCCAGGCCGAGGGTCGTCCATGTCTTCGGCGGATTTCGCCAGAACAAGAAAAGGGTGTGATCGAGACTTGAAGGTAGTCGTCAAGGATCCGGAGGAGTTCGAGCAGGCACTGCGCGAGTTCCGACGCAAGGTGCAGGAGCAGGGTCTGGTTCGGGAGATGCGCCGCCGCGCGCACTACGTGCCTCCGGCCGAAGCGCGCAAGATCAAGAGCCTCCGCGCCCGGCGCCGCCGCACACGTTAACGCTATAATTAGTCTCGTTCGGTGGCTATGGCGGAGGGGAAACACCCGTTCCCATTCCGAACACGGAAGTTAAGCCCTCCAGCGCCGATGGTACTGCTGCGGTAACGCAGTGGGAGAGTAGGTCGTTGCCGAGCACTTTTAACCCCGCAAGCCGCAAGGCCCGCGGGGTTTCTTGTTTTGGACGGCAGGCTAGGCTGTAGCCCCGTGAGCGTCGACATCCTGCTGTGGGCGTCCCTCGCGGCCCTCGTGATCCACGTCACCGAGGAGACCGCGATCAACGGCGGCTTCATCCAGTGGATCAGGACCAGCTTCTGGCCCACCTACACCGGGCGGATGAACTTCTGGTTCAATGGCGGCGCCATCGCGGCCGTCGCGGCCAGCAACGTGCTGTACGACCTGTTCGGCGGCCGGTGGGTGATCCTGGCGCTGATCTGGCCGGCCGGTTTCGCGCTCCACGGCCTCACCGTCCACGTCTTCTGGACCATCCGGCAGAACAACCTCTCGCCGGGCCTGCTGACCAGCGTGATCTACTGGATCATGGCCTACTTCTTCGTGCGGTACGGCCTCGTGGCCGGCCAGATCGCCGCCGCTGACTTCTGGACCGGCGCCGTCCTCGGCGTCGTCACCGTCGGGGCGTTCCTGACCTTCGTCCCGACCCTGGTCATCCCGGCGTTGATCCGCCGCCCAACTGGGCCGCGGCCGCCGGCTCCGGGCGCAGGCGCGGGAACAGCAGGGCGCAGCGGATGGACAGGACCACCAGCAGCGTGAAGATGGTCGCCGCCACGTCGGCCACGATCTGCTCCAGGCCGCTGTGGAACAGGGCGATGAGCGCCACCAGCAGGACGCACGCCGCGCCCAGGATGGGGATGAACACCCGGTCGTGCACCGCCATCAGGAACTGCACCAGCAGGTTGTTCAGGCTCAGCCCCAGCCCGATGAACCCGACCGCCAGCACGAACGGCTGCGCCGAACTGAACTGGGACCCGAACAGCACCGCCGCGATCAGGCCCCGCGTCAGCCCGAACACCGCCACCGCGCCCAGCCCCAGGACCGCCATCAGGCCCGCCGAGAGCAGCAGCAGCCGGGCCGGGTGGCGCCGGGTGGCGATCGCCTCCACCACGCGCGGGAACAGCACCTGGCTCACGCTCAACGTGCCGTAGTAGATGATCACCTCGATCTTGTTGAGGCTGCCGTAGATCCCCGCGTCGTACTTGCCCAGGTAGTGCGCGGCCAGCACGACGTCCAGGTTGTACAGCAGGATGATCCCCAGCGTCCCGGCGGCGGCCGTCAGCCCGAACGACGCCATCGCCCGCATCTGCACCCGCTCCCGCTCGACCCCGAACAGGTCGCGCAGGGACCACATCCCCAGCAGGTACGCGAACGTCACGCCGGCCAGCATCGCCACGATCGAGCCCGTCACCGCGAGGCCGACCGCCAGCAGGACCGCCAGGCTCAGGACCCGCACCACGAGCTCCATCCCCAGGTTCGCCGACAGCGCCGTGAACCGCTGGGTGCCCTGCAGGATCCCGCGCGGGACCGCGGTGTAGCAGTACGCCGCGATCGCGAGGCCGAGCCAGATCACCGGGACGGGCGAGTCGAAGTGCTCGAACTGTGCGATCGGCACCGCCAGCGCCGCCATCAGCAGGAAGAACAGCACCGTCGGCACCGCCAGCAGCTGGCTCGACCGCCGGACGATGTGGCGGAGGGCGCCCGTCCGCCCGTCCGCGTGCAGGTTGGCCGCGTACCGGGCCAGGACCAGCACCAGGGTCAGGTTGACGATGGAGCCCACCGTGTAGAGGCCGACCAGTGCGGCGACCTCGCCGTACAGCCGCGGGCCGAGCGTCCGGCCCGCCACCGCGTGGTAGATGAAGCCACCGACGCCGGCCACGAACCCGCCCAGGAACAGGACCAGGTTCTGCCGGACGAGGGTGCTCTGGCGCATGCGCTGGAGGCGCGGAAGCGGTCCGCGCTCTGCCGGCGACTCGAGGGTCGCAGTCACGAGCCCACCATTTTAGGGATCGATCCTGGGGAACAACGGACGGCACGCCCCCACCGGTATCCTGTGCGGTCATGACCCCCGGGAAGCCGCTGGTCTCCGCGATCGTCGTCAACTGGAACACCCGCGACCAACTCCTGGACTGCCTGCGCGCCTACTACGCGTGCTCCGACGTCCCCGCCGAGGCCGTGGTGGTGGACAACGCGTCCATGGACGGATCGGTCGAGGCGGTCGCCCGCGAGTTCCCCGAGGCCAAGGTGATCCGGCAGCGGGGGAACGTCGGCTTCGGCCGCGCCAACAACGCCGGACTGCAGGTGGCCGAGGGCCGCTTCATCCTGCTGATGAGCCCGGACGTCACCGTCATGCCGGGCTGCGTCGGCCGTCTGGCCGACTTCCTGCTCGTGCGCCCCGACGCGGGCGCGGTCGGCCCTCGCCTGCAGCGGCCGGACGGGCTGCTCGACGAGACCGCCCGCCGCGGCTTCCCCAGCCCCGGGGCCACCCTGTTCCACTACACCGGCCTGGGCAAGGTGTTCCCGCACAACGAGCGGCTGAACCGCTACTCGATGGGCCATCTCCCGGCGACCGAGACGCACGAGATCGACGCCGGCACCGCCGCCTGCATGATGGTCCGGCGGGCGGCGATCGACCGGGTCGGCTTCTTCGACCCCGACTACTTCATGTTCGGCGAGGACATGGACCTGTGCTACCGGCTCAAGTCGAGCGGTTGGAAGGTCTTCTACCTGCCGACGGCGCGGGCGGTGCATGCGAAGGGGATGACCTCGAAGCAGGAGACGTCCAGAATGCGCCTGGAGTTCCATCGCTCCATGTGGACGTTCCACCACAAGCACTACGCCGCCGACCTGCCGGCGTTCGCGAACGGCCTGGTCTGGGCGAGCATCTGGACGCGCTGGGCGCTCCAGTCGGCGGTCTCCTCGAACGGGCACTCGGCCCCGCCGCGCCGGCGGCACCCCGAGGGCGGCGGCTACCCGGGTTCGTCGTAGGCCGGCAGCGCCTCGACCTCGGCCGCGGTCAGGTCCACGTGCACGGCCGTGCCCACGACGTCGACCACCCGGTCGGGCGACAGCCGCACGCGGTGGCCGCGGATGCCGGGCCGCCGCATCACGAGCGTCTCGATGTCGCCGCCGTCGTCGGTCAGCACCTGGCTCACGTCGCCGACGTGCTCGGAGCCCGAGAAGACCGGGCTGCCGGGCGCGATCTCGTGTACCGCCGACAGGTCGAGGTCGAGGTGGACCGGCGGCACGTACGGCTCCTGCCCGACCAGCGCGGAGACGATGGCCAGGAAGTCGCTCAGCGAGTAGCCGCCGGGCGCCCGCCAGTTGCCGCCCGGCTCGCCGACCAGCTCGGGCCGCGCCTCGGGCTGCCGGGCCAGCTCGTCCCGGTCCAGGTCGGCGGACAGCCGGGCCCCGTCCACGTCGGTGAGGTGGCCCACGCCGACCAGGCGATCGTGGACGACCACGTGGGTCACCCGGTGCGCCCGCTCGTCCACGACCAGGCGCTCGACGGTGCCCAGGTGGCCACCGTCGCGGCCCAGCACCTCCTCATGGACCCGGAGGCTCCTCACCGCGGGCCCTCCAGCCCGGCGCCTTCCGGCCGCACCTCGATCCGCTTGCGCGCCTCCTCCAGGCGCTGCTCGCAGACGCGAAGGTACGTGCGCGCCTCGTCCACGACGGACAGCGCGGCGTCCAGCGACAGGTCGCCGTCCTCCAGCGCCTTCAGCTTGCGGTCGAGCAGCTCCAGGGCCTGCTCGTAGGTCAGCTCTTCGCTCACGGACGTGTCTCCTCGACGCGCGCGGCGAGGGAGCCAGCGGCCAGCCGCACGGTGATGGCGCGGCCGGGCTCCGTGCCCGCCGCCGAACGCAGGACGTGGCCGGCCTCGTCGAGCGTGATGCTGTAGCCGCGCGCCAGCACCCGCTCGGGGCTGAGCGCCTGCAGCCGGCGCCGGCGATGGCCGAGGCCGGTCTCGGCCACCGCCAGCCGGCCCGTCACCGCCCGCTCCAGGCGCGCGGTCACGTCGCGGCCGGCCAGCTCGGCGCGGCGCTGCCGGAGCAGACGCCGGGCGGCGGCCTCCAGCCGGGCGCCGCGCTCGCGCAATGAATCATTTCGGCGCTCGAGCTGGAGCACCGGGCTGAGCCGGGCCAGCTCGGAGCGGAACCGGTCCAGGCGCTCCGCCCGCCGCCGGACGAGCGCGGGGAGCGCCTGGGCCAGCCTCTGCCGCCGCTGGGCCAGCCGCTCGGCGTGGCCGTCGAGCTGGCGGGCCGTCTCCCGGTCCAGGCGCCGGCGCCGGTCGGCCAGGGCCGCCACGAGGTCGCGCTTCAGCGGCACGACCCTGGTGGCGGCCTCGGTGGGCGTCCGGCACTCGGCGTCGGCGACCATGTCCGCGACCGTCCGGTCGGACGTGTGGCCCAGCGCCGTCACGACGGGGATGCGCGAGGCCAGGATCGCCCGGGCCACCGGCTCGGTGTTGAACGCGTACAGCTCCTCGAAGCTGCCGCCGCCGCGCGCGATCACCAGGACGTCGGCCCGCGCCTCCTGGTTGCACCGGCGGACCGCCATCACGACGCTGCCAGGCGACGCGGTGCCCTGGACCTGGGCCGGGTAGACCAGGATCTCCATGTTCGGGTAGCGGTCCAGGATCGTCTCCTGGAGGTCGTGGATGACCGCCCCCGTGGGCGAGGTGATCAGGGCCACCACGCGGGGCAGGAACGGCAGGCGCCGCTTGCGCTCGCGGGCGAACGCGCCCTCCAGCTCCAGCCGGCGCTTGACCGCCTCCAGCTGCGCCCGCAGCCGGCCCACGTCGTCGAACTGGATGAAGTCGACGATCAGGTTGAGCGCGCCCGACTGCCAGAGATCCACCCGGCCCCGGAACACGAACACCTGGCCGTCCTCGGGCACGATGCCGAGCCGGCGCGCCTGGTCGCCGTACAGGAACGCCTGCACGACCGCCTGCTGGTCCCGCACCGCGAACGAGTAGTTGCCGCGGCCGGTGCGCTTGAGGCCGGTCACCTCGCCCTTGACCAGCACCGTGGACAGGGGCCGGAGCGCCCTCCGGATCTCGAACGACAGCTCGCTGACGGTGAGCGGCCGGCGGGCCTCCTCCGGCCGGATCATCAGTGGCAGCCGCCGGCGATCACCACGGCGCCGAACGGCACGCTCGCGACCCGGGCGGCGCCCCCGCTGCCGCCCCAGCGCCAGACCACGCCGGTCTTGCTGCCGAACCACACCACCGAGCCGTCGGTGGCGGCGGGCCCGCTCGGGTCGGCGTCGCCGAGGGCGCCCGAGAACAGCGAGGCCGTGCCCGCGTAGACGGTGTACTGGCTGCCGGCCGTCACCGCGACCAGCGGGGCGGACGCCGTCGCGCCCAGCACCTGCGTGGCGCCCTGGTACGCGCCCGCGTCGCTCACCGCGCCGCTCTGGAGGTCGAGCCGGCGGACGTGGCCCTGGTCCTGCCCGTACGCCGACGTGCCGCCGATGGCGCTCCACACTCCGGCCGCGGTGATCTGGCGGTACGTGCCGCCCGCGTCGATCAGGCCCAGGCCCTGTGTGGACTGGCCCGACGTGGCGGCCACGTAGACGCCCTCCTTCTCGTAGCTGACGACGGTGGACGGGGCCGGGACGGTGACCGCGTGGTCGCCGCCGCTGGCGACGTCGATCACGTGGATCACGTTGTTGTCCGCCCACGCGTAGTGGGCGCCGTCGGGCTCCACCCAGGCCCGGAGCGCGGGCACCCAGCGCGTGAAGCCGAGGTCGTAGTCGCCCATGCTGTTCCCGTCCTGGCTGAACGACCCGGCCGGGAACTGGATGAACCCGCCCTTGCCGCGCGTGCCGTGGTCCGCATGGCCGTCCACCGGCGCGTCGCCCGAGGCGACCGGCAGCTTGCACGGGGCGATCGAGACCGGCGTCGCCGGCGTGCCGCTCGGTTGGGCGGCCGTGGTCGGCAGCTCGCCGCACGCGGCCAGTGCCAGGCTGCCCAGGAGCATGGCGAGTCGAGAGCGCGCCCCCATGGCCCGCCGCTCAGCCGCCGATCTGCGACATGCTCTTGGCGGGTCGGACGAAGCCTTCCTGGTTGATCAGGTGGCCCTCCTCCTTGCGCCAGACCGCGCCCTCGATGACGCGGGCCAGGTGGTCGTCCGAGGTGCCGCTGCGGATGAGGTCGCGCAGCGGTGTCTCGTGCAGCGAGAACAGGCACGTGCGCAGCCCGCCCTCGGCCGTCAGCCGGATGCGGTTGCAGCTGGTGCAGAACGCCTGGGAGACCGACGAGATGAAGCCGACGCCGCCGGGCGCCCCGTCGGCGAACCGGAAGTTGGTGGACGGGCCGGGCCGGTCGCTCGACAGGGGCACGAGCGGGAACTGGTCCTCGATCTGCTCCTGGATGCGCAGGCTGGGCACGACCAGGTCGTTGGACCAGATCTGGTCGCCGTCCAGCGGCATGAACTCGATGAAGCGGACGTCGTACCCGCGCTCGCGGGCCAGCCGCGCGAAGTCCACCACCTCGTCGTCGTTCGTGCCCTTCATCACGACCATGTTCAGCTTGATCGGGCTCAGACCGGCCTCCTCGGCGGCCGCGATCCCGTCCATCGTGCGGGCGAACGCCTCGACGCGGGCGATCTCCTTGAACCGGTCCAGGTGCAGCGTGTCGAGCGAGACGTTGACGCGCTTCAGGCCCGCCTCGGCGAGCAGCCTGGCCTTCTGGCGCAGCAGCACGCCGTTCGTCGTCATCGTGATGTCGAGGGTGGGGTCGAGGTCGTTGATCATCGCGACCAGCTCCTCGATCCGGTGCCGGACGAGCGGCTCGCCGCCGGTCAGCCGGATGGTGCGGACGCCGTACCGCTGCACGAACAGCCGGGCCAGGCGGTGGATCTCCTCGAAGCGCAGGATGTCCTCACGGGCGAGCCAGCGCAGGCCCTCGGCCGGCATGCAGTACACGCACCGGAAGTTGCACCGGTCGGTGACCGAGATGCGCAGGTCGTCCGCCACGCGACCGTAGCTGTCCCGCAGGCGCGTCTTCACATGGCCGATGATAGCGAGCATGCAGTACGAGCACGTGCTGGTCGACCGGCAGGGCGCGGTGGGCGTCGTCACGCTCAACCGGCCGAAGGTCCTGAACGCCCTCAGCCCCGCGCTGATCGCCGAGCTGAGCGACGCCCTCGACCGCTTCGACGCCGAACCCGACGTGCGCGCGGTCGTGCTCACGGGCGGCCCTCGCGTGTTCGCGGCCGGCGCCGACATCGGCGACATGTCCGAGCGGGGGCCGGTGGAGCAGCTCCAGCGCGACCAGACCGGGCGCTGGGCCCGCATCGCCGCGTTCAGCAAGCCGCTGATCGCCGCGGTCAACGGCTACGCCCTGGGCGGCGGCTGCGAGCTCGCGCTGATGTGCGACCTGATCGTGGCCGGGGACACGGCCCGGTTCGGGCAGCCCGAGATCAACCTCGGCATCATCGCCGGCGCCGGCGGCACCCAGCGGTGGCCGCGGACCGTCGGCAAGTACGTCGCCATGGAGATCAACCTGGGCGGCGCGCCGGTCACGGCGCAGCGCGCGTACCAGCTGGGCCTGGCCAACAAGGTGGTGCCGGCCGAGGTGACGGTGGACGTCGCCGTGCAGCTGGCCGCCCGCCTCGCCGAGAAGGCGCCGGTGGCGCTGCGGCTGGCCAAGGAGTCGGTCAACCAGGCGCTGGAGCTGCCGCTGAGCGAGGGCCTGGCGGTCGAGCGCAAGAACTTCTACTTCCTGTTCGCGACGGAGGACCAGAAGGAGGGCATGCGCGCGTTCCTGGAGAAGCGCAAGGCCCAGTTCAAGGGGCGGTGACGATGGCCGAGGCGAGGACGGAACCGGCGGTGGTGGGCTACGAGGTGGAGAACGGCGTCGCCTGGATCCGGCTGAACCGGCCGGACCGCCTGAACGCCGTGAACCGCGAGCTGCGGAGCGCGCTGGTGGACGCGGTCCGGCGGGCCGAGCGCGACGAGTCGGCCCGAGCGGTGGTCGTCACCGGGTCCGGCCGGGGGTTCTGCGCCGGCGCCGACGTGCGCGAGTTCGGCGACCGCGAGGGCGGGGTGGCGGACATCCGGGGCGAGTACGAGACCATGCTCGGCCGCCTGCACGGGATGCCGAAGCCGACGATCGCGGCCCTGAACGGGGTCGCGGCGGGCATCGGCGCCTCGCTGGCACTCTCATGCGACATGCGGTACGCCGTGCCCGAGGCCAGCTTCGTAGAGGCGTTCGTCAAGATCGGCCTGACCGTGGACGGCGGCGCCACGTGGCTGCTGCCCCGCCTGATCGGCAGCGGCCGGGCGCTGGAGATGATGTACACCGGCGACCCGCTCGGCGCGGAGGAGGCGGAGCGGCTGGGCCTGGTCAACCGCGTCGTCGCGGCGGACGAGCTGGAGCCGGCCGTCCGCGCGCTGGCGGAGCGGCTGGCGGCGGGCCCGGCGAACGCGCTGGCCGCGATCAAGCGGTCCGTGAACTACGCCACGCACTCCACGCTGGAGGAGGCGATGGAGTTCGAGTTCCACCTGCAGGCGGTGCAGATGCGGTACGAGGACTTCCGGGAGGGGGTGACGGCGTTCCTCGAGAAGCGGCAGCCGAAGTTCGGGGGGAAATAGGGCGATGGCCGAGCTGCGCGACGCGGTGATCGTGGCGACGGCGCGCACGCCGATGGGGCGCTACGGCGGCCAGCTCAAGGACGTGCGCCCCGACGACCTGGCCGGGCTGGTGATCGGCCGGGCGATCGAGCGCTCCGGCGTGCGGCCGGACGAGGTGGAGGACGTGGTCTTCGGCTGCGCCAACCAGGCCGGCGAGGACAACCGCAACGTGGCCCGCATGGGCCTGCTGCTGGCCGGCCTCCCGGTCGAGGTCCCCGGCCAGACGGTGAACCGGCTCTGCGGCTCGGGCATGCAGGCGACGATCTCGGCCGCTCGCGAGATCCAGGCCGGCGGCGCCGAGGTGCTGGTGGCCGGCGGGGTCGAGAGCATGACCCGGGCCCCGTGGGTGATGGCGAAGCCCGACGGCGCGTTCCCCCGCGGGCCCCAGACGGCGTACGACACGGCGCTGGGCTGGCGGCTGGTCAACCCTCGGATGCAGGAGCTGTACGGGACGCTCCAGATGGGCGAGACGGCGGAGCGGGTGGCGGC
>Ga0070717_10000964_pt1 | contig 19200 bp, 21 predicted proteins | sample LARL113metaG_FD_71366 | JGI IMG/M metagenome (GOLD analysis project Ga0070717, IMG submission 71366) | Corn, switchgrass and miscanthus rhizosphere microbial communities from Kellogg Biological Station, Michigan, USA - LAR L11-3 metaG | ecosystem: Host-associated > Plants > Roots > Rhizosphere ... | reverse complement strand
AAAAGGACGCGCTTAATCGGATCTCCCAACAAGTCATCGGCGCAGCCATTGAGGTGCACCGAATAATTGGCCCCGGGCTCCTGGAGTCTGCCTACGAGGCGTGTCTCGTCTTCGAACTCAGAGAGCGCGGCTTCAAAGTTGAGCAGCAGAAGCCGCTCCCGGTGGTGTACAAGAATGTCAAGCTCGACTGCGGGTATCGCCTTGACCCTGTGATCGAAGGTCGAGTGATCGTCGAAATCAAGGCTGTCGAGAGGCTCACTACCGTGCATGAAGCTCAGTTGCTGTCCTACCTACGACTGTGTGGATGTAAGCTAGGGCTGCTGATTAATTTTCATGTTTCGATGGTGAAGAACGGCGTGCGCAGAATCGTAAATGAATTTCCTGACTCTGCGTTCTCTGCGAACTCTGCGGTTTGACAAACTCATGGGACCCACCACAGCATCCTTCTCCAGCATCAGCCCCAAAAAAATCCGCGTTATCGGTATTCCTCTTGACCTCGGTCAGTCGCGCCGAGGAGTAGACATGGGTCCGTCGGCCGTCCGCGTCGCTGGCCTGGAGGCGCGCCTCGAAGCCCTGGGCCACGTGGTGGAAGACGGTGGCAACGTGGCCGTTGCAATTCCCGAGCAAAAGAAGGAAGGCGATCCACACGCGAAATATTTAAAAGAAATCACCGCGACCTGCACCAAGCATGCCGAGCAGGTGCTCAAAACCCTGGAAGCAGGAAAGGTGCCCGTCGTGTTAGGTGGCGATCATTCTGTCGCCGCAGGCACGGTCGCAGGAGTCGCCGAATTTTATCGGCGCCAGAATCAAAAAATCGGCCTGATCTGGATCGATGCTCACGCCGACATCAACACTCCCGACAGTTCTCCCAGTGGGAATGTCCACGGGATGCCGCTCGCGGCGATAATGGGTCTGGGCCCCCCCGAACTCGCCAACATCTTCAATTTTTCGCCAAAGGTCAACCCAGAAAACTGTGTACTGGTCGGTGTTCGCGATATTGATGCCATCGAAAAAGAGAATATCCGCAAAGCCGGCATCGAAGTCTTCACCATGCGCGACATTGATGAGCGTGGCATGCGCACCATCATCGAAGAGGCGCTGCGCCTGGCCGGACGCGGCACTGCCGGCTACCACGTCTCACTCGACATGGACTGGATCGATCCTGAGGATGCTCCCGGCGTCGGAACTCCCGTCCGCGGCGGCGCCACCTACCGCGAAGCGCACCTGGCTATGGAAATCATCGCCGACCACGGCCGCTTGACGAGCTTCGAAATTGTGGAAGTGAATCCGGTGATCGACGAGCATAACCGCACGGCAAATTTGGCCGTCGAACTCATACTCTCGGCGTTTGGCAAGAAGATTCTTTAGCCGCCAATCGCTGTCGGTAGTACTTAGGCCTTCGTCGTTGCGGTCACCACCCGCAGCTTGACTGCGGGAGCGATCGCGCTCAGAACGGCTTCAGCAGCACTCTTTTGGCTGATGGGAGCGCCCTCCACTTCGACGAGCACGACCTCGGAAATCGCCGAGTAGTTCTCTCCTGCGGTTATGAGCGCAACCAGCGCTGTTTGCAGGGGTGGAAGGCTCGGATTGTAAGCTGCGTTCTCGATGTACCCACCTCTATACGTGCGCCCGGATCGGATGCCGATCGCGACTCCCGAATAAGCCTTCGTATAAGGTGCGTATGATTTCCGGGCGGCATCCAAGGCGGCCAGGGTCAACACATCGGATGCTCCCTTGGGCAAAATCAAATCCACTTCTCTCACAGGGAAAGCGACATTCGTGACTCCGACGTCTTTGGGGCCGAATGCGCTCGGCAACAGCGACGAGAGTTTCACCGCAGACTTGCCATCGACCAGTACCTGAATGTCGCCATCGGGCGATAGCTCGTTCATAAATTGCCGACAATGGCCACAAGGCGCCGCCGTCACAGCGATAGAACTAACGCCTCCGTCAGAATGCATGTAGGCATTTGAAAGGGCCGACTGCTCCCCATGCACTGAAAAACCGAGCGAGTGGCCAAGAAACTCGATATTGGCGCCAAAATATAGGTTCCCGCTAACGCCGCGCGCCACCGCACCGACATAATATTTTGAGATCGGCGGGCGGGAATACGTTCGCGCCAGCGGAAGCAACTCGATCATCAGGGCATCAATGCTCCTCCCCTCGCCATCACAAAGGGCTTTGACTTCAGCGCTGGGAATTTGTCCGCTGAAACCGGGTTCCTTCAAAACGTGGCGCAGCCGCTCGCGCGACTTCTCGCTGAATTTCGACAAGGCGGTATCGAGTGCATTGTCTTTCACGTCGCCAGCATAAACGGGTGACAACTGCATGGCCAATAATCCTAAACCTGCAGATCCAAGAGTCGCTAACGCCTCGCGACGGTTCATCATGCTAAATGGGACGGTCATAAACGTATTCCTTATTTCTTTTGGAGATCCGAGAGATCATAACCGCTAATTGACGCCAGACTCACGCGCGTCCAGACTAAAGTCATGAAAAAGCTTCGCGTGGGCATTCTCTTCGGTGGCCGCAGCGGTGAGCATGAGGTCTCCCTCCTCTCTGCGGCATCCGTCCTCAATGCGATTGATAAGAGCAAGTACGAGGTAGTACCGATCGGCATTACCAAGGAAGGCCGTTGGCTGACCTCGGCCGAAGCCGAAAAGTTGCTGAATGGCAAGACACCGGAGCATGAAGCGCGCCATCTGCGGGCGGGCGATCCGGAAGCTACTCCGGCTGCCGCCGTGCTCGCCGCAGGCGAAGCAGTAGTAGTTCCGCCCGAGCCGAAAAGATCCGGCGGCTCACTCGCGCCGTTTCAGAGTGATTCCGCCCTCGTCCGCCGCGCCTCAGACCGCGCCATTAACGTTGACGTCATCTTCCCTGTGCTGCACGGCACTTTCGGCGAGGACGGAACCATCCAGGGCCTGCTCGAACTTGCGGATATTGCTTACGTTGGCGCAGGAGTGCTCGGTTCTGCTGCCGGCATGGATAAAGACATTATGAAGTCGCTCTTCCGCGCCGCCGGGCTGCCGATTGTGAAACACGTGACCTTTCTTCGCGGCGCTTGGGAGGACGAACCTAAGAAAGTTCACAAATTTGTTGAAAAGAATCTGAAATATCCGGTTTTTGTGAAACCCGCGAACCTGGGATCATCGGTTGGAATCTCCAAGGCACATAACCGCGAGGAACTAGGTCCGGCCATCGCAGACGCCGCAAAGTTCGATCGCAAAATTGTGATCGAACAAGGCGTAGGAGGAAAGAAACACAAGGCTCGCGAGATCGAGTGCTCAGTGCTCGGCAATGACAAGCCGCAGGCTTCTGTTCCCGGAGAGATTGTTCCCTGCAAAGAATTCTACGATTACAACGCGAAATACCTCGAAGAAGGCTCTACCCTGATCATCCCCGCGAAGCTGATTAAATCCGAGATCAAAAAAGTACAAGAATTGGCCATCCGCGCTTTCCAAGCGGTGGACTGCTCCGGCCTTGCTCGCGTGGACTTCCTCATGGACGCCAAAACCCGCAAGATCTACCTGAACGAGATCAACACTATGCCCGGCTTCACTTCCATCAGCATGTATCCGAAGCTGTGGGCGGCGTCGGGGCTTTCATATCCAGCGCTGATTGAGCGGCTGATCCAGTTGGGGCTTGAGCGCCACCAAGACAAGAAGAAGAACCAGTACAGCCGGTAGACCGGATGCGAGTCTTTCCGCAAGTAAAGTAGGCGTGGGCGGCTGCCCGCTACTGGGCCGCGAGAGAGCTTACCTGAATGGTGTTCCCGTCGAGAGTGCCGGCGACTGTTGTGCGCTGACCGGCGAGCCTGTCCAAATCAGCCGCTTGCCCTTGCAAGGCATAGACCTTGTCGCCATCAACCAGCGTGTACTGCATGCCATCCCGGACGCAGGCCCGCGCGCATTCTGCCGAACTCTTCCCTGAATTCCTCGCGTGCCTGGCTCCGCACTGGGAGTCTGTCACAACACCGGAAAACGACCGTTCGGCCGACGGTTGCTGACTTTGATGCGAACTAGGCAACCTCAAAGATTGGGCAATCGCGAAAGCAACTGTGGCGCTGGCGATCAGAATAGCGAGCCCAAGCGCTGCCACCAAAGCGGTGGTAGCGCAAAATGTGATCAGGGCTAGCCAGGAATGATTTTGCCTGGGCACAACTCCTCCAAACTCACTACTCGGCTTTGATGTCCATACCGGGCGCTGGGAACTTACATTTTTGTCTCGCAAATGGCTTGCCAATGCCGTTAACCTTGAGAGTTACTCCTAACGCAATGGCCCACGGGGAGTTGAAGCTGAAGCACCGCAGCTTGGGGAAGGTAAGTAGAACCCTCCTGGCAAGAAGTTCACGCAAGGAGCAAAATACGCCGGGCAGGGAAATCTTACGGAGATCTTAAAGCCTTGAAACGGTCACAGCAATCGGCACCCCTTACCGAGCCGGATTTGAACTAGCTGTCACCCCCTCGTATACTTACACCCCGCCATGAAGGTAGTTGCCATCATTCCGGCAGCGGGTCTAGGCACGCGCATGGCGTCTGCTCCGGAATCGAAAGGAAAGAAGCAGGTTGCGTCCAAGCAGTTTACCGAGCTTGGAGGAACGCCAATCCTTATTCATACACTGCGCAAATTCGCCGCAAGCCCGGAGGTTTCTGAGATTTACGTTGCTCTGCGGAAGAACGAGTTCGGCGGCTTTCAAAGCCGGTTGAAACAGGATGCGAGAGACATCCTCCAAAAGAAAATAAACTTTGTCGAAGGCGGAGAGCATCGCCAGCACTCCGTCGCCAATGCGATCGCGGCAATCTCGGCGGCCTCGGATGACATCGTGCTGGTCCATGACGCCGTACGTCCCTTTGTTACGCCAGAGATCATCCGTGACGTGATTCAGGCGGCAGAAAAATACGGTGCCGCGATCGCAGGAATGCCTGCTGTCGACACGGTCAAACAAGTTGAGCGTACGGCTGAGGGGGCGGTGATCACTGCCACGGTTCCGCGGGAGCGTGTCGTCATGGCTCAGACGCCGCAGGGCTTTCGTTTCGGCGTACTAAAGAGAGCTTTCGACGAAGCCACAGCCGACGGGTTCATCGGAACCGATGAAGCTTCCTTGGTTGAGCGCTCCGGACACTATGTGGCAGTCGTGATGGGCTCGCCGCGAAATATAAAGATCACCACGCCCGGAGATCTGGAACTTGCTGAGTTCTACTTGGCGGGATGACCCTATACAAATGCCAAGGGCCAAAGACCAACGACCAATGACTCGCATCGGTTATGGATGGGACTCGCACGAGTTCAAACGGGGGATTCCGCTGAAAATCGGCGGCGTGACCCTGCCCCACCAAAAAGGTTTGGGCGGGCACTCTGATGGTGATGTCCTGCTGCACGCCCTGACAGACGCGTTGCTTGGCGCCGTCGCCGCGCCTGACATTGGCACCTTGTTCTCTCCCTCCGATGCACGATGGAAGGGCGCAGACTCAGCTGTTTTTCTGGCCGAAGCGCTAAAGCGAGTTCGCGCCGCTGGATATGCCATCGCCAATGTGGACTCGACGTTAATACTCTCCGCTCCGAGAATCGGCCCACACGCTGCGGACATCGGCAGCAAGGTCGCGGAATTATTGGACATCCCGACGGAGTGTGTCGGCCTGAAAGCCAAGACCCCCGAGGGAATGGGAACGGAAAACGCCGCGATCGCTCACGTGGTCGTTCTCTTGGAAAAGAAAACAAGTGGCGCAAGGGCCTCAGCAGCGTCAAAGCGCCGAGTGGCAGACGTGAGTCTCTCAAACCGATTCAAACTCGCCTGACAGCTCTTCGTGCCGTGCGCGTGCCGCCTCCACCAGTGATCTGAAAATCGCCCGCGAAGGCTCATCTTCCGTCGAGCGCTCGGGATGCCACTGTACAGCCAGCACAAAATGATCGGGCGAAGTACCCTCCAGCGCTTCGATAACTCCATCCTCGGGGCACTTGGCCACAACTCGCAGCCCATCCCCAACCACTTCGGCAGCCTGATGGTGGCTGGAGTTGACGGAAATTACGAGCGGCGATTGCGGTGACTTCACGACAGAAGCCAGCTTCGATCCCGAATCGATCTGAACCTTATGCGCAATCGGCACTTTGCGGCCGGCATGGCTCACGCTTGTGTCGATATGCTGTACCAGCGTCCCCGTACGATAGACGTTCAGGCTCTGCAGACCGTAGCAAATGCCCAGAACCGGTTTCCTCATGTTGTAAGCATCCTGCAACAGCAGCTTGTCGACCGTGTCCCGCTTGGGATCGGCAGGAGCGGTTTTGGGATGGCGTTCCGCATCGTATTTTGCGGGATCGACATCGGCCTTGCTCCCCGGGAGAAGCACGGCGTCGCAACGTTCGATCAGCTTCATTACCGTGGCAGGAGACTTGTCTAGCGGAATGCGAACGGGCTCTCCGCCGACCAGCTCAACCGCGCGCTCGTATTGGGGAAAGGAGCGCTCAGCGTATTCGGCGTCACCGGAATGTGGAATGGGAATGGCAATACGGGGAGCCATGTGATCATTGTATCGCTACTGATTCGATTCATCGGGCACTTGGGATGAACCTATTGCGCATCGCCCACCCACAGCCGCTACTCAACTGGCGCGCTCGATTGACGCTAACGCCTTAGCCTGGCGGTAATGCCGGATCTCCATGAATATAGAGGAAATCAAGACAATGGCTCCGACAACTCCTGCCGAGGGCAGCGCGATGCGCTTATAAGCTGCTGCCATGTCTGGATGAACCCCGCGAGCGCGGGCGCCGAGCACGATTCCCAAAATCCCCAGCAGCAACGTCACGGCGAAAGTGAGCAGGCTCAGAAGAAACGTTACGAGCACAACTCGCACCGGGATCAAGAACCACCGCGGTTTCCTGGCCGGGCGCTTGCTGGCGGGCATGTCTGATTCTACCCCGGCTAGTTGGTCCTGACGGAGCGACTCTGTTCCGCAGCGAACGCTAGGTTACAATGCTTTTTATGTCCCAGGCCGCACCGGCCATCACGCGCCCCCCGGCGGAGGTGGTCCGCCATACACCCGTCTCTCAAGCTCCCAATGGTATTTGCTATGCCGTTGCTGGAGAGGTCAGCGTCCGCGAAGCCGATCTCCAGCGCATGGTGGCTGCTGTTCCCGATGCCGCCGCTGCGGCTCTGGAGCGCAAGGCTTACTACTTTGTCCCCCTTACGGTTAATCAAGGGGACGATACCGTCATTGCCGATCGCTACGACGTGAGTCTAAGCGATAACGCCGTGTGCCACCGCAATTTGGAGCTGGGCGACTCGCAGTGCGTGTTTATCTCCACCCGGCTAATGGACGACAAGTTCTCCGTCGCATTCGAGTTTTATATCAACGTCGGCCACGCTGTAGTGGATCGTGCCGGAGTTTCACGAGAATTCGCCGATCTGGTCTGGAGGCAGGTGGAGTCCGGCGCTCGGGGAGAGACTTCGCTCGATGCCTGGGAAGCGCGCAAGCTGGCCACCACTCCCGGTCCGGATGCGGAGAAGTATAAGAACGAATACCTCACCGCCAGCTTCGCCGATGCGATTTCCGTCTATCTGCTGTCGTTGTATATTGACGTCGATTATTACGATCTTCGCGAGCGGGATTATCCTCTGCTAGCGCCCACCCAATTAGCCGAACGGCTGCGGAAAGTGGCAGAACTGTTTCCGGCGAATCCGGGGTTTGAGTTTGCCATCTACTACAAGCGGCGCTCCTAAAATCTCCGTGTCCCTCTGCGCCGTCTGTGGTTAAATCAGCACCCCCATGCAAGTTACTGTTCGCTCGTTTGCCAAGATCAACCTCGGCCTGCGCATCGGCCCGTTGCGAGCTGATGGTTTTCACGAGCTGCGCACGATTTATCAAACAATTGCACTGCACGATTTAATTCACGTTGAAGTGCGGCGCGGGTCAGGGATTGAGATTCGCTGCGACGATCCGCGTGTTCCCAATGACGGTTCAAATACCTGCTACAAGATTGTCGAAAAAGCGATGTCGGCGCTGCGGGCACGCGGGCGGGTGGTCATCACCATTGAAAAGCGGCTGCCAGTGCAAGGTGGATTGGGAGGAGCGTCGGGCAATGCCGTGGCGGCGCTGCTTGCCCTAGAGCACGCGCTGAAGAAGATACTGCCCGCGCCGGAGAAGCTGCGGATCGCGGCGGAGGTCGGCTCGGATCTGCCGCTGTTTCTATTCGGGGGGACGGTGCTGGGGGTTGGACATGGTGAGGAAGTATATCCGTTGCCGGATTTGCCATCCATGCCTTGCGTGGTGGCTATCCCGGAGATTGGCGTTTCGACGCCTAAAGGTTTCGCCGATTGGGATGCGTACCTTGCAACGCTCCAGAAGCATTGTCATTCCGAATCGGCTTCAGCCGGTGAGGAATCTGCTTTTAAGGATCACAATAAAGCAGATTCCTCGGGGGATAAATCCCTTCTCGGAATGGCAAGATCGTTGGGTCGACAGAAATTGACGCAAGCTACTCCGTCCGATAGAATTACAGAGTTTGGTCGTGCGCTCAGTGCGTGGCTGATCTCCCAGAGCAAGGCTGGGAAGGTTTTATCCGGTGTCTCCGCGAAGGGCGGAGGCCGGGCCGGGAATCCGCTTCTCGACCTCGTCCGTACCGGGATCGAAAACGACTTTGAAAAAGTCGTCTTTCCTCAGTATCCCGAATTGCGCGAGGTTAAGAGTGTGCTCCTGCGGGCCGGGGCTTTTTATGCCTCGCTGTCTGGGTCGGGCTCAGCAAACTACGGATTGTTTGAGTCCAGGATTGCGGCTGAAAAAGCCGCAACCTGGCTGCGCAACCAGGACATTCCTGCGCAGGCCACGACCACTTTGACGCGCCAGCAGTACTGGAAAAAGATTTTCGATTGAAGATTTCAAATTGCAGATTGGTGATTTCTAGCGGGAGATGAGCTTTTCAATCTACAATCTGAAATCGCCAAATCTGCAATCGGAAAACTGGTCCGTCGACTAATGGTAGGTTGAGGCGTTTGGCGGGCGTGAGCGAAGGCGAAGCCGAGCGGGAGTCCGCCGCCGAAATCCTGAGCGCAGCGAAGGATCTCACGAATACGAAGTCGCGTAATTACTGGGCCGTCGACTAATGGTAGGTCAAGTGCCTTTGGAGCACTTTGTCTAGGTTCGAATCCTAGCGGCCCAGCCAAATGCTGTTGCCGCGAACATGGCGCACAATGATCAGGATTCAGATCGTCGAGCGAGAGGGCGCCCAGTTGCCGGTAACTTTGAAAAGTGCGATCCGCTCCGGGGATCTCCGAACATTCGAGCTCCACAAACACGGACGCAAGGTTACACATAAAGCTGAGGGCTGACGGCTGAGAGCTGAGGGCTAACATGGCAACTCTTGCGACAGCGACGGAAAAGAAGGCCCACATGAGCGCCGACGAGAAACCGGAGCGCAAGCCGCATCGCGGACGCGTAGACGATAAGTTCAAGATCTTCTGCGGCACCGCGAACGAGTCGTTGTGCGATGAGGTCTGCGCCTTCCTTGGCTTGACTCGGGGACAGGCTATGGTTACGCGTTTTAGCGACGGCGAGGCTTATGTGCAGATTCAAGAGAATGTGCGCGGCGCTGACGTCTTCGTAATGCAACCTACCTGCCGCCCTGTGGACGAGCACCTGATGGAGCTGCTGTTGATGATTGATGCCCTCAAGCGGGCCTCCGCCCGCCGTATCACGGCGGTGATTCCGTATTATGGCTACGCCCGCCAGGACCGTAAGGACAGGCCGCGCGCGCCAATCTCGTCCAAGCTCGTCGCCGACCTGCTTACCACCGCCGGGGCAGACCGTGCGCTGATCGTGGATTTACACGCGCTACAAATACAGGGTTTTTTCAACATTCCGGTGGACCATCTGTTCGCCTCCCCAGTGTTGGTAGGCCATTTCAAGAAGCTGAACCTGCCGAATTTGACCGTGGTTTCACCCGATGCCGGCGGTGTGGAGCGGGCCCGCTTCTTTGCTAAGCAGATGGACGCTGCGTTGGCCATCGTGGACAAGCGCCGTGTGGACATGAACGTCGCTGAGGTCATGCACGTGATTGGCGATGTCAACGGCCGCACCTGTCTAGTCATCGACGACCTGATTGATACCGCAGGCACTCTGGTGAAGACAGCGAGCGCACTGAAGGAAAATGGCGCCTGTACGGTTTACGCTTGCGCATCGCACGCAGTTCTCTCCGGGCCTGCAGTGGAGAATGTTTCGAAATCTTGCATCACGGAAGTCGTGGTGACCAATACCATCCCGCTTAACGATGGAGCCGGCAAAGAACCTAAATTCAAGGTACTTTCGATCGCTGGTTTGATCGGACGTGCGATCCAGTCGATTCACGAAGAAACGTCCGTGAGCGGATTATCCACATAAACAGGAAATCAACATGGCAACTACTGCAACGGAAACAAATCTTTTGGAAGCTCAACCGCGTACAGCCGGCAATAAGAACGACGCCCGTCGTGTGCGCCGCTCCGGAAAAATTCCCGGGGTGGTTTACGGCGCGGGGAAGAACGCGCTCTCGGTGAGCCTTGATCCACGCCAGGTTTCGCGCATTCTTCACTCTGCTACCGGTCACAACACCATTTTCGATTTGGCTCTGGATGGCGAGCGGAGCAAGGCAATGATTGTCGACTGGCAATATGAGCCAATCAAAGGCTCGCTTCTCCACATCGATCTCAAGCGCATTGCCATGGATCAAAAGCTCACAGTCAATGTGCCAATCGTGCTCAAGGGCGAAGCTGCCGGCGTGAAACAGCAAGGCGGCATTTTGGAGCAGGTGCTGCGCGAACTGGAAGTCGAGTGCCTGCCTAGCGATATTCCAAATTCGATCGAGGCGGACGTGACCGAGCTAGTCTTCGGCAAAGTGCTGCGTGTGGCCGATCTGCCCCACAGCGAGAAGCTTCGATTTCTCACTGATGCGGACCAGACGGTCGCACACATTACCGCGGTCAAGGAAGAAGAAGTTCCGGCTCCGGAAGTTGCTGCTGCTGAAGCTGCTGCCGTTCCTGCCGAGCCCGAGGTCATCAAGAAAGGCAAGCAGGAGGTGGAGGGCGAAGAAGGCGCAGAACCTGCTGCTGCCGAGAAGCCAGAGAAACCGGAGAAGAAAGAGAAAAAATAGAGTTATTCGATGGAGGACGGGCGTCCCCGCCCGTCCAGTCGAGCATGACTCGACTAGTTCGACACAGGGGAAATTAGCAAGGCGTGAAGCTCATTGTCGGTCTCGGCAATCCGGGTATCGAATATCAGTTTACGCCGCACAATTTGGGATTCCTCACGATCGATCGTCTGGCCAGCGATCTGAACGTGGAAGTCAGAAATCGGCAGTGCCAGGCGCTTACTGCGCGTGCGCAGATCGGGTCAAAACAGGTTCTGCTGGCAAAACCAGAGACCTTCATGAATCTGAGCGGGATGTCGGTGCGCCAGCTGATAGAGAAATACGAGCTTGCCGCCGAAGCAGACCTGATCGTGGTTTACGACGAGCTGGATCTGCCGATCGGTACGATCCGCATCCGTGAGCGTGGCAGCTCGGCGGGGCACAATGGAATGGAATCGATTATCGGAGCGCTGGGCACGCAGGAATTTTTGCGGATTCGGCTGGGCATCGCGCCCGAAAAGAAGATTCTGAAGCCGTTTCGGAAAGCACAGTTGAAGCTGGTTGATGAGGTGCTCGACAAGGCAGCCGAAGCTGTGAAAGTGATTGTGACAGAAGGTCCGGGCACGGCTATGAACCGCTTCAATCGCAAGCCCGAACCTGAATGACGGGAGTTCCGTTGTCATCCTGAGAGGCTTAAGCCTCGAAGGATCTATGCATCGTTGCTGACCAAAAATGCACAGATTCTTCGCTTCGCTCAGAATGACATCGATGGAAATTTGGGAGAAGAAATGAATCGTACTTATGAATTGATGTTTATCGTCCGCCCCGACATGGCGGAGGAAGACCAGGACAAGCTGATTTCGACGTTGGAATCTGCCGTGTCCTCTTCTGGCGGAAACGTGAAAAACGTCGAAAAGATGGGCAAGCGGCGGCTTGCCTACACGGTCCGCAGATTTCACGAAGGTATTTATATCCTTCTGACTGTCGAAGGTGGAGGAGGGTTGATCCACGAACTCGAGCGGCGTTTGCGCGTCAGTGAGCCGGTTATTAAGTTCCTTACCGTGCGCACCGACGAGGAAGAGAAGCGTCTGGAGAAGATCAAGAAAATTCGGGAGTCGCGCCGCAAGGCGGCTCCTCCGCCCGCCGAAACCGGAAGCGAAACCGCGGCGGTAACGGCATAAAGCAACCAATAGAGCGGCGGGCGTCTCGCCTGGCCTGCCAAGTCTACGGGCGAGGACGCCCCAGAACCTGAGTTTAAGGAGCATCATGGCTGACGAAACTAGACCGACATCATCCGGCGTTGAAGGCGGCGGAGAGCGAACCCAAAGCGGAGACCGCGGCGAGCGACGTCCACCGCGTGTCGGTGGCCCGGGAGGGCCCGGGGGCCGCGAAGGTGGCCGCAAATATTTCCGGCGCAAGAAAGTCTGCAAGTTTTGCGTGGAGAAGATTGAGGCTATCAATTACAAGGACTACCGGCTGCTGGCGCAGTTTGTCGCCGAAAGCGGCAAGATTGTGCCGCGCCGCTTGACCGGTGTTTGCACGCCGCACCAGAGGCGCTTGTCCACGGCTATCAAACAAGCTCGCAACATCGCGCTGCTGCCATTTGCCGGACGCGCTTCGTAAGCGCTGTGCGCCACAGATATTCACGAATCCTTTGTTGATCCTGATCTGTGTTCATCCGTGCAAATCTGTGGCAAAGAATTTCTGAACGGAGTCATCTCATGGAAGTCATCCTGAAAGAAGATGTCGCCAAGCTAGGCTCGCGCGGTGACGTGGTGAAGGTCGCCGACGGATATGGCCGGAACTATCTCCTCCCTCACAAGCTGGCAATCGAGGCCTCAGCCGCGAATAAGGCTGTCATTGAACAGATGAAGGCAGCCGCCGTGCGGCGCTCCGCCAAGGAGAAAACCCAGGCGGAAGAGCTGGCCAAACAGTTCGATGGCCTCTCTGTCTCATTCCAACGTCGCTCGGGAGAGCACGATCAGCTCTTCGGATCGGTCACGTCCGGTGACATAGCCGAAGCACTTGCGAAGAAAAGCTTCGATCTGGATCGCCGTAAGATCCAGCTCCATGAGCCGCTCAAGACCTTGGGCGAGTTCACCGTCCCTATTCGGCTGCACAAAGATGTAACCACGCATCTGAAGGTCGTCGTTGAGAAAGAAGCGGTCGAGTAGCGCCAACTGAGAACTGAGAACCAGGAACTGAGAACTGATTTTCTCGCTGGAATCTTGCGAACCTCACCTGGGAGCGGACTCATCGTTTGGCCGTCTTCGAGAACCAGATCTCAGATTTTAGTTCCCAGTTTTCAGCGGGAAGTCCGTTGTCCCACTTTCGCTCTAAATTCCTTCGCCTCAGCCCGTTCGCGTCAGCAAAAATCCTGCCAAACCCCCTATAATCTTGCTCACGGTTTCGCCTTTCACACGTCTATGGCAATGCGACCGGGAAGAATGGCCTACAGCGGCGGCCACCTGGTTATGTCGAGGCACAAGAAGAGAATATGCCGGCCGATGCGTGGGCAGTATCTATTACGGTTGGCGAGAGTTTCCGTCCGGACGTTAGGCGCGCTCAGGCGGAACGCAGCAGGTCCCAGAACCCCTCATGGCGGGGCCAAATGGCTGGGCACGGTCTAGGCCGAATCGACGACAGTTTACTCATCCGCGAGGCGCAGCGGGGCAATCGCGCTGCCTTCGAGGAATTGGTACGGCACTACGACCAGGCAGTGCTCCGACTGGCCATGCACCTCACCGGATCGGACACAGAGGCACAGGATATTTATCAGGAAGCGTTCCTGAAGGCGTATAAGAACGTCGGCAGTTTTCGCTTCGAGTGCTCGTTTTATACCTGGATTTACCGCATCGTCACCAATCTGTGCCTCGATCACCTGCGGAAGAAACAAGTGCGAAAAGAAGACGCGCCAGTCGCGACAGATGCGGAAGGTGAGCAGTACGATGTGCTGGAGCGGGTGCCAGATGGTCGGGCCGCAGCCAATCCTGAGCGTGATCTTATGCGCCGGGAATTGGGCACACGGATCACGAGCGCGCTGGACCGGCTGACGCCCCGCGAGCGCATGGTCTTCGAGCTGAAGCATTACCACGGTTTGAAATTGCGAACGGTAGGCGAAATTTTGCACACCACAGAAGAGACGGCGAAGAACACGTTATTTCGCGCCACCCAGAAATTACGCGGCGCGTTGGCGGATATGCGATGAAAAATAAATGCCCCAAATTGGGGGTGCGATTATGAAATGCGAGTGGGTTCAAGAAAACATTCTGCTGTATGTGTACAACGAGCTTCCCGACGACGCTCGGTACGAGTTGGAACAACACGTTACACGCTGCACTGATTGTGCTGCCGAGCTGAAGGCTACAAGACAGTTCCACGCGACGCTTTCCAAGCACCCGGTTGAGGAACCCTCGCCCAATCTGCTTACGTCCTCGCGAATGCGCCTGCAAGAGGCGCTAGAGACCGCCGAGCAGGGTGGCTGGTGGCAACGATTTATTTTCGAACCGGCAGCCTGGTTCCGCCAGATTCAGTTCTCTCCCGCGCTGGCAGCAGTGATCTTCATCGTTGGTTTTACCGGCGGCATCGGCGCCACGTATAAAATGATCAAGGGAGCGCAACCCGAGATCGCTCGTGAAGTAATTCCCACGCCAGCCACCGAATCGTCCATTACTGGTATTCAGTCCATTTCGCAAGAGCCGGGATCCAATCAGATCAACATCAAGTACAACACCGTTTCCACCCAGGAAGCGCAGGGGTCATTGAACGATCAGCGCATTCAGCAGTTGCTGCTGTTCGCGGCGCGCAATAACTACAACTCCGGGGTGCGGATGGATTCGGTCGATCTGCTGACGCAGAAGCCGAATGATGTGCATGTTCGCGAAGCGCTGTTGTACGCGCTGCGTTACGATTCCAATCCCGGAGTGCGCCTGAAGGCAATAGAGGGTCTGGGCCCTTACGTGAAGAATGACGTGCGCGTGCGTGATGCCGTACTCGAAGCTCTGATGAACGATGCTAATCCCGGCCTGCGCACTCAGGCGCTGCATCTGCTGGATCCGTGCCGGGCGGATAGCAGCGTACGCCTGGTCTTGCAGAAGCTCGCCACAAGCGATCAGAACCAGTACATCCGGCTGCAGGCGCGTAACATGCTGGCCCAGGTTTCGGGGATTGATTAAGGGGAGTTATTGAAAAAGGTATTCCAACTCGGCGCTAGTTTGTTGCTCCTTCTGTCGTTGGCCGGCGCGCAACAGGCCCGAGTTTACCGCGAAGGTGGAAGTTGGGCGCAGGAGATCACGGGAAGTTTAGCTGCGGCGAAGAATCTGCGCGTGAAAGTTGATGTCGGCACGGTCCGCGTACAGGGTGGCTCACAATCGGCGATCAATTACGTCATTCGCAATCGTTCTTATAGTGGATCAGAGGAGAAAGCACGGCGCGAATTCGACTCTTACAAGATCAGCGCATACGTTCGCGGCGACACAGCCTGGATTGTGGGGGATTGGGAAGGCGGTCGCGCACATCGTTTTTCTGGTGATTTCTCCATCGATGTGCCCCGAAACATGGAATGGGTGAAGGTGGAAACGGATGGCGGCAGTGTCACGACAACCAGCATCTCCGGGCGTGTTGATGCCACCACCGGTGGAGGCACGATTCGCGTCGACGACATTGGCGGGAACGTGAATGCGGAAACAGGCGGCGGCAGCATCGACGCGGGCGCCATCGGCGGCGATCTCAGCCTGCGCACAGGCGGCGGCAGCATCAAGGTAGGTTCGGCCAAAGGCAAGATCAGCGCTGAGAGTGGCGGTGGCAGTGTGACCGTCGTTTCAGGTCTGCAGGAGGCCACACTGGAAACGGGCGGAGGCAGCATTCAAGTAGAACGCTGCGCCGGCCGAGTGAAAGCCAGCACTGGCGGAGGAAGTATCGATCTGGGGGATATCGGCGGACCGGCGGAGATCGAAACCGGCGGCGGCAGCATTCGTTTGGCTTCTGCCAAAGGTCCGGTGCGGGCCGAAACTGGCGGCGGCTCGATCGAGCTAAACGGCGTACCCTCGGCGCGGGCTGAAACAGGCGCCGGAGGCATCGTTGCCAAGTTCATTTCCAGCGGCGATCGTAGCGACTCGACGTTAGAAACTTCGGCTGGCGACATCACTGTCTATCTCGCGCCGAACCTTAATATCAGCATTCGTGCATCCATCGAAGTCGCCAATAGCCACAGCATACACACAGATTTTTCGGAAATTCGGGTCAGCAGCGAGGGCGGCGATTACGGACCAAGGACGGTTACCGCCGAAGGCAATCTCAACGGCGGCGGCCCAGTGCTGAAAGTGCGCACGACCACCGGAGACATAAGCATACGCCGCGCAAGCCGATAGGATCTTTCATCAGGAGGAACGACAATGCGTAAATCGATCCTCAAAGCAATGCTTAGTATCGCAATTCTTACGATTGGAACGTATGCCGCTCAGGCGTTCTCATCGCAGCCGTACGGTGAATCCTACGGATTTTCGAGCGAAGACTTGGGTGGCGGTTCGTACCTCGGCGTAGATACGCGCGATATCAGAGCTGATCGTCTAAGCGCTCTCAAGCTCAAGGAAGAGCACGGCGTAGAAGTTACGCTGGTAGATCAGGATGCTCCTGCGGGTAAGGCCGGGATCAGAGAGCACGACGTTATTCTGACTCTCAACGGAACTCAGGTCGAAAGCGTGGAGCAGTTGCGCCGCATGATCCGCGAGATTCCGCCTGGAAGGGTGGTCACGCTGGGAATTAGTCGTGACGGTCAGCCGATGACGATCAAAGCGCAACTTGCGGATCGCAAGAATACTTTTGCTGTGGGACCTCAGGGTAAACCTTTCAAGTTTGTGGGGCCTATGATCCCGCCGATTCCTCCAATTCCAGACATCGACGTGCCGGTCTCGATTGTAGTGGTGCATTCTTCCACGCGCAGTGGGTTGATGGTTGAAAACCTCACTCCCCAGTTGGCTGACTTCTTTGGAGCAAAGAATGGACAGGGCGTGCTGGTGCGCTCAGTGGATAAGGGCAGCCGCGCTGACAAGGCAGGTTTTCGCGCCGGCGATGTAATCGTCAAAATAAACGGCGAGCCGATTCATGACTCCGGCGACTTCACTCATGCGATCCACGGCCGCAAGGCCGATTCCGTCAATGTAGGCATTATTCGCGACAAGAAAGAACAAACGCTCACTCTTACTTTGCCCGAACGCAAGCAGTCGGAGTTCTTCGACGAAAGCTTCGATATTCCGGATGTAAACGCGGAGATGGATATTGATCTCAGCCAGGTTCGCGAGGAAATGACTCGCATTAGGCCCGAACTTGAGCGAGCCGCGAGGGAAGTCCGAATGGAGACTGCCGGTATCGAGCGCCTGAAGCCCGAATTGGAGAAAGCGGCCAATGAGCTATGCAGGCACAAGGAAGAATTCCAAAAAGAAATGCGAGAGCTTCAGGAAGAGCTGCGGCATGAGTTCCCACAAGGTTCTGCAGAATTTTAAGGCAGCTTTGCCCCGGGAATCTCCCCGCACTTTTTATTTGCCTGCCACCTGTGCCGCGCTGCTTTGGCGCTCGGTAGCCACACAGACACGATTTCGCCCCGCCTGCTTCGCGGCGTACAGCCCTAGATCCGCTGCTTTCACCAACTCATCGCGCGTCACTCCATGATCTGGGCAAGTGGCAGCTCCCACGCTGATCGTCACCGGGCGCGGCACGCCTGGAAATTGCCAAGCCTCTACCATCCGCCGCAATTTCTCAGCGACACCGAGAGCATGCTGCTGGTTAGTCTGCGCCAGGAGTATGGCAAACTCCTCGCCTCCGTAGCGGCACACCACGTCAATCTTTCGCAGTTGCTGATGGAAAATCGAGGAGACCTGGCGCAGAACTTCATCTCCCAGCAAATGCCCGAATTCGTCATTCAGGCGCTTGAACTGATCGATGTCTACCATAACCACTGCCATCCCGGTATTAAACCGGCGTGATCGTTCCAGTTCTTCGGCGATTCGCAGCTCGAAGAAACGCCGATTAAAGATTCCCGTCAGACCATCCAAATAAGCCAGTTGTTTCACTCGGTCCACATAGTGGGCGTTTTGAATGGCGGTCGCGCAGATGTCGGCTACAGATTCCAGCGACTGAATGTCATTGGGATTGAACGCCCCTGTTTGCGCGCTGTCTAAAACCAGCACTCCCAAAGTCTGCCCGAATGAGACCAAGGGAATACACATCCTGGCATTGGTTTCGACGTAGAAATTGATACAGTCAGAGCTCTTCTTCACATCATTCTCGATCAGCGTTTTTCCGGTCTCGAGCGCTCGCCCCCACAAGCCGGCGCTGGCAGCCAGGCGGCCTCCTTCCGGGATGCGTGGCGTGAGGTCTCCATGATGAGCGCGGAGCACCAAGTCATCATCATCCTTCAACAATACCGATACATGTGAAACGCGGAATGCGTTTTGAATCAGCATGCAGACCTTCGACAGCAGCTCTTTCGCATCCAGCACCGCAGTGGTCTGCTGCGCGATGGCATTGATCGCCTCCAGTTGCGAAGCGCGGCGACGTTCCAACGAGTAGAGACGCGCGTTCTGCAAGGCCATGGAAGCCTGAGTCGAGAACAGCGTCAGCAGGTCGATCGTTTCCGAATCAAAGTGGTCGAGGTTTTCGCTCTGACAATCGAGCACTCCCACTACTTCATCCCGCACCATCAGTGGAATTGCCAGTTCCGACGCGGTTTTCTTGGAGCAAGGGAGATAACGTTGGTCCTTAGTTACATCAGGGACATAGACCGGGCGCTTTTCTTTAGCCGCCGTACCGATCAGCCCCGTCCCGATCGGGACACGGACACCGTCCGATTTCTGATCCCACCCAATTTGGGAGCGAACGTATAGTTCATTCGTCTCCTTATCCAGGAGCAGGATGCTGACGTTCGGCAGATGGAAGTAATCGCGGGCAATAATCAGGATCTGCTGCAGGACCTCGTCCAGCTCAAACGTCGACAATACCGCCTGGCTGGCGTCGTACAAAATTGCGATCTTCTGCATAATCCTTGGCGGATTTTAACGCGTCAGGCAGTGGTTACCTATGTTCCGAAAGTAACCTTCGGGAGACACCCGCAGG
>Ga0070717_10000963_pt1 | contig 19214 bp, 12 predicted proteins | sample LARL113metaG_FD_71366 | JGI IMG/M metagenome (GOLD analysis project Ga0070717, IMG submission 71366) | Corn, switchgrass and miscanthus rhizosphere microbial communities from Kellogg Biological Station, Michigan, USA - LAR L11-3 metaG | ecosystem: Host-associated > Plants > Roots > Rhizosphere ... | reverse complement strand
CGGGATGCCGATCATTGTCATGACTGCCTGGGGGACAATTGAGCTGGCCGTCGAAGCTATGCACCGTGGAGCTTCAGATTTTGTTCAGAAGCCTTGGGAGAACGCCCGGATGCTCGAGGTTCTGCGTGGCCAGATGCAGAAGGCCAACCAACGGCGGCAAATCCGTTTGAGCGAGCAAATGGAACTTGAAGAAGCGGCGCAGATTCAGAAGGCACTGCTACCGGCACGCGCCAGCGCCGCTGCGGGCCTGAATATCTCCGCCGCAACCCATGCCGTGCGAAATGTTAGCGGTGACTACTACGATGTAATTCCTCTCGACCAGCACAGGTCGGCAATCTGCATTGCGGACGTAATGGGTAAGGGGATGGGCGCGGCGTTGCTGATGTCCAACCTGCAGGCGACCGTACGCTTGCTGGCGCCGCAAATCGACGAACCGCAGGAGCTCTGCTCGCGCCTGAACCGGAGCATCTCCTCCAACGGCATGCCTGGGAGGTTCATCACATTTTTTTATGGAATCATCGACGTACAAAAAATGAAGATCACTTACACCAACGCAGGACACAATTGGCCCGTCCTGGCCCATGCTGATGGCGCTTGTGAACGCCTCAGAACTGACGATGCAGTGCTGGGCACGTTCTGGAATTGGACTTATCGTCAGAGCGAAGTAGATTTGCGCAATGGAGACCGGCTGGCGCTATTTACGGACGGAATCACTGAATGCGTTGATGCCTCAGGAAACGAATTTGGCGAGGAAGAACTCTGCCGTTTGATCTCTGATAACGTGCACTTCCCGGCGGCCATGCTAGAGCAGTTGGCCATGTCCTCGGTGCAAACACATAGTCGCGGATGTTTCGGGGATGACGCTACTCTGGTCGTAGCGGCTATTAAGTGATTGCTCCAACACCCGATTTCACGAACTAAAAATCCACTACCTTAACGTCAATTGCCTGACCGGCAATGACCGGCCCGTTGGCGAGCTTTTCCAGTTGGTCGGTAGTCGTATCGTAGATTCGCAGCCTGCCGCCCTCGCAGACATACACCACATTACGTTTCGGGATTGGCTCAATTCCGGTAACGTCACCGTTATCTTGCGGCGCAACTACGCTCGATTGCGAAATGCTCCCGACAGCGTTCACGATGCTAAGGCATCCGCGCACTTCTCCGCCAGAAACATCAACGTTGGTGCAACCGCGCGCGCCAACAAATAACTGGCCATTGCTCCCCATCTGCATTCGGTTGTGATATCCATCGGTGATTGCCACCGGCGCAGCTGCGGTCATGGAGGCAACATCCACAACTGTCAGGCGTCCGCAGGTAGTCGCAGCCGTCGTAACACCGGCACAGCTGTTGTCAGCCGGCGATACCGGAGTGCCTGCTACATAAAGGCTATTCCCCTGCAAGAGAGCAATCGTCGACGCAGGAACCGCAGCTGAGTTCCCCTGAACGGGTGGGGTTTGCGTCATGTCCAGAGCCGAAACTGTGGTGCACGAAGTGAAAGCAAGACAAGCCCCCGAGTTCGTCCCGCCGCAGCGCTGCCCGCAATTCAAGATATAGGCAGTCGTCCCGCTTTGGTTGAATACCGCAAACGCAGGACGATCAAAGCTTCCCGCGATGAGGCAAGCCGCTGCTTGCGTAGAAGAGCATGGAATTTGCGCGCTCGATTGCGTCCCCGTTCCAATCAAGCTGGGGGTCAGCAATGTAACCGCATCTGAATTGTCCGAGAAAACCAGAATCGCTTTCCCATCCGGAGTAGGCACCACTGTATGCGCCCCCGGAACCGGAATAGTGGCCGTCACGCTGCCGGTGGAAACATCGATTCGTTCCACCGCGCCTGGCAACTCTCCGGGAATGCTGAGGCTCGGTACGGCGGCGAAAGCTGTGACATTGTCCGTCCACACAAAAAAACTTTCGCTTGGCCCCAGCAGGGCCACGGTAGATGACATTGCCTCCTGTGTGTTCTCAATGATTCCCAGCCTATTGTCGCCGGGGCTGAAGATCAATGTCCGATCACGTCTTGGGCTTACAGCCATCATTCCCGCGCCATTGATGCTGCTGCCGAGCGACTGCAAAGAGATTGAGAAACGGGACAGCTGGTCCTTAGAAGCATCCACGATTTCAATTGCCGGCGATCCGCCGCCTAACGAGTTTGGAAGTAGAGGATTGGAGACAAAAGCCCTGAAAGTCAGACCGCTGTGACTTGCCGCCCCAGGCGCACTGTACCCGTTGCACGAAACCAAACAAATCAAAGTTATACAGACAGCAAAGACGGTACAGGCTTTTTTCAAACCAGGGACTCCGAAGAGCTTTGAAGGATAGAGAGTTAGATGCGAAAAGCGGATTATATCAGAGCACAATCTGCAAACATTTTGGCGGCTGCGCCGCCGGTCTGCGAATGCGCAGCCAGCTTTCCTGCTGTATCCTCAACAATATGGCCGGTAATTTTCGAGAGCGATTGGCGGCATCGCCCATACTCTGCGACGGCGCCATGGGCACGCTGCTGTACGCCAAGGGTGTGTTTATCAACCGGTGCTACGACGAGCTGAACCTCTCCCAGCCCGACCTCATTCGCGGCATTCACCACGAGTATCTGCAGGCGGGTGCCGAGATCGTCGAAACCAATACCTTCGGCGGCAACAGTTTTCGCCTTGAACGTCATGGATTAGCCGACAAAGTCCGCGACATCAATATTGCCGGCGCTAAAGTGGCCAAGGAAGCGGCCAAGAGCTTCGACGCCTGGGTGGCAGGATCGGTCGGGCCACTGGGGATTCGCATTGAGCCACTTGGCAAGACCTCGTTCGCGGAAGCCCGATCCGCCTTCCGCGACCAGATTGCCGCCCTGCTGGAAGGCGCCGTGGACCTCTTGATTCTCGAAACCTTCGGCTATCTCGAGGAACTTCATCAGGCGTACAGGGCCGCGCGTGAGCTCGACTCAAAAATTCCCGTCATAGCCCAGGTCACGGTTGATGAGGAAGCCAACTGCCTGGATGGTTCAACCCCTGAGGTCTTTGGTCCAAAGCTCGAGGAATGGGGCGTGGATGTTCTCGGCTGCAACTGCAGTGTCGGCCCAGTGGCGATGCTCGAGGCCATCGAAAGGGTCCGCGCCGCCACCAAAGTCCCCATCTCTGCCCAGCCGAATGCAGGAATTCCCCGCTCAGTTGAGGGGCGGAACATCTATCTCTGCTCGCCGGAATACATGGCGAGCTACGCCCGCAAATTTGTCGCGGCCGGCGTTCGCCTAGTGGGCGGCTGTTGCGGAAGCACCCCCGAACACATTCGCGTAATGAAGTCAGCTCTGCGCGTCACCCAGGCACGGGCTAAGACCGGCGAAGGTCAGAACAAAGCCGCTGTCGCAGCTCCCGCGGTGGCCGCGGTTCCCCTTGAGCAAAAATCGCTGCTCGGCGCAAAGATCGCGCGCGGCGAGTTCGCCACCATGGTTGAAATCGTTCCGCCTAAGGGAACGAACATTCAGAAGGAACTCGAAGGCGCGCGCTTCCTCAAATCTGTCGGTGTGGACGGAATCAACATCCCGGATAGCCCTCGCGCCTCGGCCCGCATGGGGAATCAGGCGCTGTCGCTGCTGTTGCAGCAGCAGGCGGGAATTGAAACCATTCTGCACTACACCTGCCGCGACCGAAACGTGCTTTGTATTCAGTCGGACCTGCTCGGCGCGGCAGCAATCGGAATCCGCAACCTGATCTGCATCACTGGCGATCCGCCAAAGATGGGTAGTTATCCCGACGCGACCGCCGTATTCGATGTGGACGCTATTGGGCTCGTCAATATTGTTCGCAACCTGAACCGAGGTCTGGATATTGGCGGCAATCCAATCGGCACTGGAACAGGCTTTGCTATCGGCGTAGGTGCGAACCCTGGTGTTCCGAACATTGATGAAGAAATCCGCCGCTTTGAGTACAAAGTCGAAGCTGGAGCTGAGTTCGCGGTAACGCAGCCGGTGTTCGATCTTTCATTGCTGGAGAACTTCCTGCGCCGCATCGAACACTGCCGCATTCCCGTGATCGCGGGCATCTGGCCTCTGGTGAGCGTGCGCAATGCAGAATTCATGAAGAACGAACTGCGGGTCTCGGTACCTGATTCGATCCTCGATCGCATGAGCCGCGCTCCCAACCCCGAAGCCGCACGGCACGAAGGTGTCGCGATTGCGCGCGACATGCTGATCGCCATCCGCGATATGGTGCAAGGCGCCCAAATCAGCGCCCCCAATGGACGGTACTCGTCCGCCGTGGATGTGCTCGAAGCCCTGGGAGTATCCGGATCTGCTTCCAGTACAGCCGTCTAATCACGTGTCGGATCTCGCGTATTCTCTAGATCATTACTGCTTCGTGTTCGTGATGTTGCGCTGGATTGGGTGCGACAAGAGCTATCCACGACCGCACGATGGTGGTCCCCGAAATCAAGATTGCAGCAAACTTTCGAGGGGCTCCCGTCGCTCGCCAGGTGTGGTTGTGACGGGCCAGAAAAGGGCACGACCTTTCGAACAGTACTGTTCGGAACACCACCCTTTTCGGCACACCTTAGAAATTAAATCGATTCTGCTACAGTCTTTCCCCGATAGCATCTAGGGTGGGTCGATGTAAAATATAGAAATCAGGAGCTCTGCGTTTGCCAAAGTTTGAGGAGTGTATCCAGCGGCTGGAAAAGATTGTCCAGGAGTTGGAGCAGGGCGATGTGCCGCTGGAAAAATCGCTGACTCTGTTCGAGGAAGGCATGCAGCTTTCGGGCTCATGCCGCAAAGAACTCGAGGAAGCTGAAGGCAAAGTCGAGATCCTCTTGAAGCAAAACGGAAAAATGCAGGCCGAACCGTTCGATCGCTAGGTTTTCCCAAACGAAGAAGTGCCTTGCGGCAAATTCAATTCCCGCCCCGCTCCGGGGTTTAGCTGCCGTGGTAAAGCGGCCGGAAGTGAGAGATTTATGCAACCCACAAACATCGTCCTTCTGCAGAGCGATGCTACCGTCGCACAATTGCTGGCAGCTTCGTTGAGCAATGCGTTTCATGGCGTCCATGTCGCCAGGTCGGTCGATGAGCTTCGGCACAACGTTGCCAAGCACCGTCCTTATGCGGTTATTCTCGATCTCGAATCAGCCACCCTCGCTGATGTCGAAGCCCTGAAGCAGGAATTTGAAGGCATTCGCATTATCTGCAACCATCGGGTTGCCGATGAACAGATGTGGACCAGAACGCTGACCGCCGGTGCCGATGATTGCTGCCCCACCGGCGACATGCGCGGCATCCTGCTGGCTGCGGTACCGCCGGCTAGCACCGCTCGCACCGTCGCAGCTTAACTCTTCAAACGCGCTTACCTCAACAAGGCGCCTCCGCGGGCGCCTTTGTTATTTCCCCCCGGCGTAGACCCCGACACATTTCGCTTTCGAACAGCAGTGCCCGGAATCGGACAGTCACGTCCTCCGTTCCACCTGCCCAAGTAATATCCTCTTTGTTTTCAGCGTATGGCCCAGCCTGAGCTGGCCGTAAACATGCTTCTGTAAGGACATTCCAATGCTGTGGGTTCTGGCTCACAACTTTTGATACTGTGGTTCCGATCATCCCCGCAGATAGCTGAAACGGAGAAGCAAATGTCAAACCTGACGCAAGATTGCAAGTACGGAGTCCGAGTGCTGAGGAAGAGCCCCGGCTTTGCAGCCATTGCTGTCTTAACGCTCGCGCTTGGTATCGGCGCGAACACCACGATTTTCAGTTGGATCAATTCGACATTGCTGAATCCAGTTCCCGGGCTCTCCCGTTCGAGCGAAGTTGTGTCGCTCACACTAAGCAAACCCGACGAGAATCCTTTTCCGTTTACTTATCCCGACCTCGAAGCAATGCGCGACGGGCAGCAGAGCTTCACCGGAATCGCGGCATGCGGCTTCGCGCAAATGAGCCTGAAGGGCAAGAGCAAACCGCAGCGTGTATTTGGCATGGTGGCATCAGCCAATTATTTTGATGTGCTGGGTGTGCGGCCGATCATTGGACGAGGCTTTCTCCCTGATGAGGACACGAAGCCCGGAGGCGCGCCTGTAGCGGTCATCAGCTACCGCCTTTGGCAAACTCATTTTGCGGCGAATCCGAATATCGAGGGCCAGACAATTGAAATCAACGAACACCCCTACACCATTGTCGGTGTAACGCCAGCGGTGTTTCAGGGGAGCCAGACGGGGGTGCGGACCGATGTTTGGGTACCCATCATGATGCAGGCACAATTGAATCCGCTCGGCGACCTGCTTCACGATCATCACCAGTTCTGGCTGCTTGGGTTTGGACGGTTGAAGCCCGGGGTTACGCTGCAGCAGGCACAGCAGGAAATGACGCTGCGATTGCAGCCAGAAGCAAAGGCTTATCCCGAGGAACATAAAGGGCACGACACTGTGACGGTGTACCCTCTCTGGCGAAATCCGTTTGGCCTAAACCAGTTCATGTCAAAGCTGCTTCCAGCATTGATGTGCATCGCAGGCCTGGTACTGCTGCTGGCATGCGTGAACGTGGCCAACCTCATGCTGGTTCGTGCAGTCGGTCGGCGGCGGGAAATCGCTATTCGCATGGCGCTCGGTGTGAGCCGATGGAGACTAGTGCGGCAACTGTTAGTGGAAAGCCTGATAGTGGCGTTGGCGGGAGGTGCAGTCGCGTTAGTGATCACCTTGTGGACTCAGGGAACTCTCATGAAGTTCATGCCGGTGACAGAAGATATTCCTCTTTCACTCACGGTTACAGCGGACCGCACCGTTCTGCTGGCGACGCTCCTGATTTCGGCGCTAACCGGCGTGATCTTCGGAATCTTGCCCGCATTACGATCCTCGGGCGTAGCGCCGGCTGCGGTTTTGAAGGAGGAGACCGGTAGCGCATCGGGTACGCTCCGGAAGGCGCGCCTCGCGAGCAGCCTGGTGGTCGCACAAATTTCGCTGTCGCTGCTGCTGCTGGTATGCGCCGGATTGTTCATTCGCAGTTTCCGGAGCGCGCAGCAAATCGATCCGGGATTCAATCCTCATAATGTGCTGATCGCTTCCTACGATCTTTTTACCGCAGGATATTCGGATTCGACCGGGGCGGAATTTGACCGCCAGTTGGTCGCGAAACTGGAAACCCTGCCCGGCGTACAATCGGCGGCACTGTCGGACAGGGAGCCACTCAGCTTTAGCGGAGGCTCTACCAGCGTCAAGCCTGAAGGATATGTTTCGCCCGCCAATGAATCGATGGAGACGCAGGCGGCGATCATCACACCCAATTTTTTTCAGACTATGCAGATTCCGATAATAAAAGGGCGCGACTTCACCCTGCAGGACACGAAGAGTTCGCAGCGAGTGGTGATCGTCAGCGAAGCGTTTGCGAATCGTTACTGGCCCAACCAGGAACCCTTGGGTAAGCAACTCAACTCGGACTTTACCCACGAATGGTTCAAGGTTGTCGGCGTGGCTCGCGACGCCAAGGAGCGGGGGCTGAACGAAAAGCCAATGCCGTTTGTTTATTTGCCGATGTATCAGATTTACCGGCCGACCATGATAATCAATGCGCGGGTTGCCGGAGATCCAATGACCTTCGCCAACACAATTCAGAAAGCGGTCCATGATATGAATCCCGAGCTGGTCGTGTATGACATGACTACACTCGAAGTGCGCTCACAGTTTGCCAGCTTTGGCCAGCGCATAGCAGGGACCTTTGTTGGCGCATTCGGGCTACTCGCTCTGGCCCTGGCGGCGGTTGGAATTTACGGTGTCACCTCCTACACCACTCGACAGCGCACACATGAAATCGGTATCCGTGTGACGTTGGGGGCGACGAAACGAGATGTGCTGCGTCTGGTGCTCGGACATGGAATGAAGTTGATGCTCATCGGCGTCGGTGTGGGACTAGCGCTGGCTGTGGCTTCGACGCGCTTCCTGGGTCCTTTGCTACTGGGGGTTACGAGCACCGATGCGCTGACGTTTTCGAGTGTGGCCATCTTGCTTTGCGCTGTGGCCATGTTCGCCTGCTTCATACCCGCGCGCCGGGCGACGCGGGTAGACCCGATCGAGGTGCTGCGCTACGAATGAAAGCTGCGATGGCGCCCGTCATCCCCAGTGCAATCGATACGACAGTTGCAATTGCCATCACCTGACACCGATTTAGTTTTTGAGCAATAATGCCTTCGGTGTTGGCGAGGGCTCATGTCTGGTAAGCGCGTATTTAGGCTTCTGAGGCGCCTTAGTTTTGCGGCGGGATTGCTGGCTGCAGCTCTGCCAGCTCTGGCAGCAAAGGGCGTGAAGCCCGAGTTCGGACCGAATGTGCTGATCTTCGATCCTTCGATGCCGTCGAAGGCGATCCAGAAACAAATCGATGCGATCTACGCAACCCAGGCGCACAACGAGTTTGGGCCGCAGCGGAAGGCACTGCTGTTTCTCCCCGGAAGTTATTCGGTTGATGTGCCGGTGGGCTTCTACACCGAGGTGATGGGACTGGGCGCGTCTCCCGATGCAACCCGGATTGCGGGCAACGTGCATGCGGATGCGAATCATAAGCACAACAATGCAACGACGACATTTTGGAGAGCTGCAGAAGGTTTTTCAGTAGTACCGGCGGGCGGCACGATGCAATGGGCAGTCTCGCAGGCGGTATCGCTGCGGCGTATGCAGGTGCGCGGCGACCTGGTGCTGCACCAGCATCACGGATGGGCAAGCGGCGGATGGATGTCGGATTCGCTTGTGGACGGGAATGTCGGTTCTGGCAGCCAGCAGCAGTGGATTTCTCGCAACTGCGATTGGAAGAGCTGGACTGGCTCGAACTGGAACATGGTGTTCGTCGGCGTGACGCATCCGCCTGAGGGCGAATGGCCTTCACCACCGTATACAAAAGTGGCGCAAACACCAGTGGTGCGCGAGAAACCTTTCTTACAAGTAAATGCAGAGGGCGAGTTCAGCGTGCGGGTTCCGGCGTTGCACAGCGATAGTGTCGGGATTACATGGCGCGGCGGAGAAACGCCGGGAGAAACCATACCGATTGCGAATTTTTATATTGCGCGCCCCGATGTAGATACGTCGGAAACGATCAACGCGCAACTTGAGAGGGGCAAGGACCTCATTTTGACGCCGGGGATATATGAGCTGACCGCTCCGATTCACGTGACACGGCCGCACACGGTGGTGCTGGGGTTGGGTTTTGCCACGCTGCGTCCGACAAAGGGCACGGCGGCCATGACCACTGCCGATGCGGACGGAATTGAAATAGCGGGACTGCTCTTCGATGCCGGACCTAGCGAGTCTCCGGTGCTGTTAGACGTAGGGCCAGAAGGAAGCCAGACGTCCCATGTTAAGGACCCGATTACATTGCACGATGTTTTCTTCCGCGTGGGCGGCGCGGGAGTGGGCCGCGCCAAAGTGAATTTAAAAATCAATAGCAACGACACAATCGTGGACCATACATGGATCTGGCGAGCCGACCACGGTGCCGGAGTTGGTTGGGAGATAAACACTAGCGAGAACGGGCTGGTGGTGAACGGAAACGATGTCACCATCTATGGACTGTTTGTTGAGCATCACCAGCAATTCCAGGTTCTGTGGAACGGCGATGGCGGTCGGACATATTTTTATCAGTCTGAGATTCCTTACGATCCTCCGAACCAGGCCAGCTATACGGGCGCGCCGGGGGTGAAGGGATGGGCCTCATACAAAGTGGCGGATGGAGTGACCAGTCATGAGGCGTGGGGACTCGGCGTGTACAGCGTTTTTATTTATCCGGATGTGGTATTGACCCGAGCGATCGAGACGCCGAAGAGACCGGAAATACGGTTCCACGACATGATTACCGTGGCTCTCGGTGAGCACGGCGAGATAAGCCATGTGATCGACGACAAGGGCGAGGCCACTGCCATGCATCCTCGCGTAGACCCGAAGATAACCAACTTTCCGTGAACGGCGGCGCCGAATCCGGGCGTACCAGCTTGCTATACTCACCTCGATGCTGTCGCAAACACTCGATGACGGCCGCAAGCTCACCGACGCAGCGCTCGAACGCCTGCTTCCGTCCGCTGATCAGCGGCCGACTTCTATTCATCAGGCGATGCGCCACAGTGTATTTGCCGGCGGCAAACGTATCCGGCCGATCCTGTGCATGGAAGCAGCGCAAGCGGTAGAGGGAATGCTGCCGCCGGGCGTCGAGGAACTGGGCGCGGCACTCGAGATGCTGCACACCTATTCGCTCATCCACGATGACCTTCCCGCGCTCGACAATGATGACCTTAGGCGCGGGCGTCCCACTTGTCACAAAGTCTTCGGTGAGGCGATTGCGATTCTTGCGGGCGATGCGCTGCAAACCCAGGCATACGAAGTGCTTTCGCAATTGCGTTGTCCGGCTGAAGCCCGAGTCAAGATCATCGAAGAAATATCCCGCGGCACTGGCACAGTAAACGGAATGATCGGAGGCCAGGTCGTCGACCTGGAGGCCGAGCGCACAAAAGCTGACGCTGATACGCTCGAGTATATTCACCGCTCGAAGACGGCAGCACTGATTACGGCGAGTGCAGTCAGCGGCGGCATTTACGCTGGCGCATCGTCCGAACAAGTTGAACATTTGCGGTGCTTTGGCCAGGCAATCGGATTGGCATTTCAGATCGTGGACGACATCCTCGATGTGACGCAATCCTCAGCCCAACTGGGCAAAACTGCGGGAAAAGACATTGCTTCCGAAAAAGCCACGTATCCTGCACTGTTTGGTTTAGAGGAGTCGCGCAAGAAAGCTGCCGCTGTGCTTCAAACTGCATCCAACGCAGTTGATCAGTTTGGGGCGCGAGCTGATTCCCTTAAGGAGTTGGCGCGGTTCCTGGTGGAGCGGAAGAGTTAAAGTATCTGCTTAGGTTTCCGATAGTCAGATCAGTGACGATCTCTTTTTCACACTCGCTCCGGGCACCATAACGTTATGGTGAAACGTTATACTGACCTTTGTAGTTGAGTTCCTCCGGTTCCTATCTTGCAGAACAGCGGTTTACGGATCGAGCGGTGAATACGTAATGAAAAAGAACCATTCTCCCCGGGTAGCCTATTTTTCGATGGAAATTGCCCTTGAACCGGACATCCCTACTTACAGCGGAGGTCTGGGGATTCTGGCCGGCGATACACTGCGGTCCGCGGCCGATCTCGGAGTGCCTTTGGCCGCCGTCACTCTCGTCTACCGCAAGGGATATTTCCGCCAAGTGCTTGACCCCGCTGGCAATCAGTTTGAACAGCCGCAGGACTGGTCGCCTGAGCAGCAGCTCACGGAAGTTAAGCAGCGAGTGGCAATCGAAATCGAGGGTCGCCAGGTTTCCGTTCGTGCCTGGAAGTACACCATCACCGGCATCACCGGGGAAATTGTGCCGGTCTATCTACTCGACACCGATTTACCAGAAAATGCCGAGCAGGACCGCAGCCTGACTGATTCTCTCTACGGAGGCGATCAGCGCTACCGACTGGCGCAGGAAGTCGTGTTGGGATTCGGCGGATTCCGGTTAATCGAAAAGATCTACTCCGGACAGGTCGAAGTCTTCCACATGAACGAAGGCCACTCGGCTCTGCTCTCGCTGGGTCTGTTGGAGCGGCGACTAGACCAGAGTTTTGCCGAACGAGTGAAGCAGTTGGATATCGACGGCGTCCGCAACATGTGCATTTTCACCACACACACTCCCGTGCCCGCGGGACACGATCAATTCCCACGCAGCCTGGCAGTGCAGATCCTGGCGCGCCAGCACGTGGCGCTGCTCGACGAGGCCGAAGCCTGGGAAGGCGACGCGCTGAACATGACGTACCTCGCGCTGCGCTTCTCGGGATACGTGAACGGCGTGGCCATGCGCCACGGCGAAGTTTCGCGTGGCATGTTCCCCGCGTATGACATCAGCGCGATTACCAACGGAGTCCACGCCATCACCTGGACCTCGCCGGCCTTCAGCGGGCTGTTTGATTCATGCATTCCCGGCTGGCGCACTGATAACAATTATTTGCGTTACGCAATCAGCATTCCTCTTCCCAGCATTAGCGATGCCCACGCCGAAGCCAAGCGAGAACTATTTGCGGAAATCGCACGCGCCTTCGGTGTTCAGCTCGATGAGAAAGTCTTGACCATTGGTTTTGCTCGGCGTGCCAGCACTTACAAGCGCGCTGACCTTCTCTTTCATGATCCTGAACGCCTGCGCAAGATTGCCCGCGAAGTCGGGCCTATCCAGCTTGTTTACGGCGGCAAAGCACATCCGCATGATGAAGGCGGCAAAAATCTCATCCGCCACGTGGTCGAGAGCGCCACATCGTTGTCCGATTCAATCCGCACCGTCTACGTCGAAAATTACGATATGCGATGGGGCCGGCTCATCACCTCGGGCGTCGACCTCTGGCTTAACAACCCTCTACGGCCGCAAGAAGCCTCCGGCACCAGCGGCATGAAAGCAGCCTTGAACGGTGTTCCCAGCTTCAGCGTCGTAGATGGATGGTGGGCCGAAGGCCACATTGAGGGCGTTACCGGATGGTCCATTGGCAGCAGCGAGCCGGCGGAAGATCCAGCTGTCGAAGTCGCCGCCCTCTACGACAAGCTGCAACGCGAAATCGTTCCTATGTTTTATGGCCGTCCCAGCCGATACACGGAAATCATGCGCTACACCATTGCCTTGAACGGGTCGTTCTTTAATACCCAACGCATGGTGCTCCAATACGTTGCAAACGCTTACAAAATGCAGCGAGAAGTCGCTGTTCCAGTCTGAGGCCTGAACCGCGCGGTATGGCATACTTTGCGACATCGTCGGCTGATCCAGCTGACGTCTGCCTCACCAATTACTCTGTTTTCCACCACTTGCCAAATATCCTTTGAAGAAGTAGCTTCTACTTGCCTACTCGGCATCCAAGAAGCTGTATGTTTGCCAGGCGCAAGCGTAAAGACCCTGAAGATGAGCCCCTGGTCCCGCATGGCTTAATCTGGCAGGCTACGGATGATCCTGAGTCGGTGGACGATGCGACGAGCGCTAATTCGCACGTCTCCTCGGAAGTGATCGAGATGCCACTCCGCAACGATGTTCGTTCTCAGGGTGATGCCGCCGTCCCTGCCTCCGGTATGGGCAGCACTAGTTCAGGTTCAGGTCAATCGAATCCCACGCCCGGCAAGCTGGGCGCTATTTCTCCGCCCATTCCCTGGCCGTCTCCCAGAACTGCGTCGGTCATCAGGCGCGTTCCGCCGCCAACTGAGCCAGCGCTGCCGACGCCGCCCGCAAGCCGGACGGCAAGCGCCGACCGCGAGCTTGAAAGGCCTCCCAAGCGTCCACCGCAGCCGGCCCCAGACCAGCCTCCTGCTCGAGCGCAGCAGCACCACAAATTGGAAATTGTTGAACCAACGCGCACGCAGGGATCGCACGGCAGCTCGATATTCATCCCTGTGACTCGCGCCCTGGCATCGCTCGGCCAAGTTGTTGGCAACGCTTTCGACGGCAGAGTTCGATCTTTACGCAATAGCCGCCGCAAGGTGATGACCACCTACGAATCGCTGAACCTGCAGGCACAAATCAGGCGTGCACGGCACACTACGGGAAAATGGGTGCAGGGTGGGATCGCTGGGTCCCGTTCTGCCCAGGATCGTTTCCAGGCATGGTGGGCGTCGCGCAAGCCAGATATCGTTCGTTCGCGGTCAGCAGTGGCAGGCTTTTCCTCACGTGCTGTCAACGGATTCACTGCGCGGTCAGCCGACCTTGTCCAACGTGCGCGCGCTTACAGAGTTCGCATCCGGGTTGAAAAGTCGGCCAGCATGCAGGCGGTAGTCCAGCGTAGCCGAATGGCCTTGGCCTCGCGACGCGAAGCCTTCCGCCGTGACTCGCGATTGTGGACTTCGCTTGCGATGGCGGCACTCTCCGCCCTGCTGACTTTGGGAGTGATTTCTGCAATCAACCACCAAGCCCCGGCTGGTTCCACAAGGAGCAGTGCAACACATCCATCGGCTCCCGCTGCTCCAGCCATGAATCCGGCTGGTTTGATCGCACCCCAAACGGCTCTCGCAAGCACGCGCCAAAATGCAAAGAACGTCAACGCACCTGTAAAAAGCCCAACTCAAGCGAAACCTTCGCCTGCCGGCACGGACAATCCGCCCAGCACATCGGCGAGGCGAGCTCATCACAATGGTGATGAGGACTACGTCGCGCCTGACACTTATCACTATTACGGAAGTAGTGGCAAGTCCCGCTGAGATATCGAATCAACCACTAAGGACACGAAGGTACACGAAGGAATTCCAGAAAGTAAGCAGATCGACAAAGAAAGAGCCTAGCTGCGATTTTCCTTCGTGGTACTTCGTGTCCTTCGTGGTTGAAAAAACGTCTGCGGTCGCTTTTCAGCCCACTAGCTTGTCGACCAACTCTGAATAATCCTTTTTTTCAAGGCCGTGCACGTCGCGGTTGTAGTCGTCGACCTTTGACGAATAATTCATCGAGCAGAATTTCGGCCCGCACATCGAGCAGAACGCCGCCTCTTTGTAGTAGTCGTCGGGAAGAGTTTCGTCGTGCATGGCGCGCGCGGTTTCCGGATCGAGCGAGAGCGCAAACTGCTTCTCCCAATCGAATTTGTAACGCGCAAAGCTGATGGCGTTATCGCGGTCCTGGGCGCCGGGACGCTGCCGGGCAAGGTCAGCCGCGTGCGCGGCAATCTTGTAAGCGATGATCCCGTCTTTTACGTCTTTTTCGTTGGGCAATCCGAGATGCTCCTTAGGCGTCACGTAGCAGAGCATGGCGGCGCCGTGCCATCCAATCATGGCCGCGCCGATTGCAGACGTGATGTGGTCGTATCCGGGAGCAATGTCAGTGACCAGCGGGCCGAGAGTGTAGAACGGCGCTTCGTAGCAAAGCTCGCGTTCTTTGTCCACCTGCTCTTGGATTTTGTGCAGTGGAACGTGGCCCGGACCTTCAATCATGACCTGCACATCGTGCGTCCAGGCGTGTTTCGTGAGCTCGCCTAGAGTTTTGAGTTCCGCAAACTGCGCCTCGTCGCTGGCGTCGGCGATGCAGCCGGGACGCAGGCCGTCGCCCAATGAAAACGAAACATCATGCTTGGCAAAAATCTTGCAGATGTCGTCGAAGCGCTCGTACAAGAAATTCTGCTTGCGACGGTAGGCCATCCACTGCGCCAAAATCGCTCCGCCGCGGCTTACAATGCCGGTAATGCGCTTGGCCACCATCGGTAAATACTGAATGAGGACGCCGGCGTGAATGGTCATGTAATCAACGCCTTGCTCCGCTTGCTCTTCGATCACTTCAAGCATCACTTCGGCGTTAAGGTCTTCAATGCGCTTCACTCGTGACACCGCTTCGTAGATCGGCACAGTTCCGATCGGAACCGGCGAATGTCGCAGAATGGCCTCGCGAATTACGTGAATATCGCCGCCAGTGGACAGGTCCATCACGGTGTCAGCGCCGTAGTGAACTGCGGTGTGCAACTTCTTCAATTCATCGCTAATTTCCGAAGTGACCGCGCTGTTGCCGATGTTGGCGTTGATCTTGCAAAGCGATGCCACACCAATGCACATGGGCTCAAGTTCAGGATGATGAATATTCGCGGGGATAATCATCCGGCCTCGGGCAACTTCGTCACGGACCAGCTCAGGCGTCAGCTTTTCGCGCTCAGCGACATAAATCATCTCTTCGGTGACGAAACCCCGGCGCGCGTAGCGCATTTGCGAAAAATTGCCATCGGTATTCTGCGACTTGCGGCGGGAGATCCATTCAGCGCGCGGCCGGGCAGCGCCGTTTCCATTGTGCCCGTTTCCACTACTTCCATTTGCGGCAGGCATCGCAATTTCCTCGGTATGAAATCAGTTTTTAATTATACGCGGCGGATTCAGAGCTGCTTGGGAAACACGGACAGATCCCATCTTGAGATCAGTTCTTATCAAATTGAGCATCGGGTAATGGGCAGGTACGACTTGAACTGAATCCTTTGCCTGCCCTCTTATCCGCCAGGATCCTGGCTTGCGCTGACTTTGAGGTGACGCACCACATGGACCGAATTCCATCGGGCAGCATTTCTCTGTCGTATGGCTCTTGATCATCGCGATCGCTGAAAAGGCTTCCAAATTGAGTGCCAAAGATTTGTGCCTGCTGAACAGATTGCAAATAGCGGCCCAGGGTCGCCCCGCACAGCCACATCGCATTATGCAACCCTTTGTTCACTGCCGTAACAGCAAGCACATGGGCGTAGAGATAATCAGAGGGTTTCAGTCCATGCTGAAAAATGAACGCAGCGTAGTAATAGTCCTCCGCGGACTGAATCTTGCCCTCAGACATCAACCGCTGAACCTGCTCTCTGAATTTGGCGCGGTCCGAGTTATCGAAATCCCTTTGGTCCTGCTCATATAACTTCCGCATTACGCTCTTGTTGGCTTCATCAGCGCCTTGTGGCGTCTGAGATGTCCCAAGCGGCGCAATGCCAACGGTAACCGCGACAAGTGTTAACGAGAAAATCTGCCGTAAGTTCGGTGCAAAACCGATCGTCGAATTCATTTGCCAGCCTCAGTCAAATCAGATGCCTCTGTGCGCCAGAATCACTGTCTGGAGGAACGAATGGAGAAACTAATCCGCTTCTCCCACTTGCACCGGCTTAGTAATTTGAATCGGCCATGTTGCGGTGATGAATCCTATTGCGTACACCAGTCCGATCACAGAAAATCCAGCGGCAAGATTGCGTTGAGCAACTGCGCCCACTAAGTAAGACTGCAGCACCTGGAACATAGTTCCGGCCATGTAGAAAGTATTCTGCACGCGCCCCATGAAGTGCGGTGGAATTTGCTCCATCAGGCTGGTGTTCATGGCTACGCCGGTTATGCCGCGGCCCGATCCCATCAATGCATACACCGCAACAGAGAGCGCAAGAAGCGGCATCATCGGGGCCGAGATCATTAGTACCGTAAGCAAGCCGAGCGAAATCGCGATCGACCGCCTCGCGCCAAATCTCTTGATGAATACCGGCGCATAAAAAGCGCTGACGAACGCGCCAACGCCCCAGCCTCCGTTGAGCCATCCATACCCGACCGCGCCCGCATGAAAGTGTTCGCTCAGCGGAGGCGTGACCACAACCCCGGTCATCATGGCGGATAGAAACAGCGCCCAGCTCACGCCCAGCATTACGATCTCGCGATGGCCGCGCAGGAATTGAATGCCTTCGCGCATCTCGCGGAAGAACTTTTGGACCGCGCTCTCAGCAGCAATTATGTCCGTGCGCAGCTCCGCCGGGCGCGGCACCACATGTTTCCCTTTGCGGACCGCGAGATAACAGAGAAATGAAACTACATATGTGCTGACGTCAATCAGCAGCACGCCGCCTAAGCCGATCTTGTTGTACACAAAACCGACAATCGATCCGGCGATCAGCCAGCCGCCTTGCACTCCTGCAAGCAGAAAAGTATTTGCGTGGACAAATTCATCTCCGGGCGTCAGCTCCTGAATAAGCGCTGTTATGGTCGGCCAGAACACCCAGAAGCCGGCGGCCACCAGCATGTTCATGACGTAGAGTTCCCAGATTTTGACTTTGCCTGCGAATGCCAGCAATGAGACTGCCAGGATAATGATTGCGCGGGCCGCGTCGAGCATCATGACAAGACGGCGGCGGTCCTCGCGATCAATAATGACGCCGGTGAATGGAAGGAGGAGGATTGCCGGCAGCGTCTGCACCACGGCAAACGTGCCCAAAGCAATTTCAGAATGCGTGGCTTGCAGAATGTACCAGGCTACCGCGGCCATGTTCATGCCGCTGCCGATCATCGACACCACGTTTGCGCCGAAGACGAAACGCAGGCCCTTCTTCTGCAAAATCGAACGCATGACCTACTCTAAACGATGGCGGAGTCACCGGCCAGGGCGTTGCATTGTTTTGTATTATCGAGCGGTTGAGGCGTAGCATTTTGAATGGAGTGATTGCGATGGAACAAAGCCCAATTCGCAAACTTTTAGACAAATTGAAAGCCCTGTTTAGAAGGCGGCCTGAGCCCGAAACTCAAGAAGATCCTTTTGCATATGTGACTGCCCCACGAAAGCCACGTCCATCATCGAGAAGCGCTGCGGCGGTTGCGGATCCCGACGAATCGAACTAGTCCCCAGCGGTTATGCTTCTCTCCGCCACGTTAGCCATTTCAACTGCACCGCTTTGGCTTCCCACAAAACATAAATAATCAGCATCAGCATCACCGGCTCAATGGGGTGCTTATATCGGGGAAATGGATTCACCAGATAATAGGGCAGCGGATAGACGATCAGAAAAGGCGCCAGCAGCCACGCGTATCGGTTCCCGCGGCGGAACGCAAGCGCCAACCCGGCAAAGGCGAAGAGCGTGGCCAGCAAGAATTCCACATGGCGGGCCACCCACAAATCATATCCAGCTACAATCGTGGCTTGCGGAGGCGCGGCCCAGAAGTACCAAACGCGCTCAAGACTAAACAAAAGAACTTTTCCCGGATTCTCGCGAATAAATTCACCCAGCTCTCGTTTCTTCTCGTCCATGAAGCGAATCTCGCCCAGCTCCGCAAACCGGCGCATGGCAGCGGGATCGTTCCCCGGATGCTCGTTGCGAGTCCATAAGCCCGACGAAGCGTTATTGTTTGCCTCGTGCAGTTCGAGTGGCAGGTTGTCGCGAATAAAAATCCATCTTCCGAAGGTGTGGTAATTCCTCATCGTCCACGGAGTCATGCACAGGACAACGACAAGAACGCTCACCACGGGACCCGAGGACCGGCGTAGCATTCCTTCTGCCTTGGTCTTTTTCGCCGGGCTACCCCAAATCAGCCACGCCAGAAAAAACGGCAACAGAATGACCACCGCCGTATTTGTCAGCGTAATCAATCCCCAGACTGCGCCGAACAGAACCCAGTCCCGCCAGTGCGCACCGTCTGCCATACGGATTGCCAGCCAGAGAGCCAGCGTGAGGAAAAATGTTGTGAAGCTCACTTCCCAAACCACTCTTACCGGCCAATAAATCAGATAGGGAAATAACGCCCACGTCCACGCCGTTCCTCGGGCCACCCAAGTTCCGAAAATGCGATCAGCAATGCGGTACAGGGGCCAGCACGTCAGCGCGGCGAAAATGCTGTTGAACGTGAGAATGACCCAAGCCGAAGCAAAGCTATAAATTCCGAACAATTTGAAAATTGCGGCAAGAATGTAGGGATACGCCGGCGCAGTCCAGGCGCTTGGCCCTGAATCCAAATCCGTGGGTGAACTGAACCCGTGACCTTGCGCAATTGACCGGGC
>Ga0070717_10000962_pt1 | contig 19214 bp, 15 predicted proteins | sample LARL113metaG_FD_71366 | JGI IMG/M metagenome (GOLD analysis project Ga0070717, IMG submission 71366) | Corn, switchgrass and miscanthus rhizosphere microbial communities from Kellogg Biological Station, Michigan, USA - LAR L11-3 metaG | ecosystem: Host-associated > Plants > Roots > Rhizosphere ... | reverse complement strand
GGGAAGCAATAATGAGGCCGACGAGCGCCGCGCATAAAGACGATGCGAGATATGTAATGAGCTTGACTCGCGGTACGCGGATCCCGGCGAGCTGCGCGGCTCGTTCGTTGCCGCCCACGGCATAGATGTGGCGGCCCAAGGGCGTTTTCGCCGCCACAAAAGCGGCGATGCCGAACAGTGCAAGCATGAACAAAACCGGAAGAGGAACGCCCGCGAGCAGGGTTTGTCCCAGGGCGGGAAACCCGGTATTTCCGCGCGCCGCCTCGCCGGCCAGATTGGGAAATGTCTTTCCGTTGGAAATCAGGAGCGCCGCGCCGCGCGCGATGTAGAGAGTACCGAGAGTGGCGATGAACGGGGCCACTCCAATCTTTGCGACCAGCCATCCGTTCACGAGGCCAACGATCAGGCAAACGAATAGAGTGAGCAGCACCGCAATCCCGACGCCGGGATAATGGACCGCACCGCCGAGCGAAATGCCCTGCGTCAGCATATAACCGGCCACCATGCCGCCCAGTCCCGCGATGGACCCGACAGAAAGATCGATCCCCCCCGTGAGAACGACGAAGGTCATGCCAATGGCCAGAATTGCGGAGATCGCCACGTGCTTGGAGAGAATGGCTAGATTGTTGGCGGTGAGGAACGACGGCGCCAACACAGAGAAAAGGACGAGCAACGCCAGCAGTACCAGAATTGCCCGCGCGCGGAGAAGGAAGAGCAGTGCGCGCACGGTGGAGGTCGCAATTCGTTTGCTGGGACGATGGAGGGCGGCGGTGGTAGCGGTCATGCGAAATCGGCTCCTGAGAGCGAACCAAGCGCGGATATTACGGGGCTGGCCGCAGTGAAGAGGGCCTCGTCTCCGAATTCCGCACGCGATAAGTCGACCGAGATGCGGCCCTGGCACAGGACAAGAACGCGATCGGCTAGGGCGATGGTTTCTTCAATTTCCGACGACGTGAAGAGAATAGTGAGTCCGCGGTCCGCCAGCCTGCGGAGGATGGCGTAAATCTCGGCCTTGGCGCCTACATCGACGCCGCGGGTGGGTTCATCGAGCAGCAGCACCTTTGGCGAACACATGAGGCAGCGCGCGATCAGCACTTTTTGTTGATTGCCACCGGAAAGCGCGGTGACCGGGAGCTCAATGTCGCGCGCAAGGATGTTGAGGTCGGCGATCATCTGCTTTACCTCCGCGGTTTCCTGCGCCCGATGGAGAAGTGGACCACGGCTTGCAGCGAGAGCGATGTTTTCGCGAACCGATAGCTCAGGGATCAAGCCATCGCGCTGCCGGTCTTCCGGCACAAGAACGAAACCGGCCTTGACCGCATCGGAGACGGTGCGGACGGAAAGGAGGCGGCGATCCACTTCGATGTTTCCTGCCGATGGCCGCCGCGCGCCGGCGAGACATTCGAGCAGTTCGGTTCGGCCCGATCCCAGCAGGCCGTATATCCCGAGGATCTCCCCTTTCGCTATAGTGAAGCCGACACCGTGCAAGGGTGCCTGCGCGGCTTCATCCTGGGATGAACCCGGGAGTTCCAGTCCTTGCACGCGCAGGAATGCCGGTTCATCGACGGGCAATTGGCGGCTCCGAGTTCGATCGCTAAAGGCGCGACCGGACATGCGTTCCACAATCCATTGGCGTGAAACCTCGGCGCGCGGGGTCTCTCCAACCACGCGCCCTCCGCGGAGCACGGTGAACTGGTCGCCGAGGTGCATCAGTTCATTTAGCCGGTGAGAAATATAAACAATTGTCACGCCGGAACGCTTGAGTTCCCCAATCACTTTAAAAAGAGATTTGGCTTCGGCCGTGGACAACGCGGAAGTGGGTTCGTCCAGGATGAGGAGCCGGGCGCCCTGGTCGAGTGCTCGGGCCACCTCGACGATTTGCCGAGAGCCAAGCGCAAGGTGTCCGGCTTGCGTGCGAATCGGCATCGGCCGTCGCAAACGACGTAGCGCTTCGCTCGAGCGTGCTGCTTCAGTCATGCGATCGACGACGATGCCCGCGGTGACAGGTTCGCGGCCGGCAAAGATGTTCTCGCCGATATCGAGATTCGCAAGTACGGATAGTTCCTGGTGCACAATGGAAATACCGTTCGCGGCGGCTTCCCTCGGAGAGCGCACAATGATGGGCGTTCCATCGAGCAGCAGCTCTCCTTCATCCGCAGTTTCCACGCCGGCCAGGATGCGCATCAGCGTCGATTTACCTGCGCCGTTCTCGCCGATGAGAACGTTAACCTGGTTTCTGTAAACGCGGAAGGTGACGCAATCGAGCGCAATGGTGCCGGGGTAGCGCTTGGTGATTGCGCGGGCTTCCAGAAGTACGTCACCTGCAGTCACATTCATGCGCGAGCCTCCCGGGAAGTGCACACGCGTCGGACCGCGTCTTTCCATCCGTCATAGAGACATCTGCGATCCGCCTCCTTCATCGCGGGAGAGAAAACATCTTTGGTCCGAGGGAGAGCTGCGAGTTCCTCCAGCGAACTCCACCATCCGAGTTGAAGGCCCGCTAGCCTTGCGGCTCCGAGCGCCGATAGTTCTTCGTTTGAGGAGCGCAGGACGGTGCGGCCTAGGATGTCGGCCTGAAACTGCATGAGGGACTGATTACGGGTAGCGCCACCGTCGGCGTGAAGTTCACAAATAGGAGTGCCAATTGCCTGTTCGATGGCGAAGAAAACATCTGCAACCTGGTACGCAATGGCGTCGACAGCCGCTCTCGCCAGGTGTGCGGATCTATGCGATCGACTAAGGCCGGAGATGGCGCCTCGCGCATGTGCGTCCCAGTAAGGGGCGCCCAATCCAACCATGGCAGGAACGAAATACACGCCTTCGGAAGTGTCGATGCTCGCCGCAAGGCGAACCGCATCCGCGGCAGGGTTTGGAAGTTGGAGGAACTCCCCAACCCACTGGATCGCCGCGCCGGCCATGGGAATGTTGCCTTCGATCGCGAACTGCACTGTCCCATTGGTCGCCCAGGCGATAGTTCGCGCAAGCTCGGGAGTATCGGCAACCAAGGTGGACGTCAATGCCATCAGCGATGATCCTGTGCCGTAGGTTGCCTTCACCGTTCCCGGACCATAACAGCCATGCCCGAACATCGCGGCGTGCGAGTCGCCGATTACGGCCAGCAATGGAACTCCATTCAGGGCCGGTATTGCCGTGCATTTGCCAAACATACCCGCAGAAGATTGCACTGTGGGCATCGCTTGGCGCGGAATCCCGAAGGTCTCGAGAAGTTCCGAATCCCAGGTGAGCGTGGTCAAATTTAATAACCCGGTGCGCGACGCATTGGAGAAGTCAGTGGTGTGCACGGCGCCGCGCGTGAATTGATGGATCAGCCACGAATCCACCGTACCCAAACGCAGATTGTTCTCTCGAGCAAGCTCGGTGACGCAGGTTTCGTTCTCTAGCAGCCATGCCCATTTGCACGCGGAGACAAGCGGCGCCAGCGGCAAGCCAGTGCGGACCCGGAACTGGTCGCGGAAATCGAAGGATTGCGAAGCGAGGCGCCGACAGATTTCTGTGCCTCGGCCGCATTGCCAGCTAACCGCATTGGCCACCGGTATCCCGGTCGTGGCATTCCAGGCAACCGCGGTTTCGCGTTGATTGGAGATGGCGATCGCTTCGATGGAGGAAGCGCCGCGCGCATAGGCCACGCATTCTTCGACTACTGTTAGACCTGAGTTCCAGAGAAGCAAGGGATCCTGTTCAAGGAATCCGTGCGGGTTTTGAATAAGTGACGCGGGCGCAGAAGCACAGAAGACGGGATTACCGCTGCGATCGATCAGCAGAGCCTTGGTGTTGGTGGTGCCCTGATCGATTGCGAGGATCAATCCCGGCGGCATCGATTACGCCTCTCCTAACACGTCGAGGGCTGCGTTGTGAATGCCACGTGCGGTGAGGCCGAAGTGCTCCAGCAGGAACTCCGCGGAGCCGGTGGGCGCGAACACGCCGGGAACGCCCAGGATACGCATCGGCGCAGGATGGTGCAGCGCCAGGATTTCGGCAACGGCGCCACCCAGGCCGCCCGATGATAGCCCTTCTTCAGCGGTGACAATGCCGCGCGTAGACTGCGCGGCCTCGAGGACGGCATCCGCGTCCATGGGTTTTATGCTGCTCATGTTAAGCACACGAGCCTGGATCCCGCGCGCGGCCAGAGAGTCCGCCGCATCCAGAGCGCGCGCGATCATAATGCCATTGGCAAGCAACGCGATGTCGTTGCCCGGGCGAAGCATGTGTGCCTTGCCCAGGGTGAACCGGTGATCGGCAGCGTGGATTGCGGGCACCGGCATGCGGCTGATGCGCATGAACATTGGTCCTTCGTGCCGGAGTGAATATTGCATGGCGGCCGCGGTTTCAACAGGGTCGGCGGGAACTACGACCGCGAGGTTGGGCAGGACCCGCAACCAGGCCACGTCCTCAATGGAATGATGCGTGGGGCCTAACTGGCCGTAGGCCATCCCGGAGGACATGCCGCACAGCTTCACATTGGCTTTCGAGTACGCCAAATCCACCTTGATCTGTTCCATGGCGCGGGCGGTCAGAAAACACGAACCGCCACAAACGTAGGGCAGCATGCCTCCATTGGCAAGACCAGTTCCAACGCCGACCATATTCTGCTCGGCGATTCCGACATTGATAAAGCGATGCGGGAACCTGCTCGCGAAGCCCTTAAGTTTGGTCGAAGACAGCGAATCATTTACGAGCGCGCAAACTCTGGAATCGTTCGCGGCCATCTCCTCCAGGGCGCGCGAATATGCATCGCGGCAATCATAGAGTTGAGGCTGAACAGCAGCTTCCGCCGTGGCCATTGATCCTGGAGTGCTCACCAATTCACCTCAACGCCCAGTTCGGCGGCAGCCAGGGTGAGTTGCTCCCGCGTTGGCACACCGTGGTGCCATGCGACCTGGTTCTCCGCGAAGGAGACCCCCTTCCCCTTGATCGTATGCGCGATAATGCAGGTCGGTTTGCCGTTCTGGCGCGGCAACTCGCTAAGACAGTTCAATAACTCGATGGGGTTATGCCCGTCGACTTCTCGAACAGCAAATCCAAAGGCGGACCAGCGATCAGCCAATGGTTCCATTCGAATTGTATTTTCGGTGAAGTCACCCTGTTGAATACGATTTCTGTCGACGATCACGGCGAGGTTTTCGAGGCCGTAGTGTTGCGCCGTCATAGCCGCTTCCCAGTTCGAACCCTCCTGCAGTTCCCCGTCACCGGTGAGAACAAACACCCGCCAGTTCTCGCCTCTCATTCGCGCAGCAAGCGCGGCGCCGACCGCGATCGGAAGACCGTGACCAAGCGGACCCGTATTCGCCTCCACGCCCGGAACCTTGTTGCGATCCGGATGTCCGTTAAGCAACGACAGAGGGTCCATGTATGTCATGAGTTGCTCGATTGGGAAGAAGCCGCGCGCCGCCAGAGTGGAGTAAAACGCAGCTGAACAGTGCCCTTTGGAGAGAATGAAGCGATCTCGTTGCGCCCAGTTTGGGTTCTCTGGGTCCACTCGCAGAATGCCAGCGAAGTATAGAACGGCCAGAATGTCAGCCGAAGACAGATCGCCACCGGTATGGCCGAGACCTGCGTGATGAGTCATGGTCATGGCGCTGAGCCGTATCCAATTGGCCTTGTTTTTTAGCCAGGCAGCGCGTTGGTCCGGGCGGTCCAATTTCTCAAATTGCAATTCTGACATGGCACTCCAGTGACCCTGGCATCCGGCTCGTAATAGCGTCGATCATAGCCGGTCTGTTTGGTTGCAGTAAACATATCCGTGTTGTTGTGCATATATGCAACTGCTCTGCTGCACTCGTTCGCCGCGTTCGATGACACTCGCGCTGGGTGCGCGAGCGTGCGATGTGCCTAGAAAGCAGTTAGCTGTTGTTAGAGCAGCAACGTACAATCGACAGTTAGTTCTTGGGCAGCATCGATGAGGGTTCATTGAGGACATATCGCATCGCGACCATTCCGGGCGACGGCATCGGCAAGGAAGTTGTGCCGGCCGGGCGGCAGGTCCTCGAAGTGCTTGCCCAGGCGCTGAACCGTTTTCAACTCGAATTTGAGCAGTTCGAGTGGGGCGGCGACTTTTGTCGACAACACGGAACGATGATGCCCGAGGACGGACTCGATCGGTTGCAAGTCAAAGACGCCATCCTATTCGGTTCCGCAGGCGATCGGCATATCCCTGATCACATCACGCTATGGGGTCTGCGGCTAAGAATCTGCCAGGGACTTGACCAGTACGCGAACGTACGGCCGGCGCGCATTCTTCGCGGCATCGATCCGCCGCTGAAGCGCTGCAGACCGGAGGATCTGGACTGGGTAATCGTACGCGAGAACACAGAAGGCGAGTACTCGGGCGCCGGTGGCCGGGTGCACCAGGGATTGCCGATCGAGGCGGCAACCGACGTTTCCCTGATGACGCGCGCGGGGGTCGAACGCATCCAGCGCTACGCGTTCCGGCTGGCTCAATCGCGTCCACGCAAATTGCTTACGGTGATAACCAAGAGTAATGCGCAGCGCCATGCCATGGTGATGTGGGATGAAATCGCCGCCGCGGTCGCGAAGGAATTTCCCGATGTGACCTGGGACAAGGAACTCGTCGACGCAGCGACCGCGCGTATGGTCAATCGCCCCCAATCACTGGATACGATCGTCGCTACCAATCTGCACGCGGACATTCTCAGCGATCTGGCCGCGGCGCTGGCGGGCAGCCTGGGTATCGCGCCTACGGCCAACATCAATCCCGAGCGGCGCACGCCGTCGATGTTTGAGCCCATACACGGGTCAGCATTCGACATCGCGGGAAAGGGTTGGGCCAACCCCATCGGCACGTTCTGGTCGGTGGTTCTAATGCTGGAACATTTGGGTGAGAGGGATGCTGCAAAACATCTGATGGCCGCGATCGAGTGCGTCACAGCCGACGCCTCGCTGCACACGCGCGACCTGGGCGGAAGTGCTTCGACGGCCCAGGTTACCGAGGCGGTCTGCGAGCGATTGGGAAAGCATCCGAACGAGTCCTGAAAAGCACCGCCATCAGTGATTCGAGTGTTTGCCATCGGATTGAGATTTCAGATAATCCGATGACGGCGTCGGAATTACGCGTCCGGCATACGCGCCTTCTTCAGGGTTCACCACCGCGTACGTGGGATAGTCCTTCCAGCGTGCGCCGTTCTTGTTTACGAACTGCAAGGCGACATGGTGATTGGCAGCGAAGGCCTCGGCTTCTAAATCGATCGCGGCTGCTTGTTCCGGACCCAGCCGTGCAGAGATGGCGTCGAGATCATTCGCAACCACCCTGCTCGCTTCATCACCGCCCTGGAGCGCGGCGACGCGATAATGATAGTAGGCCGCTTTGGAATCGACCGGCACGCCCAGCCCATCGCGCGAAATCACCCCTAAGGCCACCGAGGATCGCCATTCACCCGCTTCTGCTGCCTCTTTCAGCAACGTGGCCGCTTCCTGCGGAGAAGCGGCCAGTTCCGGATTCTTCACCAGGATGATCGCAAGTTGATGCTTGGCCGCAACCAGTCCCGCAACGGCAGATTCGCGCATGAGTCTGGTAACCCTCTTCAAATTGCTTCCGTCGTTCGACCGATGCCACAGCAGGTTCGCCAACTGGAATTGCGCGCGCGGATCGTGAAGTTTCGCGCCTGCCTCGTACCAGCGTTCGGCGGCGGCATCATCGCGTTGCACCCCGAGGCCCTGGAAGTACATCTCTCCCAGAAAACAGGCGCCGCGGCCATCGCCCTGCGCAAACGCCTCCCGGAATAGCTGCTCAGCCAATCCGGGGTCCTTCCTTACGGCTTCACCGACGAGATATGCGACCCCGAGGTCCACCTTGGCGCTGATGAGCCCTCCGGATACGGCACGCTCGTACCAGCGCACCGCTTTTGCAGGGTCGCGCGTCACGCCGATCCCCACCTCGTAGAAATATCCGATCTGCTTTTGCGCCCCGGGATCGCCGGCGTTGGCCGCCTTCTCATACCAGTACGCCGCGCGCTTGTCATCCTGCGGCACCCCACGGCCCGCAAAATAAGCCGCACCCAATTCGATCTCGTGCTTGACCGAGCCGCGTTCTGCATCGACCTGGAGGCGCGGAATATCGGGATCCGATGCATGCGAGCGTTCGGGCACAGCCATAACAAACACGCCCAGCGAAAGAAGCACGGAATTGCATAACAGAACGACACGTTGAGAAGGAGAGCTCGTCATGGTGCCACCTCGCGGTTGAAAAAGTTGTGGACGCGCCGGGATGAATGGGCCATTCCCGCGTCCAGTTGCGGTCTGGACGCGTTGAATTGACTGGAGGTTATCAGCGAGAAAGGTGGGCAGCGGAGGAGCCGACCGCGCCAAAACTGAACTCAAAATGGCCAAACGAGCCGCTCGTCATGGCGGCCCGCTACTCGTCACATAGCTCAGCGCAGTCAGTAATAGTGACGAGTACGCCCAGGATTGGGAGAAAGCTGCGAGAGACGGATCAAGCTGCGTTCATCGGCGCCAGGGTCGCAGATCGGCGGCATCGTCCCAGCTTGCGATCGGAGCCTGCAATCCATCCTTAATCCAAAGAAAGCGGCCATTCACGTCCGCGGCCTCATCACCCATCAGATCGGCTACCAGGTCGGCCGCCTTTTCAGGATCGTCACCGCCGGTCTGCTCCACCCAATTCGCCCATTGCGCATAGGCGTTGGCTAGAGGACCGAGACGTTGCGCGGCATCCTTTATATATGCCCACATTTCTGTCTTTACATCGCCCGGATGGATCACGTTGGCAGTCACGCCGGTGCCCTTCAACTCGGATGCCAGATGGCGCGTGAGCTGGTTGAGCGCCACCTTGCTCGTACCGTAAGCGCTATTCGCGGCACTGGGCGTGTGCAAGGCTGCAGCGGACGTGACATTGACAATGCGGCCCCATCCCCGAGCGATCATTCCGCCCACAAATGCACGGCAGGTGAGGTAGGGCGCGATGGTGTTGATCGTGATGGTCTCGATCCAGGCGGCGGGATCGCTATCACGGACCAGATCGATGGGGCCAAATACCCCTGCCGCGTTAACAAGAATCGACGGAATGCCGAATTCGGTTTCGATCAGGGCCTTGATTCGCTCGACGGATCGCGGCTGGGCAAGATCGATGGGCACAATCAGTGTGCGCACTTGAGTGCCAGTTTCTTGCTGCGTGTCCTGCAGGTCCGCCTCGGTACGGGCCAGCAAGGCAACGCTCGCGCCCATCCGCGCCAGACGGCATGCAATTCGCCGGCCCACACCGCGGCTTGCGCCGGTCACCACTGCGACTTGTCCATGAAGATCGCGCACGGTCAATGCCTCGTTCGTATCCGTGGAGCATGGTAGTACGCCACTAGCTACCCTGGCCATTGCAGCGGCTGTGAAGAACGTTTTTCAATTGGCCAGAGATCGTAGTATTCTGGCAGCCCTCGGACCCAGGCGGAGATTCCAATGAAGAAATTTGCCGGCATCGCGGTGCTGCTCGCGGCGTGCGCAGGATGGGCTCAGAGCCCGGCCGCTCCCAAACCCGTGGCCCTCATGGCCGGCCTAAGCAGCCTGCATCATCCCGTGTCGACCCACAACCCCGAGGCACAGCAGTTCTTCGACCAGGGATTGCGCCTAGTGTACGCATTCAATCATGAAGAGGCGGCGCGCTCGTTTCAGCGGGCTGCCGAGCTCGATCCACAACTCGGCATGGCGTGGTGGGGCGTGGCCCTGGCCATAGGTCCCAATTACAACCTGGACGTGGATGCCGAACGCGAAAGGATGGCGTTCGATGCGGTGGACAAGGCGAAGGCGCTGAGCGGGGACGCTCCGCAGATCGAGAAGGATTACATCGAGGCCATGGCGAAACGCTTTTCCCACGACGCGCAGCCTATTTACCACCAGCTCGCCGCGGACTATGCGCATGCCATGCGCGATCTATCGCGGAAGTATCCCGATGACCTGGATGCCGCGACGTTATTTGCCGACAGCATGATGAACCTACGCCCATGGAAGCTGTGGAACCCGGATGGCACGCCCGCTGAAGGCACCAACGAGATCGTGGCAGCACTGGAAGGCATTTTGCGCCGCGACCCGAATCATATCGGGGCCATGCACCTGTATATTCATGCCGTGGAAGCGTCGCCGCACCCGGAGCGCGCGTTGCCTTACGCGGACCGTATTGCCGCGCTGGCGCCCGCCGCCGGGCACCTGGTGCACATGCCCGCCCATATTTACGAGCGCACCGGCAACTTTGGCGGCGCTCGCGAACAAAACGCGGCCGCCGCCAAAGCCGACGAAGACTATGCCGCAGCGACCGGCGCGCAAGGCATGTACATGATGATGTACTACTCGCATAACCTGCACTTCGGCGCCATTGCCGCGAGCATGCAGGGACATTGCGCCGAAGCGCAGCGCTCCGCCGACCGGCTGGCGAGCAATCTCGAACCGGCAATGAAAGAGATGCCGATGGTCGAACCGTTCGTCGCGGTCCGCCTCGCGGTTGCCGTGCGCTGCGGTCGATGGGACGACCTGCTGGCCATGAGCGAGCCTGCGGGGCAGACACCGGTTCTAAAAGTGTTCTGGCTCTACAGTCATGGCATAGCCCTGGTCGCGCACGGAAAGATAGCCGAAGCGGAAGCCCTGGAGACACAAATAGCCGCCATCGAAAAGGCTACATCGCGCGACGACCTGTTTATGCCGCCGGTCGAGAACCGCTCCTGGCAGATCTTTCACATCGCCGACGACGTCCTGGCAGCTCGGATTGCGGCGGCCAAAGGGGACAAGCCGCACGCGGTCGAGCGGCTGCGCGATGCCGTCGTCAACCAGGACCACTTGCTCTATGACGAGCCGGCCGACTGGTACTACCCGGTGCGCGAATCACTGGGTGGCTTGCTTCTACAGGCCGGTGATGCCAAGGCAGCCGAGCAGGTGTTTCGCGACGATCTGCAACAAAACCCGCGCAATCCGCGGTCGCTATTTGGACTGGCCGAGGCACTGACGCGGCAGAACCGCGATTACGAGGCATCGTGGGTAAAGCAGCAGTTTCAATCCGCATGGCGGGGTGCGGATTTAGAGCTCAAGGTTAAGGATCTTTAGAGGTCGCCTCGCGACGTTCATGTTGGTCTGATAAAGTGAGACTCCGCGAAAGTGTGCCGGATTTGCGTCGGTTACAACCCGGCACGAATTTCTCGTGTCTGAGGCTCTTATGTGCGCATCTGTTCCTCCTCCGAATGCCCCTTCCGATCCTGACGTCAGCAGCGGCGTGCAGCCCGAACCAGAGATGGATGTTGCCAAGCCGCGGTTCCTCTCGCAGCGACTTCCGCCGTTTCTCTCCCGACGCTCGCGGAATGCTATGGGAGTGCTGGTCGGCGGCGCCACACTCGCGGGAGCTGCCGCCCTGGGCACGGCGGCTCTGACCGCGGCTGCGGTCGGGATGGCCTGGCGGGTACGTGCCAACCGGCTGCGGGGAAAGATTGTGCTCATCACCGGCTCTTCGCGCGGGCTGGGATTGGCGATGGCCGAAGAATTCGCTCGCCGCGGCGCGCGGATCGTGCTCACCGCCCGTGACCCACAAGAGCTCGACCACGCGCGCACCCTGCTGGTACGCGGCGGACTGATCGGAGGACCGGACGAAATCCTCGTTCTCCCTGCCGATCTGCGCAAGCCGGAAGATGCCGAGCGGCTGATTGAGCGCGTCACCAATACCTGGGGCGAGATTGACATTCTGGTCAATAACGCTGGGATCATCACCGTGGGGCCGATCGAGAATCAGTCAATCGACGACTTCCGCGACGTGATGGATACCAACTTCTTTTCCGCGCTGCACTGCACGCTGGCCGCGTTGCCGCAGATGCTGGGGCGCAGGAGCGGGATCATTGTCAATATCGCCTCGATCGGCGGCAAAGTGGCGGTGCCTCACCTGCTGCCCTACACCGCCAGCAAGTTCGCGGAGGTGGGATTCTCCCAGGGGCTGCATGCCGAACTGCGTGGCAAGGGCGTTCACGTGTTGACGGTGTGTCCCGGGCTGATGCGGACGGGCTCGCATGTCAATGCCCTTTTCTCCGGCGAGGCCGAGCGGGAATATCGCTGGTTCAGCCTGGGCGCGACAACGCCCGGAGTCTCCACCAGCGCGCAGTCCGCGGCGCGCAGAATCGTGCGCGCCGTCATCGCCCGTGAAACGGAAATCGCGATTACGCCCCAAGCCATTTTGGCTTCCCGGCTGGCACAAGTCTCTCCGGAGATCACTGCGCGCGTGATGGGACTTGTGAATCGTATGCTGCCGGCGCCTTCGGAGGCAGCGCATTCAGGCCCCGTTCCCGGCATGAGCGTGCGCGGCAAGGAACCATTGCCGGCCAAAAAACTCGGATGGTCCGCAGCGCGCCGCTACAACGAGGTCGGCGGAGTGGGCGTGAAAGCCTGAGGATCGGGATCGCGGAAAGTTTTCGGAGAACGCGGGACAGAACGGAACATGGTCTTCTCGACCGCCCTCAAGGTTGCGCGCTTTCGCCGGCAGCGGCAAGCTCTGCGGTTGGTCTGCGGCTATGCAGGTCTTGCATTGCTCCGCGCGGATAGCCGGTCGATTCGCGAACTACCAGCCGGGTATCGATTTTGTACTCGCGATGAGGGGTAGTGTTCTCCACGTGGGCCCGTAAGGCATTCACAGCCGACCGGGCCAGTTCCGTGCGCGACATCTGGATCGAGGTCAGCGGGGGAATGGTGACCCGCGCCATGTGAATATCGTCGAAGCCGATGATGGATAGATCGTCAGGCACGCGCAGTCCCGCGCGGTAGACGTTGTGCAAGACGCCGATCGCCGTCATGTCATTGGAGCACATCACCGCGGTGGGCAGCCGGGACGTGCTCAGGAGCTTTTCGGTGGCCGCGATGCCGCCCTCCAGCGTGTGGTCGCCCTCGATGATCCATTCCTGATTGATGGCGATGCCGCATTCGGTGAGCGATTTAGAGAAGGCCCAAACGCGCGATTGCGCCGAGTGCAGGCGCATGGGGCCGGAGATGAATGCAATATTGCGATGGCCCAGCGCGGCCAGGTGCTGCACTCCCTGGCGAATGCCGTGGTGGTAATCCACTTTGAGCAGACTGATCGTCGGCCGGTCCGGCCCCTGGTCAACGAACACCAGCGGAATGTCCCGCTCGGCCAGCTGTTCCAGGAGGGGCTCCTCGATGCCGAAGGTCATCACCGCGACGCCCTCGGCTTTGCGCTCCAGCATGCGCCGGATGCAGAGGGACATGCGCCGGGGATCGTAATTGGTGGAGCTAACCAGGATCTCGTAGCCGTTCTCGACCGCGATGTCCTCGAATCCCTGGATGAGCTCGGGGAAAAAAGGATTGGTAATCTCAGAGACGATCAGGCCGAGCAGCCGCGTGCGCCCCGAAACCAGCGCTCTCGCCTGGGTGTTGGGAAAATAATTCAGCTCGCGAATGGCTTCCCACACGCGCTTGGCCATCTTGGCATTCACGGTGGGCACGTGATTGATGGTCCGCGAAACCGTGGCGATGGAGACGTTGGCCCGCTCCGCCACAGTTCGAATATCCATGAGGATCGGCTTCTTCTTGCCATCGCGGACGGATTTGGTTTTCTTGGCAGGCATACCATCTGGTGAGAATGCGTTTACAGGATACGCTCGATGAATGAGAAATCAAGAAACAAATCTCAGTTCCGCGAATCAACACGGGTAGATGACTGTCGGCTATTCAGAAAATGTTTACCGATGAAACGGCCAGAATGCCATCGATCGGCATGTCGTGTGGCATTTCGTGATACGACGGGATGCTCCGTTCCACCTTGCAGAAAAAGTCGCAGAAAGAGAACTTTTTCTTGCCCGACGTGTCGAAGCTTATGCCCGCCACCAGGCGGTAAATCGATTAGCTGGGTCACGCCGAATTCTGTCTTTTTGGTTGTAAGCGGAAATTTGCAACCGAACGTCGAAAAACAGCAGACGGACCTGTCGAAATCGAGGTATGCTTCCCTCTACACACGAACCTCGAACCCACAAACCCACCCTCACCGGAGTTCGCCTGATGGCCGCAAGAGTAATCCATTTTGGACCAGACGATTGTCATCGTCTGATGGTGCTGCGGACTGCTGGGTATGCGGTTGATAACTGCAATTCGCTGATTCAACTGCGCTCGTCCCTGCTTACCGGTGGCGCGGCCGATGCGGTGCTGGTGAGCGACGGCGAGGGAGTCGCGCCGGAGACGGCCATCGCGGTAGCAAAGAGTCACTCTTCCGCTCCCGTGGTCCTGTTTCGCAGCACCAATCGTAGCTACGAGGATTCCGGTTTCGACCTGGTGGTCCACTCTCTCACCCCGCCGGAAGTCTGGCTGAACGAGGTGGATACACTGATTGCCAGAAGCTTGGCGCTTCGGGCCAAGTCGGAGGCCCTGGTGACGGAGTCCCGGCAGCTTCGCCGCGAATCGGCTGTCAGCGTGGTCCGGTCACGCGCCGAGCGCGAACGGTCGAAACGGGAACGGGCCAGGGGTGCCGCCCTGCCCGGCGGCAACAGCACCGCTTCCGGTTGGCCCAAAATATGAACACCCGCTGAAGAGCCGGATTTGGCCGGGCTGTTTCTTCCGCGTATACTGAATATTCGGCCAGCCGCAGGATTTGTGTGCCCTTGCGCACTCCGGCGCTCGCCGGACCAAGGTCATGGCGCTTCAAGCAAATTCTTGAGCCGAATCGGCGACGATTGGTTCGCGCGAAAAAAGCGGCAGCCCGAAATACCCAGATTTGGAGCAGAGCAATGGCACAGGTATGCGACGTTTGCGGGAAAGGCCCGCAGTTCGGAAATAACATTTCACACGCGCACAACGTGACGCGCCGGCGCTGGAACGTAAACCTGCAGAAGGTAAAAGCGTTGGTCAACGGCGCCCCCAAGAGCCTGCGCGTTTGCACCAGTTGCATCAAGAGCGGCAAGGTCACGAAGGCGTAGCCGTTCGGCAGTTTCATCCCCGCACATTCGCGATTCACTCGAGAGCCCCGTCTCCGGACGGGGTTTTCGTTGCGCCCTGATTCCGACCTCCGGGGATGATTGCGACGCGCGAACGCTGACACCTGAAAGCTTAAACGCTTAATATGGCAAGCGACTCCAAGGAGGCCCAATGGATCGCCGCCAATTTACGCAAGCCCTTGCTGCTTCTGCTTTTGCCGCAGCATCTCCCGCGTTGTCCACCCCTGCCCGCGCCGATTCTGCTTCGTCAGGCGCAGACACCCCCTTTCCGCTCTCGGTGATGTTGTGGACGGTTTTTCGCGATTTGCCGTTCGAGGAGCGCCTTGCCAAGGTGGTTGACGCGGGATACACCAACGTTGAATTAGTAGGCGAGTACGCCAAGTGGGGCCCGGCGGATTTCGATCGGGCCAACACCGCGCGCAAACGGCTGGGAATCCACTTCGACGTCACCGCCGGCCTGAAGAACGCCGCAGGGAACCCCGCCCAGCGCGACGCCTTAGTAGATGAGCTGCGGCAGGCGCTGGTACCTATGGAAACACTGGGCTGCCCGGCCATGATCATCATGTCTGGCAACGTGGTTCCGGGGCTCACGCGCGAGGCGCAACACCAGAGTTGCATCGATTCGCTCAAGAAGGCGGTTTCGGTGGTCGAAGGCAAGCAGATTGACGGCCAGCCCGTACGCCTGCTGCTGGAATGCATCGATCCGGAAGAGAATCCACACTATTACCTGCAATCAGCCGCCGAAGGCATCGAGGTGGTTCGCGCGGTCAATCATCCCCAGGTGCAGTTTCTCTATGACATGTTCCACGAGCAGATTGCAGAGGGTAACTTGATCGAAAAGCTGGACAAGAATATCGACGTGATCGGGCTGATCCACGTGGCCGATGTGCCTGGGCGCCATCAGCCGGGCAGCGGTGAAATAAATTACGCGAATATCTATCGCAAGCTGGCGCAGTTGAAGTACCGGCACATCGTTGCGATGGAGTTTCTGCCTGCCGGCGACCCGGTCGAAAAGCTGCGCGCGGCAAAGGCGGAAGTAATCCAGGCGGCGAAGGCCTGACACTGCGGCCATTGAAGCCCGTCCGCAAAACAGCCCCGGCCTCGGCCGGGGCTGTTTGCGTGCTCACGGAATCGCAGGGAAAGCTACGCCATCGCCGGGACCGGTTCCGGAACCCGGATGGGGGCTGGGGCCGCTGCAGGTACTCCTGCCGCCGGCGCCGTCGTGCCGCGAGTTAAGCGATGGACGAAATGATATGGGGGCCAGGGGCCGGAAACCTGCATCTGGCAATCGCGCAGGGTGGCGCTGGTGGTCGCGAACTTGTTGTGATAACGCTCCACGCACTTGCGATCGATCAGGTGGGCAACGTCGAGCACCATCTTGCCGCTTTCGGTGAGGCGGCAGCTGACTTCCTCATCCAGTGGATTGAAGAGCCGGTGCATCTGAAAACTGATGGCCCGCGCGCGTGTCTGGCGCTCCCGCTGCCGCACGGCATTCTCTCTCAGGCTGGTCAGGTATTCGCGGCCCACTCCCTCGGCCGGCGCATGCTTGGTGAGCTCGTGGGTACAGCAGTCGTCAACGAAGATCTTGAGGTGCATCTCGGTCTTGCCGCGCAGTTTGTCGATGTTGCCCTGGAACTGCCGCTGGTTGGAGCGGATGGATTTCCGCAAGCTCTCGTCGTCGTTGAATACAGTTCCGAAGCGGAAAGGCAACACGGTGGAATGCTGAAAACAGTCGGCAATGACCCGGGCATGGTCCATCCCGGATTTCTGGGTGAATTGTTCCGCGGGGTTGTGTTCGCTGACGATGACGGCGAGGTCACTGGCGGGATAGAGAAACACCTGATTTCCGCTGACGCCGTGGACTGATTCGAGGGGGACTGGTTTGCGGTGACGGGCCAATTCAGGAAAAGCTTGCTTTTCACCGATGCAGTAGGCATACCATGCCATGACAGGACACTCCTGCGCGGACGCCGAATAGCGCCGCTCGTTGGTGGAACCTCTGTGAACTTGGGAACAACTGCATGCTGGCGGACTTTTTTGCGCCGGACCGAAGTGTCAGCCCGGTCGAACTAGTGGAAATACTAGGCCCGTGAAAATACGATTGGCAATGGTTGCCATCACCACATTCGCGAAAGGTCGCTTCGCAGGCGAAAGTCATGTTTGCTGTGGATCAAACAAGTTTCACAATGTGAAAACGCTGGCTCGAAAGGCATATTTTGAAGCAAAACGGTGGGGAGGCAAACTGGAGTGTTTCCATCCACGGACGGGTTAGGCGCCGGCTGCGGTGTGAGTTGCTTTAAACCTGATCCATGGGTGACAGGGGATGCGTTGCTCAGTAGAATTCGTGCCAGAGTCACCGACTGCATCGTTCAAGGAGCGTTTCCATGAGGTCCAGGCTCGTTGTCCTGACCGCGCTTTCGCTTTTGATCCCGATGGGCATGCCGGCCCAGAACACGTCCCCGCCAGAGGATAGTCCCAGCAAACGCGTCGATACCTTGTTCCAGAAGATGGACACGACCGTGTCCCCGGGGTGCGCACTGGCGGTGATGAAGGACGGGCGGATCCTGTATAAGCGCGGCTACGGGATGGCCGACCTGGAACACAACGTTCCCATCACGCCGTCCACGGTGTTTCACGTGGCCTCCATGTCGAAGCAGTTTACGGCCGCATCGATCCTGATGCTGGCCCAAGATGGCAAGCTCTCGCTGGACGACCCGGTGCGGAAGTACATCCCTGAACTGCCGGATTTTGGCACCCTTGTGACCATCCGGCAACTGATCCATCACACCAGTGGATTACGGGATCAATGGGATCTTCTGGGCCTATCGGGGTGGCGATATTCGCTCGACCTGATTACCGACGATGACGTGCTGTCGGTCGTCTCCCGTCAGAGGGACCTGAATTTCCCACCCGGATCGAAGCACCTTTACAGCAACACCGGGTACACGTTGCTGGCGCAGATTGTGAAGCGGGTGAGCGGGCAGTCGTACCGCGAATTCACCGAGGCGCGCATCTTCGAGCCGCTGCACATGAAGAGCACGCATTTCCGCGACGATCATGCGGAAATCATCAAGAATATGGCTTACGGGTACGAACCTGCCAAAGATACCTACCGCATCAGCATTACTAATTTCGACACGGTGGGAGCTACGAGCCTGTTGACCACCGTGGAGGACCTGGAGCGCTGGGATGAAAACTTCTATCACCCCACGGTGGGCGATCCGGCGTTGATGGCGAAGATGCTGGAGCGGGGCAAGCTGAACAATGGCGAGGAACTCGACTATGCGTCCGGACTGGTGATCGGGAAGTACCGGGGCTTGACGACGGTGGATCATGGAGGCGCGGATGCCGGGTACCGGTCGGACATGATCCGCTTCCCCGATCAGCATTTTTCGGTCGCGTGCCTGTGTAACCTGGCCTCGGCCAATCCCAGCGAGCTGGCGCGCAAAGTGGCGGATGTCTACCTCGCCAAGGAGATGAAGCCGGAAGAGAAGCCGCGGGAAGAGGTGGAAAAAGGATTGGACCTGACGCCTGAGCAACTCAACAGCAAGGTTGGAACTTATCTGAACCCTGAAGACGACCAAGTACTCCGGTTATGGGTGAATGGCGGCAAAATGAAGGTCGGCGTGGGAATTGGTGACGAGACTTATGAGTTGAAGGCGTTAAGCGAAGACAAATTCCGGCTGCTGATTGCCCCGGTGGACCTGACGTTCGAAAAGGCAGAGCCGGGGAGTCCATTGCAGTTCCTGTTGAAGAGCGGAGACGGGAAGCTGGATCGCTTCTCCTCGGTTCCTTCGTTTTCACCTTCTGCGAGTCAACTGAACGACTATATCGGGGTCTACAGCAGCGAAGAAATCGAACCGCTGTACGACATTCGGCTGGAGAAGGGCGAACTGGTTCTGCACCGTCTGCGGAACAAGCCGGACACTCTGCATGCGGTGACGCTGGACCTGTTCGCGGGCTCGATCGGCAGCATCCGGTTCACGCGCAGCAGCAGCGGCCATATCTCCGGATTCATGCTCAGTACCGGGCGGATCAAAAACATGCGCTTCGAGAAGGGGCGGCCGGGGATTGCGGCGGATCAAAGCGTCGCCAACTCGCAATAAGGATGGTGTTTGGGGGGACGCGGCTGCGGAGACGCGTCCCCAATCCTAAGGATGACTCAGGCTGCGCGCTGACCTTCAATGACACGGTTAGCGTCTGAGCCGTGCTGCTTTACGAGCTTGTTGTAAATGCCGAGGAGGAGGAATGGGGCGGCCCATTGCCCAA
>Ga0070717_10000961_pt1 | contig 19216 bp, 17 predicted proteins | sample LARL113metaG_FD_71366 | JGI IMG/M metagenome (GOLD analysis project Ga0070717, IMG submission 71366) | Corn, switchgrass and miscanthus rhizosphere microbial communities from Kellogg Biological Station, Michigan, USA - LAR L11-3 metaG | ecosystem: Host-associated > Plants > Roots > Rhizosphere ... | reverse complement strand
TACGGCCAAGACCCGGCCGTCGCCCAGTGTCAGCAACGTGGGATACCAGCGGCCATGGGCCATGTGTGCGGCTCGCGACCACTCCTGGGTTCTGGGATCGAATATCACCGCGTCAGGACGGCCAGAAACATGGCCCGGATAGGCCTCCGTGCCGCCCGCCGAAAGCAATCGCCCATCAGCCAGAAAGCTATCGCCGCCGCAAAAGAAATCGAAGACCCTGCCGTCGTCTCCCCTGATCGCGATCGGGTGGAAATAGTTTTCGTTGCCTCCAGGTGAAGGACTGACGCTCGGATCCCACACTACGCTCGTGTATATCTTCTTGGGGATGCTACCGAAGTCCGGACTGTCGTGCCGAACCGCGACATTGCCGGAACCAGAGAAAAACATCACCTTGCCGGTATGAAGCGCAGCCGCATGGACCGCCAGTACTTCTGAGGTGAATGGAGCGTCGTCCCAGATGCCGGTTTTCGGCGGGTCGGTGTCGAGGTCGAGCAACCGGTAGAGACCCACGTTCTGGCCGCCAGGGTTGTCGATGAGCATCGTGATCAATTCGTGCTTACCGTCGACTTCTATAACGGCGACGCCGCCGCCCGCGTTCTCTGCAGAGAACCACCCCGGGAGAACGGTCCAGAAACCCCACCCGCCTTGAGCGTGACCATCCGCGTCGAGCTTTTTGCCAACCTTGTAGAAGCCTTGATTGATTCCTGGTGGGTTGTCGATCTGAAACACGATGATGTCGGGACTCCCGGTGCCCAAGTCGGCGACCGCAATGCTTCCTGCTTGATTCTCGAAAGAGAACCAGTCCGGCACATCCTGCCAAGGGGTCCAGCCGCCCGTAACGGCGCCAGCGGCGTCGAGCTTGCGGCCAACGCGGTATTTGCCCTGATTCTGCCCCAAGGGATTGTCGATCATGAAGACGATCAGCTCTGGACGACCGTCGGCGTCAAGGTCGGCTACGGCCACGCCGCCGTGTTGATTCTCGAAAGAGAACCAGTCAGGGATCGGCATCCAATCCCCCCAGCCGCCGGTAACGGCACCGTTCGTGTCGAGTTTGCGGCCGACGCGGTAGTAACCCTGATTTTGCCCCGGCGGATTGTCGATCATGAAGACGATCAGCTCCGGGCGACCGTCGCCGTCAAGGTCGGCTACGGCCACGCCGGCGCCTTGGTTCTCGAAGGGAAACCAATCAGGTATCTCCATCCAAACGGTCCAGCCGCCTGTTGCTGTCCCATCCGCCGCGAGGTTTTTCCCGACGCGATACAGCCCCCGGTTTTGACCCGGCGGATTATCGACCATCAGCACGATGAGGTCGCGCGCGCCGGCGCCGGTCAGGTCTGCCAGAGCGACTCCAGCGCCCTGGTTCTCAAAAGAAAACCAATCCGGAATCGTTATAAAACCGCTGGCCATGAAGGGAGCCTCCTGCGTCAGGTACCCGAAACACAGCGAACCGTAGCCTAGATCCGTAGATCGGTCAATCGCGTTCGTTTCGGATTGTGAAGCCGAGTTTGGAACTCAGAATATCAACAATATGCTCAGCATCAGCTTCGACGTCCTCGAAGATCAGCAGATTCACGCCCATCTCCAGCCAGGCAATCAAGCGCATGTTCAGCTTCCATCGGATCGTGCCAGCGCTCAACTTGAGCGGCAATTTAGAGAACGTCCATCAGTTTCGCAGCGCCGCTGAATACACAGCACAGTGGTCCTCAACAGGATTTCAGACATCTGGCTTTGGCCTCTGCCCCGTCCTTTACTTTGGCGGGCATGTGTCGGACTCGCCCCGACCGCGCAGTCATAGGTTTCAACACGGTCAACGTGAATACCGGGGGCCGTACATTTGCACGTCAGTTTTCCACCAGCCTTGCCCGTAAAACTGGGACCGAATTCCGCCTTAAGCCAGGTCCGTGACCGTGATCAGATCAGAGAGCCCGAATTTTCCTTTCAAGTCAGAAGTAAATGGGGCAAAATTGGACGGTTGCTTCATCAGCGGACTCCATTCTGGCCATTGTGACAAGAAAGAGAACTGGTCACCCAAGATCAATCCGACCAGAACTTCTGCCACGATACGTCCACCCATCGGTCCAAGTTTCACGTGGATGGAATTCTTGGCAGTGTCATCGCCCTTCTTTCCCTTTGCCGCTTTCGCCCACTCGTGTTGGGCTTCAGCCAGAACGTAGAACCATAAAGGCGCGTTGTCCTCAAACCCCGCCGCCAGATCGGCGACGGACTTATTGTCCTTAAGGCCATCCACGTTCGCTTTTCCCACTCTCAGGTCCGTATCAGGGATGGGCTCGATGTCCATCTTGCGTGCAACCGTCTGCCCTGAAGGCAGTCCCATTGCTTTTCCACGAAGGAGATTCCGCAGGGCTAACTTCGCAATTTGGTTCTCTTGGGTTTTTGGATGTCCATCGCTGTCCATCTGGAAATCACCCTTATTGCCGGCATCATCGGGCACGGAGAACTCAGGCAAGAATGCCAAGGGGTTCACCAAAGAACTGTCGATCTTGTAGGATGGCTGAACCCTTCCGGGACCCAGGTTCTTGGGATCGTCCAGCTTTCGATCAAACTCAAAGAACAACCGCCAATCAATTGCCCAAATCGAAGGAAAATCGCGAAATCCATTCAGGGATTGATCGCGCAAAGCTCCAAAGATGAACTGCCGTCCATCCACTCCCCGCGTCTTTTGCTCTTCATCCCCAACGAGTTCTTGGTTGAGACGATAGATCGGGCGGACCATCGAGTGACCGAATCGATAGGCAGCAGCAGCAAACTCAATCGGCATGAATGGGTCGTTCTTCCACTGGAAGAAGCGCAAATCCGGCTTGTCCTTGTAGATGCTCGTCTTGTTCTTGAGGTGCGGCAACACCAGATGCAGCGTCTGCTCGCCCACGATCTTTGGAAGAAAATCATGGAGCACAACCCATTGATAATGCCAGCGTACCAGGCGTTGAACATCCTCAAACTTCATGGTTTTCTGCGGTAACCGGTTTGCGACAGTATTGTGAAATTGCAGAAAGACGCCTTGCAATTGCGACACAATCACGTTCTCGTCGTTACGTTTGTCTCCTATGATCGCGCGATGCCCGACACGCGGAAGGTCTTTGGCTTTGGTCGGCTTTACATTGCGAGTGAGATCGCTGCCGAGTAGAAATCGCACACCATCCGACGCATACATGTATGGTTGGTCCGCTGGGCCACGACCATACACGTTATCGAGATCCAATCTGGGCGTGCGAAAGTCGACCAATGCTTCCGGGTCATTCTGCCTCTGCAAACTGCTGGCCGGATCAAAAGTAATGTCATGGTCGATGAACTGCCCGAGATAGGTATAACCAGCAGGGATTCCGAGGTTCTCCTCGTCGTCGAGCTCAGTTTCCGGAGTTGCCTTAGGGATCAGACGTCCCTTGTCGTCCCGTTTTGGCGTGCCGTCAGGCTTGGTCACAATCTCCGGATCGGCGGTCATTGCATCAGCCAGGAGTTTCAGATCGTTATCTTCAAAAGGCGCCGCCGGCAAGGTCCTGAACATCCTCCCAAACAATCCCTCGAATTGGGGCGACGAACTTGGGGAGTCGGCGCCCCGCAGGCTTCCATGTCCCCCTTGCGGCCGCGCCCAAGGGGTTAGGGGTTTAATAGGATTCTTGATTACATTAGAGTTCGTAATTGCCATTGACAGAACCTCCTCGAAAGGAACTTGGGAGTCACTTGAGATTCTGAAACCCAAGTTTTCAACGCCGATTGCCTTTGTTAATCGTTTCCTACAAGTTGATCTCTAGGCAGTCGTTTCGTGCTGAACTGCAGAACTATTGTGCGCAGATGACAATCCAACCCCGGGAAAGTCGCGCAGGCGCTGTAGCGCTGCCGAGACTCTCACCAGACTCGCGGACGCGTTTGGCGACTCAGCTAAAGCCTTCGAGAATGCTGAGAGTTCATTCAGTCTGTCGGCTACCACCAGTCGCGCAGTGGTTGAATTTATCGGCAACAGAACGTGCCGCGTCAGCCCAAATGGCGGTCCTGCGGTTCGGCCTGGCTTGGGACTCGCAGGCAGGGCAGTGAGCGCTTCCCCAAGAGGTTTGATGACAGTAGCCATGAGAATGATTGCTCCTTGCCCCAGGTTTCGGCGCAGGTCGAATTCTCCGCCAGGTGCGAAGGTGTAACTGAGCATACGCAGCATCAGCGAATAAAGGCCGTCAAACAACCGCGCCACATCCGCAGAGTAAGGATTTTCAATGAGGGATGCACGGGATGCTCCATAGGCTTCCGATCGGTCAACCGCAGGATTGTTTAGAGTCGGATGAGCCGGCGCAAACCGGGGATTTCGTTTCATCTCGCGCTTCAAAGCATCCCGAAGGGTAAGGAAGATGCCGAAGTGACAGTCGTCCCGATCTCGTTCAGTACCCTCGCCTTGGTGAGTGACGCGATGAATTGCCTCACGCGCCGAATCCACATCGACCACACGAACGATATCCGGAAAGTCGATCAGATCCGGTCCTACCTGGGCCTCTGACTCACCTATGATTGGGTTGGGCAATTGGACGATTCCGTCTTCGAGAATGTGATAAAGTTCGCCCACGGTCCTGAAGCTAACGACGTTGTCGTCACCCCGGGCCTTTGTTATCTCCTCCACAAAGGAATGCTCTTCCAGTAACCGCGTGGGTTTCTCGTACCCAATGAAGCGGTCGAGGGCCGCTTCACCGTAGGGCTCAAGGGCAAGCCGCATGTGCATCGGATAGTATTTTGTGTCCTGAGGAAAGTTTGGACGCAGATAGTAAGGCGTGCCTCCTAAAGCAGTCAATAAGTTCCAAACCTGAGCCAGATGAAGCATTTCCTGCGAGGCGACAAAATAAACTTGAGCTGCCCATTGCCGCACGAGCACAGCTTCCTCTGGTCTCACTTCCTCCGCTACCGGTTCCTGGCGCAAAGACATTGCCGAATACAAGTAAGAGCAGGCGAGACCATGTTCGAGTTCACAGGCCTCTGTAAGCAGACGAAGCAGGTCGGATCGGGAGAGAGATTGTCGAATCGTCATCACTGGAACTCCGATGCGCTCGCTGGAAACTGTGACAGAGTTGCCACGATGTTGCTTGCGGCACGCAGCGCCAGAGCCGCGATCGTGATCGTTGGGTTGGAGGTCCCACAAGTGGGAAAGGGGCTGCTCCCGACGATATAGAGGTTGCGATGATCATGCGAACGAAGATCGGGATCCACCACCGAGGTTGCGGGATCAAATCCCATGCGGCAAGTGCCCATTACATGGCCCGCACCCGAGTAGTGCAGGGGATCGCGATCCACGACCGTAGGAGTCGCACCCAAGGCCCGCAAGATTTCCGTAATCACATCCAACGCCGGACCAAAAGCCGACCGCGTGTAATCATCCGTGGCGAAGTTAATGGCCGGCCGAGGAAGCCCGGAAGCGTCCTTTAGATCGGACAGCGTAACCCGATTATCATGATTCGGTAGAACCTCGATCGAGCAACTGACTCGCACCTGACGCGATACGTCGTGAAACAGGCGCGCTCTCAGTTCTTCGCCGAATAGCCCCTCAACCTGGACCAGATGGGCCACGTCGCTGTACGGCGAACCGGCACGACTCCAGCCATCATTGCCCAGAGACAGCCGAAAAGCCCCGCGGCGATCGCGGAACGGGCCATCTCGGAAAGTCTCGATTCCAGAAGTCGAGGGCGGACCGCGAAACGGAAAAACGGGATCGATCGAAGTGGCCAAAACCGCCTTTTGCAGGTGGTCCATTAGATTCCGTCCCACCTGATCGCTGGAAGAATTCGCAACTCCTCGTGGCGCGCGATCGCTCATTGACATAAGCAAGAGCTTGGCAGACTCGATTGCATTCGCAGCAAGCACAACGATTCGGCCGGACACAGTACCTTGCGTGCCGTCCCATTGCTTGTAGTGAAGCACATGAACCGTGTTGTCGACATCGACGTCAAGGCGAATCACCACACACTTCTCGCGCAGTTGCGCTTTCTTCTTGACGGCCTTGTTTACATGTACCGAAGCGTCATACTTGGCACCAATGGGGCAGATGGGGACGCAACTCGCATTGCCAGCGCAAGGCGGACGTCCGTCGTAGGCTTGCGAATTTCGCGCCGAGGGCGTGCTCAGCACCGCCACCGTTTGCCCTGCGATCTGTACCGAACTCAGTTTGCGGGCGGCCTCCAAGTCTGACCAACTCGGCCAGATCTTGCTCATGGGAAAGGCCTGACTCCGAAAAGCCCCATGCACATTCTTCCACTCCGCGTCGTCACCTGCCACACCCAAAGCCTGTTCCGCCTTGCAATACCAGGGTTCAAGATCGGAGTAACCAATCGGCCAATCGACTCCTCTTCCGTACTCAGTTTTTAGGCGAAAGTCGTTCGGGAGCAAGCGTGGCGTGTGTCCCAACCAATGCCAAGTTGACCCTCCGACTCGGCGTTCGTAAGTGCTCAAGTATTTTTCGGGATGGTTCCCCTGATCGTAGTAAACGTTGAGCGCATTCTTGCGGTCTTTCTCATCGGCGGGTTGTTCGGGTCCGGGAATCTTCTTAGGATCGCTGGGAGTGTAAGGTGTGCCAGGAAAATTCTTGATCGTACGTTGCGCCCAATTCCAGACTAGCAACTCGCGATCGACTCCAGTTTCCCCAGCCTCCAGCAGCAGAACTCGAACATCTTTGTCGCGCAACGCATCTGCAATAAGCGCGCCCGCTACGCCCGAACCGATGATTACAACGTCAAAAGCGTCTTTTTCTGCAATCGAATTCTTCGCCTTACTCATACTTACATCTCCGGAGGATATTTCCAGTGTCCGAAGTAGCCATTCGAAAGCGTGGGAGGATGGGCCCCGATCGCTTTCCAAACTAAGGCCCGGTAGTAGTGTTCCGCAGACATCATTTCCCAATCGCCACTGGCTGGATTTTGAATCCCCCCGATATACCAAAGCAGCAGGATCGTTCTAGCCAGAGGGCCCAGTTTCGGATCCGGGAGAAGAATATCTTTAACGATCTTCACGGGATCATCTCCAGCGTTCACCCGCGTCCGAAAAAGATCCAGCAACATATCGAGGTCCGCCCCGGCGGCTTTATGTACTCTTTCCAGGTACGCTTCAGCCAGGTGGGCATCCAAGTCCTGGGCCGCCAGGACACCCGACAACTGCAAGAACTCGTAAAGCCCAGGTTCTTTCCTCTTTTCCTTCTTCAAGGAAACTCTCCCTCTCCCATAAGTAAGTAGGGTGTGGTTTGGCCTTTCCAAGGAGGCGTCATCCTTCGCCTAGATGTTTTTCAAAAACGGAGCGAAGAATTTCCCACTTATCCGACCCAGACCGTTCGGCAAACGGCACCGCCCAATCTCTGAACTAGCTCTGATGAAGTCGTTAGCTAGGCCTACCACTGGACCGGCTGCCCGTTTTTCGTCACGGTCGACGGCATTTCGTGGAAAACTAGGTCTTTGGCATTCACGAGAAACTTACTTTGAGGACTTACGAACTCATCCAGCAGGCGATGCTTGGCCGCATGCACACCTTGACTGAGAAAATCAGAAGTCTCAAAACAATCATCTGGCTCTAGCGTGAGATAGTTCTTGAAAGACCCCTTGACCATTTTCGCCGTTACCGAAACTCCGAACGTTGAACGGCGTCGGAATAGCTTAGGCATCATCACCTGGCCTGGGTCGTGCACCGGATCAGGAGGGCCGCCCTTTCGGAAAACCACCGATGGGTCGAATGGTGTTAGATCGCTGCTGGCCTTTTTCCAAATACCAGCCTTGTTTTTGCGGGCGGTTTCACTGAGGTGGGTAAATGTGTCGATCTCATCCTTGGTCATGGAAGAGTAGAACGTCGGGAACGCCCAGCCGTTCTCGCACAGCCACTGATTCGCGTCTTGTTCCTTGCCCCCAATCATTACAACGATATCTCCGATGAACCGCCCGAAAGTATCGAACACATCGCCGGGTTCATCTACCAGCGTACGCACCACACACTTGATTGGGCTGGGTCCCGCCTTGCTCAGAAACCCGAAGAGCTCTGCCGTGGCCGTCTCGCCGAAATGCTGGCGGAAGTTTCCGTTCGCCGCGTTGAAAGCCGCCCTCTGCGCCGTGGTTGGCTTCTTCTTATTCAAGGTGGGCGCAAGCGGACGGTAATGAAGTTCCGGGGCATCGATGGCTTGAAGGCGGATGGTGACTCGGCCTTTGTTGTCGATGGCATCCTTGGTCACTTTTCCGTGGACCTGCGCACCTTCGAACGTGTGAGTGATCTTCGGCGCGGCGCCGGGATGAGCGGTAAAGCGAAATGCGTCAGGGCCGGACGCTTGCACCTTGACTGTGTCGGCGTCCGACTCTCCTGAAGGCCAGAATTGGGTTAAATCGATTGTGCCAGTGAGTTCAAGCACTCCCGTGGGCATGATCGGTCTCCTCCTGCGGTATTCGTTAGGCCCGGGGTCTTTGGCGATACAAGCGAGGGCATAAAACGACCTAGCCCTGCAGCAGTATCTGGCCCATTTTCACCGACCGCAGGGAAAGTGCAGGGCGGCCAGCGCTCAAATTTCCTCAGAGTGAGAGACAGTTCTGGGAACCCTCGCCCCGAAATTGGCTTCAAGGTCTAACCGAAGAGGGATACGTTGTGAATTATTAATTTCTCTTGTTACGAATCACGAACAAATTCAGGTTTGATAGTAATTCCCAAGTGATCTCCACGAAGGCTGCATCGTGAAATTGCCTTTTGTTACACCGTACAAAATTGAGATAGTCGATTCGTCACCGCTTGCACTGCTTCGCGACCTCCGGTTACGCTGAAAGCTGTCTGTTACAAAAACGGAACAGAGATGCAGATATGATAGACAGCGTCGCGTTCATCTGAGCGATGCCCCCTGTTGCTGTCGGCGGATCAACCGATCAACTAATGCGAACAATATTCGGTTGGGGTGTACTACCCGAAGAAAAGTTTTGCACGGCGGTAGAGGGGTACTAATGGCGCCCAAAGCAACCAGTGAAATCCGCTAGCGAAATGGCCCACGAGCATCTGTTTCAGGGGGCACCCAAAATACCTAACCTATGACCTCGTCGATTCACATACCTGCAAAGATGGCGGCAAGAGATGATGGGCAGGCCCCTAGACGAATCCAGCTTTCTACCCGCAAAGGGCTTACCAGCTTTCCTCCAAGTGGATTCTCTCTCATTCCACTTGGTACAAAAATCCCTGGTCACCTTACTCCAGCGGTTCGCCTCGGTTCTTCCTCGTAAACGGGACCCATGGTTCAGTGGAATATTCGCTTGGAAGTCGCTGCGTCGCGTATCCACCGTCGAAAACGCTCTTGTGGATTAAGGATTTTTCAGGAATCTGCCGATACCATTTACCACGCGGGAATTGCCAGTTGGTACCGTGAGTTCGGGGATCGTATCGCGGAAAATACTCTAGCAGCCACCATGCTTTCTTTAGCGACTCATGGAGCCTATCATTCGCCTTGGGTCTCACATAATGGGGAAGAAAATCGACGGGGGGAGGACTACATCCCAGAACGACGTCGGCTCTCTCACCATCGATTTCGAGTTCAGCTGTCTGAGCCTCGACCAGCATCCACTCGAATGCAACCTTCGATAGGCCAGCCTCCCTTTCCAGATAGCTTCCTCCCACGTCGGAATGGACGCCCGAAAACCAAACCTGGCGGATGTCCTGACCCGGCAACGGCTCTCCCCAGAGGTTCGACTGGAAGCAGCAGCGGTGTTCGTGAATGCATATGGCATGGCGGCCGGTCTCAATGACCGGGTTTTGCCCCGCAAAAGGTAATTCAACAGGCGAATTTATCCATCCGTAAGAACTAACCGTGTCCCAAAGACCACAGAAGTGCACTTTGACTTCGCGGGAAAACGCGTATTTGAAATTGTCTTCGGCTCGAAACGTAGGAGTTCCGCGTTTTGCCTCCTTGGTGCGTTTTGCATATAGGCGCAGGATGTAAGGAATCAGCCCATCATTGCCGGCCTCTAGCAGACCGAAAACGTGCAGAAGGCCACCGATTACTCTGGCCGTATAGGCACCGCGGCTGAACCCGAAAAGAAAGATGCGATCACCCAGCTCATACCTGTTCATCAGGTAACGATAGGCATCGGCGCAGTTGTCGAGCAGTCCGGAACCAAACCCAAGGCCCTTGACTCGCGTCCATTCCCGTTCCAGGCGGTTACGCGCGCTTGGGGCGCCCATTGTGCCGACTCCCGGATGGTAGTAAGCAATCTGTTTTGGACCGATTGCCAGCGTGTTATACAGCTTGACGACGTTAGAGTCGTTTTCCGGATTGTCGAAACCATTCCCAGTTCCATCGCAGCACAAAACGATATTCTTCGACATAAGCCTCCTCAAACTGCTCAGAAGCCCCAAATGGTCGAATGTCATTTGAGCACACTCTCGCCTGCGAGAGCTGAACCAAAACGAGAAGTGAGCATTGACGGCTTTAAACACATTGAGGTATACGGCGCCGAAGCTCCCTAACCCGGCAGTTCGTTTTTCGGAACGACGGAGCGTTTGGATGGAGTTATCCACATTCGCAACGAGCCTTGCCGTGGCTCAAGAAGCTGCGCTGGATAGGTTGGGCGGTTGGAGCCACTCTATTTGCTCTGAGCAATACGGGCGGCCGTTTGCCTTGGGTCTACAGCATGGCGTTTACATCTTTTTCGGCGGCCTCTCAATGCCCGAGAGCTGGATAAAGCGCTCGAGTTCTCCGACAAAGTGACATGCGAATCGCACCAAATCCCTAACAGGGATTCTGAGTGCAATGGCCTGTTAACGGCAGTTGAGTCAGCCTATACTTTTTCTTAGGTGCATTCGTCATGGACCTTAGGACATTCGCAGAAGTCCCACCAATGCGGCTCAGCTTCGCACAGATGTGGCGGGACGCTGAATTCGTTTGGAAACGTTATCGCGCTCGGGAAGACTGGTCGCACGATCACTGCTTAGTGTGTTCAGCCTGTATCTGCGAACACCGTGAGCGAGACCCCTACGATAAGCCAGGTCCGGTTGTCGGCGGCCACTACCGCCACGCTTTCTACGCGGAGGCATCAGACGGCACCTACACTTGGGTGTGCAGGTCGTGTTTCAAAAGGATGAACTTGCTCGTCAATTGGAGTAGTCGCCGCTCAAAGACACGTTCTGCACCCGTTCATTTCGGGAAGCGTAAGCAGCGACGTCCGTGAACCGTTCACTCAAATCCCTCGGCAGGGTTTTGTGCGTAATGGCCTGGTTACATCAACAATCTCAGCGTCGCGCTGCTTAGGTTGCTAGGACCTTATCGGCCATCATTACCGCAACTTGCTGCACCCGCTCCTCTGGGGCAAGGTGCATCCTCCGTAGGAGTTCGCTCTCTACAATTGGATTGGGGGATGAGCAATCAGAATCATGCGCATCTGTACTCCTACATCGTCTAAGTCGGGTTCGGGCTTGCCGCAATCGTCCCCGGCAGACTTCTCGGAGACGTCGATACACGCCTGCCATCTCTTCAGCAATCTCGGTTACGGATGCGTCATCCCAATCGGGGTGCCCCTGCCGCAGTCGCTTCCGACTCAGCTCTCTCATCTCTGCCCCAACTGATTCAGGCTGATTTTTCCCATTCTCAAGATTGGGTGACCTCCGGAGGGCACCGCCCATGCTCTGGCAATCAAAGGTGCAGCAAGAATTCGGGATTGTCTGGCAGATCGCAATGAAACTTCGTAGGACGAAAGTCGTTATCGAATCCCAGAATCGTATTCTCAGTGCGACTGGCCACATAAAAGTGGCCGGAGCTATTGAACGCCATGCCAGATGAGTTTTTCACTCTTAATTTTTTGATGGGAGAGAGAATGAAGTCGCCGGCGGGGCTTGGAATCGGAGATGACGACACTTGATTGGCGCCGCTGACGTACAACTTGCCTTGGTGCGCAAGCACATGAACTGGTGTTTCCAGCACATTGCTCTGCCCAACAAATTCGCCGCTGATGTTGTAGATTTTTACTGTTCCGGCGGGTTGGTCAACCACATACAAATGCCCGTTTGCCCACGCAATGCCGCGAACAGAGTGCTTCTTATCCGTGCTGAACTTTGGATTGTAATAAGAGAGACCATGGGGAGGTTTCACCGGCGTCGTGGCTTGCGGAGGCAAGTCCCCCTTACTTGAAGCCACGAATGTCCCCGGCAAGAAAATGCCCGAAGTGGGCAGGTTCCGAGACAATGGAGCTGCGTTTCCCGTCGTGCCATCCTTTGCAACGATCAGGCGCGTAACGACATTTGTGTCCTGGCTCGATAAGTAACAATAGTCGAGGCCATCGAATACTAGGTCAAACGGATGCAGAATCCCTTTGCAGGTCTCGCTCGAAGCAAACGTACTCACATATTTGTAGCTAGCCCCCGATCCTTCATAGCACAGCACGCTGTTTTGCTGCATGTTGGCATTCACTACATACAAGTACTTTCCGACCAGGCAAAGACCCCGTAGTTCATTCAATGTCAGATCATCCCGGGACTCAAGAAGCGAAGAGGTAATCTTCTTGCCGTCCTTGTCATAGGCGTGCACGTTATTCTTGTGGGGATTGTTTTCAGGCTTGCCACCGTGTAGCGTTACCAAAAGCATGCCAGCTTCTCCTGAGATCACAAGATTCCAACGCTGTCCTTCAACATTCGTTGAGGAATCTCAAAGCGGAAATAGAGTAGGTCTCGCGTGCCTCTAGTTGGGTTTGCAATTACGGGCAGTGCGAATTTCATCTTCGCGCCGCATCAAGACCTTCGTCCACTCCTCAAGGACCGCCTCGTCGACGTCTTGCGAACCTTTGGCGCGTAGTCTATTCACTTGTTTTTGGTCCATCATATTGAACCGCGCTACACGAAAGATGGATTTCACCGTGTCGCGATCCAATCTAGCAAGGCGCTGAATCATGACGCCCTGAGCCTCCTTCAACACTTGCTTGTCGCCCAAAAGCGCAGCGCGCAACTCGCATTTTTCCGCATTCACGAAAACAGTCTGTGGTTCCCATGCACTGAAGTTGCCGCGGGGATTGCTGCCGAACAGGTCGAGGCCACTTCGCTTCTTTCCGAAAGTTGATCCCAGATCATGGACGTAGATCACCGGTTTCCGACAGATTTTGGAATGGCCGGTTGTGGCTCCGTCCCACTGTGCGCAATCCAACCGATTCTGTTGTGGAAGTGCATTGTGATAGTGAATGAGTCCAAGGGCTAGCCGGTAGGCATCGTATTCCACCTTCTGCTGATGACTCCATTGTCCACCAGTGTAAAGACTGGCTGCGTCGGTCCACGACCAGGTCTCATCATTCTCAGGATTGATTTCGTCCCACGGAAGCTCACGTTCCGCACTGACGACTTTGAACACCGAGGGAGTATCCTTAAGCGAGGACGTATTATCGCTCAGCTTTTTCCCAAAGGGATCGTCGGTGCAGCCGATGCAGTTCGCAGACCCTGCTGGATACGCGGGATCCGTGGGAAAACCTAAGACCCACATCAGTCGAGAGGCCGCAACCGAGGTGAAAACCTCGTTGAATCGAGGATTGTGCCCAGGGTATGGGGGAGTCAGATACTTTACTTTGAAGTGGTCAGCTTTAATTGGATGTTCGTTGCTCGCATCATCCCGTGCATATAGTTTCGCCTCTTTGTCACCGCTTTTGTCTTTTTGTAGGACTACTTTCACATCCGCAACCCGAGTCGTCTCGCCCTTTGGGCTATAGAAAGCTCCGTCCTGAGTCATGTGCCAGCACTGAAATTTTCTGCTATCTCCAGGTACTTTGACAAACGCGTAGTGAGGGCGAAAGTAACATCCAATACTATCGGAGTCGGTAAAGTATTCGAATCGGCTTTTCTCCGGTTGCATCGCATTGAAGCCCGGACCATTGCTGACTTGTACAGCAGTCAGTGCAGGTTGGTCCAGCATTATGCTGGCCGCACGGATACAAGGAATCTTTTGCGCTTGAGTCATCCCATCTGGGACTTCGCATCCGGAGGCCTGGGCAAAGCCGCGGCTGGCAATAAGTACGATCACTGAGTGCATAAGAATCCACGTTAGCTTCATGGTCCCTCCTTTACTCCGGCGACTTCGTCAGCGAGAGCACTATTCTCAAAAGAGCTTCGCCGAGCAAAAGTTTGGCACTGTCGCCAGACCCATGGGATTGTCAATCACTTTGAGTTCAGTCGGCTGATTCTTCCATTGGCAGCGACCTTTGGCGAGGTCCTCCCGCTTCTCCTTAAAAGCCTCCATCCACTGTTGGATGATCGAAGCTTCGTCCATACCGGATTTGAATGAGCCATCGCGGTTGTGATACTCGGGCTTCTGAGCAACCCGAGAGGCTTTGAACAGTTCTTGGACCTGCTGGTCCGATAACTGACACAGAAGGCCGGCATCGAAACGTCTACCCTCTTCGCTGACGATGGGATCGCTCAAACCGTCGTGCGCGGTCAGGCTCTTCCGGAGAACGGCTTGGCATTGCTGAGGCGCGCCGTCGGTTCCGACCTTCTTCCAAAGTTTAGTGCTGGACCAATTGTGGAAATTCATTTTTGCGCCAGAATTGCTTGTAAACCAACCGCCGCTGCCAAATGTGGCGCCCACATCCTGGACTAGCATGATGGAGTTATCGCAAGTCGTCGTGAAAGGTTGCGTTTTTTGATCCACATGCACCTTGTCGCAAACCAAGCGCTGCTGCGGAGGCTTGTTATCGCTGTGCTTCATGAACGCGGCGAGCAGTTTCAGACCATCTCTCTCGTAGCTGGGTAGTCCATTTACCGAGTCAAGTTCCTTCCAGCTCCAGCCCTGTTCTTCCTTGCCGACTTCATACATCTTGTGGCCTGGGAACTTGCGCACGATCGTCGCGGGATCATAGGTCCGTGTTTCTCTGTTACCCGAGCCGGAGACGGGATTGTCGGGGCAATTGTGGCACTCCACACGGACTGGAAACCAAGAATCTGCGTAATAGCCTAGCGCCCACATCAGACGAGTAGCTACGACCTCAGCGTAGACTTCGTTGTCATCAGCACCGAATTTGACCTTGACGGGTTCTTCGTCCATCTGATCGGTTAACTCTTGGACTTGGCCATTCGCACTCTCTACACGAGTGATCTTGCATTCAAACTTAGGTGTCTTACCTTGCATCTTCGAACCTGGATTGGAAAACTCGCAGATCACCTTGTCATTGAAATGAAGTTGAAAGTGTTTGGGGTTTTGCGCCGGGCCATCTAAAATGGAGGCTTCTGAGACGGCCTTCGGCGTGAACAGCGAGGCAGAACGCACGGCTTCCAAACGATCCTTTGCAGAATAGAATTCCTTTTGTACTTTTTCGTTGCTGCTTTTGGAGTCCGATTTGTCATCGGACGATTGGGCCGTCGAATAGAAGTCGCTGAAAAATACTGACACCAGCAGCGCGAGTAGCGCCATCACTCGGCGCATACCTAATGGCACCAGCCATGAGGCAGATCGAATAAGCGAAGGACGAGGAATGTTCATGCTTCCCACTTGGGAACGGAGATTACTTGCCCAACTTGGTTTCATATCACTCATTATCTCTCAGGAACAGCAAGCGCATCACTCACTTGTTGCAGAGCCGCGTGCTCAGTAAGTGGAATCCTAGCGATGGCGGGTGGCGCGTCCTGCGCTTTTTGGGGCAGCACCTTCGAATTGCGTCGCTGCTCTATTTTATTAAGTGCGGAAATCGCTTCTCTCTCAGTTCCTGGGGCTCGACTCGCAACAGCCTGATTCAGGACATGGTCAACAATTACCAGGCATTCGCTGTCGTTGAGTTCTTGTACCTTCGCGGGCACTATCGCCGCGGCGTACTCACGGACTGCCTTAACAAGATGTCCCTCCCTCGCAAATATAAGCGCCAGTTGACAATGGGCTGCGCTGTAGTCCGCCTTGGCGTGTATGGCCGCCTGGTAGGAGGTGGCGGCACCAGTGTAATTGCCAAGGTCGCGTAGCTCGTTCGCTAGCCATTGATTGGCAAACATCTGGGAATATCCTCGCTCCAGGTCAGACGGACTGAGCTTTGCGACTTTGTTGTATTCATCGAACGCCTGTGCTCGCCGGCTTTCATGCACCAGTGCGCGCGCCAACTTCAGGTGAGCCTCAACATAAGTCGGCCGGAGTTGAGCAGCCATCTGGTACTCCTCAATTGCGCTCCGCCAATCGCCCTTTCTCTCGAGCAAGGCTCCGAGTTGTAAAACTGCGTATGGAAGCGATCCGGAAGTTTTGTTTTCCTCGACGGTGCTCTGGATCTCTGCGATACCGGAGTCTAGGTCCTTTGATTCAGCCAATTCGAGGCCCTCGTTAACCCGAATGAGTACATCCCGGGGCGCATACTTAAGTGCCTCTTCGTATTCTCTCAGGGCTTCATCGTGCCTTTGAAGGTGGGAAAGCGCGAGACTTCTTTTTACGTGTGCAATCGCACGATTCCGGTCCTGACTTTCAGTTACTAGGAATTTGTCGTACACCATTAGCGCACCTAGATGGTTGCCCGTGTCGTCCAGGGCCTCGCCAAGCCCGAGCAGGGCCCTTCGGTAGCCCGCTTTGTCCGCCAACTGTCGATAGAGATCGATCGCTTTCGTCCTATCTCCATTGAGGTAGTATGCATGCGCCAAGTGTTCCCACACTTCCTGCGAGGTTTTCGGATCGGTCGCGGCCACTTCCTGATAACACTCGATTGCTTCTCGATACCGACGATTGACAGCAAAACCCATGCACAAATTCAACTTCAAACGTTGATCTTCTGGGTTCAAATCGTGCGCCCGGCTCAGTTCAGCCAATCCCTGATCAACTTGTCCGTCCTTCAGCAGCGCCACTCCTGCCAGAGTGGGATCCTCGGAGGCAACAATTCGCTGCGCCAAATCTCTGCTCGCCTGCTTCAAGCCGTCGGCAGTAATGGGCCTAGGCGTTGACTCCCATGGACCAGTGTCCGAGCTCCGCGCCACGAGAATGAATTGGTTTCCCTTCACAATAATGTCTCCCGAGACCAGCGTTTCGGTATGCAGAATTGCTCGAATAATGGAGAGTAGCCTTTCGTAGGACACTCCTTTGATCTCGACGGTAAATCGAGGAGGAGTTTGTACCCGCCAAAACTTTGGGATGAGTATGTTCCGCAAGTCCGGCAAGCCTGTGTCCGACGACCTAAGGCCTGTATCCTCCCGGTCTTCTTCGATTTCATCGCGGATCGACTTTAGGCCGTCCTGCACGGCATCGGCGACGATTTCACCCGTGAAAGGTAGGTCCCCCTTCGGCACCTGGAAAGGGCTAATCATCGTAACGGGTGTCCTCGCGTCCCAAAGCGCATACCCGGCCATTATGAAAAGCACGAAGTACAAGGGATACGAGTTGAGCGCCTTCCAAGCCCAAGAGGACAATTGGAGCGCGGCCTTCAATGACTTCCCACGTGCATCTCGGATGAGCCCTCTGAACTTGCTTTCACACATGACGGAACTCCTTTGTTACGCTGCATTCTCCTTCCGCTTGTGTTTATCTGCAATGGACGCTTACATATTCCGAGCATTACTCTCTCTTAAGCGACAAGGCATTGAAATGCAGGACTTTGCTATGCGAAAGCCGATCTCGTGAACGCCCTCGTGTGGTAAGCTTGTGCGCATATTGGGGTCCTACCTTTTCTATGCCCCTCGAAGAGCAGCGTAATCTACCTCAGTACCGTTTCGGCCCATTTGAAGTTTGCTGCGAAACTGGCGAACTGCTAAAGAATCGAAGAAGAGTTCATCTGCAACGGAAACCTTTTGAAATCCTGGCGGCGCTATTAGAACAGCCGGGCATGTTAGTCAGCCGGGACAGTCTGCGTCAGCGACTCTGGCCCGCTGATACGTTTGTGGATTTCGACAACGGTTTGAACACTGCCTTGAGTAAGTTACGGGAAGCCCTAGGGGATACTGCCGAGAAACCTAGGTATATTGAAACGTTAGAACGCCGCGGATATCGCTTCGTCGCACAAGTAGAGAAATTCGCAAGCGTGCCTGAAACTCGGATGCGAGAACTAGAAGTGCGAAGGAAGCAGGTAGAGCCTGACGTTGTCCTGGTCGAGATAGCAGGGAACATTGTGTATGGACCTGAGTGCCAGGAAATCGAACGGCTCATCGCTGAACTTCTGCAGAAAGGAGAGAAGAAATTCATTTTTGATATCTCGTGCGTCCATCATCTTGACAGCAGCGGATTCGGGATCATCGTGATGTGTTCGGCAAAGGTGAAAGAAGCAGGGGGTGAGCTACGAGTTGCTGGCGCAGGGGGGCACGTGAAAGCCGTCTTCAACATCACCCACGCAGCTAAGATCTTAGCTTTGTACCCGAGCATGGCGGACGCATTAGAAGGATTCGGCATTACAGCCGCCTGAAACATTACTTCGATCGTTGGCCCGGACGGCTACCCCTTCAGGCTAGCCGTGTCGTCTCTCGACATTGCTGGAGAGAGTGAAAAAGATCGCGACGGTTTAGTTGCGGTGCTGCCATCCGGATTTTGAGGACATGGTTGGCACACTGATGAAAAAGGGAGCTTGAGACTGGGAATTTCCAGGAGGTCCCGACGCGGTTGATGGACATCCCACCTCTGCCATTCCGCCATCTCGCTTTCACTTCGCCCCAAGGGCCTTCTCCGATAATGCAGCTGTCAGAGTTTTCTTGTCTTATTTTTTCTAATATCGAAACGGCGAAAATGGGTCACCGCTTTCTGGGTACCCCTAGCCTGTGGACAACGTCTGCGCACGCGACTCCTGTCAGTTTCAACCCAAGTGTCCAATTTTGGACGGGCGAAGGTTGCCTGTTTGTGTCGCAGTTTGTGTCGTAACCGTCCCATCCCTGCCCGTTTCGCATGAGTTTCCTCAGTGTCGCTTGGATACAAGTGGGGAGCAGGAAAGATGCTGAGAACTAGCATTAAAACTGGGCTTCCATGCTAGTGCGTACCGCCCCATGTCATTCTGGCTTCTTTCGGCCACCGAATTCGGGACCAGGGGGTCGGAGGTTCAAATCCTCTCTCCCCGACCAAATCTTATCGTACCTTACCTTTCAGGGCACACCCATCCTTCATTTTTGAATAGGATTTGGTCAAAACCTGTAATCGCCTTCCATGAGAAGGCCGGTCGGAGTCAAGTCGGTTCTTTTGTTTTTTCGTTAGACAAGTTTTTTTCTCCCGCCGAGTGGCCACTGTCGCCATGCTTCCATTCGCACTCTCGAGGAGCGATTCTGTTCGCTCGGTGCAGGTTGGGCGTTCTCGGTTCAGCCGGTGCTGCCATCTGTTTGG
>Ga0070717_10000959_pt1 | contig 19227 bp, 22 predicted proteins | sample LARL113metaG_FD_71366 | JGI IMG/M metagenome (GOLD analysis project Ga0070717, IMG submission 71366) | Corn, switchgrass and miscanthus rhizosphere microbial communities from Kellogg Biological Station, Michigan, USA - LAR L11-3 metaG | ecosystem: Host-associated > Plants > Roots > Rhizosphere ... | reverse complement strand
ACCCCGCTCTCAACGGGGGACGCGACTTAAAGCAACGACGGATCGGGCTTTTTTGGTCTCTACCGGCATTCCACCGCCGGCGCGGGCTACTGAAAAGGCTTGTCCTTCATTGCCAGGTGAGCGGGCGGGAAAATTTCCCAACCAATCCACGGCAGCACAATTCGGTCTGAGTTCAAGGCCTCGCCGCGTCTCCATCGTGCGGCAACGCCAACCAACTCACGTCCGAGAACCACTTGGAACAGGTCCCGTCGCTGGGCCGTTTTGGGAGAGTGCTATGACCGAACGTATTCAGGAATTCCTGCGCAACCGCCGCCAGGAGGGCCTCGACACCGAGCCGTGCCTCGTCGTCGACCTCGAAGTCGTGCGCGACAACTACCAGACCTTCGCGAAGGCGTTGCCGGACAGCCGCGTGTTCTACGCGGTGAAGGCAAACCCGGCGCCGGAGGTGCTGGCGCTGCTCGCCGCGATGGGCTCGTGCTTCGACACCGCAACGGTTGCCGAAATCCAGATGGCACTGGCCGCGGGAGCGACGCCGGACCGCATCTCCTTTGGCAATACGATCAAGAAGGAGCGTGACATCGCGCGCGCCTTTGCGCTCGGCATTCGCCTGTTCGCGGTCGATTGCGCAGCCGAGGTCGAGAAGATCGCCCGCGCCGCCCCCGGCGCCAAGGTGTTCTGCCGCATCCTCTATGACTGCGCCGGCGCCGAATGGCCGCTGTCGCGGAAGTTCGGCTGCGACCCGGAGATGGCGGTCGAGGTGCTTGACCTCGCCAAGCGCCTGGGGCTCGAGCCGTGCGGCATCTCGTTCCATGTCGGCTCGCAGCAGCGCAAGGTGAAGGCGTGGGACCGGGCCCTGGCGATGGCCTCGACCGTGTTCCGCGACTGCGCCGAGCGCGGGATCAACCTCACCATGGTCAACATGGGCGGTGGATTCCCGACCAAGTACCTCAAGGACGTTCCTCCGGTCGTGCAGTACGGCCGGTCGATCTTCCGTGCGCTGCGCAAGCATTTCGGCAATCAGATCCCGGAGACCATCATTGAGCCGGGCCGCGGCATGGTCGGAAATGCCGGCGTCATCGAGACCGAAGTCGTCCTGATCTCCAGGAAGAGCGACGAGGACGAGGTGCGCTGGGTCTATCTGGACATCGGCAAGTTCGGCGGTCTCGCCGAGACGATGGACGAGTCGATCCGCTACGCCATCCGCACTCCGCATGACGGGGCGGAAATGACGCCGTGCGTGCTCGCAGGTCCGACCTGCGATTCCGCCGACGTGTTGTACGAGAAGCTGCCGTATCCGCTTCCGGTGACGCTCGAGATCGGCGACAAACTGCTGATCGAAGGTACCGGCGCCTATACGTCGACCTACTCGTCGGTGGCCTTCAACGGCATCCCGCCGCTGAAGACCTACCACATCTGACCTCACAGCCGAGGTCTGAATAACCGGGAGCCGGTCCGCCGGCTCCCTCCCCTACAAGAAGCGAATTTTCTGACAACGCTGGCCTGGCGGTCTCCCCGCCATGGCAAGCGAGGACTGACGTGCCATGACCAAATTGCGGAAGACCCCTATAGCCCTCCTTTCGAATGCCGCTCCGTTCGCGATCCGTGCGGAACGCGCATCCGACGTCGTTGCGCGTGAAGCGCTGCTGGATGCCTGCTTTGGCGAGGGCCGCCAAATGCGCACCTGCCAGCGCCTGCGCGACGGACGCGTGCCCGCCGAAGGCCTTGCCTTCTCGGCCGTGCGCGAGGGCAAATTGGTCGGGACCGTACGGTTGTGGCACGTCAGCGCCGGGGGCATCCCGGCGCTCATACTCGGCCCGCTGGCGGTGGATAACACCTGCCGCAAGCTTGGCGTCGGGGCCGCGCTGATGGACCACGCGCTCGCGGCGGCGACGGCGCGTGGCCATCGCGCGGTAATTCTGCTCGGCGATGCGCCCTATTACGCCCGCTTCGGCTTTTCGGCGGCGAAGGCCCACGAGCTGCTGTTGCCCGGCGCGTTCGAGCGCGATCGCCTGCTCGGCCTCGAGCTGACCGCAGGTGCGCTCGATGGCGCCTGGGGCATGATCGTGCCGACCGGCACCGCCTTGCCGAAAATTCGGGCAACGCGCGCCAGGAAGGCGCTGCGCGCCGCACCTGCCGCGGCTTGAGGCGCCACCATCATGCCGGAAAACCTCACCACAAAGCGCGATGCTGCGCCCTCGCGCCTGCGCAGCATCGTCAGCACGATCCTGTTGATCATCCTGAGCATCTTGATCGTCCGGGACATCCTGGTGCGCCGCTGGGGCTCGGCCTCGCCGCCGCGCCCCGACGTGACACAGCGCTCGCCCTGATATAGCGAAGGCTTGCGCGTGCTGCCGAAAAGCCCGTAAACCGCGCGCGAAGCCCGACCTGCCGCCTGATCCCCTTTCCCGACCCATCGCTGCTTTCCGGAGACCCACCTCATGAGCCCCGCCTCGCAGATCCACGCCAAAATTTCCGGCCCCATTGTCATGATCGGCTTCGGCTCGATCGGCAAAGGCACGCTGCCCCTCATCGAGCGGCATTTTGCTTACGACAAATCGCGCTTCGTCATCATCGATCCGCATGAGGACGGCGCGATCGCCAAACAGCACGGCGTGCGCTTCATCAAGCAGGGCGTCACGCGGGACAATTATCGCGAGCTTTTGGTGCCGCTCCTGACCGCCGGCGGCGGCCAGGGCTTTTGCGTCAATCTGTCAGTCGATACCTCCTCGGTCGACATCATGACCTTGTGCCGGGAGATCGGCGTGCTCTATATCGATACCGTCGTCGAACCGTGGCTTGGCTTCTATTTCGACAAGAATATCGGCACCGAGAAGCGCTCGAACTACGCGCTGCGCGAGACGCTGCTCGACGCAAAGCACAAGAGCCCGGGCGGGCCGACGGCGGTGTCCACCTGCGGCGCCAATCCCGGCATGGTGTCCTGGTTCGTCAAGCAGGCGCTGCTCGACATCGCGCGCGACACCAACACGCCCTTCAACGAGCCGAAGGGCCGCGAGGGCTGGGGCCAGCTCGCCCACAAGCTCGGCGTCAAGGGCATCCATATCGCCGAACGCGACACCCAGCGCTCGAAGCGGCCGAAGCCGATGAACGTGTTCGTCAACACCTGGTCGGTGGAGGGTTTTGTGTCCGAGGGCATGCAGCCGGCCGAACTCGGCTGGGGCACCCATGAGAAGTGGATGCCGGACAATGGCCGCACCCACCCCGACGGCTGTGGCGCGGCGATCTACCTGCAGCAGCCCGGCGCCAACACCCGCGTGCGTTCCTGGTGCCCGACGCCGGGCGCGCAATATGGCTTCCTGGTCACCCACAACGAGTCGATCTCGATCGCCGACTATTTCACGGTGCGCAATGGCGGCAATGTGATCTATCGCCCGACCTGCCACTACGCCTATCACCCGGCGAATGACGCAGTGCTGTCGCTGCATGAGATGTTCGGCGCGACGGGGCGGATGCAGCCGAAATGGCACATCCTGGACGAGAACGAGATCGAGGACGGCATCGACGAGCTCGGCGTCTTGGTCTACGGCCACGCCAAGAACGCCTATTGGTACGGCTCGCAGCTCTCGATCGAGGAGACGCGGGAGGTCGCGCCCTACCAGAACGCCACCGGCATGCAGGTGTCGTCCGCCGTGCTCGCCGGCATGGTGTGGGCGCTGGAAAATCCCGACGAAGGCATCGTCGAGGCCGACGAGATGGATTTCCGCCGCTGCCTCGAGATCCAGATGCCTTATCTGGGCCCGGTGAAGGGTTTTTATACCGACTGGACGCCGCTCACCGACCGTCCCGGGCTGTTTCCGGAAGACATCGACACCAGCGATCCCTGGCAGTTCCGGAACGTGCTGGTGCGGTGAGATTCAACTGTCATCGCCCGCCACGCGGTCCGGCCTCCGGCCGGCCGGATGACAGGCTCCGGCGGGCGATCCAGTAACCACCGGCCTCTCGATTCCCACGAGCATCCCGGCGTACTGGATGCCCCGCCTTCGCGGGGCATGACGAGTTATGTTGTGACGGGCAGCGTCACTTCTTCATGTAATCGAACGCCACGCTTCCGAGGCCGAGGGTCAGATCCGCCTTGAAATGCAGCGCGGAGACGACCTCGCGCACCGGCAGCCGCGCGACATCGCAGAGCGCGTGCGGGAACAGGCCGAGCGCCGCCGGACCGGTCCAGGCCTCCTTCAACGTGATGTCCTCGAGCGAGAAGCGCACCAGCTCGCAGATCCGCGGGCTACCGTCGACATGCGGAATAATCTTGAGAATAAAATTCGGCGCCTTCATGCTCTTCAGCACGGGGTCGTGATCGACGTAGCGGTGCTTGTAGCCCATGGTGCCGGAGGCGCACAGCACCGAGCCGTAATGCAGCGTGCCGACCAGCACGTCGCTCTCGACTTCAATCTTTGGCCTGGCGAGCTTTTTCGGAAATCCCCACAACTCTCGGCCGCCGGCGATCGGCCCTTCGTCGTCCAGATACATCGCGTGGGTATAGGCGCCATCCTCGCCGTTCAGCCGAACCGGGATCACCTGCCCGGTTTCGGTGTAGTCGCCGAACCCGGTTGAGTCGGGCATGCGGATGAATTCGTATTTGACGACCGGCTCGGTGACTTCAAGCGGCTCCGGCACCACGGCGGCCAGCGCTTCCGGATCGGTGCGGTAGGTGATGACGAAATATTCGCGGTTGAAGAAGCGATAGGGTCCCGGCGGAAACGCCGGGTTGTTCAGCGGCATCGAATAGGCGGTTCGCCTGACGTCATCGATTTTCATGATTTACCCCGTGTGTCGTCCACGCTGTCGCGCAAGTATGGAGCAGCGTATCGGCACAAGCGAGGCCGTAAAATCGGCAGTGGGATTACTTCTCCTTGATCGGCGGCCCGATCTTTTCGGCCGGCGCAACCGGCAGCGCGGGCTGGGCGCCACCTTTTTGCGCCTGCGGATCAGGGCGAGCCGGCTCGGGTGGCGGCGTGGTCGGGCGCTCGCCGCCGGGTTTTGATTCCGCCGGCTTGTTTTGATCGTCAGGGGGCGAGGATTGCAGCGGCTGCGTGGCCTGCGCCATCCGCTGCTGCGGCGGATCTGGCGCCGCAAACTCGATCACCGACAGGCCCAACATCACGAACCCCGCCGTCACCAGCAGCGACGCCAGCAGCAAATCCTTCCTCTCGGCACGTTTCCTCTCCTGGGGAGACATGGCGTTGGACCCAGCTACTTGTTCACGAGGTCAACGACCACCCACGCTGAATAGTTCCGGAGGAACTCAGAGCGGCAACAAGCCTGCCTCGCCATCCTCCGCCGCGAACGCGAGCAACGTGCCTTTGGCGTTCCACGCGAGCGCTGCGACCGCGGCGCTGCCGTTGCGGCGTACCAAAATCTCCGCGCCGTCCTCCAGCCGCACCATCAGGATGGTGCCGTCGCCATAGCCGGCGGCAAGGATCTCTTGCTTGGGATGACAGGCGACCGCGGAAACCCGCGCCGACAAGGGCGCAAGCATTGCGGGCTCCTTGCCCATCGGGCCGTCCTTGCTCGCGAACGGCCACAGGATCACGGCGTCGGCGCCCGAGGTCGCGAGAAATTTCCCGCCTGCGCTCCACGACATCGATTTGACGCGGCCGGGATAGCCGCTCATCCGCATGTGGCGGCTGTCGGCCAAACGCCAGCCATGCAGCGCCGGCTCGTGCATCGCGGTGACCAGAAACTTGTTGTCCGGGCTGAAGGTGACGCCGAGATGCGAGCCGGCCCATTCCAGAAATTCCGGCTGCGCCGTCATGTTGGGAAACCACAGCGTCACACCGCTATAATGCGCTGCCGCAACGCGCAGGCCTTTTGGCGCGAATGCGAGGCCGCCGACGGTCGAGGGCATGTCGAAGGTCTTGTCCTCTCCCTTTCCGCCTCCCTTGCTGCTGCGGACGAAAGCAGTCTTGCCGGCCGACCAGGCCACTGCGCCGTCCGGATGCAGCGCGACATTGTCGATCCAGCGCCGCTTGGCATCCAGCGCCAGCGGCGTCACCTCGCCCTTGGCATCGAGCGCGACAACTTTGCCGTCATCGCCGCCCATCACGAGGCGCGAGCCGTCGGAGGCCGTGCAGAGGATGCCGCCGCCATGGACGGTGACGCGCGAGATTTCGCCCTCGGCGTCCACCAGAGCCACGCTTTCCTCGGCGCCGACAAAGGCGGCGCGTTCGCCGAGAAAATGGATCGAACTAACCGGCGTACCGATCGCGAGGGGACGCACGCGATCGGTGACGGAAGCGATGGAGGCCTGTCCGCCGGGCTCGAAAGCGCTCATCACGAGGTGATGCAGCTTTCGAAGCCGTCGCGGATCATCTGCTCCGGCAATTCGCGGCCGATGAAGATGAGGCGGCTCTCACGCGGCTCGCCGTCCTTCCATTTCCGCTGATGGTCGCCTTCCAGCATCATGTGCACGCCCTGGAACACGTAGCGGTCGTCATCGTCGCTGAAGGCGAGGATGCCCTTCGATCGCAAGATCTTCTGGCCTTCGCTGGCGACCAGGTTTTGCAGCCACGGCATGAATTTGGTGGCGTCGAGCGGCTTGTCTGATCGCAGCGACAGCGATTGCATTTCCTCGTCATGGTAATGCTTCAGCCCGCCATGGCTGTGGCCATGATGGTGGTCGTGGCCGTCATGGTGATGATCGCGGTCATGATCGTGCTCGTCGCCGGCCTCGAGAAAATCCGGCTCGATGTCGAGGATGCGGTCGAGATCGAAGGCGCCGCGCTCCAAGACGTCCGACAGCGCAACCTTGCAGCGCTCGGTGCGGTGCAGCTTGGCATAAGGGTTGATGCCGCGGATCCGCGCCTCGACTTCGAACAGCTCAGGCTTGGAGACGAGGTCGGTCTTGTTCAGCACGATGACATCGGCGAATGCGATCTGGTTCTTGGCTTCAGGCGCGTCCTTCAGACGGTCGCTCAGCCATTTGGCGTCGGCAACGGTCACGACCGCGTCGAGGCGGGCATTCTTCTGCACGTCCTCGTCGACAAAGAAGGTCTGCGCCACCGGCGCCGGATCGGCCAGTCCCGTGGTTTCGACGATGATGGCGTCGAACTTGCCCTTGCGCTTCATCAACCCGTCGAGGATGCGCACGAGGTCGCCGCGCACGGTGCAGCAGACGCAGCCATTGTTCATCTCGAACACTTCTTCGTCCGCGCCGATGATCAAATCATTGTCGATCCCGATCTCGCCGAATTCGTTGACGATGACGGCGTATTTCTTGCCGTGATTTTCCGACAGGATGCGGTTGAGAAGCGTGGTCTTGCCGGCGCCGAGATAGCCGGTCAGCACGGTCACGGGAATTTTTTGGGACGAAGGTTCGGCCATAACGACTCCGGAAAACGGGAAGGCGCTATAGGCCGGCGGGGTGGCCCCTGCCCTAATTGCCGAGCGCGCTGGTCAGGGCCTTTATATTGTGCCTGACCATCTCAATGTAAGTGGGGCAGACCCCCTTTTCGTCGGTCAAAGCGTCGGAAAACAGCGTTCCACCGACTTTTGCGCCGGTCTCGGCGGCGATCCGGCTGACCAGCCTGGGGTCGCTGATATTCTCAAGGAACACGGCCGGGATTTTCGCCGACTTGATCTGGCTGATGATGGCACCGACATCGCGCGCGCTCGGCTCCGTCTCGGTGGAAACCCCCTCCGGCGCGATGAATTCGACACCATAGGCGGCGGCAAAATAGCCGAAGGCATCGTGGGTGGAGATCACCTTGCGCCGCGCCGGCGGGATTTTTTCGACCGCCGCCCGCACCGCGGCCTCGAGCGCATCGAGCTCGGCCTGATAGCGGCGGGCATTGGCTAAAAACATCTCGGCGTCCGCGGGGTCGGCGGCGGCCAGTGCGTCGCGAATGTTCGCGACATAGACCTTCGCACTCGCAACCGATTGCCAGGCATGCGGATCGGCATCGGAGCCGAGACGGAGCGGCGTAATGCCCCTGGTCGCCGTGATGATCGGCGCCTTGCCGCCCGACGCCTGAATGAGCCGCGGCAGCCAGCCTTCAAGACCGAGACCGTTGATGATGACGAGCCTTGCGTCCGCGATCTTCTTGGCATCGGCCGGCGTCGGCGTATAGACATGGACGTCGCCATTGGGTCCGACCAGCGTCGTGACGTCGACGCGGTCGCCGCCGACATTTTTGACGAAATCGCCGAGGATGGAAAAGCTGGCGACGACCTTGAGGCGTTCCTGTGCCTGTACCGGAAGAGCCGTCGCCATCAGGGCCAGACAAACAAGCAAGGGTAATCGTCGCATGGCTCAGGCTTCGAGATGGCGTGCTGGAAACAGCTGCCTGACAAGGCCACCGAATTTGCCGAACAGCACCGATCCGACATAAAGCACCGTCGCCACCAGGATGATCGCAGGCCCCGACGGCACTTTGGTCTGGAACGACAGCACCAGCCCCGCATAGCCCGAAACGATCGCTGATATCACCGCGATGCAGATCATGCCGGTGATGTCGCGCGACCAGAACCGCGCAATCCCCGCGGGCAGGATCATCAATCCCACCGCGAGCAAGGTGCCGAGCGCCTGAAAGCCGTTGACGAGGTTGACGACGACCAGCGCCAGGAAGGCGAGATGCGCCGGCGCGCCGGCGCGGCTCACCGTGCGCAGGAAAAGCGGATCGACGCTTTCGATCACCAGCGGCCGGTAGATCAAGGCCAGCACCACAAGCGTGATGGTGGCGTTGAACGCGACGACCAGCAGCGTCTGGTCGTCCATCGCAAGGATATTGCCGAACAGCACGTGCAACAGATCGATATTGGTGCCCTTGATCGAGACGATGGTGACGCCGAGCGCCAGCGAAGCGAGATAAAAGGTCGCAAGCGAAGCGTCTTCCTTCAGGCCGGTGGTGCGCGACACGACACCGGCGAGAATCGCAACGGTAAAACCCGCGATCAATCCGCCCGATGTCATTGCGAACAGATTGAGCCCGGACAACAGAAAACCGATCGCCGCCCCCGGCAGGATCGCATGCGCCATGGCGTCGCCGACCAGGCTCATCCGCCGCAGCATCAAAAACACCCCGATCGGCGCGCCACCGAGCGACAGCGCGATGACCGCGGCGAGCGCGCGGCGCATGAATTCGAACTCGGTGAACGGCGCGATCAGCGCATCGGTAATCATTGGAATCAAGCCGCTTGCGACGGCATGTCGTCGGCAACGCAGGGAGCGGCGCTGTCGTCGAACGCTTCGCACATCCGCCGCGCGGCCAACAGGTTCTCCGCGGTCAGCACCTCCGATGTCGCGCCCCAGGCCACCGGTTCGCGCGCCAGCAGCAGCGTTTGCGGAAAGTTTGTGCGCACCAGATCCATGTCGTGCAACGCCGCCAGCACCGTGCGCCCTTCGGCGTGCCAGCGCTTGACCAGCGCAAGCAGGTCCGCGGAAGTTTTTGCGTCGATGGCGTTGAAGGGCTCGTCGAGCACGATCAGCCGCGAATCCTGCAACAGCACCCGTGCAAACAGCATGCGCTGCATCTGCCCACCGGACAGCGTGCCGATCGGGCGGTTCTCGAACCCGGTAAGGCCGACGGCCGATAGCGCCAGCGCGATCTTTTTGCGGGCGGCCTCGCCGATGCCGCCGAACAGACCGGTGGCGCGCCACAACCCGGTGCCGACGAAATCGAACACCGAGATCGGAAAGCTGCGGTCGATATCGGCGGTCTGCGGCAGATAGGCGATATCTCTGATATCGAGGCCGCAGGTCTCGATCGAGCCTGCGAGCGGCTTCAAGATGCCGACGATCCCGCGAAACAGCGTCGACTTGCCAGCCCCGTTGGGGCCGACCACCGCGAGCAGCGCGCCGGATAAAACCTCGCCCCTGAGATGATGCACCGCCGGATGGCGATCATAGCCCAGCGTGACATCGCGGAATTGGACTTGCGCGGCCATGCTCATCTCATCGCCAGCCACACCACGGCCCATAGGCCCGCGCTGACCGCGAGCGCAGCGCCAAGTCGTGAGACGACCGGCATGCGCAGGATCGACCAGGGTGCTGCCTGCGCCGGATGCGGCGAAGCCGGACCATGGGCGTGGGCATGCGCGTGGCCGTGACCGTGGAGGTGGTCGTGGCTGTGGGGATCGGGTGGAACCATCCTGTAATGTTATATTGTAACATCTCAGGTGTCCACCGACGTCCCTCAGGGCTTGCCGATCGCCATGGCGATGGCGGCGGCCAGGAAGGGGAACGGGACCGAGACGGCGGCCCGAAACCAGACGAATTTCGCCGGCATGAACGGGATTTCCCACAAAAGCAGCCGCTGAAAGGCAAACAGTGCCCAGGCGATGACATAGGCGATGACCTGCGGCGGCCCGCCGCCGGCCTTCAGCGCGACCGCGCCGATGGAAAAGCCGACCACCGGTCCCCCCGGCGTCGCGGCGCCGGCGACCACCGCGGTCGCAACCCCGAACCAGCCGCTATTGGGCCCGAGCCAGCCGGTGATGATTTCTTGCGGGATGACGGCTGCGATATAGCCCGAGCCGATCACCCCAAGCGCGATGCGCGGCACGATGTTGATAAAATCCAGGCTGCCTTCGCGCAGTGATGACGTCAGCACCTTAGGCCCGCTGCGATAGGCGAGAAAGCCGACGGCTGCGACCGAACCCCACAGGATGATGTCGATCAAGAGCGCCGCGCTCATTCGTCCTCGCCTTTTGGATACATCCGCACATAGACGAAGCGACCGAGCGCGCCGGCCAGCACCGGCAGCGGCAGCGAGATCACGATGCGCCACAGCGTGAAATCGGTACCCATGATCGGCAATTCCCAGGCCACCGCGCGGCCGTAGCCGATCAGCGTCCAGCTCACGACCATCGCGATGGTGGCGCCGAAATCGGCGCCGACAGTGAGCAGCGCGCTCGCCACCGGATAGGCGGTGAACGGCCCGCCCGGCAGGATCGCCCCGAACGCAGCCCCGATCAAAAGTCCCATCACGCCCGAATTCGGCCCCAGCGATCGCGACACCTTCTCGTGCGGCAAGATCTCGGCAATGAAGGCGCCGAGCAGGCAACCGGCCAGCACACGTGGCAGGATGCCGCCGAACAGCGCGAGATCATGGGTCAGGATTTCCAGCACGCCGCTGATGCCGTCGCGGCGATAGACCAGCGTGGCGCTGACCGCGACCAATACGCCGATCGTGATCATCGACCAGCCGACCGGCTTGCGGACGCGCCCGGGCCGCGGCTCGCCTTCCCCGGCGTCGGAGGCAGGTGGCGGCTCTTTCAACGGGGGTTCGGACAAGGAATCAGGACTGGCGCGGCGTGGGGCACCTGATCTGCTTAGTCTTGGCCCGGACGCGATGCAAACAGAAGCGCGGCAAGACCCATGCACACATCATGGATGCGTATGCGAGATTGCCACGGCCGCGGGCTCAGGTGAGGTAGCGGATCAACGACAGGCCGGCGAACAGACCCGCAATCGAGAATACGACCGACCCCAGCACGTAAAATGCGGCGAGCCCAAGCGCGCCGCGCTCATACAGCAGCATGGAATCAAGCGAGAACGCCGAGAAGGTGGTGTAGCCGCCGAGAATGCCGGTCATCAGGAACAGCCGCCAAGGCTGCGACGCCTCGCCCTTGAAGGCGAGGTAGCCCGCGATCAGTCCCATGATCGTCGAGCCTGATATGTTGATGATGAAGGTGCTGTACGGAAACGCGGTACCGAACAATTTCCCGCACACCACATTGATGAAGTGACGCAGCGAGGCCCCCAGGCCACCGCCGACAAAGACCAGGACATAGTTCATCGCATTCCCCGCACCGGCAGCACTGGTTTTGCCGCATGCGCGCAATGCCCGCAAGGATCATGAGCATTCCGGCAAACAAAAGGCGGCAGTTTTGATGCTGCCGCCCCCAAAATTGCGCTTCGCGCGGATCAGGCCTTGCCGAACAGCTGGTCGACATATTCCCAGTTGATCAGGTGATCGACCCACGCCTTCAGGTAATCCGGACGGCGGTTGCGATAGTCGATGTAGTAGGAGTGCTCCCAGACGTCGCAGCCGAGGATCGGGGTTGCGCCATGCACCAGCGGATTTTCGCCGTTCGGCGTCTTGGAGATTTCGAGCTTGCCGTTCTTGACCTGTAGCCAGCACCAGCCGGAGCCGAACTGGCCGACGCCGGCGGCGGCGAAATCGGTCTTGAACTTTTCAAACCCGCCGAGGTCTTCGTTGATCTTCTTTTCCAGGCGGCCAGGCAATTTGCTGCCGCCGCCATTGGGCTTCATCCAGTTCCAGAAGTGCAGATGGTTGTAATGCTGGCCGGCATTGTTGAACACGGCGGCGTTCTTGCCGAACGATCCCTTCACGATCTCCTCAAGGGATTTCCCTTCGAATTCGGTCCCCTTGATCGCATTGTTACCGTTGGTCACATAGGCTTGGTGATGCTTGTCGTGGTGGAACTCCAGCGTCTCCTTCGACATATGGGGCGCAAGGGCGTCATGGGCGTAAGGCAGATTGGGAAGCGTAAAGGTCATGGGATGATGTCCGCAACTGAGGGGAAGACGTGGTTTAACCGAAACCCCTTATAGAAGGTTCCATCGCTGTCCGACACCGCAATTTGGCAATACCGGCGGGTACAATGAGCATAGAAATCGACATCCTGAACGGCGATGCGTCGTGGCACGCCGCGGAAGCATTGTTCGACGAGGTGTGGCCGCCGCAGGTGCTTGAAACGCTGCCCTGGGGCCATATCGTCTTTGCCCATGCCGATCTGCGGGTATTGGTTTCCGAGCAATCCGGCGAGATCGTCTGCCATGTCGGCATCTTTCGCCGCGCCGTGATCTGGAACGGACGCAGGATGCGCGCCGGCGGCATCGGCGGGGTAGCGACCCGCGAAGCCTGTCGCGGCCACGGATATGCCAGCATCGCGCTCGATGCCGCGATCCAAACGCTGAAAGACGAAGGCTCGATCGATTTCGCGCTGCTGTTCTGCGAGCCGCGTCACGCGCCGTTTTACGAGCGGCGCGGCTGGAAGCCGTTCGACGGGGAGATTTATGCCGAGCAAGGCGACGGCCGCGCGCGCTTCACTGCGATTGCGCCCTATGTCTATGACCTCAAGCGCACGCCGCGACGGGGCACCATCGACCTGTGCGGCTTACCCTGGTAAGGCGCGCGCGCCGTTGCGCAGCGAATGTCAAATCCACATTGCACAAAATTGATTTGCTGCTATGAGGCGTTGCGAATTTTTGGGGTGGTTCGACGATGCGCGGGTATTTGGCTCATAGATATATTTTCTCTATTTTCATTCTGATCGCGTTATTCGCCGTCCCCGCCAAGGCAGGGGAAGGCGGCGAGCCCGGAGGCGTCTGGTTGACGCAGGCGGGCGACGCCAAGGTGAAGGTCTCCAGATGCAGCGGCGGCATTTGCGGAGTCATCGTCTGGCTGCGCGAGCCGATCGATGCCGCGACCGGCAAACCTGCCGTCGACGATAAGAATCCGAATCCGGCGCTCGCCAGGCGGCCGATGATCGGGCTTCCGCTGTTTTCCGGCATGCGGCCGGACGGTCCGAGCCGATGGTCGGGCCAGATCTACAATGCCGACGATGGCAAGAGCTATGACAGCCATGTCTCTGTGCCGGGCCCGGATTCGCTCCGGGTCGAAGGCTGCGTCGGCGTGCTGTGCGGCGGCGAAACCTGGACGCGGGCCGGGCGCTGAGATTCCTTGTTCGACGCGTTTTCTTCACGCGAACCGGCACCCACCCACGGATCAAGTCCGAGGGCATGCTTCGCTTGAAAACGCTTTGGCCTAAGCCGCCATCGCCTTCAACGCCGTGGCGGCGGAGGCATAGCCGCCGCGGGCACCGTCGATGAAATGCACATGGTCGCTGCGCATCGCCGACGGCGTGAAGCAGGTCATCATCGCCGCGTCCTGCCGGTGCAGCCCGTAGCGGATGATGCGGTGTGAGGCGGCAGCTTCAAGGCGCTTTGTGAGCGCACGCTCGAGCTCTTCCGTGCAATCCAGGATCATGCGCAGTCCGTCGTCGTATTTCCGGAAGTCGGAATTCTCCACCACCTGCGTTATGTAGGTCTTCGGCACGAAGCCGCCGACCTTGATGCCGAAGCGCATGACGACATAGGCGAACAGCGTATTGGCGAGCACCGAAACCCGCCGCCGCGTCAGCGAGCCGCCGCGCGCCGCGCGCGCCTCATATTCGACGCCGGCCGGCGGCCAGCGCAGCGGCGGACCGCCCGGCGGCACCGGCCGTCCCGCGTCGGGGCTGCGCTCGACCAGATCGATGATGTCCTCGATCACCTTGCGGAAGGCGGCCGGATCGGCGTCAAGCGCCGGTACCACCAGCACGGAGAGAATGAGACCGCGCGTCGCCGGCATTTCCTCGAACCGGCACGACAGGCCGGTAAGATCCGGCTGCGTGCCCGACCGCGCAGCCTCAACGGCGAACTCGCCGCGCTTCATCAGGGCCTCCGCCCAGCCGAGACCGCCGCCGGAGAACATCGCGTAGGACAAATTCGCCGACGGCCCGAACCGCGCCACGCGCACATCGAGGCCCTGCGCGCGGATCGCGGAGACCGGCACCAGCGCGACCCGCATCACGAGATCGAGGTCGTCCTTAACCCAGCTCGCGGTTGCCGCCAGCGCCTCGCGGGCGCGATCGAGATCGTCAGGCGAGACCGCAAAGCTCGCGCCGTCGCCGCCGAACACGAACGGAAATTCGCGGCCGTCGAGCGCATTGGTGACGGCCGCGATCACGGCGGCGCCGGCCATGTTGACCGCCTTGTAGCGTTGCGCCGCGATCGCCTTGGTGGATTCCACGATATCGGCGACGCCGATGGTCCAGTCATCGGGCAACGGCGAATACAGCGCCGGGTCCATCAGGCTACCAAAGCCGCGAAAGACCGGGATGCTGTCGTAGAATGGTTCGCTACCGTTGGCTGCGGTCATCGGCGGGATCGTCCGGAATTCCAGATCATCAGGCAAGATACGGTCGGATTGCCAAACGGGTTCGCCCACCCTATCGAAACCGCCTCGGGCTATCCAGTGTCATCGAAATGTCCCCCGCCGTCTGGTACTTTCAGATCATGCCGGATTCAAATCCAACCACCCAGCAGCTGACCGCCCACGCCCTTCAGATCGGCGATCGCGTCAATACGGCCGGCTTCGAAGGCCAGGTGCTGTCGAACACGCCGCTCGCGTTGCGCGCCGGGGCGAACGGCACGGTAGTGGTGTTTCGCTATGGCGTCGTGGTTTTCATCGGGCTGACGTCCGACGAGGAGGCGGAATTTCTCGAACGATTGCAGCCCCGCACCTTCGGCAGGATCACACCTTACGAAGAAGAATGGGCGAAAATACAGATTGCAAAAGAGGCCGAAGAACCGATTCCGGTCGGCGGACCTATCCTGGTCAGGGAGTTCTCGCTGGACAGGCTTCTGGTGATATCGGACGCGCTCGCCAAAAGCGTCGTGCTCGGGCGGGACGAAAGAGAGGTCGCGAACGTCTTCGACACCATCGAACCGTTCGCCCGCGAACTCGCCAGATTCGGGAAGACCTCGCGGAACAGAACCGACCTGCTCAAGCTGATGGGCAATGCGCTGCTGGTGCAGCATCGCGTCTCGGGCCGCGTCGCCGTCGGCGAGAAGCCGGACGTGCTATGGGACCGGCCCGATCTCGAGCGGCTCTATGCGCGGCTGGAAGATGAATATGAGCTCTCTGAACGGGTCGAGACCTTGAACCGGAAGCTCGCGGTGATCGCGGACACCGCGACCACGCTCGCCGACATCATCGATACACAACGCTCGCTGCGGCTTGAGATCATCATCGTGTTTTTGATCGCGTTCGAGATCGTCATCACATTCTATGAAATCTACGCTCGCACGGGGCATTGACCGCCCCCGGAGCTACGAGGGCCGCTTCAACTCCGTCACCCGGAACGGCTCAAGCGTGTCGATCACCTCGGCAGCCTGTTGGTGATAGCTGAAGCGGAAGTAGCGGATGGTGATGCTCTCGCGCATGAAGTCGGCAATGATAAAACCGTTCTCCTCGAGCGGCTTCAAATTCTCCTCCATCTGAAGATGGTTGGGAACGGAAGCACCGATGCCGCGGAAGGCCGACGGCCAGCCGCGATCGCCGGTGCCGAGCGGTCCTGACAGGATCACCACAACCGGGTTCTTCGCGAATTCGAGCGCGCCGCATCGCATCATGCGGCCTTCGGCGATGGCATGAAGGTCGCCGCTGATGACAAGCGGAATCCGTCCCGGCATCGCCGAGATCTCCGCCATCAGCCGGTCATGCTGCTTGAGCCAGCCGCTCTGCCAATAGGGTTTTGCGATATCGGTCGTCAGCTTGCCGTCCTTGCCGAGGATGTCCGGATACCATTCGCCCCATTTGCCCGCGCTCCATCCCGGCGGGTTGGAGGGAATGTTGACGACATGAATCATCTCGCGATCGGTCATCCGCGATTTGAGCCAGTTCTCGACCGTGCCGTCGACGAACACCGCGCTCGGCCCGCTCAGCGTCTGCGTGCGGCGGATGTCGTAGAGCAGGATTTCCGCGAGCTTGCCGTAGCGCAAGGTGCCGAACGCTTCGGCGACGCCCGGCGGCCGATCCGGCGCCGACGCGCCGGGAAGCCCGAGCGGACGATTCCGGTCCGGAAGATATTCCGGATAATAGAGCTGGCGCGTGGCGCGCGCCAATGCCAGCATGAAGTGATCGGGCGGAAAGGTGATGATCTCGTCGGTTGCTTCGTCGTTGTCGAAATAGTCGTGGTCGTCCTGCATGAAGAAGACCGGCGTCGAGCGCAACAGCGCGCCATATTGCGGAATGATCTGCGGGGCGGTCGCGCGACGGAACACGGCTTCGTTCGGAGTGCCGAACACCGGCTGCGCGCGGTCGAAGGTGCCGGCGATCCTGGCGCGCAACGCCTCAGGGGTCCTCTTGATGGATAGGGGCGCGCGCAGGTCCCAATAGATCTGGTCGCCATTGGCGATCAGGGCATCCGGCTTGAACGAAAGTCCGCGCTGCAAGAGTCGACGGCGCAGTGCCGACGGCAGAAAGCTGATCTTGCCCTCGGGCAGGCCTTCACTGAGCGCGTCATGCCCGCCGCCGCAGGTATAGATCATCAGCCGCAGCCGCTCCGGCGTTGCATCCGGCGCGGGGAATGTCGACAGCGACCATGGTTCGCACAGCGCGCGGCCGCCGGCGCCGGTCAATGAGAGCTTGTAGGGTGTGGACGGAGCAAGTCCTGGCACGTCAAACTGCCAAAAATCGCCGGCTGCGGTGTTGCGCTGACCGCGCACGGTGATAGCGCCGGCCTTGAGCTCGGGCGCGGCCTGCTGGGCTTCTCTGAACGAAGCCTTGATCAGGAAACGATCGTGGCTGACGGTCGGGATCAGGTGCTGCACCTCGCCCTGGTCCCAGTTTTCGTCCCGCGGCGCAGGCACTTCCGCGGCTGATGCCGGCCCGCCGATGCCGGACGTGATCAGCCGGGGAAGTGTTGCCGCGGCCGCTCCCAACACAAAATCTCGTCGCGTCGCCATCCCTTTGGTCTCCTCGTCACGGTCTTGCGCCGATCTCGAAAAGCTTGCGGCCCAATCCTGCGCTCAATGTGCCGAGGGAACAAGATCGCCGCGTATCATGCTCGACGATCCGACCGGCGATTTAGTCCAGCGTGCTAACGTTCCAGGTGGCATGATTGACGACGGGGAGCCTGGCAAGCCCGGCCACCACCGCGTCGAGATCCGCCGGATCCACCGCAAGGCTGATCAGCTCGGCCGTGATCTCGACTTTGTCGTCGGAACGATACACCACCTTGGTCTCCCTGATCGGGTAGCTTGCCCCTTGCAGCCGCTCGCCGAGGTGATCCCTCACCTCCGCGGCGTGCGCGGCGTCGGTCGTGACGACGACCTCATAATGCGCTTCCGAAGTCCGCTCGTTCAGCGGAATGCGGTCGATGGCGTTCACCAGCGGGCGCAGCAGCGTGTTGCCGGCCAGCACGAACAGCGTGACCGCGGCCGATTGCGCGATCATGTCCGCGCCGGCGCAGGCGCCGACCGCCGCCGAGGCCCACAGCGTCGCAGCCGTATTGAGGCCGCGGACATTCATGCCTTCCTTCATGATCGCGCCGGCGCCGAGAAACCCGATGCCGGAGACCACATAGGCGATCACGCGCACGCTGCCGTCGGCGCCGGTCAGGTGATTGGCAAGATCGACAAAGGCGGCGGCCCCGACCGAAACCAGCACGTTGGTGCGCAAGCCCGCGCTGCGTTGCCGGTACTGGCGCTCGGCGCCGATCAAGGTGCCGAACACGAAGGCCGTAAACAGGCTGATGAGCGTGTCGAAGAAATCGAAGAGCTGAAAGGTCTGCAGGAATCGCATCGAACCACCTCGGCCAAGCGCGCGCCTGCATCTCACAAATCGCGGTCGAACTCAATGGATGAGGAACCAGGTCGCTCGCAATGCAACTTCAGGCGGTGCTGCCGGCGTCCACCGTGAGCACACTGCCGGAGATGTTGCGGCCGCCCTCGCCGAGCAGATATTCCACCATGCGGGCGACGTCGTCGGCTTCGGGCAGGCGGCGCAACGCGCTGCGCCCGGCGATGCGCTGGCGCTGGTCGTCCGACATGCTCCGCGTCAATTCGGTATCGACGAAGCCGGGCGCGATCGCGTTCACGGTGATGCCGAGCTTGCCGACCTCGCGCGCCAGCGAGCGGGTGAAACCGGTGGCGGCCGCCTTGGTCGCGCCGTAGACCGACAGCCCGTTATATCCGGTCGAGGCGATGATCGAGGAGATGTTGACGATGCGCCCCTCGCCATCGGCCATCATGTGGCGCACGACATATTTGGTCAGGATCACCGGCGACAGCACGTTCAGCCGGATCAGCGCCTCGATCTCGGAATTATGCATGGTCGCAAGCAGGCCCTCGGTGCCGATCCCGGCATTGTTGACGAGGCCGTAGATCGCGCCGAATTCGTCGCGCACGCTTTTCACAAAGGCCGGAATCGCATCGATCTCGCTGAGGTCGCAGGCGCGGAAGTGAAGCCCGCCGCTGCCCGCTTTGAGTTCAGCGATGACGTCGCGCAATTCGCCGCTCTCGCGCCGCGCCACCGCGACCACATTGTAGCCGGCGATGGTGAGCCGGCGCGCGATCGAAAGGCCGATGCCGCGGCTGCCGCCGGTGACAAGGACGTTACGCATCATGACGCGCCAGCTTTCCGGCCGGCGTCACATCGAGCGCCGGCACGAAGCGGATCACGGCCGGCACCTTGT
>Ga0070717_10000958_pt1 | contig 19233 bp, 19 predicted proteins | sample LARL113metaG_FD_71366 | JGI IMG/M metagenome (GOLD analysis project Ga0070717, IMG submission 71366) | Corn, switchgrass and miscanthus rhizosphere microbial communities from Kellogg Biological Station, Michigan, USA - LAR L11-3 metaG | ecosystem: Host-associated > Plants > Roots > Rhizosphere ... | reverse complement strand
AAGGGCAGTTTCCTCGACCTGGTTTACGACAGCGACGCCGCGGCCGAGATCACGCTCCAGCCGCTGAAGCGCTTCCCTGCGCTCGACGCGGCAATTCTCTTTTCCGACATTCTGATCGTTCCCTTTGCGGTCGGACAGAATCTGAGCTTCGTAACGGGCGAGGGGCCGCGCCTGACGCCACCGCTCGTCTCGGGCGATCTTGAGTCCCTCACGGCCTATCCGGCGCGCCTGGACCCGATCTACGAAACCGTGCGCAAGGTCAAAGCGGCGCTTGATCCCGGCAAGACGTTGATCGGGTTCGCCGGCAGCCCATGGACCGTCGCGACCTACATGGTCTCCGGTCAGGGCAGCCGCGATCAGGCGGAATCGCGACGGCTGGCCTATGCCGATCCGGGCAAATTTGGTGAGATCGTCGCACAAATTGAATCGGTCACGCTCGACTATCTTTCGGGCCAGGTCGAGGCTGGTGCCGAAGCCCTGCAACTGTTCGACAGCTGGGCCGGCAGTTTGTCACCGGCGCAGTTCGAGCATTGGGTGATTGCTCCCACGGCACGGCTGGTTGCTGCGTTGAAGAAGCGCCACCCTCGCGTGCCAGTGATCGGGTTTCCAAAAGGCGCTGGCGGTAAGCTCAGGGCCTATGCGCGCGAAACGGGCGTCAGCGCGATCGGCCTCGACGAAACCGTCGATCCCCTCTGGGCGGCAAAGGAGCTACCGGCAAAACTCGCGGTTCAAGGAAATCTGGACCCGCTGGTGCTCATTTCCGGGGGTGATGATTTGAAGAGAGCCGTGGCGAGCATCCTTGACGCATTCGCCGAGCGCCCTCACATCTTCAACCTCGGGCACGGAATCCTGCCGGACACGCCGGTCGCGCATGTCGAGCAGCTGATCGCACTGGTGAAGGGGGGCAAGTGAGCAATCTGACAGGCTGGCTCGGTCTCGCCTATCCATGGGTCAAGGCAGCGCACGTCACCTTCGTGATCTTCTGGATGGCGGGGTTGTTCCTGCTCCCGCGTTTCTATGTCTACCACCAGGAGACGGTCGTCGGCTCACCAGAGGATCGCGCGTGGATCGAACGCGAGGCGCGTGTCCGTTCGATCATCCTCTCGCCGGCGATGGTTGTAGTGTGGATTCTCGGGCTGATGCTCGCGACAGATCTCGACATCTGGGGTGAACACTGGTTCCAGGCGAAGATCGCGTTCGTGATCGCTCTGAGTGGCTATCAGGGCTGGCTGACCTCTTACGGCAAGAAGCTCGCGAGCGGTCAGCGGCCCCTGTCAGGGAGGGCGGTCCGCGCGATCAACGAGATCCCGGGAATCGCCGCAGCAATCATCGTCGTGCTGGTGATCGTCCGTCCATTCTGAACAATTCGGCGCTGCAGTCGCTCCCGCTGATTGACAGCGGCGCAGGCCAGACATACCTCGACTCTCAAGCGGGTCCGGCCCGTTTCCCAAATTCGCCGGCCGCTGTTCCTCGTTCCTAGCGGCGTCCTGCCGCCTCCGGCTTTCGACCAGTTTTGACGAGCTCGAGCACCACCCCCCAAGAAAAGACTATTCACATGCATTTGAAAGAACTGAAAAAGAAAACTCCCGCGGACCTGGTCGCGATGGCCGAGGAGATGGGCGTCGAAGGCGCGTCGACGATGCGCAAGCAGGACCTCATGTTCTCCATCCTGAAGGTCCAGGCCGAGAACGGCGTCGAGATCATGGGCGCCGGGACGATCGAGGTCCTGAACGATGGCTTCGGGTTCCTGCGTTCGCCGGAAGCGAATTATCTCGCCGGTCCCGACGACATCTATGTCGCGCCATCCATCGTCCGCCGCTTTGGGCTTCGCACCGGCGACACCGTCGAAGGCGAAATTCGCGGACCCAAGGAGGGCGAGCGCTATTTCGCGCTGACCCGCGTAACCACCATCAACTTCGACGACCCCGAGACCGTCCGCCATCGCGTCAACTTCGACAATCTGACGCCGCTCTATCCGGACGAGAAGCTCAAGCTCGACACGCTCGACCCGACCATCAAGGACAAGTCGGCTCGCGTGATCGACATCGTCTCACCGCTAGGAAAGGGCCAGCGCGCCCTGATCGTCGCTCCGCCGCGTACTGGCAAGACGGTGCTCCTTCAGAACATCGCTCGCGCGATCACCGACAATAACTCCGAGGTGATCCTGATCGTGCTTCTGATCGACGAACGTCCCGAGGAAGTCACCGACATGCAGCGTTCGGTGAACGGCGAGGTCATTTCCTCGACCTTCGACGAACCCGCCAGCCGCCACGTTCAGGTCGCCGAGATGGTGATCGAGAAGGCCAAGCGCCTGGTCGAGCACAAGAAGGATGTCGTTATCCTCCTCGACTCGATTACGAGGCTAGGCCGCGCCTACAACACGGTCGTGCCGAGCTCGGGCAAGGTGCTGACCGGCGGTGTCGACGCGAACGCCTTGCAACGCCCGAAACGCTTCTTCGGAGCGGCCCGCAACATCGAGGAAGGCGGTTCCTTGTCGATCATCGCCACCGCTCTCATCGATACCGGCTCCAAGATGGACGAGGTCATCTTCGAAGAGTTCAAGGGGACGGGCAACAGCGAAATCGTTCTCGACCGGAAGGTTGCCGACAAGCGCATCTTCCCATCCTTGGATGTCGGCAAGTCTGGTACGCGCAAGGAAGAGTTGCTGGTTGAGCAAGGAACGCTCACCAAGATGTGGGTCCTGCGCCGCATTCTGATGCAGATGGGCACCGTCGACGCGATGCAGTTCCTGCTCGACAAGATGAAGGACGCCAAGTCGAACGAGGACTTCTTTGCTTCGATGAACCAGTAACGGGCCTGCCCGATGGTCGAGGGGCTCGATTTCGGCGCGATCTTTACCGTCGCCGGCCTCTCCAAGCTCGGGCAGATTATCATCGGCGATCTCAGCATGGCCGGCGACAACGTCGTCATCATGGCGTCGCTCGCCTCGGGCCTTCCTGCCCGCGATCGACGCAAGGTGCTGTTGTTCGGCGTCGGAATGGCGCTCGTGTTCCTGATCGCCTTTGCGGTACTCGCGACGCAGCTGCTGAAGATTACCGGCCTGGCCTTCGCCGGCGGGTTGCTTCTGCTCTGGGTCGCCTACAACATGTGGCGCGAGGCCCATCCGAAGCCAGTTGTGCTCGCCGACGATCCGGACACTGCAGCGATTGAAGGTCCGCCAGCGAGCAAGACGCTGCTTCAGGCCGCCATCGGCATCACCATTGCTGATCTCAGCATGAGCCTCGACAACGTGCTGCTCGTCGCTTCGATCGCGCGAGAGAACCCGGCGCTGCTTGTTATTGGCCTGACGTTCTCGGTACTCTTCATCGGCTTTGCCGCCAATTTCGTCGCAAAGCTGATCGAGCGGCATGGATGGCTCAATTACATCGGCCTCGCGGTGATCGTCTGGGTCGCGCTCAACATGATCTACGATGGCTGGATGGGTGGTGAGCACGTCCTGGGCTTGAGACACGTGCTGCGGGTCGGCTAGCACCCGCTGATGGACATTATCGTGCTGACGCCGAGCGCCATCACGGCTTTCTTCGAGATCCTGTTCATCGACATTGTGCTCGCTGGGGACAATGCGATTGTCGTCGGTGCGCTCGCCGCGGGACTGCCTGCGCAGCAGCGCAAGAAAGTCATCCTCATCGGGGTCGCGGCGGCGCTGGTGCTGCGAATTGCCTTCGCCCTTGTGGTCTCGCAACTGCTGCAGATCGTGGGGCTGGTGCTTGCCGGCGGGATCCTGCTGCTATGGGTGGCCTGGCGGATGTACCGCGAAATCCGGCACAAGGACGAAAGCTCGGGGTCGGCCGAAGTTGCCGGCGACGAACATTCCGGACTGAAGCCCGCCAAGACTTTTACCAGCGCGGCCTTGGGCGTCGCGCTGGCGGATGTGAGCATGAGCCTCGACAATGTCCTCGCGGTCGCGGGCGCCGCGCGCGAGCATCCTTATGTGCTCGTCTTTGGGCTCATTCTTTCGGTTATGCTGATGGGCGCGGCCGCGAACATCATTGCCAAGTATATCGATCGTTATCGATGGATCGCCTGGGGCGGCCTCGCCGTGATCCTGTGGGTTGCTCTGAAGATGATCTATGAGGGCGCGGGGCATGTTGCACCAGTGGTCGCGCCTCTTTTTACCTGAACGAGCGATGGCGGATACCATCTTCGCATTGTCCAGTGGCCGCCCGCCGGCGGCGATTTCGGTTGTCCGCGTTAGCGGGCCAAAGGCGCATGAGGCCGGAATGGCGATGGCTGGCACCTTGCCCGAAGCGCGGATGGCCGCAGTGCGAGAGCTTCGGCACGCTCATTCCGGGGAGCTGCTGGACGAGGCCTTGGTTCTGCGCTTCGACGGACCGGCGAGCTCGACAGGCGAAGATATCGTGGAATTTCAATGCCATGGCGGACGCGCGGTAGTCGACGTCCTGCTCGCGGCTTTAAATGAAATCGAGGGTTTGCGACAGGCAGAACCAGGTGAATTCACGCGGCGCGCGTTCGAGAATGGCCGTATCGATCTCACCGAGGCGGAGGGCCTCGCCGACCTTATCGAAGCCGAAACGCAATCGCAGCGCAAGGCGGCTCTCGCGCTCGCGGAAGGAGGGCTTCGGAAGCAGACGGCGGCCTGGCAGGAGAGACTGCTCTCACTCGCGGCGAGGGCCGAACGGGCCATCGACTATGACGAGGATGACGAAGCGATTGATGCCTCCTTGTTGCATGATTGTGCTGCGCTAGCCGAGGAGCTGCAGCAGTGGCTGGACCGTCCTCGGATCGAGCCATTGAAGGATGGTGTTGCAGTTGTCATCGCGGGTCCGCCTAACGCTGGAAAATCTAGCCTTATCAATGCAATAGTCGGTGAAGAACGCGCAATCGTGACGGATCTTCCGGGAACGACCCGGGACCACATTGACGTGCCGCTGTCTCTTGGTGGGGTACCAATCCGACTTACCGACACCGCGGGCCTTCGAGAGACTAAGGACGAGGCCGAGGCGATTGGAGTTGCGCGAGCCGGGCGGCTTGTGGAGCTCGCCGACGTACTGGTGTGGCTCGGGCATGCCTCGGATGCGCCGCGGCATCCCCGGATGTTGCTCGTCCACTCCAAGGCGGATCTTTCGGACCGGCGAACCGGTCCTCAGGGCTCGATCCTTGTTTCGGCCGTCACTGGCCGGGGTATCGCGGAGTTGCTCAAGCGCGTGGAAGACCTGGCGCGCGAGACCCTGCCGCGCGAGGACGCGATCGCTCTGAATAGACGGCAGGCTGGGCACCTAGGCGAAGCTGCAGACGCGCTGAGGGCAGCGGCCACGGCACATGACCACGTTCTCATTGCCGAAGACTTGCGCCTTGCACGCACGGCATTCGACCGACTGACCGGCCTCGCCGGCATTGAAGATGTGCTGGACGCGCTTTTTGGCCGCTTCTGTTTGGGCAAATGACCGCAAGTGTTTCACGTGAAACGTTGATGCGGTAAGGCCCGCGCCATGCACGACGTTCTGGTCATCGGCGCCGGCCACGCCGGATGCGAGGCTGCGACTGCTGCGGCCCGCCGCGGCGCGCGGGTAGCCCTGCTCACCTTCAGGGCGGAAGACGTGGGGCAAATGTCGTGCAATCCCTCCATCGGCGGCGTTGGCAAGGGCCATCTCGTCCGCGAGCTGGACGTGTTCGACGGGTTGATGGCGCGCGCTGCCGATCGCGCGGCAATTCATCGCCGCATGCTGAACCGCAGCAAGGGTCCGGCGGTTTGGGGCCCTCGAGTCCAAGCGGATCGCGGGCTCTACCGGACTGCCGTTGCCCAACTGCTAGCAGAAAATGACGTGGAGCTGATCGTCGCCGAGGCCCTCCGCCTGGTGGCCCGCAATGGCCGGATTGTCGGCGTCGAAACGACTGCCGGAATGTTGGCGTGCGGATCGGTCGTCATCACGACGGGGACCTTTCTCGGTGCCCGCATGTTCGTCGGCGAGCATGTGGTAGAAGGGGGCCGGAGGGACGAGCGAGCTTCTGCTGTTTTGGCATCCCAGGTTCGCGAGCTCGGCCTTGGGCAGGGACGACTGAAGACGGGCACGCCGCCGCGCATCGACGGACGAACAATTGACTGGGCATGTCTCGAGGAACAGCCGAGCGACACCGAGCCCTGGACCATGTCCGCGCTTGATGAGGGCGTGGCGCTCCCGCAACTCCGATGCGCCATTGCGCGAACGACCGATCGGACCCACGAGATCATTCGAGCAAACCTTGATCGCTCGCCGCTTTTCGCAGGCGCGATCGAGGGCCGGGGACCGCGCTATTGCCCGTCAATCGAGGACAAGGTGAAGCGCTTCGCCGACCGAGGGAACCACCAGATTTTCCTTGAGCCGGAGGGACTGGGCGATCTTCTGGTTTATCCCAACGGAATTTCTACGTCGCTTCCGGGCGACGTGCAGGAACTATTCGTTCGCAGCATTCCCGGCCTTGAGCGAGCCTCGATTGTTCGTCCGGGCTATGCGGTCGAGTATGAATTTGTCGATCCGCGGCTGCTCAACCAGTCGCTCGAGGTTCGCCAGATGCCTGGATTGTTTCTCGCGGGGCAGATCAACGGCACAACCGGCTATGAAGAAGCAGCGGCGCAAGGACTGGCGGCCGGATTGAATGCTGCCGCCTGTGCGCTCGATCTCGATGAGGTTCGTTTCGACAGACGCACATCTTACATCGGGGTGATGATCGACGATTTGACGTTGCAAGGGGTCAGCGAGCCTTATCGCATGATGACCGCGCGGGCGGAATACCGGCTTTCCCTCCGGGGCGATAACGCGACCTCGAGACTGGGAGCCGTCGCCCTCGCCGCAAACTGCGTCTCGGAGCGGAGGCGAGCACAGATCGAGGATCACCTGGCAATGCGCTCGATGCCGGCGTGGGCGGACACGGAGGAGGGCCGCGCCGATGCTTTATACGCTCCCTACGTCGCCCGTCAGCAGCGCGAGTGGAAAGTCGTCCAACGTGACTCCCGGGTGCGGATTCCTGCCGACCTCGATTATGGATGTGTACCGGGCCTTTCCGTTGAGATGGTGGAACGACTCACCATCGCGCGGCCGGAAACGCTCGACCAGGCGGCACGGATTGCAGGCATCACTCCAGCAGCTCTTTCCGCTCTATATGTCGCGGCTAGCCGCCGCGCCGCGGCGTGATCGAACGTCTCGAGCAGGTCGCTGGTCGGCCTGTTTCACGTGAAACGTTTGAAAAGCTCGATGCCTATGCCGCACTTCTGAAGGAGGAGAGCGGTCGCCAAAACCTAATTTCGTCATCGAGCCTCGACCAGTTGTGGGAACGACACATCCTCGATTCGGCACAGCTCGTGCGGTTTGAACCTCGCCTGGGTGCGACCTGGGCGGACATCGGTTCGGGGGCCGGCTTGCCCGGAATCGTCATCGCCTGCTTGGTCGAGGGACCGGTCACCCTGATTGAGCCGCGGCGACTCCGAGCCGAATTTCTCCACAAGCTTAGCGAATCGCTTCAGCTCAATGCGACAGTCTTCCTCGGAAAGGCCGAACGCGCTGGAGGAAAATACGAGGTCGTCACCGCCCGCGCCGTTGCCAATCTGACGCAGTTACTGAAAATATCCGCACATCTGTCCACAAGAAAAACCGTCTGGGCGCTTCCGAAGGGTCGGAGCGCTAAAGCGGAACTGGCTGAAGCCGAGCAAGCGTGGCAAGGTACGTTCCACGTGGAACAGAGTGTCACCGAGCGCGACTCTTATATCGTCGTCGGAACAGGGGTGAGGGCGCGGAGATGATCCGTATTGCAGTAGCCAATCAAAAAGGCGGCGTGGGCAAGACCACGACTGCAATCAATCTTGCGACCGCGCTGGCCGCGATCGGTTGGCGCGTGCTCCTCGTCGACCTCGATCCACAGGGCAATGCGTCGACCGGGCTCGGGATTTCTCAGGCGCAGCGAGCGAGCTCGAGCTACGATGTGCTTATCGGCCGCGCGTCTCCCGTGGAGGTGGCGATTGCGACGCGCGTTCCGAGGCTCGACTTGCTTCCTGCAACCCAGGATCTATCGGGCGCCGAGATCGAGATGGTGGGCCTCAGTGATCGCGCTCACCGGCTCGACAAGGCTCTAACTGCCGCGCCCCCCGGGCGTTGGGACATTTGCCTGATCGATTGCCCACCCTCGCTCGGGCTGCTTACCGTGAACGCTTTGGTGGCCGCGCGACACCTGCTGGTGCCGCTTCAGTGCGAATTCTTCGCGCTCGAAGGGCTTAGCCAGCTATTGCAGACGGTCGAGCGCATCCGCGTTGCGTTCAACTCTGAGCTGTCGATTCTCGGCGTCGCACTGACGATGTTCGACCGCCGCAATAATCTATCGCAGGCGGTCTCCGAAGACGTCCGGGCCTGCCTCGGTGCGGCGGTATTCGAGACGGTTGTCCCGCGTAACGTGCGCTTGTCGGAGGCTCCGAGCCATGGGCTGCCCGCGCTGATCTACGACCTTAAGTGCCCTGGCTCCGAGGCATACCTGCGGCTCGCGCGGGAACTGATCGGGCGTCTTCCACAACTAGCGGTGGCCGCGTGAGCGGGGAGCGGCAAGCAAAGGGCCTCGGCATGGGGTTACAGGCGCTGCTCGGCGAGGCGGCGCGGCCTGCTCCCGGGGCAGGTGATGCGCCGGTCTCTCGTGGCGGCGTACGAGAGATCGACGTCGGTCGGATCAGGCCAAACCCTGAGCAGCCTCGAATGCAGTTTGACGAGGACGCCTTAGACGAACTTGCTGAGTCCATCCGCGAACGGGGTGTCCTGCAGCCGATTCTTCTGCGACCGGACGGCGAGGATTATATGATCATCGCTGGGGAGCGGCGGTGGCGGGCAGCGCAACGTGCGCGCCAGCATACGATCCCCGCGATCGTTCGCGATATCGATGAATCGACGACCGCCGAACTGGCGCTGATTGAGAATATCCAGCGTCAGGACCTCAACGCGCTCGAAGAAGCCGAAGGCTATCGCCAACTCATTCAACGACATGGACACACGCAGGACGACGTTGGTCGGATCGTCCATAAATCACGCAGCCATATCGCTAACCTGTTGAGATTGCTGGATCTTCCAGAGTTTGTGCGTCAATCGCTATTGAAAGGCGATATCAGCATGGGGCACGCTCGGGCGATCGCCACCGCTGATGACCCGGAAGAGCTGACGCGCGAGATCATCTCGAGGGGTTATTCGGTTCGGCAGGCCGAGGACCGTGCGCGCCGCGATAAGAGAAGCCGTGAACCGGGCGCTGATGCTAGACGTGCGAGCGCAAGGAATGCTGCGAAGCCAGTCGATACTGACCTTGAAGCGCTTCAGCGCCAACTCGGCGATATCCTGGGCCTAAAGGTCCAGGTAAATCATAAGGGGCAGGGCGGAGCCGTAACTCTCCATTATTCGAGTCTCGACCAGCTCGACATGATCTGTCAGCGCCTGTCGGGCGAACCCATCTAAAGCCTGCCGCTCCAGGTCCCCGTCTAAAGGCTCCGCGCTTTTCGCGCGATTGCCAACAGTTCTTCGCCGAGCGCCTCGCGGTCCGGCGCAGGAGTGAACATTAGCGAGCGTTCAAGCTTACCGGCGCGCTCGGCGACCGTCGCCAAGTCCTCCGCACTCCACTTCGAAAGCATGCGCTGGACCTTGGCTTTATCCTTCCAGAACAGAGATCTGCCCTGTGACGTCATGATGGCGTCGACCCGTTCGCCGCGCTCAACCCGGGCTCGCAACGGTGCCAACATCATCAATCGCCGCTGCAGCGAGCGAACCACCGGGATCGCCTCCGAGCCGCCCGCCGGCAGCCGCGCAAGCTCATCGGTGAGTTCGCCGAGCTCACCACTCAGCGCCAAGTCAGCGAGACGCTGGAAGTCGCCCTCGGCGCTACCCGCTGCGACATCATCGACGGCCGCATGATCGAGCTCCTTTGGCATCTGCGGCGATGCATCAATGTAGAGAGCCAGCTTTTGAAGCTCCTGCGCCACAATCGCCTGATCGTTGCCAGCGCTCTCGGCCAGCCGCGCCGCAACTGGCGTGCTGACTTTCAGGCCGAAGCGTCTCCCTAGGTCAATTACCATGCGCTCGGCATCCTGGCCCTCGGGCAGGTATGAAGCGAACGCGATGGCTAATGGAGAGGCTTCGGCGAGCTTGAGCAGCCCGGAGCTCCTAGGCAGCGCACCTGCAATTGCGGCCACCGGACTTTCGATCGCAGGACTGCTGAGCAAGGCAGCGACCCCTTCCTCAATATCCTTGGTCGCTGGCTCGATCCAGACGAGGCGCCTGCCGCCAAACAAGCTCATCGCACCCGCTTCGTCGACGAGCGACGCCGGATCGGCCCTGACTGCACCGGACGCCACGACAAACTTGGTTGCGCCGAGCGATTCAAGGAGACGTGCGGCAAGTCCCCGCGATTGCGCCTCGTCGGGACCGTGAAACAAGTAGAAGCGGATCCCTTCAGCCGCGTGGTCGACCGCCCGGCCGATACTCGCCTTGCTCGCCTTCACTTTGCCTTGGTTCGCGACGCGAACAGCGCCACACGCGCGGTGATCTGGTCGGCAACGACGTCGCTCAGATTCTCGAGTGCAGTCTGCTCAGCAGCAACGGTTGCATATTCTGAGCTGACGATGTCGATGCCGGCGTCGGAGCCGGCAGTGTCGTCGAGCACGACCATGCCGTTCTTTAGCTCAACCAGCTGAAACCGTGCTCTCAAGGTCCGGCGCTCCTGGGTTGCCGCCTGGTCGCTGCGTACCCCGAAGGCGGTGATATTGTCGTCGAGAGTGACATCGAGCCGATATGCAGCCGTGCTCGTTCCGCCTTTTCCGAGACGGTCGACCAGCTTGTTGCGCATCAGCCATCCCGCCTGCCCCGCGATCGGCGAGACTGTGACGGTGTCAAGCGTCGTCGCAACCACGCCGCCACTTCCGCCCCCGTAGAGCGGGCGCAGGCCGCAGGCGGAAAGCGCGAGCAAGGACAGGACGAAGGCTAGGCGCCGCATCATGCGACGATATTCACCAGCCGGTCGGGAACAACAATCACTTTGCGCGGAGCGGCGCCGTTCAGCTGCCGCTGTACCTTGTCAGAGGCGAGTGCGAGCGCTTCGGCTGCCATTTTGTCGAGCCCGCGGGGCGCGGTCAGCGTATCGCGCAGTTTGCCGTTGACCTGGACCGCAAGCGTCACCTGATCATCCACCAGTAGTTCCGGATCGAACTTGGGCCAGGGAGCATCGGCGATCATTGCGCCTTCGCCCAATGCCGCCCAGCATTCCTCGGCAAGGTGCGGCGCTGCGGGCGCGGCCAAGAGGATCAGGGTACGCACCGCCTGGTGGCGCGTTGCCGAGGGTTTTGCTTTCTCGATCGCAGTCGTCAGCTCGTAGAGCTGCGCCACCGCCTTGTTGAACTGGAGGCCCTCGATTGCCTCGCCCACAGCGGCAATGGTGCGGTGGACCTTGCGCTTGAGCGCGTCATCCTCGCCTTCCACCGCAGTGCTGCCGGTCGTGAGACGCCACACACGCTGCACGAAGCGCGACGCGCCCTCGATTCCCGCCTCGGACCACTCGAGGTCGCGCTCGGGCGGGCTGTCCGAGAGCATGAACCAGCGAACCGCATCCGCACCGTACTTCGCAAGAATCGGTTCCGGATCGACGGTGTTGCGCTTGGACTTCGACATTTTCTCGACTCGACCGGGCGTCACCGGGTGGCCGCTTTCGAAATGGACCCAGTCGTCGCCCTCGCGCTTCACCTCGTCCGGGCTCAGCCAGCTGCCGTCTCCCGCGCGGTAGGTCTCGTGAGTGACCATCCCTTGCGTGAACAGGCCCTTGAACGGCTCTGCAATGGAAATCCGGCCCAGCCGCTGAAGTGCGCGCGTCCAGAAGCGTGCGTAGAGCAGGTGCAGGATCGCATGCTCAACCCCGCCGATATATTGAGCGACGGGCAACCACTTCTCGGCTTCCGTGCGGTCGAACGGCTTGTCGGCGGGCTGGCTCGCGAAACGAATGAAATACCAGCTCGAATCGACAAAAGTGTCGAGAGTGTCAGTCTCGCGAAGGGCGGCGCCGCCGCAGATCGGGCAACCGACATGCATCCAGGTCGGATGCCGGTTGAGCGGATTGCCGGGCTTGTCGAACTCGATGTCATCCGGAAGAATAACAGGGAGCTGATCGCGGGGAACCGGAACTGCTCCGCAGCTCTGGCAGTGAAGGATCGGGATGGGCGTGCCCCAGTAGCGCTGGCGAGAGACGCCCCAATCCCGCAGGCGATATTGTACCGTACCCCTGCCCCATCCCGCAGCTTCAGCGCGGCGGATGATCTCGGCCGCAGCACTGTCGGTCACGAGCCCGTCGAGAAACTGCGAATTGACGGCGATTCCGGGTGCGTTTTCCGCCTCGTCGCCGATCGGCTCAGAGGCCACATCGGAGCTCGCCGCGACCACCCGCTTGATCGGCAAATCATATTTCTTCGCGAACTCGAAGTCCCGCTGATCATGGCCCGGCACGCCAAAAATCGCGCCTGTGCCGTAATCCATCAGCACGAAGTTCGCGATGTAGACCGGCAGGCGCCACTCGGGGTCGAGGGGATGAACGACCTCGATCGGGGTTCGATATCCCTTCTTCTCGGCGGTCTCGATCTCGGCTTCGCTCGTTCCCCCGTGATGGCACTCGTCGATGAAGGCCGCCGCTCGCGGATCGGTTTTCGCGAGGGCTTCGGCGATGGGGTGGCCCGCCGCGATCGCGACGAAACTTGCGCCGAAGATCGTGTCGGGCCGGGTGGTGAAGACCTCGACCGAATCGATCGAATCGATCGGATCAGCGAGCCGGAACCGGAAATCGAGGCCCTTGCTCTTGCCGATCCAGTTCTCCTGCATCAGCCGGACCTTCTCCGGCCAGTCGTCGAGGGTAGCGAGGCCTTCGAGGAGGTCGTCGGCAAAATCAGTGATCTTCAGGAACCATTGAGCGAGCTTCCGGCGCTCGACCGTCGCGCCCGAACGCCAACCCTTGCCGTCGATGACCTGCTCATTGGCGAGCACGGTCATGTCGACCGGGTCCCAATTGACCTCGCTCTCCTTACGATAGACGAGCCCGGCGTCGAACAGATCGAGGAATAGTGCCTGCTCCTGCCCGTAATAGGCCGGGTCGCAGGTTGCGAACTCGCGTTCCCAGTCGAGCGCGAAGCCGAGCCGCTTCAGCTGTCCGCGCATCACTTCAATATTGTGCCAGGTCCATTCACCCGGATGGACCTTGCGCTCCATTGCGGCATTCTCGGCCGGCATTCCGAAGGCATCCCAGCCCATCGGGTGGAGCACTTCGTGTCCCTGCATCCGCCGGAAACGGGCCAGCACGTCGCCCATCGTGTAGTTACGGACATGGCCCATGTGGATGCGCCCCGACGGATAGGGGAACATCTCAAGGACGTAGGTCTTGGGCTTGTTGCTGTCACTGTCGGCTCGAAACGACCGCTCCTCGGCCCACCGCTCCTGCCAGCGCCGGTCGGCCTCGCCCGGGTCGAAGCGCCCGCTGCTCATGGCTTTGGACTATCCCCGGACAGTGGAGCGGCGCAGGTCACGGGCGCGAGTGAGGATGATATCCTCGAGCTTCTGGACCGTGGCTGCCGTGACCGGCGCGTCGACCCAGGCTCCGTTCTGATAGACCTGCTTGGCCGCCGAGACCCGAACGGCGTCAGCGCGAAGATCGGGATCAAGTATGGCAACGGTCAGTTTGACTCGTTCACCCGGCGCCTTCGGGTTGGAATACCAGTCGGTGATGATCACCCCGCTCTGGGCATTGGCCTGGAGCAAGGGTGCGAACGAAACCGTGTCGACGGCCGCTCGCCACAAGTAGGAATTGATTGCGAGCGTCGTGACCTGCGACGGCGCCAGCTGGGAAGGAATGTTGCGGTTGCGCGTGCAGCCAGGCGTAGCAATGGCCAGGACCATGAGGGCGGCAGCGGTCGTGTGCAGGCGGTTCATCGGGGGTCCTTAAGGAACGGGAAAATCGGTCGGCTGGCGTTATAGATGGTCACGCCCCGCCCGCAAGCATGTGCCGCACAGGGACTAAATTGTGTTGAGTCAGCAACAGGAGGCAAATGAATCGACTCCGCTCATGGAACCTTCATATGACTACGTCTATATCGTGTCCCTGACAGGGAGTTGAACGTGCTCAGAGTCGCGCAGCGTACAGGAGCCAAGATGGTTGCGGCCGCCGCCGCAGCCGGCCTCGTGCTGACTCCAGCTTTCGCGATCGGGATGCCTTCGAAAAAGCGCCCCGCCGCAGTTGCCCTGAGCTTCGATCCGGTTTCATCCTTCACTCCCGCCAATGCCGATCCGAAACTTGCCGCAGCGCTTGCGGGCAAGAACCTGGCGCTTGACGACTTTAAGTTCACGCCAGCGCCTGCCAAGGGCCGGCCATCGCAGGTGCGGGTCGCGATTCGCGCGCACACGCTTGCGCCGGTGCAGACACGGCTCGCCGAGGCTCCAGTTCCGACCAGCGCCGTCAATTCGCTGACCCCGACTGGCTATAATCTCGGTATCGCGGTGGGATGGCGGCGCTTTGCCGTTTCCGGCGATATCGCCAAGGTGAAGAGCGCCGATCCTGCGTTGGCCGGACGCGAAAGCGCTGTCCTCGGCGTCAGCTACTCGCTCAGCAACCGCTTGAGCACGCGCGTGGCCGTGGGCGCTGAGCGGACCACCGGCGACCCGGTTCCCGCTCTTCGTCGGGGCGATAACGTCTCGCTTGATGCCGGCGCGTCCTATTCGCTTTCGCGCCGGATCGCGCTGACCGGCGGTGTCCGCTATAATATCGAGCGCGACCGCCTCTCAACTCTGCAAGACGACCGCCGCGACAGCCAGGCGGTATACGTCGGCACCGCGTTTAAGTTCTAAACGCCGAAATCCCCGCCCAGCCGATGAAGCCAAGCGGCGCGATCTTCGCGAAACGCCGCTTGTTCATGCCGCCAAGCGCAACAGCGCGCCGGCCGGCGAGGCGCGCCAGCGTAGCTGCGCGCATGCGCTTCAACGGCTTCCAGTCGGGATGGCTCGGGGTGGAATGAACCGGTGAGACGAGAACGAGCCGGGCGCGTCTCAGTAGCGCTTGAGTGAGCTCGGGCTGATTATGGACCCGAGCCAGAGTTCGGGGGTGCTCGAAGGCCAGGACGAGGCCGCGCGTCTTGGCAAGATGGATGAGCGGCCGCTGGCTTTTCCTACCGACCGGTTCGAGCAGGATCACGCCGCTGCCACGAGAAAGGCCGTTGAGCGCCGCCCACCGTTCGCGCACCGCCTGTCCCTCGATAATCAGCCATTGGCCGGGCATGGTCTGGCGGCGGGTCATGACGGTTCCTATAGCGCGCGGGGATGACAAGCGCCGCTGACCGACGACAGCAGATTGAGAACGAGATCGCTAAGGCGGCGACGCTTGCAAGGCGAGATCCCGCGGACGTCCAACTCATCGCCGTCAGCAAGGGCCGGAGCGCCGACGAGATCGAGGCGCTGATTGCCGCCGGCCAGCGTGATTTTGGCGAGAACCGCGTCCAGGAGGCGCTCGCAAAGTGGCCGGCTCTGATCGAGCGCTACACCGACGTGCGACTTCACGGGGTCGGCCGCCTGCAGTCCAACAAGTCGGCCGAAGCCATAAGATTGTTCGACGTCATCCACTCGGTCGACCGATCGTCGCTGGTCGAAGCACTCGTGAAGGAGGGGAAGAAGGCCGGGCGCTTTCCGCAAGTCTATGTCCAGGTGAACATTGGCGAGGAGGAGCAGAAGGGGGGCTGCCCGATCGGCGAACTCGGAACGCTGGTCGAAACGGTGCTCGCGTCACCATTGTCGCTCACCGGATTGATGGCCGTTCCGCCGCTTGGCGTCGAACCGGCGCCGTATTTCTCGTTGCTCGCAAAGCTTGCGCGACGGCATGACGTCACAGGCCTAAGCATTGGAATGTCGGCTGATTTCAAAACGGCGGTGATGCTCGGGGCGACGGCGGTCCGAATCGGCACTGCGTTGTTCGAGGACTAGGCATGCGCTTCAACGCAATCATCTTCGACTTCGACGGAGTGCTGCTCGAAAGCGAGCTGGAGCTCAATCGCCTGACAGCCGAGATCCTCACCGACCTGGGACACGACGTTACTGTCGAGGAATCGGTGAAGCATTTTACCGGGCTCAGCGGTCGCGAGGTTGTCGAAGCAATTGAGCGGCGCATCGGGGACAAGATTCCCCCCGGGTTCCACGACCGCATGAAAGAAGGGTCGATCCGAGCACTCCAGGAGGGCATCGAGGCGATCGCCGGAGCCGTCGAGTTTGTCCAGGCTCTACCGCCCGAGTTTCCAAAGGCCGTGGCTTCGTCGAGTTCAACCCGCTGGATCCGCGGCCATCTTGATCATCTCGGACTGACCGGCGCCTTCGGCGATCATGTCTATAGCGGAAGAGAACATGTCGAGCGGGGTAAGCCAGCGCCGGACATCTATCTTCATGCTGCCCGTCGGCTTGGAATCGAGATCGGGGATTGCGCCATCATCGAGGACTCAAAGATCGGTGCTACGGGGGCAGTGGCGTCGGGAGCGACGGTGATCGGACTTGCAGCGGGCAGCCATTGCTTCGACGGCCATGAGGAGATGCTCCGCGCCGTTGGTGTCAGCGAGGTCGCGCACAGCTTCGAAGAAGTACGAAGGCTCGTAGGACTCGATCAGCCGAGCAAGTGACCCGAGCGCTTGCGCTTGGTCGCGAGATAGTCGGCGTTGTGGGGATTGGCGGGCATTTGGTGAGCGACGCGATCGACCACCTTGATCCCTGCGGCCTCCAGACCTTCCACTTTCCTTGGGTTGTTGGTGAGCAGGCGCGCCTCGGTGATTCCGAGTGCCCGCAAAATGGCGGCGGCGTGGGCATAATCGCGCTCGTCGTCGGCGAAACCGAGGCGGAGGTTGGCTTCGACCGTATCGAGGCCGCGATCCTGGAGCGAATAAGCACGGATCTTGTTGACGAGGCCGATCCCTCGTCCCTCCTGGCGCAGGTAAAGCAAGACGCCGCCCCCCGCATCGCCGATGATGTGCAGCGCTGCCCTCAGCTGCGGGCCGCAGTCACATTTCAATGAGCCGAACACGTCGCCGGTCAGGCACTCGCTATGGAGACGAACCAATGGCGGCTTGCCCCCGAACGCTCCGACGACCAGGGCGACATGCTCCTGCCCGTCGTCGGACGCGCGGAAAGCGACGATCTGCGTCGGTGGCATACCCTCGAGCGGCAGCTTGGCCCGGGCGACGATCTCGACCGAGGGCTGTTTGCGCTCGCGGACGATGTCGTCGATCGACACGCACAGCTCGGCGACCTTCGGGTCGAGCACCCAGAGCGAGGGCAGCAGGCCGGCGGAGCGCGCGAGGTCGAGCGCTGCGCGGCTGGTCTCAACGCATTCCGCTGCGACCGGGTGGAGAGGCCCGATCGGGGCGCGTTCAAGGTCCTTCCCTGGATCCGCGATCGCCAGCGCGGTTGCCGCATCGAGCCACTCCGCATGGCCGATGAGGACCGGGCCTGCCGGGTCCGCCGCATCGCGTTCGTTGGCGAGATTTAGCGCCGCTGCGCGCTCCCCGCTGATCATCAGCCGAGCGCAGTGGTCCGGATCGAGGAGATCCAGCAATTCCTGGGACGCGGTCTCGACCGCAAGGATGGCCATCGGGACCGGGCCTACGATCCGCACGGGCCGTCCAGCGCGCAGCATCGCAATGCCGGTGCGGACGGCGTTTCCGCTCACGGTTCGATCTCGAGGATCAACGGGACATGGTCGGATGGCCGTTGCCAGTTGCGGCATGCCTCCAGAACATCGTGGGCCACGAGGTGACCGGCGAGTTCGGGCGATGCCCACATATGGTCGAGCCGACGACCGCGGTCGTTCTTGGTCCAGTCGGGCGAACGATAGCTCCACCAGGTGAAGCAGCGCTTCGGCGCCGGCACGAACCTCCGGCCGATGTCGATCCAGTTGTGCGCCTGCTGGAAGCGGGCAAGCGCCTCGACCTCGACCGGTGTGTGGCTGACGACGGTCAGCAGCGCCTTGTGGCTCCAGACGTCGCACTCGAGCGGCGCCACGTTGAAGTCACCGACAATGACGGTGGGTTCGTTCAGGCCTTCGGACCAGCGCGTCATCCGCTCAATGAAGTCGAGCTTCTGGCCGAACTTAACATTCACGGCGCGATCGGGAATGTCGCCGCCTGCAGGAACATAGACATTCTCGAGCCGGATCCCGCATTCGAGACGCACGCCAACGTGGCGCGCTTCGCCATTGTCCTGCCAATCGTGCTTCCCCGGGTCGATGAGCGGCACCCGGCTGAGGATCGCGACGCCGTGATGCATCCGTTGGCCGTTGAGCTGCCGATGGACGTAACCGTGCCGGTCGAACAGCTCGAACGGGAAGATGCTGTCGATCACCTTGGTTTCCTGGAGACAGAGGACGTCGGGCTGTTGCTCGACGATCAATCGATCGACGAGGGCAGTCCGGGCCCGAACGGAATTGATGTTCCAGGACGCGATCTTCAGCCGTTTGCTCACAAGGTGCGCTTACCCTGCCCGGGCGATAAAGAGAAAGGCCCTCGCTCCGGGGGCATGGAGCGAGGGCCGACCGAGCGTTTGTCACGCAAGGGAGCCTGCAGACCCGGGTAACAGGGGGAAACCCCAGGCAATCTACAGGATCGGAGCTTGTTCTAGGCCTGTGCCCCTGACGCGCGGATGAACAAGTTCGATTCTGAAACCTATTTGATCACCTTTTCTTCTTCGGCTCGACGTAAGTGAAGGTGCTTTCGGGGACGGCGACGTTGAAGCGCACGTTGGAAAGCCTGACGGTCGTTCGGTGACCCTGCGGGTCGATTGCTGTCCAACCGTAAAGCTCCAGGCCGCCCGGTGCCGAGCCGTTCCGAAGGAAGGCGAGCGTCAGCTGCCCATATTGACCGGCATTCTTCGCCCGGGCGACGACGACGCGGGCGTCGGCACTCGGCAGGATCTCCGCCTTTCCGTTGAAGTCCGGGGAGGCGGATAGAAGGGGCCCGAGCGGAGTCCGGCTGAGCGGCCAGCTCGACTTCTGGCCGACGCTATAATCGAGAAAGCTCAGGCGCTGACCATCGGCCACCAGCAATAGGTCGCCCCCGCTGTATGCGAACCGGACGCGACCAGGGCGCTTCATCTGGAGCGTGCCGTTTGCGACTTGGCCCTTGGCGTCGGTCTGGGTGAAATCGGCGGTCATCGTCTGGACTGCGGACAAATGCGCCTTGAGGCGCTCGAGGTCGGGAGACGGCACGGC
>Ga0070717_10000955_pt1 | contig 19245 bp, 23 predicted proteins | sample LARL113metaG_FD_71366 | JGI IMG/M metagenome (GOLD analysis project Ga0070717, IMG submission 71366) | Corn, switchgrass and miscanthus rhizosphere microbial communities from Kellogg Biological Station, Michigan, USA - LAR L11-3 metaG | ecosystem: Host-associated > Plants > Roots > Rhizosphere ... | reverse complement strand
AGATACGCCATGAACAGCTCGGAAAATTTCGGCTCGGCATGCAGGGTAGCAATCATCGCTTCCTTGGTGATTGAGGTGATCACACATTCCTCCATCGCCGTCGTGGTCGCGATGCGCAATCGATGGCCATTGAGGCAGCCCTCGCCGAAGAACTGGCCCGGTTCTAAAATTCCGACGACGGCTTCCTTGCCCTGCTCGGATAGGACCGTGAGCTTGACCCGGCCCTTTTGAATGTAAAAAACCGCATCCGCCACGTCTCCCTGCTCGAAGACGTGCTGATTCTTTTTAGTTTTCAGGATCGTTTTACCCGCCCCCACCATGGCGAGAAAAACTTGGGGATCGAACTCGTTATTGGCTGATTTCCCTGACTTCCCCACGGGAGCCTCCCTCAGCTCCGATGAACGAGCGCGCCTCAAATTATAGCGGTTCCAACGCCGAAATGAAGTAGTTGGTAATGAGGCAATTTGATCGGCTGCAGGGTCCCGCAGGGGAAAATGGGACTCCGGCATCTGGGTCAGTCAGGTCGGTCTGAAGGTGTTCGAGTCACTTCCGCTTTACCCTGATAACCGACCTTCGTTCGGCAGGAGCGGCACATCCGAAACGTGCCAAACGGTTGCGACCGCAGCACTGGGGCCGTTTTGTTGGACACTCCATCTGGGAAGCTAGGATAGTAGTGAGCAAAATTGAGCAGCGCGCTGCGGTTGGCTGTGGTCGACTGCAAGAGAAGCCGCAGCCCATCTGTGGTTTCTCCCCAAAGATGGCCCCAGCTCGAATTCAGCCCCGAGCTGGCGCTTCGTTTGACACTCGAGAAGCCAGACTGGGTCAAATACGAAGGCGAGGGCCCGTGATGAAAGAGGCCGCCAGCTGGGGCGGCCTTACTTCGCTTTAGCTGACGCGCTCACGGCTTTGTCGATGGCGCGCACCGCGTGAAAAATGGCGTTCCCCCTTGAGTAAGAGACGCCCGTCTTGGTCCTAATTTCGTCGAGGTGCACGATCCATTTAAAGCCGGTTGGATTGGCTGTCTGTACGACCTGATACTGGATGCCTTTGTGGTCCATCGGCCTTACTGCGAACCCTCAACAGTATGCGCGTCTAGCCACTTCTTGCTTCTAAAGAGGCTACGCAATGAAGCGGCGATCTGCCGACGATCATTCCGCTGAGATGATCCGCGAGGTAGCGACCGAGCGCACCGCAGCACCTGAAAGCGTAATTGAAGCAGTTGCGAGTGGGTGTACCGAATGTGGTCGTCGGCGACCTTTAATTGAAGAAGGCGCATGATGCTTCCCCTCTGATGGGGCGCTGATTGTGCCATCTTGGAACCAATCGCTATCTCGGCGCTGTTCCATTTTGCTCACTTTTCAAAACAGGCCACTGGCAAATTCAAATACTGGGGAGGCGAGCTATGTTTTTGCCTGTTGGGATCGAGTTCAAGACAAATGCAGAAGCGATTGGGCATTGCAGAGAAATTGCCCAGCACTTCCGCGACGAGAGCCTCCGCTACGACCAGGACCTTGAGATATCCGTGGTCAACGCGTCAGGACGCGAGATACATCGCGAATTCGTTCAGCGCGAGTAAGGGAACCCGTACGCGCCAATTTATTGCGCCCGCGACCGTGTCCCCGGGCCGCTCTTTTGCGCACTATATTTCTGAAAAGTGAGCAATACTAGCCAACGACTCTGGAACCGGAGGAGCATGCTGGGACCATCGCCGGCCCATCCTGGGCATCTACCGGCGACTGAGAGTTTTACGCTCCCGCCCCGTTGGAGTGAAGCATCATGCCGTCACTTCCGCTTAGGCTTGTAGACGACCACACTCGGTATACGGACTCGCAACTTCTTCAATTGCGCCGCCAGATGCTCCGGTACGCTCGGTCGTGGCCGAGAGGATCATCTGAGCGGAATCAACGTCGGCAGACCGCCGCTTCGTTGCGCAGCCTCTTTGGAAACAAGGAGTGGCTTGACGCGCATACCGTTTTTCTCATTCGGGAACATCATCGCGATCAAGGCGACAGGCTTTGAATTAGGATAGTGAGAAAAAGTGAATACAACAGCATGGTCAAAAAGAAAGATCGAAGGCCAACGTCGGGAGAAGAAATGGCAACCGCTCTCGACCGTTGGGACGAGGAAGGCGGAGCGCAGGACTTGGCGTGGCCTTTACCCTATGAAGCCAGCGATTTGCGGGACGTGGAACGCAGAGTCTTGGAATGTCTGGGTGCCGCCCTTGTCAGCGAATGGAATGATCTGCCTACTGACGTTCAGCGCAGGCTCTTCGAGCACGCGGTCTTGGGCAAATCGCACGACGCCGCCCTGCTGAAGAAGCGGATCGCCCGTTTCCTGCACGATCATAAAGGCGCTTCGGGTACCTGACTCCGTATTTAATCCCTCGTGTCCTAACTCCCTGCAGCGAATGCCCAATGAAACGGCCCCAGTTCGGGGGGACGAAGCTGGGGCCATCTGGGGGAAACGGCGCGGGGCGACCCGAACCTTCAGCGGATGCCCTGCGACACCCACGCGCCTTTGTTTTGGGAGAGTGGGCCGCCGGCGCCGACGTTCGCCCATATGCCGCTCCCAAACAGCAGCAGAGCGAGACTCAGTCCGAGTATTTGCGTCATTTCCAGACTTCGCATTGGACTCACAGGCCTTATCTAAGCCCGCTTGCTCAGCTCAGCGGGTTTTTCCTTTGCTTTTGCGCGGCGTGTCAAGTTGTTGACGCCACCTTTCAAGTCGGTGCTTTTCGGCGCGGCCGATGCGACCGGCGAGGCAAATCTAGCGGCCCACCGCTGCTCAAACTTTCTTTGAAGGTGAAGAGGAATAGCGCTCATAGCCAAAGCTCCGCATTCGTCGTCGCCCCGGTCTCACAACCTCAACGCGCGTGGTCGCTTAAAGGTCCGTCTCAGACTTAACCAGCGGCCTTCCCAGGCTCGCGCAAGGCCATCGAGGGCGCGGAGCATGCCGGGGCCCTAAACCGGCGCTCGCGGCCCGGAAGAAATCCACTTCATCGAATGGGTCTCGGTTACGACCTTATCGACGTGATCGCAATTGACGCCCTGAAACGTGCGCAACTCGAATCCGATGCGCGAGGGCTTGATATGCGTCAGGACCATTGGTCCCACACATTTGGGACAGGTGTGGGACACAATCGCTATGCGCGTTGAATCCAACAAGACTGCTAGTGATGGCATGATGCTCACCTAAATTCGGGCGGGAGCACAACACTCTCAGTCACCGGGTAGACGCCAGTTAAGCGGCGGTGATGGAGACACCCTGGAGCCGCCGCCATCTCGGCGCTGTTCTGTTTTGCTCACTTTCGAAAAGTTAACGAGTTAGACCACGGCTAAAATCAAACTTGGCCACTGGATCCGGAAGCTAGGACCGGAACCTTTGAGACGTTGCAATGTTCTCCCTTCGACTCATCCAGGAGAAATAGTCATGATTAGATTCGGAACGATGACGGCTGCCTGTCTGGCAGTTGCACTTGCGGCGACGTCCCCTGCACTCGCAAGAGGCGGACATGGCGGTTGGCACGGCGGCGGAGGTTTCCACGGCGGCGCCGCTCACTTTGCTGGTGGAGGCTTTAGAGGCGGCGGATTCCGTCGAGGCGGCATTGGACCCGGAATCGCGGCTGGCATCATCGCTGGCTCAGCAATTGGCGCGGGCGCTTACTACGGCGGTTACGGGCCAGGCTACTATGACGATTCATATGCCTACGATAACGGCTACAACGGCGGTTACGATAACGGGTATGCCGTTCGCAATGGCTTCGTCTGCCAGCCAGGGACATTTTTCCGTGGCGAGGACGGCCGCAGGTACCTCTGCCAGTAACGAAATTAAAAAGCCGCCTCACTGGTGGCGTCTCTAAAGAAAAAGCCCCGGCGATCGCCGGGGCTTTTTCCATTCGCTTGTGTGCGAAACTTCCTAGCAGCCTCAAAACCGTTCAGACCTCGGCGCACGGACCTGCTAACTTGGCGAGCCGGGACCCACCTTCTTTGAGACGACAAGACACAAGCGGCCCTCCCCGGAGGAAGGCCGCTTGTGTTTCGCAATTTGATCAATCGCGGTCGATACCAACCGGACGACGGTCGCGGTCTCTGTCTCGGTCGTGGTCACGGTCCTTCCTGATAATAACCGTTTCGTCACGATCTCGGCGGTCCCGATCCCGAAAGTGTTCACGGTCACGATCGCGATCACGATCAGCATGACCTTCACCCACGGTCACGCCATTAGGACCTACACCGATTCCGACTTCTTCCGCTCCAGCAGGAATTGCGCTGCAAATACCGACCACGGCGGCTATCGCTACTGCGTACTTGATCATTGCGTGCTCCTATAAATGTGAAACCCTGGAGCCAACCCCTTGCTACGCCGAATGTTCCGACAAGGCGGGACGCCGACCTCATTCAAAAAATTTTGGAGGTGAGCAATATTGATCAGCGGCCACAAAATGCCGAGTCGGCATACTGCTGCGATCACCGACTGTTTCCGGCATTCATCGGTGACAGCGCGTTCGGTAGGCGCTGCCGCTTCATTTGACGAGAGGATGCAAGTAGCTGGCTGTGGCCCCTCTGCGGAAGCCAGCCCACCAAAAACCCGCCGTCCCCGCACTGGGACCGCTTGATGCTGAACTACAAATTAATTCCCGCCAGAGGCAGAACCCGTTGAAGAATAGCCCCGAGGCAGATCAGCACCACAAGCAATTTGAGAAGATTAGCCAGCCGGCTATCTCGAACAAACTTGTCGATGGCCCAAAAGCAGATCGCGCCGACCACGACGATAACTAAAACCCCGATTAGAACTGAAATCATGGCTGCCCCTGCGCTATTGATTTAATGACGTCTGCACTCTCCGTTTAATACTTAGCCTATCGCGGCTTTTGACCGCGTGAAAGCACTCCGACGGATGAACTTTGGGAATCTCTACCGGCGACCCTTGTCTTGAGAGTGCGGAGGTAGAACTCCGAAAGTCCCCGACCCGTGGTCGGAACTAACTGGCCAGTTCAGGCTTGAGTCTGGGTCCTGTTCGTTGGAGGCATGTATGATGCCAAGATCTGGCTGGTCACCGAAGCTCGTGCCCTATGGGGCCGATCAGACCGCTTACCTCGTCGTGGACAGCTTTAGCGCACGTGGCACCGGCTACCGCGAAACCGAGGTCGAGCGGATGGACGTCGAAACCATCATCGCCGATTTCGTGACTGGCCAGTTCAATGATCCAGTCCGCGTTATCGCCTTCAACACACTTGAGCATTGGTCGGACGACATTTCGAAAGCGATTGCCACCGAAATCCAGACCCGATGTGATATCGAAGGTGACTCCGTGCCCGAGCATGTCAGCGACTTCGTCGACCGCTACAGCGGCCCGGTTCGCCAACTCGCGATGAAGCTCGCCTGAGAGACTTGGGATACGCCGGGCAAAGCCGCCAGCAGGCGACATCAAAGCCGAAAGCATGCCACGTCCTGCGCTGTTCCATTTTGCTCACTTCGAAAAACGTAACGAATGAGGCAACAGCCAGAGAAAGACCCGGATCCTAGGGGCCGAAAACAAGCCAGCTCCCCGACACCCCTCAAACGCACAACGCCCCCAAGCTGAATAATGCTTGGTGGCGCTGCGCTAGAACTGGAAATTGCAATACCCCAGCACAGGAGAGACGTTTGAGACTTGCTTAGGTTGCATCGTGGGGAACGAATGTCGCTGGCGGAGCTTGGCTAGGCACGACCGGATGCGAATGCCCCCATAGCATATAGCATCCGATGAATGGCGGCCCCAGCTTCATCCCCCGCGCTGGGGCCGTTTTCTTTTGGATTTCGAGCTGTCTATATCAGGTGCCTGCAAATGAAAGAGGCCGCCAACCGAGGTGGTCTTAATCCGCAGCGTCAAGCTGCAATAGGATTACTTGCTCGGACGTCATCGGCTCAAAGGGATATTCGAGCATCATGTAATCGCATTGCGTACATGCAACTGCGCGGACATCGCCGAATATTCGGTGCAGCGGATTCGCGGTGCTCACCATCGTATTTTCGCACTTCGGGCAATTGGGCTGTGTCATGGTGCAACTACGTTGGCGAATTGAGCTTGCTGTGGTGCCACTGCACCGTGGCCGATTTCATCGGACCCTCAGCCAGTACCTTGTGGACGTGCTCGCACTTGGAGCATTCGAAGGTCCGCAGATCAGAACCGTTAGGACCAGGTTCGATCCGGGCCAGCATCATGCGGCCCTGACACGTCGGGCAGCGTGGCCGTTCGATCGGAAGTAGCGATGGATCGGGGCGAGTATAAGTTTGGGGCATGTGATGCTCCTGCGGATCAGGTGTGCTGTAACTTTCAGGCACCGATCGCAGCCGAAAAACCGGGCGGGAATCGAATCAGCATGCCGCGCCTCGCTGCCAGCTGCTGGTCAATATTGCTCACATTAGTCGCAATCTTTCGCGCAATTCCGGCGAACTCGGCTGTGAAATCAACTCAAGCTTGGATTTTAGACTGAGCAATATTGCTCAGCAGAACGTCGAGACACGGATCAATATGGGGATTGGCAGGCTCCATTGCGGGGCGGCCCTTGCTTGAACACACGTGTGGAGGCAGCCTAGAGATGGTCCAAAACCCACCAGAAACTCGCGCGTTGGCACGCCTGCTCGCCCGGTATCGCGAGCCGGACAGCGTGCGCGGCGTATTCGAGCTGGTGATCACGGCAGGGCCCTTCCTCGTCATCTGGGCTCTAATGTGGGCGGCTCTTGACCATGGCTATTGGATTGGCCTGCTGCTGGTGGCACCCGCAGCGGGATTGCTCGTCCGTCTCTTCATGATCCAGCACGACTGCGGCCACGGGTCGTTCTTCCACGGCCGTCTTGCAAACCATTGGGTCGGCCGAGCCATCGGTGTCGTGACCCTTACCCCGTACGACTACTGGCGACGAAGCCATGCATTCCATCACGCGAGTTCAGGTAATCTCGATCACCGGGGCATCGGCGACATTGACACGTTGACCGTGCATGAGTTTCTCGCGCGGCCTCGATGGCGTCAGATCCTTTACCGTCTGTATCGGCATCCGATAGTGATGTTCGGTGTCGGTCCCACCTATCTGTTCATTTTGCGGCATCGCTTGCCGATAGGGATGATGCGAAGCGGCTGGGAGCCTTGGCTAAGTACAATGGGCACGAACGCTGCGATCGCGATTCTGGTCGCCGCGATGATCCGGCTGGTCGGCTTTGGGCCGTTCCTGCTTGTGCACCTGCCGATCCTAGTTCTGGCCGCGTCGATCGGTGTCTGGCTGTTCTATGTCCAACACCAGTTCGAGGACACTTCCTGGTCCCACGATGAAGCCTGGAGTTTTCACGAAGCTGCCGTGCATGGCAGTTCCCACTATCACTTGCCGGGTGTTTTGCGCTGGTTCACGGCGAATATCGGCGTCCACCACATCCATCACCTGTGCAGTCGAATTCCTTGCTATCGCTTGGCGGATGTGTTGCGCGACCATCCACAACTCGCCACCGTCGGACGAATCACCCTGTTCCAAAGTTTGCGTTGCGTGCGGCTGGCCCTGTGGGATGAAAAGGGGCGGCGGCTCATTTCATTTGGAGAGGCGGAGAGGGGCCCGTCGGTCAAACAGGGCAAGACGACGTATTCCATTATATCGACAGTGCGCATCGCGCGAAGGTTGATATCGGGTGCTGGAGTATCCATCTAATGGGTAGCGTAAGCAGTTCTCTGCGATAGGCGTGTCCCGAAACGCGACGCCTTCACTACACAAAATTCTATGCACGATATCGATCATACGGCACGTCGTTCCGACATGCGCGTCACGGGTCAGGACAATTTATGCCCACCGAACATGCCTCCGTGCGGGTCGTTCACAAGCCCTGGGGGGTCAGCGATCTCCAACCATGGAGCAGCGTCGACGGTACCGGTGATGCCGTGGGGGAATTGTGGTTCGAGCGGGTCGACAAGAACGCGCCGATCCCTGCCTTGCTGCTCAAGCTGCTGTTCACCAGCGAGCCATTGTCGATCCAGGTCCATCCGGACGACACTTTCGCGCGCGCGATGGGGATGCCGAACGGCAAGAGCGAAGCGTGGTACATCATCTCGGCAAAACCGGGCGCACAGATCGGCGTTGGCCTGGAGCACCGGGTAACGCCACAGGAATTGCGGGCGTCGATCAAGGACGGTTCGATCGTCGAACTGGTTCAATGGCGTCCAGTTGCGAAAGGCGATGTCATCTTCATCCCGGCCGGCACCATCCACGCCCTGGGCGCCGGTATCGTGCTTGCCGAAATTCAGCAGCGTAGCGACACGACATTTCGCCTGTTCGACTATGGCAGACAACGCGAATTGCACGAAGACAATGGCGTGGCAGTGGCCAATACCTGGCCGCTTCGATCGCCACGCAATCCGATCTGCCTGACGGGTGAACGGACGGTTCTGGTCGCGAGCCGATATTTCGTTCTCGAGCGACTTGAACTTCCCGAGGGCTCAAGCTGGGCGCTGCTCGCAGAACCGGAGACCTGGATTCTTGTTCTTGACGGCCACGCCGCGATCGGATTGGCCGCGGCATCGAGAGGACAGGCGATCTTCGTTGGGGGTGGCCGTACCAGCATCGAAGTCGGGGTCAACGGGTTGACGGCCCTGGTCGCCTATCCGGCGACCGCTCCAATAGGTTCCCTGTTGCAGCGGCTCGGCGAGCCATCGACCAATCCTGTTCCAAAAGGCGCTACGGCTGTTCCGCAATTGACGGGCCTCGCCGGGGCGCGCACGTGACGCCGCTCCGCAGGATCGCGGTAATCGGCAATTCATTGCCTCGCCGCTGCGGAATCGCGACATTTACGACCGACCTGCAACGCGCGATATCGACTTCACGGCCAAATCTGGAGACTTGTATTGTGGCGATGACCGACCACGGTCAGGCCTATGACTATCCCGCTTCTGTCGCATTCCAGGTCAGGGATGACGCGATCGAGGACTATGTCCGTGCAGCGGACTTTCTGAACGCCGACCGTTTCGACATCGCTTGCCTGCAGCACGAGTTTGGAATTTTTGGCGGCGAAGCAGGCGCCAACATCCTCGAGCTGCTGTCTCGCCTCACCATGCCGATCGTGACGACGCTGCATACGGTGCTGGCCAAGCCGACCGCGGTTCAGCGCGCGGTCATGGAACGCATCGTCGAAGGGTCCTCAAAGATAATCGTGATGGCGAACAAGGCCCGCGAGCTGCTGCGCAGCGTCTATCGTGTGCCGGACGAGAAAATCGAAGTGATCGCCCATGGCATTCCCGATTTTCCGTTTGTTGAACCTGACGCGGCAAAGGCCAAACTCGGATTCAGCGGCCGCTCCGTGATTCTGACATTCGGCCTGCTGTCCCCCAGCAAGGGCATCGAGGTCATGATCGACGCCATGCCCTCGATCCTGAAACGAAGCCCCGACGCGGTCTACGTCGTGCTCGGGGCGACACATCCCAATCTGGTTCGGGATCAGGGTGAAGCCTATCGCGAGAGCCTGATGGCACGCGTGCGGGAACTTGGCATCGAGAACAACGTCGTGTTCCTCAACCAGTTCGTCGATCAGCCTACGCTACTCGAATTCATTTCGATGTGCGACGTTTACGTCACGCCCTATCTCAACGAAGCGCAGATGACGTCAGGCACGCTGGCCTACAGCTTCGGCCTCGGAAAACCGGTGGTGTCGACACCCTATTGGCACGCGCGCGAATTACTGTTCGATGGGCGTGGCGTTCTGGTTTCCTTTGGCGACGCGGCAGCGATCGGCAGCGAAATTGCGCAATTGCTTACCGACGACCCTCGCAGGCAGGCGATGCGCGAGCGAGCTTACGCGGCCAGCCGATCGATGACGTGGGAGCGTACCGCCGAGCGCTACCTCACCGCCTTCGAGAACGCGCGGCAAGGCCACTGGCTGAAAGTAATCGCACGCAGCAAGCCAGACCTGGTCGCGCCGAACGGCCCCGCGGTGCCGGCCATGCAAACGGGCCATTTTCTGTCGATGTGCGATGATACCGGCTTGTTCCAGCACGCCGTGCATTCGGTGCCGGATCGATCGCATGGTTATTGCGTGGATGACAACGCCCGTGCGCTGTTATTGGCCTGTGCCCTCAATGAACCGGGCGAGCAGCCCCTTGCGGAGGTGTTGACGGCGCGATTTGCCGCTTTTGTGCAGCATGCGTGGAACCCGGACACCGGACGATTTCGCAACTTCATGGGCTTCAACCGGACCTGGCTTGAAGACAAAGGCTCCGAAGACAGTCATGGACGGACGTTGTGGGCGTTGGGTGAATGCGCGCTCAAAGATGCCAGTCCGTCACGACGTCGATGGGCGGCCGCCTTGTTCGCCCAGGCATTGCCGACCGTAAAAGCCTTTCGTTCGCCCCGGGCGTCAGCCTTCACGCTGCTGGGGTTGGACGCCTATTGCGCCGTGGATCCCAATGATCGCCACGCCCGGGAAATTCGTCGTGCGCTCGCCGACAGACTGATGTTGAGCCTCGCGTCGGTCGAGACGCCGGACTGGAAGTGGTTCGAAGAAGGCCTCGCCTATGACAACGCGCGCCTCCCGCAGGCCTTGATGTTGACAGGCATGGCAACGCAAACACCCGGCTATGTCGATGCCGGCCTAAGATCCCTGCGCTGGCTGATGACACAACAAACGGCTTCAACGGGTTATTTCCGGCCGGTCGGTTCGGCCAGTTTCGGTGAACTCCGCAAACCTCCTCGCGCCTTCGATCAGCAACCGGTGGAAGCGACGGCGACGATTGCCGCTTGCCTGACGGCATGGCGCGCGGACGGCGATGCCGAATGGAAATCTATCGCAGCAAACGTCTTCGCCTGGTTTCTCGGCAGCAATGACCTGTCGGTCGCGCTGGTCGATGTCGCGACCGGCAGTTGCCGCGATGGATTGCATCCCGACCGTGCCAATGAAAATCGCGGGGGCGAGTCGGTAGTGTGCTATCTTCTGGGGCTTGCCGAGATTCGTCAGCTCGCGCGTGTCAGTGTCAACCCGGCAAATCCCGTGGCGCTTCGCGCCATCGGCGCCTGATTTTAACGCCCACTCCGACCAATCGAGGGCACGCTGTTGCACGCCACTTTTCTGAATCGGCAGGCGCTCTATCTACGTCCCGACCCCGCGCGGGTCATCGTACGCCCGTTCAAGCCGGCGACAGAGCCGCGCGATCTCAACCCGACCGACAAGACACGCGCCAACCATATCGTCGAGCGCGTTCTCGCGCTTGATCCGAAGGTTGCGGCCAGCCAGCTCAGGGATGTGCTGGATAACTTCCAGGGTCGGCATCGCAACCTGCTGGAGACGTTCGAGCTCCGTGCCGACGAGATGGAGGAGGCGTTCGCGGCCCATGGCAGTTTTTCCGAAATCCAGCGTCAGCTGATCGGCGCCTATTTTCTTAACGAGTATTCGTTCGAGGCGTCGGCACTGTTCAATCCCAGCATCGTACCGCATCCGGACCAGTCGGGGACCCCGGCCGGCAGCCTCCGCTTTATTCTCAGCCTGCGTGCCGTCGGCGAGGGACACGTGTCGTCGCTGACGTTTCGCGCTGGCACCGTCGCGGCCGATGGCAGCATTACCGTCGATCCGACGGCCAGGCTCGCTTCGAGTCCCCGGATTGGGTATTTGATACCGGGACCAATCGGCGACGAGGTTGAGGTCGTCTTTAAACCGGACCAGGACATCAGCGAACGCGTCATCTTTCCGGTAACGGACTCCCAGTCGCACGGCATCGAAGACGCCCGCTTCGTCGAATTCACCGACGGCGGCCGGAAGACCTATTACGCAACCTATACCGCGTACAAGGGCACGGCGATCCGATCTGAATTGATCGAGACCAATGACTTCCTGTCTTTTCGAATGTCGCCCCTGCACGGCGCCGCCGCGCGCAACAAGGGCATGGCGCTCTTCCCGCACAGGATCGATGGCAAGTACGCTATGATCGCCCGGCAGGACAACGAGAACCTTTATCTGGTCTATTCGAACGACCTGTACACGTGGGAAGGCGGCGAGGCTATCCTGAAGCCGCAATTTCCCTGGGAGTTCGTGCAGATCGGCAACTGCGGATCACCGATCGAACTGGATGAGGGCTGGCTGCTGCTCACGCACGGTGTCGGTCCGGTCCGGAAGTATTCGATCGGTGCGGCGCTGCTCGACAAGCGCGACCCCTCCAAGGTCCTGGCGCGTTCGAGCGAACCGTTGCTGCGGCCTGAACCATCCGAGCGCGAAGGCTACGTCCCCAACGTCGTCTATACGTGCGGCGCCATGAGGCACAACGACCAGATCATTTTGCCATACGCGGTGTCGGATACCTTCTCCAATTTTGCGACCATCAAGATTTCGGCGCTTATGCAGGCGATGCAAGGCTAGTTGCCATCTCCACCAAAGCAAAGCGCGATATGCCCGTGTCTTCGACTACCGACGCAAGGAGACGTAATGGCCCGCGAGACAATTTATTTCGTCCAGTCATTCAACGCCGGCAAAGGCAGAAATCTCAAGGCTGATGCTCCGATAGCTTGCAAGTCGGCAACGGCCGCCGTCCGAACGGCAGAACGACTGGCGTTAAGCAAACTCGGCGTGGTTGCCTTCTCATCCACGGGCGATCCAGAAATGGGCGACTATGATGATGAGCCTACCGTCATCTTCCGCAACGGCCAATTTCCTTCTGCCTTCGACTGAGGTCTTGGTCGTTGTTACGGGTAAGCAAAGGCACCTAAATGAATGAACGACTCGAAACACTGAAAAAAGCCCGTTCGCGTATGATCGAGGACAGGGACGCGCATGCAAAGGTGCTGGCCGCTCCCTTTGACCGCGATAAGGCGGAGCGAGCACGCGGCAAGTTCACCGAGATTCAAACGCTGATCGACGCGCTAGACCGCGCCATAATGGGGGAGCAAGTCGTCTCACCCGCAAAGGAAATTGGATGAAAAAAACTCTCGCAGTATTGGCGCTCTGCGCATTCGCGCAAAGCGCTCGCGCCACCGGACCGGATTGTAGCGCGATCGAACGCTCGAGCGAACGGCTCGCTTGTTACGACGCGGCGTCTCTTCCGAAAAATAAGAAGCCCGCGGTTGTTGAAGACGACGCATCGCGCGCTGCTTACAAAGACCCATTCATAGCGGAAGACGCTCGAACAACCGCCAAACTAAAGAACATCTGTCGCGGTTGTTGAATGTTACGAAAAACTCGATTTCTTCACACTTTCGCGAACAGGTTTGCAAATGTTGGCCGGCTACCCGCCTCGGCGCTGACGCCGGTCGCGCCCATGCCGTCGTCGAAGCTGTCGGACTGGACCGGCACCTGGTCGCATCCTGGCACAACGCGAAAGTGAATACCCTATTCAATCACCAGGTCGGCGCGGGCGAGAAACGCGGGAGGCAGGCTTAATCCGATTGCCTTTGCGGTTTTTAGATTTACCGCCAGTTCGAATGTCGTGGGTTGCTCCACGGGCAGGTCGGCGGGTTTCGTGCCTCTCAAAACTTTGTCCACGAGGTCCGCAGCTCGTCGATATCTCTCGGGTAAGCGATCCCCATAGGACATCAGACCGCCTTCTTCCACCCATTCCTTCCCGACAAACATACCCGGAATCCGCTCCCGTAAAGCGAAGCCGATGATCTCTTTGCGGTGTTCGAGCGTCAAAGCGTCCTGCAAAACGACGAGTATGTCGGGATGCTGTTCCGCCATCGCAGCAAAGGCACCCTCAAAGTCCTTTGGGGCCCGCACTTCGAAGGATTGAAGCACCACACCTAACGCACGACCTGCACCTTCGGTCTCCTTCCACGCGAGGCCGTTTGCCGGGTTGGCTATATTCCAGAGAACCGCCCCTCGCGACAGCCCCGGCACTACCTCTCGAAGCAACTCTATGCGTTTCGCGCTGGTTTCGGCATTGAGAACCGCAAGCCCGGTAACATTGCCGCCCGGGTGCGCCAGGCTGGCGATGAGTCCGGTCCCTACAGGATCGATCGCGGCCGGATGGACGATCGGTATGGTTGTCGTTGCATTCCTGACGGCAAAGGCGGCGGGCGTCGTGACGACAATGACCGCATCAACTTTCAGCCGAACCATCTCCTCTGCAAAATCCTTGAATCGTTCGGCCCGACCTTCTGCGTAGCGGCGCTCAACAATGAGGTTCTGCCCCTCCGTGTACCCGAGCTCCCGGAGGCCCTGGAATAAGGGGTCATAGAATTTCTCATATCGGTGCGCGATGAATCCGATCCGCCAGATTTTTCCCGATTGCTGCGCGCGCGCTGCCAGCGGCCAGACCGTTACCCAACCGCCGAAAACTACAATGAAATCGCGCCGTCTCATGGGTTCGACCCTTGGGCCTACTATGACTGAGTGCAAAATTGTCGCGTTCGGCGCACGTTGGCGCGATCGCTAGCAACATTCCGGCAATTCCACGCCAGCGGCGAGTACTTTACTGAGCGCAGGCCCCAAATGGGCAACGGCGCCGCCAAGGTGGGGTAGCTATACAAGCCGGGCCATTATCAAACCGGGCGAGGGGCGTTAGCAACAGTTTTTGCAGAGCCGCGTGGGGATCGGGGTGCGGTGGACGTGACGGTGGCGTACTTGAACCCATTCCGCTGATGGCATGACATAGTGAGGCTGCTTGCGACGGACCGAGGGTTGAAATGCGAACGGAACAGTTTGGCGGAATCGGGCCTGCCGTGCTGCTTTCCGCGATGCTGATGGCAGGACCAGCGTCGGCCTATGACCCGAACGACCCCAACAATTGCATCGGCGCCGAATGGGATGACAAGCGCGCCGTGGTGGTGTCGAGGGTGATCGCGCGCCCGCGCGTCAATTTCATCAAGAGCCCGCACGATGATGATCTAAAGGCCGCAACCTGCCCCGCGGACACGGCGGCTTGCCGGCAAAAACCCTACCTCGTTGCCGGCGACCTCGTGTTGACGGGGCAGAGCCGCGGCCCTTTCACCTGTGTCAGCTACCAGTCGCCGCAGGCGCGGCAACCGATCGTGACCACAGCCTGGCTGCCCGCCTCGGCGCTGACAGCGGTCGTGCCGATGCCGTCGCCGAAAGCGTCGGACTGGACCGGCACCTGGTCGCATCCGTTCGGCAAGATCACGATTTCCCCGGGCGAGGGCGGCAAGGTGAGCATCGAGGGCGTCATGCTGGTTCCGGCCGGGCGGGAAATGCGTAATGGCGTGTTGCAGGCGAAGGTAACGCCCGAGAACGGCACCATCGCCTTCAACGACGACGGCAGCGCTCCCTTTGAAACCGAAGGCGACCACTGCCGGGTGCGGATGCAGCGCGTCGCCGACCGGCTGATGGTCGAGGACAACGGCAGCTGCGGCGGCTATGGGGTGACGTTCTCAGGGCTTTATCGGCGAAAGAAATAGGGCGCCGCGTCGGCTTCGCGCCGAACAAGCCAACAAACTCGATGCGCGCAGCAAAATCCATCGCACCGCTTCACTTCGGTATCGTTGGAACGATCGGAGTAGCCGCGACCGGGTTCAGATAGACCGAGCCGAGCAGGTTGGTATGTCCCATCGACAATTGGTTCCCATTAGTCTCTTCGTTCACCTGCGCTCGAACCCTGGTCATCGCTTGCTGGATCTCGACACCGGGAGCCGCGATATTGGCGATCAAAGCACGCGTGAATGGTCTGATCGAGCCTACTGGGCCATCGGGCGCGATCTGACCGGGACCGGTGGCGAACGCGATCAGCGTGCCTTCGCCGGATTTCATTTCGGCAAGGCCTGATTGCACGGAGACGCTGCGGGCGGCGGAGTTCGATTTGATTTTCGCGGCAAAGGGATTGTCGCGGGAGGCATCGAGAAACACCAGCTTGACCTTGGCGTCGCTCATGGTCTGGTCGAGCGTGAGGTCGATATTGATCGCAGCGCCGAGCTTGACGTCCATTTCCGATTTGAGGTCGGCGTCGATCGGCAGGAGATAATTGGCGCCGCTCACGGTGATGCCGTGACCGGCATAGAAAAATACCGCGATATCGGCGCCTTCGGCCTTCTTGCCGAATTCGAGCAGTTTCCCGGTCATTGCATCGCGCGTCAGATCGATTCCTTCCACGACTTCGAAGCCGATGCTTTTCAGCAGCCCGGCCATCGCCGTCGCAGAGATCGGTGCATTAGGCAGCCGCGGGACGTTTTTGTAGGTGCCGTTACCGACCACAAAGGCAACGCGTTGATCCGCCTTTGCGGAATTTACGGTCACCAACATCGCGACCATCGAGAGAGCAATGACCAATGCGCGCATGTTCTATCTTCCCCGTGCGAGCTAACGAGCGGGATAGATTACGAAGATTTCACACGCTATATGTGACTTGGATCACTGCAAGGGCGCAGGGGCATCCGCGGTAGGGCGTTTGCATTTGCTTGCGCCATTGATTTGCCCGTCGGGCTAGAATTAGCGGCCGGCTGCGCCTGATTCTACCACCGCTTCGTCAATGTGGGATTGAGCCGCACAGCCATGCTTCGTTCGCGGCGAGCGCAAGCTTGACGCTCACCCCAAATCAGCGATTTCCGTCCTCACCAAGGGGCGCTTCGCGATCGTCACGAACGTTGGGAGCGGGATGCGATGGACGCGAGGGCGGCGCAGACGAGCGCCGCCGATGCGGACGGCGAAGTCGTGTGGTCCTGACGCCCCGACGCTGGCGTCAAGGTCGTGGAGCAATCCGCGAGCGACGGTGGCAAGAAAGCCCGGTCACCGGGGAGAGCACGAAGTAACCGTTAAAACCATTGCGCAGGGAAGGCCGGATGTTTTCGGTGAACCTGTGGTGACTACGCTCGTGTGCTTTTTATTTCGCACGCGAGGCTGCGGGTGCATCGGGCACCCGGCTTTCCCTGCGCCCTCTGATTTTTCTGGGCGAACCGATCATGCATCGCTCGGGCGTTTCGCGCCGCGGGGATGCGGAGGTGCGTCTGATGAATCGAGCGTGTCGTCACACACTCAGTCGTCATCACCCGCGAAGGCGGGTGATCCAGTATTCCAGAGAAAGCGCGGTGCAATCGAGAAGCTGCGGCGTACTGGATACCCCGCTTTCGCGGGGTATGACAGGCAAAGCGCTGCGCGAGCGCGGCCTTTACCCCAGCAACACCGCATCCGCGCCGTTCACGGCGTCGGCGCTGTCGGTCACGGTCTTTTCCAACGAGGGTGCCTGCACCGAGACGTTCTCGGCGAAAAATCGCGCCAGCGCCACATAGCGCTCGCCAATGCCATCGGAGCGCGCGGCGAGCGCTTCGCCGGCCAGCATGCAGCCGCCGAGCGTCGATCCGAACAGCCGCAAATAAGGCGTAGCGCCCGCGAGCGCGTCGTTCGGCGCGGAAGCGACGCGCTCCAGCAGCCAGCGGCTGGCGCGATCGAGCGAGGAAAGCGCATCGCGCAGTTTGGCGCCGGTGGTGCCGAAGGCCGGGTCGTTCGAGGCCTCGACCTGCTTGACGATGGCGGAGAGCTCGTCGAGCAGCGCCCAAACCGACGCGCCGCCATTGGCCGCGAGCTTGCGCGTGACGAGGTCGATCGCCTGGATGCCGTTGGTGCCTTCATAGATTGGCGTAATGCGCGCATCGCGATAGTGTTGCGCGGCGCCGGTCTCCTCGATGAATCCCATGCCGCCGTGGATCTGCACGCCCAGATAAGTGACCTCGTTGCCGATGTCGGTCGAGAACGCTTTCGCGATCGGCGTCAGCAGCGCGCCGCGGGCGGCGGCCTCAGCGCGCACCTTGGCATCCTTGGCGCGCACCGAAACGTCGAGCGCCACGGCGGTCGCATAGCAGATCGTGCGGGCGGCGGCGGTCATCGCGCGCATCTGCATCAGCATCCGCTTGACGTCGGGATGGACAATAATGGGATCGCTGCCATTGTCTTGTTTGCCGACGGCGCGGCCCTGGCGGCGTTCCTGCGCGTAGGCCAGCGCCTGCTGATAGGCGCGGTCGGCAATCCCAACGCCTTCGAGGCCGACGCCGAGCCGCGCCTGGTTCATCATCGTGAACATGCATTGCATGCCCTTGTTTTCCTCGCCGATCAGATAGCCGATCGCGCCGCCCTTATCGCCCATCGTCATGGTGCAGGTCGGGGAAGCATGCATGCCGAGCTTGTGCTCGACGCCGCTGGCGTAGATGTCATTGCGCGCGCCCAGCGAGCCGTCGGCGTTGACGAGAAATTTCGGAATCAAAAACAGCGAAATGCCTTTGGTGCCCGCGGGCGCGTCGGGCAATCGCGCCAGCACGAAATGCACGATGTTATCGGTCATGTCGTGGTCGCCATAGGTGATGAAGATTTTTGTGCCCTTGATGCGATAGCTGCCATCGCTCGCGCGTTCGGCGCGGGTGCGCAGCGCGCCGACATCGGAACCCGCCTGAGGTTCGGTGAGCTGCATGGTGCCGGTCCATTCGCCGGAGACGAGCTTTTCGAGATAGATCTTCTTCAGCTCCTCACTGCCATGGGCGTCGAGCGCTTCGATCGCGGAGAGCGTCAGCAGCGGACAGAGGCCAAAGGCGATATTCGACGCGCTCCAGATTTCGGTGCAGGCGGCATTGATGGCGAGCGGCAGCCCCTGGCCGCCGAACGCTTCGGGACCGGATACCGCGTTCCACCCCGCCGCGCTCCAGCGCTGGTAGGCATCAGGCCAGCCGGGGGCGGTGGTCACCTTGTCGGCCTCGAGCTTGATGCCGTGCTCGTCGCCGACGCGGTTGAGCGGCGCCAGCACGTCGGACGCGAATTTTCCGGCCTCCTCCAGCACGGCTGCGGTGATGTCGGCGTCGAAATCGCCGTAATGCCCAGCCTTCACGGCGGCCCCGAGGCCCGCACCATGGTTGAGCGCAAGCAGCATATCGTTGATCGGCGCGCGGTAGGTCATGTGATCTCGCCTCAAGGACTGGAACAGGCTGCCGTCTTCCCACGAAACCGCCACGCTCTCAACTCTCCCGGGGACGGAGTTGGCGCCGGAACGGCCAATTATCCAATTACCGAGGGATACGGAGCCCCGGTCCGAATTGGCCGGAATTCAAGCGATACCCGGTTGAAATGGCTCAACTCCCTCTATAGACCGGCGATGCTGACGAGGGAATCTGCGGTATCCTGCCGCAGTTGCCTGTTGGGGCGTAGCCAAGCGGTAAGGCAGCGGATTTTGATTCCGCCATTCGGAGGTTCGATCCCTCCCGCCCCAGCCAACCAGTCCGGCGCCTGGAAACTTTACCCTCAGTGATCCAAGAAAGGCCCGCCTACAGCGGGCTTTTGCGAATTGGCAGTTGGTCTCCGGGCTCCGAATTTGGCCATTTCCGGC
>Ga0070717_10000954_pt1 | contig 19265 bp, 13 predicted proteins | sample LARL113metaG_FD_71366 | JGI IMG/M metagenome (GOLD analysis project Ga0070717, IMG submission 71366) | Corn, switchgrass and miscanthus rhizosphere microbial communities from Kellogg Biological Station, Michigan, USA - LAR L11-3 metaG | ecosystem: Host-associated > Plants > Roots > Rhizosphere ... | reverse complement strand
AAGCTCTTAACCGTCGAGTTCGATGAGAAAGGCCGCCGAGGCTGCTGAGCAAGGCTCTTGATTTTGTCCTTCTTCGCGTTCTCTGCGGCTCTTCTCTGCGAACTTTGCGGTTAATGGCTTCTGTGAAGTCAAACTGTTCCGAGCTGAGAGCTGATGGCTGACAGCTGAGAGCTTCTTCAGAATCGATATAAATAGCTTACCTTCACGAAAAATTGGCGGCTATCGTTAATGTAGTTTCGCGGCGTGGGGATTACGCCCGCGCCCGGCACGAGGTTCAGGTTCTTCAGGTCGCTGTTGTAGCCGACATAGATTGCGGTGCCGGGATGTACCAGGTAGGTGATGAGGAAATCGGCGTTGAATTCCTTCTGAGTGGGAAGGTACGTGTAGGGAGAGCCCACGCCGGGCGTTCCGGCCAGCAGGCCGTTGTATTGCAGGATCACGCGCATTGACAGTTGGGGAGTGAATTCCCAGTTCCACTTGCTGCGCAGGATGTGATCGTTGAGAATGCCGCGGCCAGCGCCCGAAATCAGGGACTGCTCGAAAATGAAAGTGTTGTTGTCGGTGTGCAAACGCTCGAACAGGTAGCTGTTCTCAATCTTCAACGGCTTGATTGGGCGGAAGGTGAGCGAGGCCTGGGCATTGTCTTCGATCGCCAGGAAGGGATGGTCGTACGGCGCGGGATTGGCGGGGTTCGCCACAAAATTCACGCTCTGTCCCCAGTAATAGCTCGCAAGCAGCGTGACCTTCTTGAAGTAGCCGGTCTGGATGGAGGCTCCGCGGGTGTGTTCGCGATAGTCCTGGTTGCCCAACGCGGTCGGCGGGCAGTAGATGGAAAATCCGTAGAAACAAAAGTCCTGCGGACGCAGACGCTCGTGAAATTCCTCGTAGGGACGCGCAATGATGATGGTCTGGCCTCGCCCCTGAATCGCGAAGTATGGAACATAGTCGGTGTCGAGGCGCAGGCCGGTGTGGTCGAAGTCGTAGCGAACAGCCAGCGACGGGCCCCAGTCCACGATCCAGCCTCGCTTTGGGCGAAAGCGGTAGTCGGCTTGCTGGTTGGTCTCGCGAATGTCGACGCGGTTGACGAATCCGGGAATGGAAACGAAGCCGGGGCTGATGTCGTTATAAATTCCGTCGTAGGTAAAGTGCAGGCCATCGCGCCGCAGTTCGAGTTTCTCGGCGGGCCCGGCGTAGTAATTATTGTTGCCGCGATTGCCAGAGCTGAACGGGTAGAGATTAGCCTCGCCGTTCAGGTTGAGGTTGCTCGAGGTGACCACTGCCTGGCCGTCGAGCGTCCAGTTGGGAGTGAATTTCAGGTGCGTGTCGAGGCCGCCGATGCGGTTGAACTCCCCGGTGGTGGGGCATTCCCAGTCGGTGTAGAGTGCGCCCACATTGGACTGACGAAAAATGTCGCGGCTGACGCGCGCGATGCTGAAATAAGAACGGATGCCGGAGAACTGGTTGTTGTCGGGAACCGCGAGGCCGGGACTGCGATCGTCGGCTGCCATCAGACCCACGGAATACGGGCCATCTTTTCCTGTGAGGCGGATTCCGGCCGAGGGATCGCCGATGCTGCGGGTGAAAAATAAATCCAGCGGCGTGCGGAAAAAATCTTCATTCTCCAGAAAGAACGGGCGCTTTTCCGGGAAGTAGACGGCGTAGCGCTGGTTCACGGTGATCTGCGGATCTTCGGACTCGACCTGGCTGAAGTCCGGATTCGCCGTCATGTCGACCACGAAGTGATCTTGGATGACAAATTTTGCGTCGAGGCCGGGCTGGCCCTGGACGGTGGCTTTTTGAAAGTAAGGATTGGTGAAGTCGCGCGTATCGAGGGCGCGAAATCCGCGCATCACACCGTAAGGGATCAGTTCGATGTTGTGGCCGGGAGAAATTCCTTCGAGTCCGTAGAGCGTGGCGGCCTGGCCGAGGCGGCCGTCGACTTTGTAGGAAACGTGGGGCCAGAAAGAATCTTCAGTTTTGCGCGTGATGCCACGATACAAAATAATTCCCCACTCCTGATGTTTGGCGGCCGGGAAACGCAAGCTCTTGAAGGGAATCGCCATCCATACGACGAATCCGTGGTCGGTAACTTTGCCGCGAGAATCCCACACCGTATCGAAAGATGTGTCGAAGTGCGCGCTGGTTTCTTCCTCGCGCGAAGCCTCGGTCCAGATCGCGTCCCATTGCACGCCCAGCGGCGTGGTCTGGAACGCGTAGGCTCGGCGACGGTCGTGGAAGGTGTCGAGAATGATCTCGACCTGATCGTCATCGTATACATCTTCGCGGCGCGACATGCGGGCGCGCACCTCCCGGGGATTGTCGAAGCACACGAAGACTATGTACAGATTTTTCTGGTCATAACCCAGGTAGGCATCGGTGGGCTCGGAAACGGTTTCTCCGTCGTGGGGATTGCGTTGGGTAAAGCCTGTGACCTTGGCCATCTGCTGGGCAATGCCCCCTGCGGTTGCATGCTGAGGAAGTCTTCCAGGGTGGGAGCACTCGGCAGACGCGGGATGGTGAGAGAGGGCGTCGCCTTCTCGGGCTTCGGCGCCGGTTGCACGTCGGGATTCTTAATCGGTGGTTCCGGGAGTTGCGCCGAGGGTGGAGGATACTGCGGGGAAGGCTTGGTTTCTTGCGTGGGCTTGGTCCCCGAAGGCAATGGAGGATTTTGGGAAGTAAACTGCGAGTCTTGCAGGGTGGAAGTGGCTTGCGGCGACGGGTAACCTGGCGAATCTTTTTCCGAGTTTTGAAAAAGTGGGGATCCCGAGACCGAAGGTAGGGCGGGAAGATATGTCGCAGAAAGAAAAAGCACAGCTACGATCGCCAGTTTCGCCGCAAAACGGTCCCTTTGACTCAGATCTCGAGACAAACGCAAAAATCCCCCGGCTTCCCCCGAGCCCCCTGCGGGGGAACTGAGAAAGATACACCATGAGCACACAGACAAAACAACAAAATATGTTTTGTGATGTTTATCGAACCCGATACCGCATCTAACTCTTCAGAGCAAGCGCGGCGGGTTTAGAAGTGCGTGGTGTTAGAGTCCCTAGAACAACGAACTCTGCCGGCGAGTGGGCGCAATTTTGAAATAGTCGTAAGCCAACTGCGTGGCGACGCGGCCGCGCGGAGTGCGGTTGAGAAATCCAATCTGCATCAGAAACGGCTCGTAGATCTCTTCGATGGCGTCTGGCTCTTCAGCTAACACGGCGGCCAGAGTATTCACCCCGACCGGGCCGCCTTCGTACTTCTCGATAATCGTTAAGAGCAGCCGACGATCCACTTCGTCGAATCCGTAGTGATCGACTTCGAGCATTTCCAGCGCTGCCTTCGCTGTGGGCTCGTCAATCTTGCCGGCACCGCGGACCTGGGCGTAGTCGCGCACGCGGCGTAAAAGGCGATTCGCAATTCTAGGCGTGCCGCGGGAACGGCTGGCGATTTCTTTCGCGCCCGCGTCGTCGACTTCAACTCCGAGGATCTCCGCGGACCGCTCCACAATCACCTGCAAATCTTCCGGAGCATAAAACTCGAGCCGAAGCACGATGCCGAAGCGCGAGCGCAGTGGTGCGGAAATCAATCCCGCGCGTGTGGTCGCGCCCACAAAAGTGAACGGCTTCACCTCCAGCGTGTGCGTCCGCGCCGACGGTCCCTGCCCAATAATGATGTCGAGCTTGTAGTCTTCCAGCGCCGAATAAAGCAGCTCTTCCAACACCGGTTGCAGGCGGTGAATCTCGTCGATGAACAACACCTGCTTATCCTGCATGTTAGTGATGATCGCGGTCAGGTCGCCCTTGATCTGCAACAGTGGCGCCGCGGTCGGTTGAAAGTGAACGCCCAGTTCGTTGGCGATGATGTTGGCCAGCGTTGTCTTGCCCAGGCCGGGTGGTCCGTAGAGGAGCACATGGTCCATGGCCTCGCCGCGGGAGCGTGCGGCCTCAATGGCGACTGCCAGATTCTCTTTTACTTTTTTCTGCCCAATGAACTCGCTCAGCCGCTGCGGGCGCAACTTCAGTTCAAACGAGGAATCGTCCTCGACGGGTGCCGCGGAAACCAGGCGGGCGCGGTTGGGACTGAGATTGGGATTGTTTTTCGCGGTAGCCACTGGTTCGGATGGTAGAACGAAATGCGAAACCGCGCAATTGTGTCGAGAAGGTCTAGGGGGACAGCCACCTTCGGCTGCCTCGGTTTTGACTGCGTCGAACCGGCCATGCTCGTCTAGGACCGGGCCGATTGGCCGGTGGTCGAGCGCAGGTCGACTTCCTCATTTCGGATACCAATCCAGCAACCGCACCTCAATGCCCGTCCCCGCAAGCGCCTTCTGAAATACGGCGAGGTCGGAGCCGTGATAGTGATACGGAATCACGATCTTGGGATGGAAGGCTTTCACCGCGTCCGCTGCTTCTTCGGGAGGCATGGTGTAGGGCAGGTTCATGCACACGAACGCGACGTCGATATTCTTGAGCGCGCGCATTTCCGGAATACCTTCGGTGTCGCCGGAGAAATAAAAGCGCTTGCCGCCGTAGGTGAGAACGTAGCCATTGCCGCGTCCCTTGTCGTGAAAAAGTTTTCCGGGCGCGGGGCCGCGATTCAGGTTGTAGGCGGGGATCGCCTCGATGGTCCAGCCCTGCCGGTTTTTCGTTTCTCCATTGGCAATGGGCTTGGCGGTGGTGACGGTCTGCACGACTGCCGGCGCCGCCAGAATTTCCGTGTCCGACTTTGTGATTTCTTTAATCCGATCGGGGTCCATATGGTCCCCATGAATGTCGGTAATCAGGATGAGGTCTGCTTTGGGAAGTCCTGTAAGCTTGGCAGGCTTCGCAGGATCGAGATAGATCGTTTTCCCTCCCGCCGCAATCAGCGTGCTGGCGTGGTAGAGAGGAGTGATCTTGACCGGCCCGGCCGAGGTCAAGAAAACCTGCGGCTCGGCGGTTGCGCGCGCCAACAGCGGAAGCGCGAAGATAGCACAAACAAGAATCGGGATGGATTTCATTTCGACCTCACTTCAGACTCATCTTGAACAAGCGTAGAAGTTATTCTTCCTCTGCCTTCACTTCACCCCGCTCCGCCTTCGCCTTCTCAATGATCTTCTCCTGCAGCTGGCCCGGCACGACGTCGTAGTGATGCATTTCCATGTTGAAGCTGCCGCGGCCTTGCGTCATCGATGTCAGTTCTACGCCGTAGGTCAGCATCTCGGCCATGGGCACTTCGGCTTTCACCACGGTGTTGCCGCCCTTGTTGTCCATGCCCTGAATGCGGCCGCGGCGGCTGTTCAGGTCGCCCATGATCGAACCGGCGAAGTCGTCGGGCACAGTGATTTCGACTGCCATGATGGGCTCGAGTAGCGTGGGCTTGGCAACCTCCATCGCTTTCTTGAAGGCGATGCGGCCCGCCATCTGGAACGACAGATCGTTGGAGTCGACGTCATGATAAGACCCGTCGTAGAGCACCACGCGAAAATCCACCACAGGGAATCCGGCGAGATAGCCGCGCGCAGCGGCGTCACGGATTCCTTTTTCCACGGGAGGAATATAGTTCTTTGGAATGGCGCCGCCGAAAATATCGTTCACGAATTCGAAATCGCCGCCGCGCGGAAGTGGCTCCATCCTAATTTTGCAGTCGCCGTATTGACCGTGTCCGCCCGTCTGCTTTTTGTGGCGCCCCTGCACGTCGGCCTTGCCGCGAATCGTCTCCCGGTAGGGCACCTTCGGCGCTTTCAAATTGACCTGTGTGTTATAGCGCTTCTTCAGCTTCGCGACGGTGACCTCGATGTGTTGCTGGCCGGTTCCAGCGATGAGAAATTCCTTGGTCTGCGGATCCCGGAAGAAGCGCAACATGGCATCTTCTTCCATCAGCTTGTGGAGGCCGGGCCCCAGCTTGTCTTCATCGGCTCGGCTCTTGGGCTCGATCGCAAACGTGATAGCCGGTTCAGGCAGCTTGACCCGCGGATATTGAATCGGCGCCGACTTGTCGCCCAGCGTGTCGCCGGTCAGGGTGTCTTTCAGTTTTGCCACCGCCCCGATATCGCCGGCGTGTAGTTCCGGCACTGGAATCGCCGTCTTCCCCTGCATCACGGAAATGTGCGAGAGCTTTTCCTGAGAGTTGCTGCGAAAATTCTGCACGCTGGCTTCGTTCTTCACCACCCCGGAGAAAACTTTGAAATAAGAAATCCTGCCCGCGAATGGATCGGACACTGTCTTGAACACATACAACGACGCCGGCTCGGCATCGGTCTCATGGCGCTTGGGAGCATCGCCGTTTCCGCTGGCCTCTCCCTGCACCCACTCGTGCTCCGATGGTGCGGGCGTGTAATCGACAATGAAATCCATGACCCGGTCAGCGCCGATGTTTCCTAACCCTGAGCTGAAGATGACGGGGAAAATCTTGTCTTCGCGGATCGCGTTGTGCAGCGCCGGAATCAAATCTTCTTCGCCCAGCGTTCCAGCCTCGAAAAACTTCTCCATTAATTTGTCGTCGCCCTCGGCAACCAGCTCGACGAGGCGCTCGTGCGCAGCCTGGGCCTGCTCCTTCAGATTGGCGGGAATCTCCGTCTCGTTACCCCTGCCGTTTCCGCCCAATTCGTAGGTGTACGCCTTCATGCGGACCAAGTCGATCACGCCGCTTAAGCTTTTCTCACTGCCGATGGGCAGCTCAATCGGAATCACGTCACGGCCGAAGGCGGTGGTCAGCGATTCCAACACGCGCTCCGCATTGGCGCGATCGCGGTCCATGCGATTCACGACGATCAGCCGGGGAGCCTTGTACTCTTCACAGTAATTCCAAACACGCTGGGTCACGACTTCCACGCCGGCCACGCCATCGACGACCACGATTGCAGCGTCCACCACGGGAAGCGCCATCTTGGCTTCGTGGACGAACATGCTGAATCCCGGAGTGTCGAGAATATTGATCTTGGTCGTGCCCCACTCGACCACGGCGACGCCGGTGGAAATTGACATCTTGCGCGCAATTTCTTCCTCGTCGTAATCGGTGGTGGCCGAGCCGTCGTCCACCCGCCCCAGGCGCGGGGTCGCGCCCGCCGTATACAACATGGCCGATGTCAGCGTGGTTTTGCCCGCGTGCCCGTGCCCTACCATCGCTACATTACGAATGTTTGCTCCCGAATAGACTTTCAAGTTGGGCTCCTTCGGCAGAGGCGGGAAGGAAACGGCCATGAAGGATAAGGACAGAACAGGCCAACCCAGCATCCCTGCCAAAACTATGGATGCTACCACGCGGCAAGCGGCGGCCTCAACCGGGGGCCACCGTCATCGCCCCTGCCGCCGCATCCGCTCGCGGCCCATGCATAGCCGGGATTTGGCTTGCCAACTGGGCGTCAAGGCGTAGTATTATCTCCGCTGCATGCTCGGCAATCGCACCAGCGATCAATGGATCGCCCAATACTCGAGAAGCCACCAGCACCCGGTCAATCGCATCTGCCACACGTTCGGCATTCCCACGATCCTGGTCTCGGTCGCCATCTTCCTTGCGGGCTTCTTCTTTCATCGCCTTTGGATGTTCGCGCTAGGGCTATTCATCATCGGATGGATCCTTCAGTTCGTCGGCCATGCCTTTGAGGGCAAGCCGCCCGAATTCTTCAGCGACTGGCGTTTTCTCTTCGTCGGCGTCCGCTGGTGGTGGGCCAAGATCAACGGCAAAGCTTGAGTGCTCGTGTGGGAGGGTTGTGTGGGGGGTGCCCTCGCCCGCCACTGCTTGCGCCCATTCGCAAATCTGTTCTATGCTTGCCTCACTTGGGTTTCTGAGCTCCCCGAAAGCATGCACCGCCTAACCGCCAGATTTCTGCTGTTGTTCGCGCTCCTCGGAACTCTCCTTCCGCTCGCAGCAGCGGCAATCACAACGCCCCCGCACGCATGCTGTATTCGCAAAGCCGCGCACCAATGTCACGGCGCGCTGGGGGACGGGAACGAACCCATCGTCCGCAGCAACAGTTGCTGCAGCCATGATTGCGGCCGCGGGGTGTGCACCTCCCAGTCGGCGCATCCGCAACCATCGATGGCATCGGCCTTCGCATCGAATATCGATGATCGCATCATCGATTTGAATGCAGAAACGGCGGCAACCAGACTTCTCTCATCGCAAACCTCCCGCGCTCCACCTCAAATCTCCATCGCCTGACAAAGCGTCGAGTCTTTTAGTCCTCATGTGGGGACAGCCGCCCTCGGCTGTCCGGCCGGCAAAGCCCGGCTAGCCCTTTGCGGCGGGCCACCCAACAGGTCCTCGGAGATTTCATGCATTTGCTCCGCATCGCGTTCTACGCAGCATGCATCGTGGCGATCCCATCCTTCGCCTCAACGGTGGCGTCCGTGCGCGGCGTCATTCACGATCCGCAGCACCGCCCCGTGCAGAATGCCATGGTCATGATCAAGGCCAAATCCTCCGACTGGTCGGCCAGTGTGAATTCCGACGCCAACGGCAACTTCGCATTTAACGCGGTTCCGCTCGGAGCATACGTGGTCACGGTGGCGGGAGTAGGGTTCGAGCAGGCGCAACAGAGTGTCGTCGTCATCTCCGGATGGGAGCCCGTGCTGCATTTCGCGCTCAATGTGGCAGGAGCAAAAGAGACGGTCAACGTCTCCGGTGCACCCGCGGCTGCTCCCACCGACTCCTCAACGGCGACCACAGTCGTCGATCGCCTCGAGATCGTGCGCACGCCCGGCGCCGACCGCTCTAACAGCATGGCGATGATCACCAACTTCGTTCCCGGAGCTTACATCACGCACGATCAGCTTCATCTGCGCGGAGGCCATCAAAGCGGTTGGCTGGTCGACGGCGTTCCCGTGCCCAACACCAACATCGCTTCAAACCTGGGGCCGCAGTTCGATCCCAAAGACATCGATTATCTTGAAGTGAGCCGCGGCGGCTACGGCGCGGAATTCGGCGATCGCACCTACGGCATCTTCGACGTAGTCCCGCGCACCGGATTCGAGCGCAACCGCGAAGCCGAACTGGTTTTGAGCGCCGGGAATTTCTACCAGACTAATGACCAGTTCAGCCTGGGCAGCCACACCGAGCGCTTCGCCTACTACGCCAGCGTCAACGGCAACCGCAGCAATCTCGGCATCGAAACGCCCGTCCCGCAAGTGGAGCACGATGCCGCCAACGGCTACGGTGGATTCGGCTCGCTCATTTTCAACGTCGATCCCTCGAACCAGCTGCGCCTGGTGACTTCGACGCGCCACGACTCTTACCAGATTCCCTACGATCCGTTTCCGAACGATATAGAAAACGCGCCCATCGCCGCGAATAATTTTGTGGCGCAGTATCCCAGCCTCAACCTGCGCGACAGCGACCATGAGTCCGACGCGGTGGCAAGTCTTTCCTGGGTGCACACCTTTGACTCGCGAATGCTGTTGACCGTGTCGCCCTTCTATCATTACAACCGCGCGAATTATGACAGCGCGCTCACCGACCCTGTCGCTGCGACTCAGCATCTCGCATCAACCTACGGCGGCGGCCAGGTAAGTCTCAGCGCGCATGAAAACAGGAATGATTTGAAGGTCGGTGTCTACAGCTTCTACCAGCGCAACGATGAGCTCCTGGGAGCGGTTTCCAACGATGGCAGCGCTCCGCCCTTCAACGCGACCGGAAATCCTTCGGGCAGCCTGGCGGCATTTTTTGTTGATGACAAATTCAAACCACTTCCGTGGTTGACGCTTTCCGCCGGACTTCGTCCGACTTATTTTTCCGGCGGCGTCGGCGAAAACTTCATCAGCCCGCGCTTCGGCGTTGCCCTCAACGTGCCGCGCCTCAACTGGACCTTCCGCGCCTCCTACGGCCACTACTACCAGGCGCCTCCGCTGATCACGGCTTCGGGTCCGCTGCTGCAGTTTGCTAACAACAACAATCTGGGATTCATTCCGCTCCACGGCGAGCGCGACGAAGAAGAAGAATTCGGCGTCAACATTCCCTGGCGTGGCTGGGTTCTCGATGCAGACATGTTCCGTACCAATGCTTCGAATTTTTTCGATCACAACAACATTGGCGAGTCCAATCTTTTTTTCCCGCTCACCATTCAACGCGCGATTGTCCGCGGATGGGAGCTCACCCTGCGCTCGCCCCAAATTGCTCACCGCGCACAGCTCCACCTCGCCTATTCCGACCAAGTTGCTCGTGCGGGAGGATTCATCAGCGGAGGTTTGACCGATTTTTCCTATCTGCCGTGGGGTCCTCTTGATCACGACCAGCGCAACACGCTCAACGTGGGCGGTGACCTGACTTTGCCGTCGCGCGCCTACGTTTCCACCAACGTTTACTACGGCTCCGGTTTTACCAATGCATTTCCGGGCGAGCCATATCCCGGAAACTATTTACCCCAGCACACCACCTTCGATCTGACGCTGGGCAAAGATTTCGGTGAACGCTTCTCCGCATCGGTCAACGCCATGAATGTAGCCAACCGCCGCGTCGAACTCGACAACAGCGTCACCTTCGGCGGCTTCCACTGGAACAATCCGCGCGAGATCTTCGTCGAACTTCGCTACCGCTTTCATTATTGATGATCGCGTAGCGAACCAACGACATGTAGCCAACAGCCGCCTCGGCTGTCGGACCAGCAAAGCGCGGCTGCGTAAGCCAAGGTTAATCCCTGCGTTAAACGGTCTGTTTTCCACATCCCCCTCCCGGAACTTCTGACCAACCTCCGTCCGCCATGGGGAATCTAATACCAGACTTAAACGCGCAAGACGAAGCTTCAGTGCGGAGGCCGCATGGATCAGCACCAGCTTAGCATCGTGATCGCGGTGGTCGTAGTAGTTGTAGTAATTGCCGTAATCAGCTTTCTTGTGGCACGAAAGCGCCGCAGCGAGAAGCTCCGCGAGCGCTTCGGTCCTGAATATGATCGCGTACTGAAGAAAGAAGGCGGCGTGCGCAGCGCCGAGGGCGTCCTCGAGATGCGCGCCAAGCGGCGAGAACAGTTTTCTCTGCGCCCGCTCTCTGAAAGCAGCCGCTTGGATTTCACAGGGCGCTGGAAGGCGGTGCAGGCGCAGTTTGTCGATGAGCCTAAGGGCGCCGTTGCACAAGCCGATGCCTTGGTGAATGAATTGATGGCAGCGCGTGGATATCCGATGGCCGATTTCGAACAACGCGCCGCCGATATTTCCGTCGATCACCCCGTCGTGGTCGAAAATTATCGAACTGCGCATGCCATCGCGCTCCGCCACAGCAGCGGCCAGGCGAGCACCGAGGATCTGCGAAAGGCGATGGTGCACTATCGCACTCTGTTCGAAAAACTACTTGGCGATTCAGTCGAGAGCAAAGAGGAGCGGCGAGCATGAGCGTACCAATGAGGAAAGAACAACCGGAAGAAAATTTGACCACGGCAGATTTGGCGCAGGGCAAGCCTCCCGCCGCGGCAGAAGATCGGCCCACTGATAGCCCGAAAGACGATCGCCCCAAGCCAGTTCTCGCACCACGCCCAGCTGAGAGCGCCCAGGAAGTCTCTTCAGAAGCTCGCAATACATCCGATGCCGCGCCGCTATTCCCCAATAACGAATTGCAAGAGTTGAGAACTCGTTGGACCAGCATTCAAACCGCCTTCGTCGACGAGCCTCGTCGCGCTGTAGAGCAGGCCGACGGCCTGGTGGCCGCGACCATGAAACGCCTGGCTGAAGTTTTTGCCGAGGAACGTTCCCGACTCGAGCAACAATGGGATCGCGGAGACAATGTTTGGACCGAAGACCTTCGCGTCGCGTTACAACGCTACCGCTCTTTCTTTCAACGTTTGCTTTCTATCTAGCTGCGGCGGGCGGACCGAGCATGGTTCGCCCGCATCGTCTGCTTTGCTTCCCTCCGCGCAAACTGCTTCCATCACTCTGCTTCGCAAGCGATCACCAAGGCGCAGCCAACGGGCATGGCATCACCGTCCCACTCCGAGTTAAAGTGAATACAACGTGAACCGCCATATTCGCCGAGTTTTTCCGATCGCTCTTATTGTTGTCAGCGCAGTCTCTTTGTCTTCGTGCCACGGTCCGACCACGAAGCGTTATCCGTTTACCGGCCGTGTGGTTTCCATCGACAATGTCGCCGAGTCCGTTGTCATCGACGGTGACGCCGTTCCCGGTTTCATGGAGGCCATGGCAATGCCGTACAAGATCAAGCCGGCCGCCACGCTGAACCACCTTCTTCCCGGCGATTCCATTTCCGCCGAAGTCGTGGTGGTTCGCAAGAATGACGAGTCCCCTGATTACTGGCTGGAGAATGTCAAGGTCATCCGGCACATCGACACTCCCCACACTGCCGCCGCAAACTTGCTGCACATGCCCGCTCCGGGGGAAGACGTTGCCGATTTTTCATTCACGAACCAGAGCGGCAAGCAGATTTCTCTAAAGCAGTATCGCGGAAAGGTTCTGCTCGTCACTTTTATTTGCACGCGCTGTCCCTTTCCAGAGTTCTGTCCGCGCGTGAGCCGCAACTTCGTGGAAATCTACAAGCAAATCGGCACCAATCCCGATCTTGTCGGCACTCATCTCTTAAGCATCAGCTTCGATCGTGAGCACGACACGCCGAAGCTTCTTCGGGACTACGGCTTTTCGGTCACACGCACGAGTCTGCGCTCTTCAACAGCTGGGAATTTGCCGCACCCCGCGCCGCGGACTTAACCAAGATTGCCGATTTCTTCGCGCTAACGGTCAAGCCTGAAGGCAGCGGCACGATCATTCATAATCTGAGCACCGCCATCATCGATCCCGACGGCAAGATCGTGAAGTGGTATCACGGCAGTGACGGGCAGCCTTCTGATTTAATACAAGGATGCAGCTAGCACGCATGAAGCAAAGGGCTAGCCCGAAAGAGGTCTTCTCAGCGTTCTCCGCGTTTCCTCACCGTTCTTAGCGGTCAAAAGCCTTTTCGGCAGCGCGAGGGAGCCGCAAAGCAGGCGGTCCAATAGAGGCCGCAATAAGTAAAGAGGCGACATGAAATGCTTGCTGCTGATTCTGGCCATCCTGGGGATAATCGTTTCTTCCCTCGCGCTGCGCGAACATTACCGCACCTATGGCGATTCTCCCTGCAGCATCAACGAGCGCTGGGACTGCGGCGTCGTCAATCACAGCAGCTATGCCATGCTCGCCGGAATTCCCGTGGCCGCGATCGGCATCGCCGGATACATTCTTATAGGCGCTCTCGCATTCCTTCGCGCATATCGGCTGCTGCTGGTTGCTGCTTTCGCCGGCCTCGCCTTCTCACTCTACCTCGCGAACATTGAGGCGCACGTGCTCGGCGTCTGGTGTGTTTACTGCGTCATTTCGCTGGGGATTATTTCTCTGATGTCGCTGCTGACCCTGGGAACGGTGGTCGCGCAGTTTGTCCGCAAGGCGCCGCCGGCTTAGTGTCGCATTCGTCTCGTCGCCCCGATCTTACGATTGATGTCGTTGGAAAATTCGATAAAAAAATTGAGCAATGTGCCGTATCCCGCCTGTCCCAGCATAGCGCGCCCGCCCTCGGCAAATCCGTTGCGCGGATGCGGTTTCCACGTGGTCGAAAGCAATCCTCCACCAAACGAGCCACCATACAGAGCCCACTGCGGGCGCAGCTGTTGCTCGCCTTCATCATAGGTAAGAAAGTTGCGCATGATGGCGTGCCGCGTCCGGGGCCAGAAGCCGCTGCATCGGCATTGATCGTAGCGTGGTTCATATTTCAGCGCCGAATTTCCCAGGTACGCCAGCGTGTTGGCGGTGATGAATTGCCCTTCGCGCGACGCGAACCGCTCCGCATAGCCGCCCCAGCCGTCGTCCCACTGCGATGGCGCCCCGCGCGCCTGATCAATTCCCGCCGCGAACATGCGCTTCATATAAGCTCCCGGCGTCGCGAGCGTTTGGTTCAGGTAGATCACTCTCCGCTCTTGCACAGTAAGCGGAACTCGCGGTTGGTCCGTTCCCACAAAAATGCCGGTGAGCCATCCGCTCTCCCAATCTCGCGCTTTGAACAGCGCTGCCTTTCCTATCTCCCTTGTGGCCACCGCCGCCTGCACCGTCTTTTCCGCAGCGTATTGTGCGGGATTCGGACTCTCTTCTTTCTTCTCTTCCTTAGAGGATGGCTCGGGCGAAGATGGTTCCGCCTTCGGCGACTGCTCTGGTTGGGATTGTCCTTGCGCGGGAGTGGACTGTTGTGGACTGCGCGCTTGCGCGGATGCGCCTTGCGCGAGCGCGCCCGTTGAGATGATCGCCAGGGAACCAAGCAACAGAACAATTCGGTTCGCTCCGTCCCACTTGCAACGTGCCGTCCCCAACCCGTCACCCCTTTCGCATTCTGCGTGGCATTTTTCTGTGAGAAGCGGCCAAGCCTCGCTCGCTTCCCCGCCAGCCCTGAATGTGTTTTGATGCATTAGACTTGCCACTCGTTGCGGGACGGGCTTTCTGTCTCTGGTTGTGGAACTTGCAACTCAAATGGTTGCAAACGTCATTTGCCGGCAAGAGCGCTGCCGACGGAGGCTACTCGTTGGCGCTGAAGCGAATAACAGAGTGACGAAAGAAACTGCGTCAAAGCATATCGTATTTGCCGTCATCGGATCATGGGGAGACCTACATCCGAGCCTAGCTTGGGCACTGGAATCAAGGCAACCGGGCACTTGGTGATTCGGGGGAATGGTTGCCAGCGTATCCGCGTCGGCGGACGAGTGCGCCCGCTAATTCCAGCCCCTGCCATGAAGGTCAGGCAGCACTTCTCGGGCATAGACTCAAGGACATGCGGCCCCTTTCGCGGCCCACTCTTGCAATCTCGCTCAGAACTCGCGCACCGATGTAGGTATGGGAGTGCGCCCCTCGCCCGGCGCCCAGCCCCAGAGTACGAGTGGCGTGTGCATATGCTCCACAATCTGCGCAGGCGTACGATGACCATTCTGCTGGGATCTTTGAGTAACCCACAGAGTTGATGGTCGGTCAGCCCTTCCCAGATCATCGGCATCGTCGGAGATGGCAGATGCCAATCGGGCGCTCCCGGCGGCATGTTCAGGCCAACGAGATTGCGGTCTTGGTGGCAAGTGCTGCATCTGACAGGGTTCGCGCCCTGACCGTCTGGTCCACGGGGAATTTGCATCGTGTGTCGATGGCTGTCGTCGCCTTGACGAGGAAAATCTCCGTTGGAGTGGCAATTCATGCAGCGGGGGTGGTGGAGGACCGGCACAATTGCTTCGAACGCAGCAGCGGCCCCCGCATTGTCGCGCGACACGACATCATAAGCGCCCTCTGCTTTCGCATGTTCCGCGGCTTGAACAGCAACGCGCAAGAACAAAAACAATAGGTCGCCGCGACAACGAGGAGTGAGGCGATGACTTTTCGATTCTTCATGTTCGCCCCCTCTGGCCGCTGCGCGCGACCTCAAGCAGCGCAGCTTTCACGCGCGAGGGAGTAAAGGGCAAGTCCCGGAGACGGGCGCCCGTGGCGTCGAAGATCGCGTTTCCGATCGCAGCGGGAGTCACTGTGATTGCGGTCTCTCCCGCACCTGTTGCAGGCACATCGGTAGGCGTCACAAAGACCGTCTCGACCGCGGGCATCTCGTAATCAAGATGCAGACTGTTGTAGGTTTCCCAATCCACAGAAGTGATGCGTTTCTTGTCCCATGTAACTTCTTCCACCAGGGCGCGGCTCATGCCCTGCAAGATGCCGCCTTCAGTCTGATTTCGCAGACCATCAGGATTCGAGACCGGACCGCAGTCCAACGCAGTTACGAAGCGCTTCGGCCGGACGGTTCCCGTTTGTAAATCCACCTCGACCTCTGCAACCAGCGCCGCGTAACCATTGTCTCCTTCGTACGCAACGCAGGCGATACCGCGTCCGCTTACGGTTTGTGCGCGAGGGATGTCCGTCCTCGGTGAAGGGCGGGCCTGCCAATTCGCCGCATGGGCAGCCGCCTTGAGAACGCCGATGACTCTTGAGTTCTGCAAATGCTGCACTCTGAACGCCACGGGATCCGCTTTTGCGTGCGCGCAGAGTTCGTCCATGAAGCATTCGTTGGCGAATGTATTTTGAATGCGCAGCGGTGACCGTAGAGGGCCGGTGAAGAATGGCGAACGTACCGTATGCGTCAGGGCCCGCTCACTCCGAATTGTCCCATCACCCTGACAGCTGCCGCCCATGCACCCTGCGAAGTAGGAGGGCACAATATTGCTCTGGTTGCGCAACTTGCCATGAGGCGGCTTGGCCGAGCGTGGCTCTATCGGCTCAGGATCAAAACCCAGCAGCATACCGGTGATCACGTTCCCCGGCTGATTGTAGCCCGGCCGACTGCCCAGCGACGCAACCCAGTCCTCACGATCCCAGGCGACGATTTTATCGTTTGCAAGGCATGCACGATGCTCCACCACACATGCCGAACCTAAGTTCTCCCACATCATTTCGTCTTGCCGGGAGAACTGCTGGCGGACCGGTTTTCCCACTGCCTGCGAAAGTACTGCAGCATCAAGGGACACGGCATCGGCGCCATTCAGTCCATAGCAGCCCGATCCTCGCACATAGATCACACGCACCTTATCGGGCGCCATATTCAGGAGCCTTGCAATGATGCTCCTTGTCGGATAGGCGGATTGTGTTGCCGACCACACCGTTGCGCCTTCCGGTTTGACGTCGGCTACCGCGCACGACGCGCCGACTGATCCATGCATTTGGTAGGGATAGGTATATCTAGCGCTGATTACGCTGCTCGCTTCGCCGAGTTGAGAGCCGACGTCACCCGAGTCCACGCTGAGAACGTCGCGAGAGGGCTGCTTCTGGAGATAGTCGAAGAAGTTACTCTGCGGCGGAAGCTCAGGACCCGGATTCCACTGAACCGCCAGCTGACGCGCCGCCAATGCCGCCTCATACTGAGTCTCTGCGACAACGCCAACAAAATCCTTGCGGACAACGACCTTCACCAAACCCTGAACATTCCGTACCGATTGTTCGTCAACGTGGGCGACCGTCGCTCCCATCCCAGGGGGCCGCACGACACGTCCGTGCACCATTCCAGGAACTCGAATGTTGTGAACGAACTCGAACTGCCCCGTCATTAGAGCAGGTATGTCGAGCGAAGGAATTGGTTTCCCAAGCACCGTCCAATCCGCAACTGATCGACGCTTCGCTGCGGGGTTCAACGCGAGATTGAAATGCTGATTTCCGATAAGTTCTTCGTACGTGAGGCGACGTCCTGTCTTGCCTGTGATGACGCCGTTCGCCACTGCGAGCTGCTCAACGGGCTCTTCCAATTTCTTGGCGGCGAGACTCAACAGGGCTTCCCGAGAGGTGGCTGCGGCAAGTGCGAGATTTTCAGAGTTGAAGTTGGTCGGAGTCGATTGGCTTCCGGATGTGGTTCCCTGATCTGGAGCAACCGATGTGTCGCACTGCATGAGCTTGACACGGGCCAGCGGAACGCACAGTTCTTCCGCGACGAGCTGCGATTGAGCAGTAAAAATGCCCTGCCCGAAATCGCACTTCCCTGTATAGGCCGTAATGAGTCCATCGGAGCCGACGGATAACCACGAATCGAGCTTCGCCGGATCGATGTGAGAGGGATGGGTGCCGAACTGGTTTTGACCCTGTACGGAGAGCACACTCAACGACCCAGCGCTGAAACTGACTATCAGAGCCCCATAACTCTTCAGAAACTCACGACGGGACTGAGTCATGGTCGTCTTGCCTCAGCATACTTTCGAATTGCCCGCAACATGCGAGTGTGCACGAAACAGCGACACAAAACGCCGCTCAGGGCATCCCGAATCTCCTGATCAGACGCATCGGGCTTTGCGTCGAGAGTGGCCTTCGCCGTCAGGATCACTCCGCTGAGGCAAAATCCGCATTGGGCCGCGCCTTCCTCAATAAAGGCGCGCTGGATTGGATGAGGGTTTTCTGGAGTGCCTAAGCCCTCCAGCGTCGTGACTTCTGCCTGACCCACCCCACGAACGGGCATAACGCAAGACCGCACCACCTGGCCTCGCATGATCACGGTGCACGCTCCGCACTGAGCCATGCCACAGCCGAATCTAGGTCCGCGCAACCCAAGGTTGTCGTTCAGAACAAATAGCAGCGGCGTTTCCGGATCACTCGTCAGCACGTGCTGCTTACCGTTCACCTTCAGGGTGATCTCCCTCATGAAACGTTTTTGCTCCTTTCCATCGTTATGCATGCCAGACCTGCGCTTGGTCGACACGGCTGAGCAAATCTTCTAATGACGCCTGGACGCCGGAGAGAATAAACCAAGGACCACAATGTCAGAAACCGTACATTCAGGCACTACAGGAAAATCCCCGGGATGACTCAACGACCTTGGCTGCCAAAGATTGGAGCTAACTCTACAGTGAAGCTACAAGTAACGATTGGCAGTCCAGCCGCCGATTCGAGTAAAGATATTACTGCTCCTATCTCGATGGTTTTTGCAAAAATGTACATCTTCTCGCGGTGGCCGTACTTATCTTCGGTATTCGCACTTCTTATGAACTCCACGCGCCAGTCCTATTTCCAAGCTAGAGTTCCATGGACAATCTAATTCACCAAGTCGAGCAGCACAGAGTGAGCGTCCGAGGCATTGAAGCAATGACGCTTGTTTCCAATCATCACTTCCCTCGCCATTCACACGATCAGTTTGGCATGGGGGTGATAGTTTTTGGCGCGCAACGGTCATGGAGCGGTGTGGGGCAGGTCGAAGCTGAAGCGGGCGATGTCATCATGGCGAACCCCGGTGAAATGCACGACGGCATACCGTTGGCCGGCAAAGTGCGCGGTTGGCGAATCATCTATTTTGATCCGGCCCTGGTAAGTCACCAAGTTGAAGAGGAAACTGCGGGCGGAATCGAAGTCGTACGGCCCGTTGCGCGAGATCCGCTGTTAGCCAAGAACGTCGCCCAGCTGTTTGTTTCCCTCACGGCTCCCGCTCCGGATGGTCTGGCTCAAGAGGAAAACTTGATTCGTTTGGGTATGGGGCCACCCTGACCGTGCTTTATTTGCAGCACCGGTTGCATCCGTCGGACTTGGTGTTTGGCGGAGTTGATACGCTCTTTGGCGCGTTGTTCTCAAGCGCTGCAGGAATCATCATCAGCCGGAAGCGCACCGGATCGCGGGCGATGACCAAGAATGCAACCTGCCACGCCAACCCGACGCTAACGAATCCATAATAAAAACCGGGATGCGTAATCGCGGGAGGATCCTGCCGCCCGATCACATCAAACATAAAATGGCTCTGAGCAGGAATCTGTAACGCACCCGCATTAAATGGGCATTTTGATTTTCTGGAACTCTGGTTACACTCGGCAAGATGAGAGAGACCGACTGGACCAAAGTCCTGGGTTGGCCGGG
>Ga0070717_10000953_pt1 | contig 19272 bp, 11 predicted proteins | sample LARL113metaG_FD_71366 | JGI IMG/M metagenome (GOLD analysis project Ga0070717, IMG submission 71366) | Corn, switchgrass and miscanthus rhizosphere microbial communities from Kellogg Biological Station, Michigan, USA - LAR L11-3 metaG | ecosystem: Host-associated > Plants > Roots > Rhizosphere ... | reverse complement strand
CTCCAGCTTGCGGCGGACTTGCGGCCTGCGATTCCATCTGATGTCCTGAAAAAATTAGGCTGAGTTCGCAATGAGAGAACCGAGAGCCTCGATGAAGCGATCGATTTCTTCTTCGGTGTTGTAGTGGACAAGTGAGGCCCGCACAGCACCATCGTCGGATGAGACTCCCAGCCTCTTCAACAGGCGCGGAGAATACATATTGCCGTCGCGGACTCCAATTGCTCGGTCCGCCAATTCTGACGTGACAGTTGCCGGCTTCACTCCCCCAATATTGAAACAAATTGTCGGAACGCGACGCGCAATGTGTTCCGGGTCGCGTACTCCGTAAGTACTCACTCGAGGTAGTCGCTGCAGCTCTTTCAGCAGACGAGCGGAGAGCTTTGCCTCATAATGGCGAATCGCCTGCATGCCGCCGACCAAAGCAGCTCGACGCGACTTAACGTGGCCATTGTGTGCGGTGCGCCGGCCCAGATCTTCGATATACCCAATTGCGGCATCCATTCCCGCGACATTCTCGTAAACAAACGTTCCTACTTCGATCTTCATCGGCGCCTTGTCTGGGATGAAGTCTTCTCGGAAAGTCGGCAATGCGTCGAGCGCGGCTGCCTTGCCCCATAAGAATCCCATGTGTGGCGCGAAGATTTTGTATCCCGAGCAGACGAGATAATCGCAATCAAGGTCCTGGACGTCAATGGGGCCGTGCGGCGCATAATGCACCGCGTCGATGAACACTTCCGAACCAGCGACATGCGCCATCCGGGAAACTTCCTTCACATCCACAATGGAGCCCAGTGCGTTGGATGCCATGGCACACGCGACCAGGCGAGTTTGAGATCCTAACAATGGTTCGAGATCTTCCGTATGGAGGAGCCCATCCTCCCGCATCCTCCACCACCGGATCTCCGCTCCTCGCTTTTCCAGCACCAACCATGTCGCGATATTCGCTTCATGATCCATATCAGTGACGATAATTTCTCGCCGCGCTCCCATGATTTCAGAAATGGCGAGACTTACAATGCGAATGAACGAGGTCGCATTCATGCCGAAAGCAACCTCGTCCGCCGAGTTCGCGTTGAGAAATGCTGCAACGCTCTGCCTTGCCCGTTGAATGGTTTCGTCCACCTCCACACTGTGGCGGTACCGGCCTCCGCGCTGCACGTTGCGGAGGATCAGGTGTTTCTGTACTGCGTCCAATGCTGCCTGGGGAATCTGGGCACCCGCCCCGTTGTCGAAGAAAATGAAGTTGTCCCCCAGATTGAGCGCGGGGAAGCACTCCCGGACCCACGAAATCGGAAAATCAGACATGAGTTTCTATTGCTGCTTGAGCTGCTGATAGATCGTGGTGGCGTTATCGGCAAAAGTCGCTTCAAACTTTGGGTACTGCCGGAAATCCTGGTACTGCTCCATATGTATGCCCTGCCTGACCTGCTCCAGGCTGGCACCCTTTTCATACAGCGAGCGCACCTGCTGATAGAGGTCGTTCAGGTAGTTGCGAAATCGTTGCAATTCGGTCTTTGTGGCTAATTCAAAATGACCGGGCACGACCGCCTCCACGGGCAATGTCAGCACAGCATCGAGCGCTTTGATCCAGCTCTCAACGCTGCCCTGATCCATGGCGGGTGAGGACCGATTCAAAAATAGATCGCCCATGGCAATTGCATACTGTTCCGGGAAATAGACCAGCGCATCGCCCGAGGTGTGCCCCTTCCCCGGAAAATATACTTCGGCAGTATATGGGTCCAGGTGGAGTGTAATCTTCTGCTGGAAAGTTACGTCTGCCAGACGGAATCGTGAACGGTTTGCTGACGGCAGTGAGCTGAGGAGCTGTGCAGAGCGCTCGCGTGTCCAGTCTGTACAGATGACGACAGCAGCCGGGCCGACAGTGGCATTGCCTCCCTGGTGGTCCGGATGGTAATGCGTGTTCACGATGTACTGCACGGGAAGCGCAGAGATATTCCTGATCGCCCGTAACAGTTTCCCGCCCTCCTCATCATTCAACCCTGTATCGGCGACAAGGATGCCCTTGCTGCCAATCAGAAACGTGGAATTCGCGCTGGAATCGTTATCGGAGATGTAAGCATAAAGGCCGGGGCCAATCTGCTTTACCACCGGCGCCGCGTATCCTGGAATAGCCACGGCCAGCACTGAGATCAGCAGGAGAACCAAGGAACCTACAATGGGAACCAAGCGCATTTGTAATTGGCTTTCTTCTAGAAGCTCAGTTTCAACGCGAATTGGATGAGCCGTGGACCACCAGAGCCCAGGCCCACGTTGTTCTGCGCCGCATCCGGGGTCGTGAACAGCGCTCCAAAATTGGCAGCCGCTCGAATATTGCTGGGAAGAGCAAAACTGGGATGATTGGTGATGTTGAAAAACTCAGTGCGGAACTGCAGGTTGACACTTTCTCCGAGTTTCATGTTCTTCAGGATGGAGAAATCAAAGTCACGGTACCCTGGGCCGACAACAATGTTCCTCCCGGCATCGCCGAAGGTCAGTGGCTGATTATCCACGAATGCTGATGTGTTGAACCACTTCTGCACGGTGTGGGGCCCGGCATTCGGATCCCAGACCAGGTCCGGGCGATCATTGCCGAGTCCAGTGCCACTTAAACCTTTCCCGGTCAGCACTGAGAAGGGCTCCCCTGTTTGTAAAGTCAGGATTCCACCAAATTGCCAGCCTTGGCCGAGCAACTTCGGTAGGCTGTGCATCTGTGGTACTTCATAGATCAAACTCCAGCTCAGCCGATGGCGAATGTCAAAATCGGAATTGCCGTGTTCGGCGCGCAGATTGTAGTTGTCCTGCGGAAAGATCGTGGTGGCATTGGCGCCCGAGCCGAAGAACACCGAGGCCCCGTCGATTGAATGGGACCACGTATAAGAGGTCAGGAATGAGAGGCCGTGGCTGAATCGTTTGTCCAGCTTCGCTTGCAGGCTGTTGTAATTGGAGCTGACCACGTTCTCTGCCTGAAAGAGCTGCGCGTATCCAAAGTATGGCGTGCGTGCAACGCTGGGAATAAACGGGATTGTGGCCGGCATGCCGCTGACTAAAGACTGCACCGCTCCAGGAGGCAGTCCCATCAGCGAAAGTCGAGTACTCAGATCAGGGGTAAGCTGGTTTAGCTGCTTTTGCGTGATATATGCCTGATCAATCTGCCGGAAACGGGGCAGCTTTGTCCCTGACGTACCGACGTATCCCAATTCGAGCAGCATACGGGCAGGCAATTCGTGCTGCAGCTCCAGATTGTAGTGCTGTGCGTATGGGGTTCTCAGTTTTTGCTGCGTAATCGTCAGTACAGGAAAAGGCGAGGGGCCGAACACGTTGGGCCAGAGTGCTGCCGTAAAAGGAAATGGAGTGAAATAGTCGGGCAAGAATGGCGGATTCAGCATTACATTTCCTGGAATGTTCCCGATGATCGTTTCGTAGAACACACCGTATCCGGTGCGAAGTACTGTCTTGCCATTGCCGAATGTGTCCCAAGCCAATCCAATCCGTGGGGCAAAGTTGTTGTGGTCGGGATCGTAAATGCCGCCGACCTCGCCCTGCGTGACTACCCCAGAGGCGCGCAGGACAGCTAAATCAGTCTGTACTGTAGGCGCGAGCGGAAGGTAGGTTGTGAAATCCTGTGGCCGCCAGGTGCTCAGCCGCCCATGAGCTTCGCGCAGAACGGTGTTCAGTTCGTATCGCAAGCCGTAATTCAAAGTCAGATTGTGGCGGAGCTTGAAACTGTCTTGTGCGAACACGCCATAACTGCTAGTGCGGAAGTTGCGATGGGAATCGCCAACAAACTGCAGCACGCCATCGGGAAGGCCTGCCGCGAAATCGATCAGTGCGTTTGGTATGTTGGTACCGCCAAGACCGAGCGTATTATCCAGGCCGCTGAAAGTAATCTGCCCGCTGAATGACAGATCATACAGACGGTTAAGTTGCAGATAGCGAATGTCACCTCCGACCTTGAAAGCGTGCCGTGCTGTCGTGTGCGACAGATTATCGATCCACTGGAAGGTATTGCCCGCCGTACGGTTCGGCTGATCAATTGCGCCGCCAAGGTTGCTCACGGCCGAGCTGCCGGAGACGAATCCGCCAGCAAACGCCAGTTGCGGAATATTTCCGAGACTCAATGGAGCATTGGGCGCCCAGCCGGTATTAAATCCAAAATCCGCCGCCTTTGGTCCGGGCTGTGTGACGAGGGAAATATTGGAGCGTGTAAATCCAAAGCGTGCTTCGTTCAGCGTCCTCGGACTGATTACTCGTGTGTAAGACAACGCCACCAGGTGGTTGGCGCCGTTATCGTTCACGCCATAACCAGGAATATTGGTTCCGCTCTGGCCGGGAGTAAAGGGAAAGAAAATGTCGACGCGGGCGCGGCTGTAACGCGCAGACAAACTGTCTGAGCTGCGCAAACGATGATCCACTTTGACCAGGAACTGGTCAGTGCCGTCACTTTGTTCAGGAGCTGAGATGAAGTTTCCCGACGGATCGCTCAAATTTGGTTTGGGAAATAGATTGAACAGCTGCGCGCTTACCGGGTTCACCGCAAACGTCACAGGATTGCCATTCTGATCAGTGAAGTTGCCTGCCCGCTCCGCTAAAGTGGGGACATTCGTAATGCGAGTAATTCCCGCTCTGCGCCGGAACCCTTCGTAGTTCAGGAAATAAAACGTCTGGTTCTTGATGATGGGCCCACCAAAAGTACCGCCGAACTGGTTGAGCCGCAATGATGATTTGGGGAAACTCTGGTCGTTAAAGAAATTGCGGGCGTCGAGTACATCATTCCGGAAAAAGTCGTATACCGATCCATGCAACTGGTTCGTACCTGATTTGGTTACAAGATTAACCACCGATCCGCTGTTGCGGCCGTATTCGGCCGAGAAAGTGTTGGTCTGAACTTCGAATTCCTGAATTGAATCAATGGAGGGAATCTGGGCCGCTTGCCCGCCGAAGTAGTCGTTATTATCGACGCCATCCACCAGAAAATTGTTGGAGGTGGAGCGCTGTCCGTTGGAGGAGAAGCCCGACACGCCTCCTTCGCCCCCTTGCTGTCCACCTCCGCCCCCGGAACTCGCCACGCCCGGATTCAGCCGGGCAAGTTGTGCAAAATCACGCCCGTTCAGCGGAAGATCTTCCACCTTGCGGTTATCGATAATCTCGCCAAGTTTCGCGCTCTCGGTTTGCGTCAAATCGGCGTTGGCCACCACGGTGATCGATTCTGCTTTTGCGCTCACTCGCAGCGCCAAATCGAGTGTCCGTACTTGATCGACACCAACTTCGATGTTTTTGGCTGTGGTCGTGGCGAAACCTTGCGCTTCAGCAGTGATCTCGTAGACGCCCGTGGGAATCGCCAGCACCCGGTAGACCCCGTTTTCAGCCGTGGTGGCTTCCCGTTGCAGGCCAGTAGCCACGTTGGTCAACCGCACTTTGGCCCTGGAAATATCGGCGCCTTTCTCGTCCCGGATGGTGCCGACGATCCCCCCCTGAGTGGTCTGTCCCCAGGCAACGCAGGCTAACGCTGAAATCAAAACAACTACGTTGTTGAATCTCCCGATCCGCATGCTTCCCCCTCGAACTCGTGCTGCTTTTCCTGTGCTAGCTCCTACCAAGAATGCAAAGAGTTCCCCTGATTCGTGATTTCATCCTTGTAAACCACGCCATCCTTCATGACGAACTGCACGTGTTGCAATATGCGGACGTCGGACAGCGGATCGCCCTTTACCGCGACAATGTCCGCCAGCTTGCCTTTTGCGATGGAACCGACCCGGTCAGACCATCCCATAAGTTCAGCCGCGTTGATTGTGCCTGCCTGCAACGCTTGGGCTGAAGTCAGGCCAAGTGTGACCATGGACCAGAACTCGCCCCCATTCTCGCCGTGCGGATAGACTCCCGCGTCTGTGCCCAGTGCAATCCGCACGCCGCTGTGAAAGGCTTTCGTCATGTTCTGCTTCGCGGCGGGAATAATGATGGCCGCTTTCTCGATGACCCACGGCGGTAAATGCATCTGTGGCGCGTGCTCCTCAAACCAGAAGAGCGGATACGAAGTCGGAACCAGGAAAGTGTTGTGCTCCTTCATCAACTGGATGCCTTCATCGTCGAGAAAAATCCCATGTTCGATTGAGTCCACGCCGGCGCGCACTGCGTCTTTGATCGCAACCGTGGAATGCGCGTGCGTCGCCACCTTTCGGCCCAGACGATGCGCTTCTGTAATCAAAGCCTGCATCTCGGCGGGACTGTATTGTTCCAGGCGGGGGTTGTCACCCTTCGAGAAGACTCCGCCGGAAGCGCAGAATTTGATAACGTCAGCACCGTATTTCACCACCTCCCGAACCTTGTGCATCACAGCTTCCACCCCATCCGCCGCGCCCTCAGCGGAGTAATGAAATTGCGGAGGCAGCAGATTGCTGTCGCAGTGTCCGCCAGTAATGCCCAACGGCGGGCCGGAAACCTGCATCCGAGGCCCGATCACATCACCGGCATCAATGGCGTCACGCAGGGCGACATCTGCGTAACCTTCCGCCCCTACATTCCGGACACTGGTGAAACCGGCTAACAATGTGAGTCTTGCATTCTTAGCACCGGTCAGTGCAGCACGCGGGGTGGAGATGCCGAGCGATTCGTATCCACCGCCTCCGGCGGCGAAAGTCAAATGCGTGTGAACATCAATAAAGCCGGGAAGAAGGATGGCGCTTCCGAGATCGATCATTCGCGCATTGGCCGGCGTGGCAAGATCGCGGCTGCCCACTGCTTCAATGTGATTTCCAGAGATGAGCACAACGGGAGAGTCAAGCAAGCGGCCGGAGGCGGGATCAAACAGCTTGCCCGCCCGGATCACGGTAGTCACGATGGAAGGTTTTTCTTCGGCCCCGAGAGGAACGGCAAACGCCAGGGAGGCGATCACCAGGAGTTTCGCGCTCAGTAGCCATCGGCGGAACCGCGATCTTGGCAGTCTCACGCTTACCTCCCGCCTACAGGGATTCGGCTCGACAACCTACTCCAGGGAAATGCTGCATGTCAAGAATATTCAAGTTAGTATATGTGTGGTATACCGATAATGCTCTGATCCCTGTTCCTGGTTTATAGTTCCCGAACGCAGCAAGGTGGTTTTCGAGGTTTTCGTGGCAAATGTCACAAATTTGGATCGCGCGCGGCCGACGTTGAAATCCAATCTCAGGCATCGCGCCTCACGCCGCATAAATCAGGCTCTCCCCTCGAACAGCATCACGCTCGCAGAGCGCATTTACCAACAGCTCAAGAGCGACATTATTCATGGCACATTTCAGCCTGGAGAGGCCATCAACGAAAAAGTCCTGGCCAGCAGGTACAGGGGCAGTCGAACCCCAGTCCGCGAAGCGATCATGCGCTTGCAACAGGAGAATCTGCTGCGCCTTGTGCCCCAGAAAGGCTATTTCGTCAGCCACCTAACTATTCATGAGCTGAACGAGATGTATGAGTACCGGGCCGAGCTGGAAGGATTTTGCGCGGAAGTAGCCGCGCGGCGTTGGGCTGACGCCGCTCTGATTGAGCGCGTAACGAAACTCGCACGAATACAGTATAAAACCGAAGACCGCAGCAGTTACGAACGCTTTATCGAAGCTGATACAGAATTCCATGTCGGCATCGCACGGTTGAGTCGTAACCGCCTGTTGGTGCGCGCTGTCACTGATGTACGCTGTCAGATGGAGCGCATCATGTTTGCCGCGACTGACATCGGATACTATGGCGAGCTTCCCGCCCGCGAGCATACCGACATTGTGGAAGCGATCCGCAGACGCGATCCACGTGCCGCACGCCAGGCCATGCATAACCACATCGTCGGATCAAAAGAGAAAGTGATGCTCTTGGCTGCAGGCAGTCCCGCGCCGGCGAATTAACGTTTTCGAAGACTCAAAGCTCAAGGGTGCCGAGCACGCTTCAATTGCAAAGAATGTGCAGAATCTTTAAAAAGCCTATGTCCTGATGGGCGACACTCTTTGACTAAAGTTCCCCCAATCCCTTGCCGTCCGCTAAACGATGAGTTTCGTAGACAGGTCCTCAGCCCGTGGTAAGGCATTCCCTCCGCCGACGCCGAAAGCGCAGCGGCATCATTAAATCAACCGCTTCTCCGGCTCGCCAAACGCCTCGCTGACATCGTTCAAGAAGGTCGCGGCCTTGGCACCATCAGTGACACGGTGATCACAGGAGAGAGTTAAGATCATTATCGGGCGGATGCCGGGCTGCCGGTTCACTGGCACAACGCGATCGGCAATGCGCCCCACGGCGAGAATCGCCGCCTGGGGCGGACTGATGATGGCGCTGAAAGCGTCAACGTTATACATCCCAAGATTGCTGATAGTGAAAGTCGCGCCCGAAATGTCGGAAGGGCGCAAACGGCCTGCTCTGGCCCGCTCAGTTAAATCTCGCCGTTGGACAGCGATTTCGCCAAGCTTGGTGCGGTCGGCTTTATGGATCACCGCCGCAACCGCACCACCGTCGACCGCCATAGCAACGCCAATATTTATTTCCGGATTGAGACGTATGCTCCCATCGCTCCAGCTTGAGTTAAGCCGCGGGTGCTTCGCGAGTACACGTGCTACCAGCGCAATCAGCAAGTCGGTGTGATTGAGTTTTACGCCATTTGTTGTTTCAATCGCGGGTCCCAACCGCTGGCGTGCCGCCACGATCGCGCTGGCGTCGATCTCTCGGACCAGGAAGAAATGCGGCACGGTCGTCCAACTTTGGGTGGTTCGTTCGGCCATCAGCCGTCCGACGGAAGTTAACAGTTCGACATCCACTCTAGCTGACGTGTTTTGAACTGCATCTGAGAGAACATCGGCAGCGACAATCTCTCCGGCAGGACCCGATCCTCGCAGATTCCTGATATCCACCCCGCGCTCTCTGGCAAGGCGACGAGCTTTGGGAGAAATCTTTGCGACCGACGCCACCGGCTGATGGGTCGTGTTTGGCACACCCACTGCCGCCCGTACCGGAGCAGTGGCCGTTGGAATAGTGGTATTAGACGGCACTGCTTCTGCGGGAATGGCTTCTCCCGGAGCAACGATCCAAGCGATGGTTTGGCCAACCGGGACGACGGCGCCTTCATGTACTTTTACCCCGACGAGAACACCGTCTCCGGGAGCTTCGATCTCCATTACCGCTTTATCGGTCTCGATTTCAAGTAGTGTTTCACCCCTAGCTACTTGCTCGCCCTCCTTTTTCCGCCAAGCTACGAGTGTGCCAGTTTCCTGAGCGATTTCCAGAGCGGGCATCACGACACTGATTGCCATAGGCAGTTTGGGAGGAGCTAAGCGAACCTCACTCTGCGACTCCGACTCGCTCGGTCTTGGCGCTGGCTTCGATCATTTCCACAATGCGCTCGCTCGGTGGAGCTTCGTGCTCACGGGTGGTCGGCAGCGGACCTTTGACCGTGAAATAGTGAGCGCCCGCGACCAACAATTCTTCCGCCGGGAAACGGGTAATGATTTCGTGCCCCGTTTCAGTTACCACAATCTCTTCCTCGATGCGAGCAGCACTCCAGCCATCAGTCGACGGCCAGAACGTCTCCAGCGCGAACACCATACCCGGCTTGATCTCGTGGGGATGGTCGAGCGAGACGAGCCGGCTGATCACCGGCTTTTCCCAGATGGCGAGGCCAACACCATGGCCGTATTGCAGCGCGAAGCAAGCCTCTTCGTTCGGGAAACCAAACTCTTCTGCTTTGGGCCATACCGCAGCAATCTCCGCCGTGGTGCGGCCAGGGCGTACAAGTTCGATTGCGGCATCGAGATATTCCCGGCAGCGCTTGTAGGCGTCAACCATGGCGTGTGAAGCGTAGCCGATAGTGAAGCAGCGGTAGTAGCAGGTGCGGTATCCCATGTAGGAGTGAAGAATGTCGTAGTAGACAGGATCCCCTGGGCGCAGTACGCGATCAGAGAAGACATGCGGGTGCGGATTGCAGCGCTCGCCCGAGATGGCGTTGACGGCTTCGACGTACTCGGAACCGAGATCGTAGAGCACTTTGCTCACCAGCCCGACCGCCTCGTTCTCACGCAACCCTGGTTTCATCGTGCGGTACAGTTCATCATAGGCGGCATCCACCATCATCGCTGACATGTTGAGCAATGTGATCTCGTCCTGTGTCTTGATGACGCGGGCACCCGACATCAGTTGTTGTCCGTCGACGACAGTGATTCCCTCACGCTGCAAAGCAAACAAGACGGGGAGCTCGATGATGTCGATACCGAGCGGCTCTTTTTGCAGACCGCGTATCTCGAGTTCGATGCGGATTTTTCGCGCCACATCTTCGGCCCGGCCCATCTCAGGAGACATTGCACCGCGTAGCATAGAGATTCCCGGTCGCGAGCGTTCTCCCAACCACGGGCAATGGAGCTGATGATGCCTTGCGGCCGATCCAAAATCCCAGAGGATCGGCTCATCGTTCTGTGGGAGTAGTGTGAAACGATTGGCCTTGTCCTGCGCCCAGGTGCCGATGTGCGTGGCCGTCAGGTAACGCACATTATTCATGTCGAAGCAGAGGAGGGCACCCATCTCGGACTTGGCAAGCAAATCTTTCGCGCGCGTCAAGCGCTGCTGGCGCAAACGATCGAAGTCCACCCGCTCTTCCCAATCAACTGCCATCGTTCCATGAGTCGGAAGTGCCATGACACGGCTCCTGTTCGCGAATATTTAGGATCGGCCACAGAGTGCTTGCGCTGTTTCGAACACCGACTGCTCGGTGGGTAGGGTTGCATCTTCAAGCGGAGGAGAGAAAGGGATTGGCACGTGCATTGCCCCCATCCGCTTTACCGGCGCATCGAGATCATAAAAAGCGCCTTCCGCGATCACCGCGGCGATCTCCGCTGTTACACCATACCGCCCGTAACCCTCATCCATGACGATCACTCGTGATGTCTTCCTGGCTGACTCGATAAGTGACGTTTCATCCAGAGGCCAGGTCGTGCGTGGGTCGATGACTTCGGCGCTGATTCCTGCTTCTTCGAGCAAAGTCGCTGCTCCCAGCGCCACTTGCACCATGCTGCTGGTTGCAACGATGGTAATGTCGCTACCTGCGCGCTTAACATCCGCTACGCCGAAAGGGATTGTATATTCCTCCGACGGTACCGGCCCTTTTAGCTTGTGATGCATCATCTTGTCTTCGAAAAAAACCACCGGATTCTCGTCGCGGATGGCCGTCTTCAGCAAGCCTTTCGCATCATAGGGCGTAGACGGTAGAACGACTTTCAGTCCGGGCACATGACTGAACCAGGCGTGCAAAGATTGTGAATGTTGCGCAGCGGAACGGCGCGTGGCCCCCAAGGTCGTGCGCATCACCATCGGAACCTTCCACTTGCCTCCTGACATGTAGTGGACTTTAGCCGCCTGGTTGACCATCTGGTCCATCGTCAGAGTGATGAAATCGCCGAACATAATGTCTACGATCGGACGAAGCCCCGTCATCGCGGCGCCGACGGCAACACCTGTGAAGCCAGCTTCTGAGATGGGTGTGTCTATCACGCGCTCAGTGCCGAATTCCTCTACCAGCCCAGACAACACCTTGAAAGGCGTGCCGGCTTCGGCTACATCTTCGCCGAGGATGCAGACCCGCGAGTCGCGGCGCATTTCTTCAGCTAGCGCTTCGCGCACCGCTTGCGCGAAGGTCAACTCGCGTTCTGCGGCCTCAGGCATAGACATCCTGCTCCACTTCGGCGGGATCTGGATAAGGTGCGGAGAGGGCAAATTGGACGGCGTTCTCCATCTCGGCTCTTACCTCTGTTTCTATTTGCGCAAAGAACGCGGAATCCGCGAAAACCTGTTCACGCAGCCATACTCGCAGAATGTTGATTGGATCGCGCTCGCTCTTCCACTTCTGTTCTTCCTGCTTCGAGCGGTAGTACTCACGGTTGATATCACCGACATGATGGCCCGCATAGCGGTAGGTGTTGCACAGCAGGAAACACGGGCCTTCTCCACCCCGCGAGTAGTTCACAAAGTCCTTGGCGATCGCATACACCGCGCGCACATCTTGTCCATCGACACTCGCGGCATGGAAAATACCGAAAGCCGTCGCCCGGGCCAGGATGTCGCCAGCCGTAGTCTCCAGATAATGGGTGTATTCGTTGTAGAGATTGTTTTCACAGACGTAGATCACAGGCAATTTCCAGAGCTGAGCGAGGTTCATCACCTCATAGAGCACGCCCTGGCCGAGTGCCCCCTCGCCAAAAAAACAGACTGCGACCCGGTCCGTGCCCTGACGTTTTGCGGAAAGCGCAGCACCCGTGGCGATACCGACACTCCCGGCCACGATGGCGTTGGCACCGAGATTTCCGGTGGCGGGGTCGGCAATATGCATCGAACCACCCTTGCCTCGGCAATAGCCGGCTTCTTTGCCAAGCAATTCAGCGAACATCCGATCCGGAGAAGCGCCCTTGGCCAAGCAATGGCCATGCCCGCGATGCGTGCTGGTGATGTAATCGTCCGGCCGTAAAGCCTCACACACTCCTACGGCAACACCTTCTTCTCCCACATATAAGTGAGCCAAGCCCGGCATCAGCGCGCCTGTGTAGAGATCGTTCACGTGCTCCTCAAAAATTCTGATTCGAACCATATTGCGATAGGCGCGCCTCCACTGGTCAAGGGCGACTGCAGAAGCGGTTTTAGATTCGGCCGCGGAGCTCATTTCGCAACTCCTGACATTCGAGCCAGCACATCGAACATTACTGCGAAGTCCTGCTTGGCATAACCCATACCGCGCGCGGCGGTCAGGAATTCGTTACTCACCGCCGTGGTCGGCAACGGGACATCAAGCTGGCGTCCCATCTCAAGCGCAAGTAGCATGTCTTTCTGCATCATGTTCACATCAAACCAGGCCTCTTCCGGCTGCCGCAGCACAAATGGCCCGCGATATTGAATCATGGGGGAAGCAACCGCGCTGTTCGTCAAGACCTCCACTGCGGTCTCGCGCGCAATACCACTTTTTTCCGCCAGCAGCACGCCCTCGGAAAAGGCCAGCATCTGCACCGCAAGGTTCAGGTTGGTAGCAATCTTCATGGCCAGCGCAAGGCCATTGTCGCCAACATAAGTGACCTTGGGGCCAATGTCCTCCAGCAAAGGCTTCACGCGATCGAAAGTTTCCCGCCGTCCACCGACCATCACCGATAGTTTGCCCTGCTGTAATGTAATCACGCTGCCCGAGACCGGCGAATCAATCATGTCCGCGCCGCGTTCACGGATCCGTTCGGCCAGCGCTCGGCTGTTCGCAGGACTGACGGTGCTCATATCAACAAAGATCTTCCCTTTGCTGATCCCCGCCAGCACACCGCAGGGACCGTCCGCAATTGACTGCAGGGCGGCAGCGTTCGTGACCATGGCGAAAATAACATCCACGGTGGAAGCGACCTCGCGCGGCGAGGCCGCCCACTTCATACCCTTTTCGATCAGCCACTGCGCTTTCCCGCGAGTGCGGTTATAGCCGGTCACCGCGTGACCCTTGCTGAGCAGCCGGTTCACCATCTGGCTGCCCATCACGCCGAGGCCGATAAATCCCAGATTCGCCATGCCCTTAAGCTTTCTCCTCAGGAGACCGACCCAGTCAGCTCGCGTTTCTCCAAATACGCCTGAGAATCTTCCCGGACCTGCCGCAAGTGAGCACGCATGGCTTCGCGTGCCTTTTCCGGATCACGTCTCTCGACGGTCTCCAGAATGCGCTTATGATGGACCTGCCCGCGCTGCGGCCCTCCTTCCACTTGGAAGATGCGCATGCGCTGTTCGCGCAGCAGCACCACAATTGAGTCAATCAATGACAAAATAATTGGATTGGCAACGGCTTCCGCCAGCGTGAGATGGAAATCGAGATCCGCTTCGATATATTCATCCGGGTCTTGCAGTGATCGCTCCATCGTTGCTATCGAGTCGCGCATGGCAGCCAAGTGTGCTTCCTCTATTTTCGTCGCGGCGCGAAAGGCAATCTCCGGCTCCAGAATTTCGCGTACCTCAGCTAAATGGATGGAGCCTTCAGCCTGGCCGATCTTGAGCATCAGGTCGAGAGATTGGCGAATGGCCTGTGATCTTCCATCAGTGATGAAGGTTCCGCGTCCGGAGTACGCCTCCACCAGTCCCTTCTCGCGCAGCGCCTTGAGAGCCTCCCGCACTGCTGTTCGGCTGACACCGAATTGCTGCGCCAGCTCTCTTTCGGCAGGCAACTGATCTCCTGGCTTCAACACACCTTTCAGGATCGAGCCCTCGATCTGCTGCACAATCTGCTCGTAGAGCCGCGACGATCGAACTACTTTGTACACCGTTCAGCCTCTTTCACCGTGCGATATCGAGTAGGGCATGTCTTAAGCCGCCTGAACCCATACGGTTTTGATATTGGTAAATTCCCGGATTCCATACGGTCCCAGCTCGCGTCCGTGACCAGACTTCTTCACTCCGCCGAACGGAAGCCTCGGGTCGGACGCCACCATGCGATTAATGAACACCATTCCCGCTTCAAGGTCGTGGATGAACCGGTCGCGCTCAGCCGGATCATTGGTCCATGCGCTCGCTCCCAATCCGAATTTGTTGTCGTTTGCGATGCGAATGGCATCTTCCAGATTTTTTGCCGGGAACAGGCAAGCCACAGGTCCGAACAGTTCTTCTCGATATGCGGGCGAATTCAAGGGAATGTCTGTGAGAACAGTGGGGGAGTAATAGTTACCCGGACGGTTATCCAACGGCTTACCGCCAGTCAGTATCCGCGCTCCTGCGGCCACAGTCTTTTTGACATCCGCATCGAGTGAGGTCACGCCGTCCGCCGTTGCCAGTGGTCCGAGTTCTGTGCTCTCGTCCAAAGGATCCCCAATCCTTAATGCTTCCATTTGGCTCACGAATTTTCCCTGGAACTCTTCCATGATCGGCTCAGCCACAATAAAGCGCTTCGCTGCGATACAGGACTGCCCATTGTTCACAATTCGCGCTTTCACGGCAGTAGTAACGGCTTGTTCCAGATTTGCGCTCGGCATCACGATAAAAGGATCGCTGCCCCCGAGTTCCAGCACCACTTTTTTGATTCGCTTTGCCGCTCCTGTCCCCACCTGCACCCCGGCTTCCTCGCTGCCGGTAAGGGTTGCAGCTCTAATTCGTGAATCATCCAGGACGCGGTCCACCTGCTTGGAGCCGATCAGAAGGGTTTGGAAGGCGCCTTCGGGAAATCCCGCACGCAAAAGAATTTCTTCGATCTTGAGCGCACATTGGGGAACATTCGATGCATGTTTGAGCAGCCCGACATTGCCCGCCATCAGCGCGGGCGCGACAAAACGAAAGACCTGCCAGAAGGGAAAATTCCAAGGCATGACCGCCAGAATCGGACCAAGCGGCTGATAATGGATGTAGCTCTTCGTGGCCGCAGTCTCAACCACTTCATCGGCCAGGAAGCGCTCTGCGTTTTCTGCATAGTAGCGGCAGGCCCACGCACACTTAACCGCCTCCTCAATTGCAGAACGCAGCGGCTTTCCCATTTCCATCGTCATCAACCGCCCAAGTTCTTCCTTCTCGTTCTCCAGAATTTCAGCCGCTTTCATCATCCAGCGTCCGCGCTGGGTGAAGGGGAGCCTTTGAAAACTCGGAAATGTGCTGGCAGCGCGGCCGATCTTTGCATCAACTTGGGAGTCCGAGAGAGCCTCGAAGGTTTTCAAGACTTTTCCATTTGCCGGATTCACGCTAGCAATCGCCATAAGATATGTTCCGAAACTTAAGACCGTTCTGCATCCAGGAAGGTGGGATAACGGTATGACAGCTATACCACACTCCGAACCTCTATTGTCAATGGATAAAATGTCTTGACAGTGATAATTGCCAAGTGGTAGAGCTGTCGGACCAGTGCTCTGGAGGGTAAATCCGATGCGTAGTCTGCGGAAAACTGTACGCCTACTCGGCGCTATCTCTATCCTCTTCCTGCTCTTGCCTTCGACGGTCGCTCAAACTACAGCAGGCCGCATTCTGGGGAGTATCAGCGATCAGACAGGAGCGGCGGTGGTCGGCGCCCAAGTCACGATTACGGATGTCCAGCATGGAACTAGCCGCAGCCTGGTAACGACTCAGACCGGAGATTATGTTGCTCCGGACTTGTCCGCAGGCTCTTATAACGTTCGCGCCGGAGCCAAAGGGTTCAAAACGATTGAGCGTGTGAACATCGAATTAGAAGTCGGCAAGGACGCACGAATTGACTTTGTGCTCTCGCCTGGTCTGGTTTCTGAAACCTTGGTGATCGAAGAAGACGCTCCACTGGTTGACGCTACTTCGGCCACTTTGGGCGGAACGCTCAGCAACAAAGAAATCAACGACCTGCCCTTGAACGGACGCAACTATGAAAACCTGCTCCAGCTGCGTCCTGGGGTGATGCGCTATCCCGGCGGCGGATTTTCGACCACGAGCGCCAACGGACTTCGCGCTGAAGACAATGCATATCTGGTGGAGGGTCTATTCAATAGTGAACCGTACTCTGGACAGGCCATCATCAATGGAGCGGGTATCGCTGGAGATTCCGCTACCATCCTGCCGATTGACTCGATTCAGGAGTTCAACCTGCTGCAGAATCCCCCGGCAGAATACGGGTGGAAGCCAGGCGCAGTGGTCAATGTTGGGCTGAAGTCCGGCACCAACAAGCTGCATGGTACCGCGTTCGCTTTTGGCCGTGACGGAGCGATGGATGCTCGCAATTTCTTCAATACCGCACCGAATCCGAAACTGCCACGCACGTTAGAGCAGTTCGGCGGAAGTTTGGGCGGCCCAATTATTAAGGACAAGGCCTTTTTCTTCGGCGCCTACGAAGGACAACTCTACGACGTAGGCAATTCGTTCGGCGGCGTGACCAGCCCGTCGATGGTGTCGCTGCCGACTCCGAGCACGCCGAACTGTCTCTTTGGCACTCAAACCGGAGATTGCGCGAACAGTATCCCGGACGTGATTGCGGACTTGCAGGCGGGCGGAATCAAGGTTAGTCCTGCCAGCCTACAAGTTGCAGGCTGCGCGCTTTCCGGCGCAGCGGTAACGTGCAATGGCAAGGGTTTTCCCACAAATAACAGTCAAAGTATCAGCATCACGAATGGATTTAACAATGACGTGCGTGTTCAAAACTTTGTCGCGAAAGTAGATTACAGGTTCAATGACCGCCACAGTATCAACGGCATGTATTTTTTTGGAAATAATCGAGGCACCGTGGAAGACTTTCCTGAGCTTCAGTCTTTCTGGCGATCCCGGATTCATACGCGTGCACAGGTAGCAGGAGGCAGTTGGGTTTGGGTCCCGAGCGCTCGTTGGGTAAACGAAGCGCGATTTGGCTACAACCGGCTTTATCAACCGACGCTGCCGGGCGATCTCAATACACCTGCTTCAGCCTACGGTCTGGACACCGGCGTGAGTGGTCCGTTTACGGGAGGACTGCCGCGGATTGGCTTCGGAGGTTACTTCTTCCCGGGCCTCGGCGGTTTCAAGTGGCCGAAATTCCAGGGACCAGATACGATCACGCAGTTCCTGGACCACATCTCCTACACTGCGGGCAAGCACGCCCTGAAGTTCGGTGGGGAGATCCACCGCGACGGCGTCAGGAATGCTGCTTACGGGAATTCGAGGGGCAGCATTACGTTTCTTGGCGGTATCTTGAATCCCGCTTCAACCCAGTTGGAGGATTTTTTTGCAGGTTTCCCGTTTAAGGCCTCCGTGGAAGTAGGTGATCCGACTCTCCACTTGCACAACTGGGCTTACGCCGCATTTCTGCAGGACGACTGGCGGATTGCGCGCAACCTGACGCTGAACCTCGGCCTTCGTTACGAGTACAGCTCGGTTGTGCAGGAAGATCACAATTTACTTGGCAATTTCGATCCAAACGTGGGCCTGATACAGGTCGGAAAACAGATTAGCCACCTCTATAACCCGGACCACAAGAACTTCGGCCCTCGTATGGGTTTCGCGTGGGACATCGGCGGAAATGGGAGGACGGTGCTGCGCGGTGGGGGCGGACTCACCTACGAAACCGTGAACTGGCAGTCGTTCATCGCTTTCAACAACGCATTCGGCCCTGGCAGCGTTCCGACGGGAGCTCCCATTGACGCATCGAACAACACGTCCGGCGGCACGATCACAACCGGAAATACGACGCTGAAATACTTCCTTAGCCCCACTCCGGTTTCATGGGACCCTTCGGCAGGCCCGCTCTACGGCGCTCCGACAATCAATTGTTTCAATAGTCCATGCCCAATCATGACTGTAGCGCGCAATCTCACAACTCCGTATGTCTGGACTTGGACTTTGAACCTGCAGCACGCCCTCACGTCAAATATGTCTGTGGAAGTTGCGTATGTAGGCAATCACGGCACAAGCTTGACCGGGATTCGCGATATCAATCAGCCGCCGGTCGGATCGGGCTGGCCTGCAGCGAATATTGCCGCCTGCAATCTGCCAGCTAACCTCGTCAATGGACAGTACGATACCGCAAATAACCCGGTCTGCCAGGTCGCGCCTGAAGTCGGGCCCTTTGCCGCCAAGTTCCCCTACTTAGCTAACATCTTCCAGATGGCGAACGTTTACCGGTCCAATTACAACGGGCTACAAGTCACACTGAACTCGCGCAACTTTCATGGTCTGAGCATGGTTGCCGGGTACACGTATTCACACTCGCTGGATGATGTGGGCGCGAACTGGGACTTCGGTTATGGCTCTGGACTGCCACAGGACTCCTACCACGTCGGCCGTGAGTACGCCAACAGCGACTTCGATATTCGTCATCGATTCACACTGTCACTTACTTACGCTGTGCCCGGACGTAAGGGTCACGCCCAGGCGCTGGAAGGCTGGGAGATCAACACGATTGCGACCCTGGAAAGTCCACAATATTGGGGGCCGATTGACCTAGGCACCGATGCCGCAGGTACGGGGCCGCTTCCAGTAAGTCCGCCTGCTAACAGCCCGATTCGTTGGAGCTTCCACGGCAAGCCCTCGGATTTCAAACCTACTACGACGGGGATTCCGTTCTTTCCAGGAAACAATAGCCCTTCTGCGCCAACTGATAATGCCGCGTGCAACGCGCAGGCTCTCGCGGTCGACGGAGGCAGCCCTGGTGCATCTACCGAGTCCCTAGCATTCTTTGGCTGCTACGCCCAAGGTAACTCCATCATGATTCCGCCGCCGCTGGGGCAGTTCGGAAATATGGGCCGGAATATATTTCCAGATAGGGGTTTCAGAAATCTCGATTTCTCTATCGCGAAGAACTGGCATTTTGGCGAACGCTTGCGAGCACAATTCCGCGCCGAGTTCTTCAACATCTTCAACCAT